>Ga0210394_10002084_pt1 | contig 28636 bp, 48 predicted proteins | sample IncBWC12MmetaG_FD_160121 | JGI IMG/M metagenome (GOLD analysis project Ga0210394, IMG submission 160121) | Forest soil microbial communities from Barre Woods Harvard Forest LTER site, Petersham, Massachusetts, United States - Inc-BW-C-12-M | ecosystem: Environmental > Terrestrial > Soil >...
ACGCAGAATCTGGCGCCGGCCAGCTTCGCCAGATCGAGATCGAGGACGTCGCCCGACACGATTTCAACGCCAGGCCATTCGTCAGGCTGAGCGCGCACGACTTCTCGTAGGTTCTCAGCTAGCCGAGCGTCGGCCTCGACGGCGATTACGCGGCGTCCCTTGGCAGCGAGGAGCTTGGTCATTTCGCCATGGCCCGGGCCGATCTCGATCCAGACTTCCTCGGGGTCGCGCGGCAGCGTGTCGAGAATCTTTTTTCGCCAGCCTGGTCCGTTGAGGAAGTGTTGGCCCAGCGGTTGTCGCGCCATAAGGAGTTCGAGTGTAACAATGGGCCACTGGGCGCGGTAGCAGTAACAAACCGAGCGAGCGTGCCGGAGATTGGCTTGACGTATGCGGAGGCGTCCGCTACCGTTTTTATTCCAGCCGAGAAGCCGTGAAAATTCTATTTGTATCGTCGGAAGGGCTCCCGTACTCAAAAACCGGCGGCCTCGCGGATGTGGTCGAGGCGCTACCTGCGGCGTTGCAGGCGCTTGGCCACGAGTTGGCTGTTCTATTGCCGCGCTATCACGGCAATAAAATAAAATCCACGCTGGTATCGAGCGTCACCACGCAACTGGGCGACAAAATGCGCTTTCCCGCGATCGGCGAAGGCCTGCCGGTCAAGGGGGTGCGCTATTTCTTCGTGGACGATCCGCCGTACTTCGACCGCGCGCATCTCTACGGCGATAAGACCGGGGACTATCCTGACAATGCCGAGCGCTTTGCAGAATTCTCGCGCACGGCGATTGAATTGGTGAAACGCGTGTGGCTGCCGGATGTGATTCATTGCCACGACTGGCAATCAGCGCTGGTGCCGCTACTGATGCGTACGCAGCACCAAAGCGATCCCGTGGTGAGGTCGCTACCGGTGGTCCTCACGATTCACAATCTGGGCTATCAGGGATTGTTTCCGCAAGCGGCGATGAAGAGCACCGGGCTGCCCGATACTTTATTCACCATGGACGCGCTCGAATTCTACGGCAAAGTAAATTTCCTGAAGGGCGGCCTGATCTTCGCGGACTACCTGACCACGGTGAGCCGGCGATACGCGAAGGAAATTCAGACACCGGAATACGGACGGGGACTTGAAGGCGTGATCCGCAACCGCGCAGAGCGGCTGGTGGGTATTCTAAATGGCGTGGACTACGGAGTCTGGAGTCCCGAAACAGACACGCTGATCGCGCAGACCTATTCGATCCAAAATCTGGAGGGCAAGAAGGCTTGCAAGAAAGACCTTCTCGCGTCCTTCCGGCTGCCGGACGAAAATCTGGACGTGCCGCTGATTGGCATTGTTTCGCGGTTCGCGGATCAGAAAGGCTTTGATCTCATCGCGCTGATTGTAGGCGAGCTGCTGAAGGAGAATGTCGCGATCGTCGCGCTGGGCACCGGCCAGCCGGAATATGAGAAGCTGTTTAAGGGGTTGGCGGATAAATATTCGGCCCGCGTGAGCGTGAAAATCGGGTACGATAACACCCTTGCACACAAGATAGAGGCGGGCGCGGACATGTTCCTGATGCCGTCCCGCTACGAGCCGTGCGGGTTGAGTCAGATTTACAGCCTGCGCTATGGCACGGTCCCAGTGGTACGCGCAACGGGCGGGCTGGACGACACGATTCAAAATTTCGTGCCGAAGACGCAGCAGGGAACGGGTTTCAAGTTCAACGAGTACGACGGGGGAGCGCTGCTCGGATGCATTCGCTCGGCGCTGAAGGCCTACCGAGACCCGAAGGTGTGGCACGCCATTCAGGCGAACGGCATGGCCAAGGATTTTTCATGGAAGACCTCGGCAGCTGCGTATGTCACGCTATATGAAGCCGCTAAGAGGGCTCGAATCCCGAGGGTCGTTGGATCATCTAAATAGGGGCGCGCGAACGGCCGTTGGCCGCGAAACCGCCACAAGAGGAAACCAATGTCAGATATTCTCCAAGCGGTAACGGACGCGAGCTTTGAAGCCGACGTGATCGAGGCCAGCAAGACCCAGCCCGTAATGGTGGATTTCTGGGCCGACTGGTGCCGCCCATGCCACATGCTGACGCCCACGGTCGAAGAGATCGCACGGGAACACGCGGGCAAGATCAAGGTCGTGAAGCTCAACGTGGACGAAAATATGAACGTTCCCGGAAAGTTCAGCATCCGCGGTATTCCCACACTGCTGGTTTTCAAGGGCGGCCAGGTAGCCGATCAGATCGTCGGAGCGGTGCCGAAAGAACAGATCGTCAAGGTCCTCGAGCGCCATATTACGTCCTAGGCGCCATCCCACTCGATTTTGATTTTTCTTTAGCGGCATGTCGAGCGTGTCGGCGGCTGAGTGGCGCGCGTAACTGGGTGACCGAGCGACTCAGTAGGAGGCGAATGCTGTGAATTCCGGCCAGCGCAAGGCACCCTCGGTAGGGGAAAGCACGGAGCAGAAGACGTGTCCGATATGCGGCGCACGCTTTGGCTGCATGGCCGCCCAGCAAGCCTGCTGGTGCGCGGAAGTGAAACTCAGCGGCGAGTCGACTGCCGATCTGAAAACGCGCTTTTCCGATTGCTTGTGTCCCCGCTGCCTGGCGCTTGCGGCTGAACGCGGAGTTCGGCAACCGGGCGCGAAGAATCCCACGGAAAAACCCGCAATTTAACTCTCGAAAGGCGCATTCTCGCTGTGAATCGGAATCCAAACGACGGTCGATCGCGATGCCAGTGGGCGCAAAGCGCTCCAATGGTCGAGTATCACGACGCGGAGTGGGGCGTGCCGCTTCACGACGATCGGGGTCTGTTTGAATTCCTGATTCTTGAGGGCGCGCAGGCCGGATTGAGCTGGGAAACGATTCTCCGGAAGCGCGAAAATTATCGTCGCGCCTTCGACAGTTTCGATGCAGCGAAAATCGCGCGTTACGACAAACGCAAAGTTCGTAAACTGCTGACCGATGCAGGGATCGTTCGCAACCGGTTGAAAATTTCCTCCACGATTACGAACGCCAAGGCGTTTCTGGCTGTGCAGAAGGAGTTCGGCAGCTTCGACCGCTACCTGTGGTCATTCGTGGGCGGCGAGCCGAAGAAGAATTCATGGCGGAAGTCGCAGCAGGTTCCCTGCGACTCACCGCAATCAGATGCGCTGAGCAAAGACCTGAAAAAGCGCGGATTCCGCTTCGTCGGCACCACGATCTGCTATGCCTACATGCAGGCTGTTGGGATGGTTAACGACCACGCCGAAGGCTGCTTTCGCCGCGGCTAGGCTGGCTCCGCGAGGTAATATCGCGCCACTGTGTTTCCCGTTGGTCCTTCCAGCGATTCAGCGTTCCCACTTGACAACCGGAGAAGGAGCCGCCATGTTAGTTGACTTTACTCTTGGGGCGGTGGAGTTCCAAGGGCTTGCGTGTAAGAGGAGAGCGACTTGAAGGTTCGTGTCTGTTTCCACGACAAATGTTTCGACGGGGCGTCGTCTGCGGCGATCTTTTCGCGTTTTTACCACGAGCGCATTGATCCGAGCGCGGAGTTCCTCTACACGGGGATGACGCACAAAGCGTCCGCACCGTTTGAGGACGGCACGTTCGATGGCGACGAAAACGCGATCGTGGACTTCAAGTATTCGAGCTCGCCAGCTCTAACTTGGTGGTTCGACCATCACCAGAGCGCGTTCCTGAAACCGGAAGACGCCGAGCATTTCAAGCACGACCATTCGGGCAAGAAGTTTTACGATCCCACGTACAAGTCCTGCACGAAATTCCTGGCTGACATCGCTTCGGAGAAGTTCGGATTCGACGCCAAGCCGCTCGTCGACCTGATTAAATGGGGCGACATCATTGACGGCGCCCAGTTTGCGTCGCCCGAGGAGGCCGTGGGACTGACTCAGCCGGCCACGCAACTCGCCCTGGTGATCGAGGCCGCGCCGGAGCCGTACCTGGTTCCGCGGCTGATTCCGGATCTCGCGGAGCTGCCGCTTGCCGATATCGTGCAGTTGCCGCTGGTGAAGAAACACCTCGGTCCATTGCTCGAGCGGCACCTGCGGTCCATTGACATCATGCGGGAGCGGACCGATTTCCGCGGCGGCGTGATTTATTTCGACGTGAGCGATCTCGACCTTGAGGGTTATAACAAGTTCGTGCCGTACTTCCTATATCCGGACGCGCTCTATTCGGTGGGCGTAAGCGCGTCGCCGGCGCGCGCCAAGGTTTCCGTGGGCACGAATCCGTGGAAGGACATTCCCCCAGAGGTCAATCTAGCATCACTGTGCGAAAAATACGGCGGCGGCGGGCATGCCCGCGTGGCCGCCATTTCGCTAGGACCGGGTGATCTGGTCCGTGCACGTCAGGTAGCGAAGGAAATTGCCGCTACGTTACGCCGGTAATTGCGCTTTGGATTGTTTCCCGCCGCGCAGGGAACGATATTTCGTCGTGTTAGAATAAAAGTTTGCTGGGCCGGTAGCATTTCAACTCTACGTTGAAACGGCTTCGCTTAGCTCCCGAAATCCCATCTAAAAATCGCTTGTCTTGGACTCACTTTGGGCTCAGTCTTGGATTTGGCAACTGGGTGCAGCAGATTTGCGCATTTTGAACGAAATTGGTCGCAAAATGGTCACAGAGAGAAGGGCAGATTGATGCTGCGTTCGGTGACAGAGCAAGAAAGTACGCAACCAATGACGGACGCGACACTCGAAGAATTCTCGATCTTCGCTGAGCGATACATGCATTTTATGAATCTTTGGACGATCTACTCCGACATTCTGTCCCAGAAATATTCGCCGTCTACACACGATGAGGAATTCACGCCGGGAACGACCGTGATGATGGTGCTTTACGCCTACTTCTATTCCTTGGTTGAAGACTCCGCTGAGGGGTTGAATGGATTCCGCATATGGCGAGCAAAGTTTCCAGAAGAAGAATCAGCAATCGGCGCGGTCGAAGCACAGGTCGCGCCATTTCGCGGCCAACTAAGGGTGTATAGAAATCGGCTTGGATTTCACGGGAGCCGAACACGTTCCCACGAATCTTCTGGTCTCGATTTGTTCGCAAAACACTCGGGTACTGAGATTTGGAACGCGATGAAGAACTTCAAAGCGTTAGGGGCAGCCTTATTCGCGAAGGCGAATGAAAGACAAGGCATCGGAACATTTAACGCGGCCCAAGTACGAGACTGGATTGATGGAGTCGCTGAACGCGCCCGCCAACAAGCGGACTCGGCGGCTGGCAGCGATGAATGAAGCGGCTCTTCGACCGAAAGATTGCTCGATTTATTTTGTCGTGAAGCAAACGCGAGGAATCCTCCACACTGACTTTTTCTCCCGGGATGGGACGTTCATCGAGACACGAAAGTCATTGCCAAGCTGGAACCGGGATGAGTTTTGCGAGTTCTGTGACGATTACGCAAGAATTCTGAGCGCGAATTTCATTCCCGACGTGTAACCAAGGAGAACCCACACTCGGAAGGGAAGCTGGCTCCGGGCAACCAACCTCCCCTTCGTCAGGGCGTCGAAAGCTGAGTCTCACACCTCTCAAGGGTTTCAGAGAGCCGTGCCGAAGGAGGTTGGCTCTGGTGAAGTCCGCCTGTCCTTGCTACCCGGCGCAGACACGCTTCATTTCCAGTTGCTCTTCCCGTCAGTCCCGTGATACACGGCCCGACTGTTGCAAGCGTTACGACCATTTACAATGTCGGTGACTTAGCGGAGCAAGGTTTTGGTTCAGTCAATCCGCGCCAATCAAGAAGAGGCACGTAGGCACGCGGGAACTGCGCGCAGAATTTCGCTCTAGCACTGTCGGGCGAATAGTTGAACTGCTGAATCAGAGTCGTATAAAACTCGTTGTGCGGAAACTCCGTGAACGGTTCGCCATTGTTCTTTCGATTTTGCTCAACGATTTGTAGGTTGTCTATCGAAGCAAAAACGGATTCGAGCCCGTTCCTCGCATCGAGACTATCGGAAGTAATCTCAACCTTCTCTCCCGCAGAAAGCGGAACGGCGATCAGGCATTCGCCGACCGAGCGGAAGCTGAGGTGACGTTCGGGAATCGAGAAGACCGGGATTGTGGACTCCAAGCAAAGCCAGTTTAGATGCGCAACGGGTTTCTCCGTCTGTGCTGGCGCACACAGGACCACGCAGATGCACAGGGCGAGCGTCGAAAGAATTGTTTTTATCACGCCGCTTCCTTTCAGTTTTGGCAGACCGCTCTACACCTCAAGTTGCCCCCGATATATGAACACCCTCACGTTTGGAATCTGGTGATACCAGTGGCGGATCACGCGGAGTTGACCATCAAGCACGTAGTACTTTCCCGTTCCGCGATCTCGCTCTTGAACCAGTGGCTCCGGCATTACTTCTGACCAAGGAGCGCGAATCTGAGAGGAGCAGGGAAATGAACCGTGCTCAATTTCTTGAAGTTGGTCGTCTAAGAATTCGACAAAACGCTGGTCCTTGGGAACCCGATAGCCGCGAAAGTCCGTGTGCGCGAAATAACACATGTCTACCCGGACTTCCCTGACGTGCCAGTCATTGTCCAGATATCCGCCCTGCGGATAACACGACGCCACCAAATCCGCTAATAGGGGACCAAATGGCTCGCCAGATCGCCGTGCTCGTGCTTCAAGGCGATCAAGTAGACGGTCCGCGTTGCCCTTCAGGTGTGTGACGAGAAAATGCCGATGGAAGGCTTCGAGCGAAACCGGAGTCTCCGAGTCCGAACTCATTCGCCGACTGCCATATCAAACTCCAAACCCACGCTCGGCTCCGCGAATCGTTTTCATTGGGACGTTTTGGTTTTATCGAGTGCAGGCCATCTGGCGTAGGCGAAAATCCAGAGCGACAGCCAGTTCACGAATGGAATTGCAAAAAGGAGACACCACCAGCCGCTGTGTCCGGTTCGCCGCAGTATGCGAGCAACCGGAAACAGAACTATTACCATAAAGAAAACGATTAGGAGGACGATCAAGAGATGCATAGGACTGTCCCACATGGAATCCCTCCGCGCGCCGAATTCTACCATGCACTGCTGTCGAACGCCGCCATCGCTATCGAAGGTAACAGCGGGCGCGTGATAGAATTCGCGCGATTGACCGCGTATGGCCGGACTGTCAAATGATGTCAGCGAGGTGTAGACTCGCGGCGATGGAAATAGACGACCACTACAGCGCGGCGGATGACGCGGGCAAGCAGTTGCTCCAACATGCGCGCACATTCATCGGAAAATACGTCCGCATGACGCTCGCTCCGAATACACGCATGGGAACCATCGAAGATGCCCATCTGGACCACGGGCGCGTGGAGTATCTGTTCCACCACGACCAACGATTCAAGGACAAACTGCCGAAGTTCTACATTTACGAGGATGACTTTGAGATTTGCGAGAAGCCGACTGATGAATACGTGCGCATGGTCAACAAGCTGGCTCGATACGCATAGCGGGGAGGGGGAGTGGTCGAAGGATTTTGGATCGTCCAATTTGAAGGCGTTCAAGGCAATGGCGGTGGCGTCGTTTTCTTTATCAAAGGACGAATTTACGGCGGCGATAGTGGGTTTGTGTACACAGGCACCTACGAGACCGACGAGAAGACCATTACCGGGACCGTAAAGGTCCGCAATTTTCTGCCAGAAGTTGCCAGCGTCTTCGGCATTCCCGGGGACTATGAGTTGAGCCTCAAGGGAAAAGTGGTCGGACAACAGATCGAAGGTTCCGCCAGCCTCGTGAATCAGGAAGCGATGGGAATCGTTGTGAAGTTGACGAAAATCGGCGACCTACCCTAATAGTTTCTTCGGCGCTTCCGGTGGCAGCAGTTCCTCAGCGGGAATGTCCGGGATGTTAATCGCGGGGAATTTGTCCTCAAATATGCCAATCGGTATTCGCCGTTTGCCCTGCAGAACGTCGAGAATGCCGCGTCGAACCGCGTGCTGTTCCTGCTCCGTGTTCACGAGACCTTCGGGATAGTACGCGCCTTTTTTGACCTGAACTTTATCGAAATCGTAACCGAGACATTTGCCCATTGCTTGCAGCAAATTGGCACTGAGTTCGCGGCTTTTTTCCTCTGCATTAGCGGTCGTTTTGAAGTTGTTTAGAAGGTCGAGCAGTTCCTTCCACGCATCGCGGACATCTTTTTCTTTCTTATTGTCGCCGTCGAACTCAACATCAATCAGATTCAAGGCTTGAACGAAGATCGGAGCAAGACGTGTGGAGCGGTACGACATGAGGGTCTTGAAAACTCCCATCTTCCGATTTCTGGCTTCACGACCGATGTCGAGGCGTCTCTGAATATAAAGCGCGGCAACCGGACCAACGAGGATAGCAACGACCGTGATTATGCCGAGAACGATGGCTGTCTTGTCCATTGCCCGAGATGGTACACCGGAACAGTGACACCCACAATCGCACGTCTTCTCAAGACACGGCTTAGAGTGATAACGTTCCCGAGAACCTATGTTGTCGTTGCTCTGAGTTCGATGAATCGCGCTTACGCCAATGACGCTAACTTTGTCGTGCGGCCAGTGCAAGGCTGTCCGTACTTTTTCAGGGACACCCCCGACTTGCGATGTTTGCGGTTGGGTCTGTACTCCGATTTCCAGCAGGCCAGACTTGGTCGTTCCGAAGCAAACTTCCGCGCAAGCGTCCACGCAAGCCACAGCGCGACTCACGGCGCAACCGCCAAAGGGAACATGGTTGGGTGATGTCGCACGGGGTTCGGCAGGGTGCTTCGCTGTCCTCTTACTGGTGGCGTTCTGGGCAGCTTGCGCACTCGTCCTTATCGCGGTTGTCGTCTGGGCATTCCACTATCTCTTCGGTTGAGCGTTCCGCGAATCGGAGCGTCTTCGCCGCCACTCAGCGCGCGCTTTGTCGAGTTGAATCGGCCACGACAAAATCACACCGGGCGGGTGGACTACAGGTTTGGAACAGATGAAAGCCAGTGACTTTCCACATTCAATTAGTTCGGCGTCCGTCATCGCTTTCAATTCTGCCCGGAACCGCTCTACGTCGAACTCCACGAGCCCAACGCCCGCATACGGTTTGGTCATTTCGCATCCGACAGTTTCAAGAAGTCGGCAACCGTCTTTGGAGCATGGCCGCTGCGACGCAGCAATTCGTTCTCGACAGACCCGAGAATCCTTTGCCTTGTTCCGCTCTACTGCCTGTCCGACGATACTAACTTCGATTGCCCATTAGTTGACCAAGTGACTCGCCCATCGACGCCATACAGTTCCAGCTTCGGAATTCCTTTGGTGACGGTCAACACGCCTCTTTTGTTACCGTCAGCATCGGTCAGCACGAAGGCTTGAGCCTCAATCGACTTTGCACTCTGCTCGGCATTCGGCACGCTCGGCATAGGAGCGGGACGGTACGGTACGGCTTGCTGCGCTCTCACGCCTACCGCCAGCGAGAATACAAATAGGAGGGCAGCCAACGTCCCACCTACCTTCCAAAACCGATTCTGCCTTTCGAGTTTGGTAACTCGCTCAACCAACCCTCCGAGGTTAATGTCAGACGTTTTCATCGATTTTCTCCCTTCCGCGTAGTGCAGCCTGTCGGGCCGCAACGTCTATCTTAGACGTGTACCTCGCTCAAATGGAAGCCTCGTGGTTTTGATTCTGATTACTTCTCATCGAAAAAACCCTGCGAATGTGAGCCTTCCTTGGGCTCCAAATGCGGCGTCAATTTGCGGGCCTCGGGCGTGTTGGGGAACACGGCGGCTCCGAGGCCCGTTTTCGCGGAGTCCTCGAAATTCAGGTTGGGGTAATCGAAGGCGTAGTCGCTGAACTGGCCGACGATTTCCAATTGCGCAACCGAGAGACGCGGCTTCCGGGAGGGATGTTTTGGGGGCATCGATTACGCTTTCGGTCTCTGAGACGCGGCCATTTTTTGAGCCATGAACAGGAGAATTTTCTGATCTTTCTCGTCAGTTCGGCTCAGGAACCTACGAAACTGGTGAAGCATTTTTCCATCCTTGCCCGAACTTCCCCATTCGGTATCTTCGTCAGCCCTGCGCTTCGGCAGGTTGGGCATCTTGGCAGGTTTTTCTCCGTCGTAAAAGAGTTGGTACATCGGCACCTCCAACGCCCGTGCCAATTTTTCGAGGGTGTCAATCGCTGGGACTGTGTGCCCGTTTTCAACGCGGGAGATGTAGCAGCGCAGCAATCCGGTACGCTTTTCGATTTCACCCTGCGAGAAGTTCTTCCCTTCTCGTAACGTCTTCAATCTATCGCCTATGACCATTCTTACCTCCCCGGCGTCCGCGAAAGTTTACCATGCGTGATAGAATTCGCGCGATTTGAGTGCGTCGATGCTCTTGGATCAAGGAGTGAAAATGCGAATGTCCTTGTGGATCACGCTCTGCCTCGCCGTGGTCGGACTGCCGACCGAAAGTATTCGGGCACAGGAGTCGAAGCCGACCGACGTAAAAATTACTCTAAACGTCGAGAAAGAGGGACCCGGCGGCTCGTTTGCTCAGGTCGGAACAGACCTGACTGACTCGGAAGTCGCCTTGCTCCAAGCGGCCATAGAGAAACGCATGCTCGAACTGCCACTGACGCGTGTGCTTGTCCCAGAAAACTACGATCACACGCACTTGTTCCTCTCGATTGTTGCCACGAAGATTTCGACGGCTGGCGGGAAGACCATCTACGCGGTCAGCAGTGCGTTGAGCGTTGGGAAAACACAGACTACAGTGGGTTCGCTGACGCATGATGTCATTGTCGAGTCGAGCATCGACACGATGGCTAGAGCGGTCGTGTACTATCTCTCAGCCGTGGAATTGCGAGGAATTACGGGTGGGTTGGATAAGTGAGCGGCAATCGTCCGGATGCCGAGACGCCGCACGTAATTGACCCGGCGCAACTACGAAGCAGACGGGGGATGTAGCTGACAGGTTTTTATAACCCACTGCCGCGTCGATTCTTTCTCGGCCTCGAACCGAGCGCGCATCTCGCCAAGAATCGGGTCAAGGCGCAGACGGGCCGCAGCGGAATTGAAAACCATTGCTTCAATCAGGCCGAAGACCAGCAGAATTTCAAAAAGTGCCGGAACATAGACGTTCGGCTCTCCACCCAGATAGTTGAGGCGGTATTCTGCGTCCGTTTCTGTATTCGACATCGTGAACCGATGCACCATGGAGTCGAGGTTCGTATGGGAGCCGATGTCCGAGAATCGTTTCCACATCGCGTGTAACTCTGGCAGGCCGTTAAACAATCGTGTCGCCTTTTTGGCCTCAAATTCTTGCTTGTAGGCTTCCATTGCAGCGTCATCATCCTTCCTCTGAATCCAAATTTTCAAGAGTTGCGGCTCCGAAGCCAATCTGTGAGCGTGGGCCGCAGATTCGATAGCATCGCGCAAGATGGAATGCGCTTCCGTCATACACGTTGAGCACCCGAGTTCGAGTGCCACGCGCATCTTTTGGTGCGCGTTCATGTACAAGATCATCGGAAACAAGAGTGTGGTATCCAGCACACGTTGCGTATGCTCGAATTCCCTCTGCATGATTTCATCGAGTTTCATAAAGCAGTTCCAGATATTCGGGAAGTTTTGGATCGTGGCGAACAGATTGTGACGCTTGGTCGTGTAGTAGGATTTGTACGGTTCAGGAATATTCTGCCGCTCGAAATCTACGAGCAAGTCTTTCTCGTTAGGCTCCTGCACTATTCACCTCTCACGCGACTCGTCGCTTGCAGATAAGTCTTCAGCACTGCTTTTGGGGTTTCGAGTGCAGCTTCAAAGAACGTCGGTGCGTCCACTCTTGGAATCTGGGACAGCAGCCGAGCGTTCAAAACGAAACGCTTCGCGAATCGGTCGCACAGCGTGGGCTCGACGTTCATCCGCTCTACAGACCCTCCATCGCTTTCGCGTCTTCTTCAATACGGGCCTTTCGGTCGGTCCATGCTTCGAGCACGAAACTCGCCAGCACAAAGGAAGCGTGAGTGGCCAACCGTGCATGGCGAGGCTTCAACTTGTAGGTCTTTTTGCTGCGACCGTGGGCTGAGCCTTTGTGAGTTCGGAGCGAACCCGTACCCTCCACAATGGCGGCGAGCCCACCAACGATAGTTTTCAAGTCATCGTCTTCATGTAGGTCAGGATCGAACTTCAGGTCTTTGCGTATCGTCTTCCACAAAGGTTTCAGCGTTTGGTCCGACGGCATCCGAAGTTTTTCTTGCTCAATGTACGCTTTGAAAGCGGCTTCCAACAATGCGCACGAAGCTGTCACGGCGGCTGGCGGATCAGCCTCCAAGTTTTGGTTGATTCGTTCAAACTCAGCTTGCATGCCGGATAGATCGCGCGAACGGATGATGGCCTGTAGCGTTGCGCTGACAACCGTGGTCCCAATCGACACGATCTGCCCGCCAGTCAAATAGGCGAGATGATATTTCCGAAGGATCGCATGAACTTTGGGGATGTTCGGATCGGGTTTTTCTTCCCACTCGAAGCCGGGTGTGACTTCCATCATTTCGGTAATCGCGATTCCCAGCGCGGCCAGCGGATCATCCAACCTTTCGTTTGCGCATCGAAGCCAAGCGCGTGTCTTTACTTCCCGGTTGCCACTGGGCGATTGGGCAAGTTCGATTCCAGCCGTCATCATAAAACTGTCGATTCGCGCGTGACTGTATCGGCTACCCAAAGCGTCCGCTACGACCGCAATCACAGGAAGGGGAATTTTTCGACTCACGGATGCTCTCTTACTTAGCGCGTTCTTGGTCAAACACGGCTTTGCCTTCGCGCCGGAAGGCTCTGCCGGTCGGAGTGTTGAGGAATGGTTTCGAACCCAACACTTTCTTGGCGGCTTGGTCAAACGTCAGCTTGGGATATTCAAACGAAATGCCGTTGAACTGGCCGACGATTTCCCATTGTTCGGTGGTGAGCTTTGCGGTTTGTTTTTTCGCTGGCATGATTGCCTGAGTCTACCGAAAACACACACCGGGCACAAACGCGGTCAATCGTTCGTGTCGGTGCCATCGAGCGCGGTGACCTTAGCCAGCAGCCTGAGAAAGCGACTGTCTGTCCGCTTCCGCCTCGAATAGCCCCAAGTCATCACCAAATCGTCCACGGCGTTTTCATCAGCAGTTACCTGCTCGTCGCTCCGCTGTCGCTGCCGTCCGTGCCCGACAACGAGGTGTGCGAGTTCATGCGCCACTATAAAATCCACGTCTATCTGCCACTCGAACTCCAACGTCGGCGACAGGTACACGAATGCAACGTCAGGTGGAACCGGTCTTCGCACGGTCATGCCTCCCACATCAATTGATGGCGCGAAGATAATCATCGGCGGCAGAGACTCCTGCGAGGCTTTGTCCATTTTCTTCTGGGCGGTGATCAGGGCGCTCATGCGGCGCTTGCTGCCGTCGCCAATCCAATTGGCCTCGATACCTCCTGTGACTGCTTGTGCAAACCAATCGGGGTTCATTTCAAGAGCGCTTCAGATGCGCCTGCTACTCCCTTGTCGGTCGAGTTGCACCGCGTGTAAAAAATTCCACATGCCCGCACCTATCGCAGACGTACGGGAAGACGGGCAAGTTCGCGGGTCCGCTCCCGTTAATCCAGAGCCTCAGACCAGCGGGACTGTCTTTCGGAATGCGCGGTATCGTTTGTACGATTCCGTCATTTTGATACGTCCCGACTCCGCAGACTCGACAAAGACGCGGGACGCCGACGGGAAGCAATTGACCACCGCGTTCTAGCACCTGAACGTAGGTTGAAACGATTAGAGCCAAGTCATTCGCGGACGAATGACCCTGCTTCTCCGTCTCGACCACGCATCGCTTCAAAATCGTGTTGATCATGTACATCGCAGGGTCATCGCCAAACTGCACCGTCAAGTCGTATTCTGGTCTGTCGAAATACTCTCGTAGTAATCGCAGTCGTCCCGACACCATGCACCACAAGAGTTTTCCGAGCATATAGATGTCGAAGCTGGGACGAACGTCTCCCGACCGGACATCAGCGTTACCCCACGGTGGCATGTAATCGTGCGGGCCTACACTTTCGTTGGTGCGCGTTAGACGATTAGGCAGGTCCGGCAGAAACACGATTCCAAAATCACCGAGAACAAGTTCGTCGTCTTTCCTAATGAAGACGTTCGCCGGTTTTATATCCCGGTGGACGATTCTTTCGGCGTGCAACGCGGCGACCGTCTTGACCAGCGACAGAAACGCCTTGAGAGCGAGCGGGACGTTTCCTTTGTACCTTGCGAAATTAGCTTCGAGCGTTCCTTGTGGAAAGAACTCGGTCACCATCCATCGTTCTGGCTGGTTGTGATCGAGAAGCGCAGGAAGCCCTGCCCGAGCTGTCTCCAACTGGAGAATTTCTTGGCGTAAGCGGTCAAGGGCTTGCTGCTCGCCAGCGGCACCGGCCTCTCGAAGCTTGAAAACTTTCATAGCACCGAGTTCTGACGTACGATCGGCGCGTGTGTAGTCTGCGACAGCCTCTGCGAATTCGCCGGTAAGCTTGAACCGCGTCTCAGCCATCGTGCTTCCCCAAGGGCTGAACGACTGAATGTGTTCGATGTCCCTCGTGCGAGCTTTTATGCGGTCGAGGCCGCGCACGAGCGAAACGTCGCTCTGACCGCCAGAACCGAGCGGGCGTAGGACTTCCCAGTTGGAACGAATCCCTGTCATTGGTTCCGGCATCTCTAACTCGGCATAGCTTTGTGCAGATTCGACTTTTTCTATTTCTTCCCGAAGGCAATCAGAATTGTGAACACAGCAATGACGACGGTGAGAACCGTCAGCACCGCCGTCAAAGCCACTAATCGCGCGGCAAGCTTGCCGCTGCTGTTCTCGAATTGCTGAACTGCTTCGATAGTTTGCAGTGCGAGTTCGGCGTTTAGTCGTCTTTCGCCCGCAATGCTCAGCTGCGGCAGGTACACGAACAGGTCGCGCACGTCTCCTTGTGTGAGGCGTTCAGGTGCTCTCAGGCGCGCTTCGGCTTCATCCCATCGGCGGAACGGCATCGTTAACGCGCCGCTCGACCAGAACCCGCCATCTTTTGTGCCATGAACATCAGCATTTTCCTGTCGGCATCCTTCGTTTTGCTCATCACCCTACGAAAGCGAGAGAGGAAATCCGCTTCTCTGCCCGAACTGCCCCACGCAATCTCGTCTCCGGCTTTGCGTTTCGGAAGATGCGGGAGGGCGGGCGGCTTGTCTCCGTCGTAGAACAGCTGATACATCGGAATTTCCAACGCCCTCGCCAACTTCTCAAGAGTCTCAATCGCCGGTACCGTATGCCCGTTCTCAACACGACTGATGTAGCAGCGGAGCAGCCCCGTGCGTCTTTCGACTTCGCCTTGCGAGAACTTTTTGTTCTCGCGCAGTTCTCTCAGCCTTTCACCAATCACCATTGCTCAGCCCTCTCGACGACGGGATTCTATCGTGTGAGTGAGTTCCATCCTTAGTCACTCCAGTGATAGAATCCGGCGCGCTGGTATGGTCGCGGCACTCTGCGCTGAGCGAATGGACAGAAGAAACATCGAGAAGGGCTGGGAGTGAACGGCGCATACCCGGCGGAACATTTGTGGCGTGGTATCTGCCAACCGTGTTGTTGGGGTTGATCTTCGAGTTCTCCACAGGCCCGTGGAAGAGCATGGTTGCGGTGCTTTATTTGGTTAGCATTCCTGTGGCGGTCCTTGCTGCGGTTCGCAGGTCCCACGACATTGGACGTAGCGGATGGTTCGCTTTGATCTGTTTCATACCATTCGCTGGTTGGTACTTGGTCTTCAAAGAAGGAACTCCGGGTCCCAACAAATATGGCCCCCCTCCCGGAACTGTCGAACAAGAACCGTCAGTCCCTGTCACCTGCAAAGTTTGCGAACGTGGAACGCTGGCCAGGAAGTTGGTCCATCGGCTCAGTCGGCCTGCTGTCGTCTTGGGCTACCTTCTGCTTGTTCCTTCGGTGATCGGCTTGTTCGTAAGCGGCTTTTTGTTTGTGCACGCAGCCGTGAATCGTTCGGGCAGCATCAGCGACTCGCCATCGACTTTTGCAGATAGTTTTAACCGAAGCTTTCGCGGAAGCTGCTTGAAAAGCTTTAATGAGTCCATGCAAAAGAGCAAGGGAACACTGCCGCAGCCTCTCGTCGCCGAAGGGTACTGTGAATGTGCGCTATCGAACTACAAAGAAACTTTGTCTACGTCGAAGGCAGCGGATGTTTGTACGAAAAACTTTTCAGAAGGTTCGCTTAGCACTCCCGATCGGGCGACTCAAAATCTCTACCTTGAAGCGGAACAGGCAGAGACACCCGCCCAAGGTGCTGCGTCGGATACTCTCATTCCAGCTATCGACCTCGACGTTGCGATTCTACTGTGTCTAGTGTTCCTTATCATTGGTCTGATCGGCTGGTTGCTCATCATGAAAAAGCGCGTCCTCCAGTGCTCTCAATGTAGCGCGACGGTGAACGCCTCCTGAGCGCCTCGCAGGCTTTGCAGTCTGGCAGGTGCGCGAGGTTCCGAGCTGAACGGGCGCGATAGAATCCCGTTTCGGATCATTTTCCCCTCCTGCGTGGTTTGCTCACCTCACCGGGCTGGCTTGCAGGTTGGGAGAGGTCCAGCCTGGCATTCCACTATCCGCGTTCCGGTGAAACGCGGGGTACTGAATTGTAAAACTTCTCCTGTGCTTCATTCATCGTCGCCAGTTGCCCAACGTGATTCACGGTGGGGCCGCGTTCCGACAAAACGAAATTGGCATGAGCCACGAAACTCGTCAACCGCGCGGGCTTTTTGCTTGCCAATCGCTTATGCGCAAACGGGCACGGCGGACCCATCGTTCACGGGCATGAATCAGGACACGGCTTCAAACATGTACGACTTTCCGGCTCGCGAGTACGGCACCCAAGGTCGCTGGCCGTCTCCCGATCCAGCCGGTATATCATCAGTGAGCGCCAAGAATCCTCAGACCTGGAACCGTTATGCGTACGTTGGGAACAATCCACTCGTTGCCACGGACCCCACGGGGATGGTCGCGTCTTATGCCTGTGCTGGCCCCCCCTGCGGTCCGAGCCGCAGCACCGGCGGTAACGAAGGGGGCGGCAGCGGACTGATTGACGATGCAATGGGCGGGGACTCGTTCGCTTTCGCGAATGAACAACAGCAAGTACAAGAGTTCGCGGTTCAGGACGCGGCTGCTGCTCCAAGTACGGCGTCTGCAACCGATCTCCCACCGTGCTCAATAGTTTTGGTATCTTGCGCGGCCCAATTGAACCTACAAGGTGCGACCTATTCGATGTTTGGGGTAGTCACCCTACTCTTTACCCCGAGCCAGATCGGTGTCAACGGATCCTTTTTCGGTTTGGATTTGAACAACACGGAGTTTGATCCTGGCAATGGATTTTTTTCGGTGACAAATGATGTGACCGCGCAGGGGTGCGTTGGTTGCGACGCGGGAGACACATATCCAAATAATCTTATTTCGTCCAACGGTAGTTATCAGAATTTCTCCAATAACACTATCGTAGATCCAGATCTGTTGAATCAAGTACAAGTCTGGGAATTGGGAAATACACTCGCGTTGGCAACGGGCGCGTCACCTCTTTATATTAATCAAACATTTGGCGATCCCGGCTACAATGAACCTGGTTATTTTTTCTTGCAAAGCGTCTATGGTGCTTACGCAAGCCATGCCCTTTTTTGAATATGGCATTTTACGGAGTCGCGATTTTCAGATTGATCAAGACATTCACTTAACTTGGGCAAGAAGGACGATATAACAAATGAAGCGCAATCACCGATTGGTATTTAGTTTCTTGGCTTTGGGACTGGTCGTAGGGACGTCCGCTTTCTCTGCAATTCGAGAACTTAGCGTTATCAATGCCCGCCAAGAATCATCCGCAGGAGTAAACGAACCGGCAACAGTGCAGGACCCTGACGAATACGCGGTATGGAATGTTCTGCTTACCCAAAAATATTCTGTCGGAACTGTGAAGGAACTCGTAATTCGAGACCGTACCGCACGTCAGAATTTGGATGTGGCACGATTGCCCAATTTTGAAGGCGCCGCGTCCGATGCGGCTTCCAACCTTAAAGCCAAGAATCAAGTGCAATACAACATAGCGAACAAGCTCAGCACCAACTTACCGCACACCTTTCTCTCTCAGGAAGCCGAAAATAAGCTCTTTCATTATCCATCTGATAATCGAATCGATGCTGAGGCCTTTAAGAAAATTCAGGACGGCTGGAGCCAATTCCGCCAGGATCACCCGGGCGCACGTGGGCTCATTACGCTTTCGCGAGTAGGTTTCAATTCGGATAAGAGCGTGGCGGTTGTGTATATCGGTATCCAGGCGTCGATGATGAAGAGTAATGGGACATGCTTCCTCTTAACGAAGAAAAACGGCTCTTGGGAGATCGAACGAGAAGATGTAATTTGGTATGCTTGACACTAGCGCGGATGGGCTGATTAGACGACGTTGTCGGCTCCTAGCTCCGAGTAGACTTGGTGCTGTAGACGACCAAGGCTCGGAAGAAAGGAGCCGAGCGATGCTCACTATAGGATGTGATTTTCACACGCGCTATCAGCAAAACGCATAGCCGCTCTCCCCAGGCAGCATTTCCACCTGTACTTGTTCTAAACCTTCGCCGGGTCGCTTCGGGTCGGAGGCCGAACAATGTTGCGGCCGAATAGCGCCGCCAGCATCGCGCAAATTGTGAACTCGGCTTTCAAAGAACCTCCTGCTCTCGTCCATCCGCTGCATCGTTGTCTCCGTTGAGTTCACCGAGGTCGATCTCTCCGCATTCCACGATCTTCCGTTTTCGTCGCTGGACTCGCTGAATAATTGCTGCCATTTGTTCGTCCGTAAGTCTCAACTCCAAGGTCTCGACTGCGTTGCCGTTCATCGGTCTCCTATCAAGCGGTCCTGCCGTTCTTACTGCGGTTCGAACGCATTTCCTTAAACACCTCTCGACACCATCCGGCGAGTGCGACGCCCACTATTGAGATGATCCAGAACCAACCGCCTCCTAAGCCATTCGAATGCCTTGCCGCAGCCGAGAACGATGAATACCAGCCGATAAGGCAGAAGATTGCAAAGACACCAATGCCCGTCACGACGGCCCTAATAAAGACTTTTATTACGCCTCCCATTTTTCTCAGCCCTCCCTGTCCTCGGCTGGGAGGGGTATTGCGAAAATGAGTTTCACCGGGCCGGATTTTCAGCCCATCAATCGCACTTTATTTTCAACCGACTCCATGTACTCCTTCGACCGTCTCGCCGAATCTATTGCCAGTAGGGCGTCGCGCACGATTCGGCCATTGCTAGGCAGCCGGATTGCCACGGAATATGCAGGCGTTCACGAAAACCGAAGTCTAACATGCGCGTCGATGTGGTACGTTCGTACTATTGGTTTCATGCGATATCGGGTGATATCATGGCTCCCATGAAGCGGATTTTGGTTCAACTCACCGACGAGCAACTTTCCGCTCTGCGGGCGAACCTTGAGAAGAAAGGCGCTCCCATCGCACGGCAAATTCGGGAAGCGGTTGAGCAGTACCTGAAGAAAAAGAAGTAGAAACGCAGTTGACGTTGTAGAGATTGGATTGGTATTCAGAGTCGTGCGTTCACACGCACGCGGCAACCGAGGGGTTCTCAACGAATCTCCACGGTGCCAGTCGCTCCACGCGACGATACGCTCCGAAAAAATGGAGAAAAAATGGCACCTCAAAAGCAAATCCAAGAAGTCGACCTCACAGTCGAAAACCACGGTTCGATTTTCTTGCTGCAAGGCCATACCGTTTCAGCCACCGAATGGATTAACGAGCATCTGCCCGAGGACCGCCAAACGTTCGGCGGGGCTGTCGTGGTCGAGCCTCGTTATATCGGCCCGATAGTGCGGGGTGCGATGGCTGACGGACTGGTGGTTCGATGAGTACCCGTTCTGTAGTCGCGCGGTCGGGCAAGAATGAAGGCGAGTTCGCTGGTGTTTATGTCCACTGGGACGGCGCACCAACGACGCGCGGACCAATCCTCTGGCAAATCATCCACCAGGAATTCAAAGGCGACCTGAAAGCGGCGCTCGTCGCTCTGATTGATAAACATCGGGCGGGCTGGTCCTCGCTCTCGCGCGATGGTGTCCGCAACTGCTATTGCCATCCGCAACGTTCGAAAGATGCAACACACAAGGGACGCAAGCCCGAACCCGCGAGCGAATTCACGCGCAAGCATGTGGTCAAGGGCGGAACAGGCCTGGAGTGGGCGTACGTCTTCGACGAAGAACGCAACCGATTGTTCGTTCGAGACCTGCGCCACGATGCGGAAAGCCTAATCGAATTGGCCGAAGCGGAGCCTGACTGGGCCGTGATCGAATGCGGCGAAGACTTCGAACGCTGCAGCCACTATGCATGGTTCCACGGTCTGCTGCCGAAGACTTCCAACCTCTCCACGCAGGCATGGCTCGGCAACCGCGAACTGGAATTCCATGACGCGGTCGCATTCATCATCAACGGAAAGCGGTGGGCAGCCGCAGGCAGCGGCGGGAATTCCGATTACTACAACCGCACAAGGGGCAAAGCGTGGCCTCGAAATACCTGGGTCGCATCGGTCAAGGCGAAGAACGGACGCCGCATTGACGCCGCTGTCGCGCTAATAAAAGACGGCAGCTACTTCCCGATTCCTAGCGTCACCTGGATTTACCCACCCACCAAACGAAATCCTCAAGAGACGTTGGTGACCGAATGAGCCGCGAACGACCTTTGTCGGTAATCGTTCGTAGAGATGGCACGCCTTTTCCGTCCGCGGCCTTTTTGGTCCACTTTGCTGATGGTGCCGCGCGTGCGAGTTTCATTGAAGAAAGAGGCCAAGACCTCGATTTAGCTGGGCATCAGGTATGGCATGAGCAAGAAGCGAGAGAACCTCACATCGTGTGGGAATACTGGAAGGCGGGTTTCGAACGCTCCTATCACGGCGAACCGTCGGTTGTTGAACTTGGAGAAATCGAATGAGCGCGACGTTCGAATGCCCGAGCGGTGGATTGTGCGACGAGCCGAGCCACACGACGATACGTAGTATTCCCCTTTGCTCCAAGTGTGGCAAATCGACGCGCAACAGGAACACCTTTGTGTGCGCCCCGTGCCGGAATCGGACTCGTCTGTTGCTGACCGACGAAGACAAACAGTTGCTGCGGGAAATGGGAATCTCCCTATGAATTCAAAGACTCGCTGCCGACGATCCAACGGAACACTGCGAGCGTGGTTTGCGACCAAGGATGAGGCTGAGGCGTTTGCTGCTGATCCTGTGAACGTGCATTATCACGGAGACATCCCGGTCTTGTGCATGACTCCGGGATGCGATGGCTGGCACCTTTCTCAACCGCACTGGCCGGATGCCACGGCAGCGGCGAGGGCATGGGTCAACTGATAAAGGGAACGCTTAGCCGCGACCGAAGATGGACGACGACCTACCCAGGGCTTCCCGAATCTGTTCCATACTGGTAGCCTCGCTGATTTTGGTTTCCGCTTCCGACTCTGGACTGTCTACAAGCATGGAATTTTGGCGCAACCATTCAGCCGCGATTCGGATATTCTCGGAATTTGGCTGGTCTGCCGCTCCCATTTCAATCAGCAAGTCACCAAGCTTTTTAAAATTCTCCTGCCCGCCCGGCCAGCGCCGACCTTCTTCCGTTTGTTGGAATTCCGCAGTGGCAGCTTCCCAACTCTGCCGCAATTTGTTCGCACTCGCGTCTCGCAGCGCCTCCATGTCGACCCCTTGTTCCGCCAGATGACGCTCGATGGCTCCGCTTGCCGTGAGGTAATCGTCGGTCGACATTTCACCACGCTTGAACTTCAGTTCGAGTTCGGCCCTCGCCAACGCTTCGAGTTGCTGCGCTTCGTCGGTCTTGCCCTGGGCGGCGGTGAACTGGCCGCGTTCGTTGCGAGCTTGTTCGGTTTGCGCTTCCGTGGCGGACTGGGAGGGGTTTGCCGAGGGCTTCGTTCGCAGTCTTGTGGTTCACCTCACCCCAGACGATAAACGGTCCCCACACGTCTTCGGGCTCGTCAGGAACAGGGATTTTAGTCGCGTCAATGGTGTAGGAGAGACCACCCCTTGCTGCGGTCAGATTGTTCTTGAGCCCTGACATGGTAAAACTGCTTGACTGTCTCCCATCGGTCTCCGCATCTCGCTGGAATATCCACGCGGATCGCGACACCCCGATAAAAGCCATCGCACCGCCGACGCGCGCAATGGCATCGAGATCGGACTTTTTATTCAAATGCATGATGATGAGGATGGCGACGTTGCACTTTGCCGCCAGGTTCTTCAAGGGAATCATCACTCTCCGCACGTCCTGCTCGTTCACCATGCTCACGTCGCCCAAGTAGTTGCTAATCGGGTCAATAACAACCAATCGAATATCGGGATTTTCTATCAGTTCCGCTTCGACAGCCGCAAGGTCGCGGTCCAGCCGAACGTCGTCTTCTTCGGCGCCCCCTCGCTTAACGCCTTCGAGAAGGTGTATTTTTGACATGTCCGCGTTTGCTGCCATCAGGCGTGGTACCGTCGTGTCATCTAAATCATCTTCGCCTATCAACATCAGCACACCAGACGGCGGTACCAAATTCTGCTGGCTGTTAGGGAATGCTCGACCTGTCGAACAGGTAGCCGCTGTATTCGTCGCCGCGAGGGACTTTCCATTATCGGGGTGCCCAGCAAACAGTGTGATTTTCCCCATCGAAATTTTATCCTGCCACAACCATCGGAGTTTCTTTGGACGAATGGCGTTTCCCATGCGCTTGACGCGAGTGGTTTCGAGAGCAGGTTCGCCAGTCTTCGATGGCTGGACATCCCGTGTTTTTTCAAACTTAATCGCTTTCGAAATCGTGCTATCTCGATAGTCCTTGCGTTGCGTCCATTTCGTGCGCATGAGTCCTGACATGCGGAAAGCTGCGTCGATTTTGTCGGGGTTGAAGTTGAGCAAGCGAGCAAGCCTGCAACACAGAGCCTCGTCTGCGCGGTTCTTGTCGCTGCCGTAGGCTGACGTGTCGCCCAACCACAACGCTTTGAATTTCGCATCGTGAAACTGCGAGCACAACAGATGCACAAGTTCGAACTGCGCGGGTGTGATTGTTGGGACACCGTGCCCTGAGTAGCGATTTCCTTTAATGGTTAACGCCTTAGCAGCCCATTCGCCGTGATAGATTTCGACGCCGTGTCCCGCCTCTTTGAATATTGTCTTTTGGGGTTTCGGCAGATTGGCGCACTCGACGAAGACACGCGAACCTGTGTCGCTGTACGAAAGTTCGGCGTACGGGTCACCCATCAGGCGAAGGATGGAAGCAACAAACGGGTCGAGTATTTGATTCTGAACTACGGCGTCAAAATCGAATCCGAGATAAGGCGTTCCCAACAGCATGAAAGAGACGCCATCCAAGTTGCGGGCAGGATTGATTGACGCCTGCACAGCGCCATCGAAGGTGCTCCACGTCGAAGAGTCGTTTGATTTTGCGTGTCTCTTGCCATCAATGTTATCGACGCAATAGGGCGCATTTTGCGTTTCGCCGTTTAGTTTGGTTTCGTGGCGGAAGCACACCCAGTTGTCCAGCGCCTTCAGTTCATCAGGAACGTCAGAGTACGGTTTCGCTTCATTCAGTAGTGCAGATGCGGACGGCGGCAGTTTCGCCAGAAAATCTTCGTTTTCCGGGCCGATGTTGCGGTTGACTACGTTGTTTGTGGACATTGGATTTCCTCGGTTACGGTCGTGTCTACTACAACTGCATTGCGTGCTCTGGGTCCTTTGGGGGCCTCAGTCACGTCAAACTGTATTGTCCATCCGACTTTCAGCGCGGGCAGGAGATGGCCTTGCTTGTCGCGCGTGTCTTGGACGTGAATCCAGACGCGGGTACCATTCCAATCGAGCCAGCCGTAGCCAGCCCGTCTGTACCCGATTACGGTGCCTTGTTGCATGTGCTTGCTCCTATCGATCTTGCGCTGCCGCCCGCTGTTCTTTTTCTACCCGGCGCAAATACTTGTCCTGGCAACGACAACGACACAGATACCGCGCTTGCCGCGCCATCCGCATCACAGGCAAACTGATTCGGCTCACTTCGTGCCGAATTTCGCTTCACGCTCTGCTGTCGAAATGATCCGCGCAGCGTGGTCCAGCGTTTCGGCCTTTTCCATACGGTCTTGGCTCCGTAACCGAATCCTTAAAGTGTGGCCGCCGCGAATTTCCACGCGCAGGCCGTTCGGTCCGCACCGTTGAGAAAACAGGCCATAGCAGCCTGCGCCGAGCGCGAATCCGCGACGCATAAGTTCAGCGCGCACATCGCGGAACCACCGAGAATGAACTAATTTCGTCGCCATCTCGCGCCCCACGGACGAACGTATGCAGTATCTACATACCCTTCGATAGTCATCTTTCCGGGATTTGAGGCAGGAAAATCGGGCGGAACTGACGCCACAATACTCCTGTTGTTGGCGGATTTGCAATAAGCAAGAAATGTCACTCCGCCTCTCGGCTGTGCCCGCGTTATCACTTTTTGAGCTGGCGCTTCCGGCGCGAGAGCCATTCGTTGATGGCTATTCGTACCAGCTGAGCCGAACACAGGCCGACTTGCTTACCTGCTTCAGCTAATCCGCTGATTTGTGCCGGGGCTAAAAATACTGTCGTTCTTTTCATGTTTGCCTCCGGGCTCGTATGTCGAGGCCCTATACCACCCATTGAATAGTCTTATTTTCGGGCAGGAACATCATCGGGCGGGACTACACGAAAAAGAGGTAACGCGAAATCGCCAATGTTTACGGGCCTCAGAGAAGATTATGACTATTCGATGGTAGTTAGAGGCCCTGTATGGCCGTCGAGCACACGCCGCTTTCCGATGTCTCTGAGCAGGAACCGTTGCCCGTTGTGTGCTCCGGTGATACCGTTCCAACCGCGAAGCCGTTTCGACAAAAAGGAAGGAAATACATGTCGAAGCGGGCAGGTCAGTCAGGGCAGGTGTTTCTCAGGAACGGCAGGTGGGTTGGGCGGTTCTACATTGATGTGGCGGGCCAAAGCAGTCGCGTGCGCAGGGCCATAGTGCTCGGGATGAAAAACGAACTCACAAAACCGGCGGCAAGGTTGAAACTCAAGACCATGCTTTCGGACGAAGGCGTGAATACAGCCGAGCATTTGGAACGCTCCCTCAAACCGATCACGGTGTTCAATACCGTGGCGGATTTGTGGGAATCAAAGCGGCTTCCACAGTTGAAGGAAAGCAGCAGGTACTCGGTGCCGAAACTTCTCGCAAAGCATCTCCGTCCGTTTTTCGGTCAGATGGCGTTGGAACAAATCAAGACCGGCAACGTCAATGACTGGGTCGCGGAAATGAACAGTAAGAAGTTAGAGCCCAAGACGATTCACAATTTGTGGAAGCTGTTCCGGGCAATTATGAATTGGCACGTTCAACAGAATGACGAGCAGGCCCGGAGGTGGTATCCGATTCTCCCAATGATTGCCGAAGACGAACAGCGGTGGTTTACGCAGGCCGAATTCCGGCGTCTTGTTGAGGCAGCAGACGGTCAGTACAAACTGCTGTTTCATCTTGCCGGGTCAAGCGGTCTTCGGGCGGGTGAGTTGTTTGGGCTCCACGTTGAGGATTTGAAACAGGACCGTGGAGTGGTCCGCGTTCGCCGTTCCGTATGGCGCGGCCAAGAAGTGACGCCCAAGACTCGCAAGGGATACCGCGACGTGTTCATCGACTCTGCTACGGTTCAAATGCTCCGGGAACATCTGGGGAGCCGAACCGCTGGCCGGGTCTTTCAATCACGAACGGGCATGCCACTCGATACCAGCAACGTGCTGAGCGAGGTGCTATATCCGCTGTGTGATCGGCTTTCAATTCCACGCGGCGGTATGCACGCCTTTCGGCACGGTCGGATAAGCCACTTGCAGCAAAACGGAGTTCCATCTGACTTCACGAAGAAGCAGGTAGGACATTCCAGCTTGCGAACGACATCCGGCTATACCCACTTTTCAGAGCAGTTCGCACGCGAAATAGTTGAGCGATTGGCAAGCTAATTGTAGTTTTGGACTCACTTTGCCAAGTTGGACTCAGTTGCGAGGGCAGCTAAGGCAGTGTAAAGTTGGAAGATACAAGCAAAAGTGATTTGAAATTAGATGGGCCGGTAGCTCAATGGTAGAGCAGCTGACTCTTAATCAGCGGGTTGTAGGTTCGAGTCCTACCCGGCTCACCACTTTTTATCCGTAACTAACTGCCGGTCAATTAGTTGAGTCTTCCGGAAGTACTAGTGACCGGAAGGGATTTGGGAACATCTGGGAACACAACCTCCGCGACTCGCGCGACCGCACGCCGTTGCGAGTCCGGAATTGCGTGCCGCAGTCGATCACGCTCACCAGGTACGCCCAGCCAACCGTTGGTCCGGCCCAGATCTTGGTCATGTCCGACTGCCAGATCTGATTCGGCTCAGCTGCCTCCACTCGGCCCCACTCTTTCTTCCTTCCAGCCCGCAGGCGCCGTGAGCGCACCAGCAGTCCACGCTCTCGCATCACCCGCAGAACCCGCTTGCGATTCACCACAAGGTTTTCCTTTCGTCGCAACCACCAGGCTACCCGGCGATATCCATACGCAGGTTTGTCTCCGCACGCTAGAACGATCTGCTCGTCGTGCTGTCGGTCCGCTCGACTGCCGCGCGGCTTCTTCCGGTAGTACAAGCTCGATCGGCTTATCTCCAGCGTAGCTGCCACCAGCGTCGCTGGGCGTCCCTGCCTCACCATCTCACGGGCTTGGGAGTGAACTTCACCGCAGCTCACTCCCCCACGACGTTTTTTAGGATCTCGATCTCGATCCGACTCGGTTTGTGTCGCAGAAACCGCAGGCCCTTACATCATCTTTTGACTGCACGCTTCATTATTGGATGACCGACACTGAATACGCTGAGATTTGGCGCGAAGTTTCCGGCGGAAGTGACGAAGGCCAACCGCGTGCGGGTGTTGAATACGCGCTGCTCAGGCGTATTGCGGATGGAGCGTATGGGACTACGATTATTGAACCGAGTGAAGTCCCAGCTCTGGCGGAGGAGTGCCAGCGTTTCAAGGCGACCGAGGCCGACGTTGCTCTCCAAGATGCGATAGAACGAATCGCTTCTGTCTGTCGCTCTGCGATTTACTACCACTCGAGACTCTACGTTCCCCGCGGCCGAGACACGGTTGGCTTGATCGACTGGGATCACGAGTCAGCAGCCAGCTTTGGTGTCGGTCAACAGCGGCCCTGAAGTCGCGTGCCGCGACAGGCCACACGCGGAATGAGCCTGTGGTGTGACCCTATAACCAAAAATAATCTTTGAGTCATCCGTAAGAACGTTATTGTGAACAGTCTTAGGAACAAAACTCGGATTTTTGGACCATAAAATCGTTCCGCCGGCGACGCGCGTTCAAGTTGGTCACAACTCTGGGAACAAAACCCCCTAAAATACCCCCTAAAACCGTGATACAGCACGCAAGGAAATGCAAGAATTTCGCGGCTCCTCAGGTACTCGCAGCTACGAAATCGACTACAGCCATGTCACGCATTTCGAAATTCGCGGCGATCGGCACGGCCTTTCATGCCCGAGCACGTTCATCTGCTGATCTCCGAGCCGGCTCACGGGAATCCCTGTTTTTACGTCGTTCATGGATATTTGACCCCCCCAGGCGTTGTGCTCCGAGAAAAGCCACAAGTGCTCGCCGCTTTCTAGACAAGTAAATATCGCATCAGATGACAATTAGATTGATAAGTATCTAACTTAGAGACTACAAGCCACGGAGTACATAATTCTCAAATTGGAACCTGCAGCTCTGGACCTTACTGCGAATCTTTGGAGGTTTTGTCTATGCGTTCGAGGGCCTGGGGACTAGGTTTGGTTGTTGCGATCCTGTTTTCATTGTTTTTTTCAAGTAAGGCTCAAGCGGCAGCTCCAACAATCACGAGTCTGTCGATCACGACGGGAGCTGTTGGAGCTTCCGTAACAGTGACTGGCACGAACTTCGGCTCTCCTCAGGGGACCAGCACCATCAAATTCAACGGGACGACCGCTACGGCAACGACGTGGACCACTACGAGCATCGTTACGACTGTTCCGACGGGGGCGACCACCGGAAACGTTGTGGTCACCGTATCCGGTACCGCTAGTAACGGCAAGAGTTTCACAGTAGTTCCAGCGCCGAGTATCACGAGCCTATCGATCACGACGGGAGCAGTGGGAGCGGCTGTCACGGTGACCGGGACGAACTTCGGATCGTCGCAAGGGAGCGGTACCGTCAAATTCAACGGGACCACAGCGACCATCAGCACTTGGAGTGCCACGAGCATAGCAGTCACCGTCCCCACGGGAGCGACGACTGGGAATGTCGTCGTTTTCGCCAGCGGCGTCAACAGCAACGGAAAGAGTTTCACGGTAGTTCCGGCCCCGAGTATTACGAGCCTCTCGATCACCACCGGAGCAGTCGGTGCGGCGGTCACCGTCACCGGCACGAATTTCGGATCGACTCAAGGGAGTGGAACGGTTAAATTCAACGGAACCACGGCGAACGTCAGCACCTGGAGCGCAACCAGCATCGCGGTAACGGTCCCGACTGGAGCGACAACTGGAAACGTCGTCGTTTTCGCCAGCGGCGTCAACAGCAACGGAAAGAGTTTCACGGTAGTTCCGGCCCCGAGTATTACGAGCCTCTCGATCACCACCGGAGCAGTCGCTGCGGCGGTCACCGT
>Ga0210394_10002085_pt1 | contig 28608 bp, 26 predicted proteins | sample IncBWC12MmetaG_FD_160121 | JGI IMG/M metagenome (GOLD analysis project Ga0210394, IMG submission 160121) | Forest soil microbial communities from Barre Woods Harvard Forest LTER site, Petersham, Massachusetts, United States - Inc-BW-C-12-M | ecosystem: Environmental > Terrestrial > Soil >...
GCGCCGCCGCTGCCGCCGAACTGACCGAGACGCTATCGAACGTGGCGGTAGCCAAAGAAGATGTCGTGCGATTACTCACGGCCAGCCCAATGTAAAGGCTTTGCGCCATGCTCACGGTCTGGCTCGTGCCCAGCTGCGCCCAGTTCACGCCATCTGCGGAACTGTACATGGTGAACACGTTCCCGCTTCTGACCAGTTTTATCCAATACGGTAGCGTGGCACTTGCCAACGACTGGTAAGAACTGCTGGCACCCGTGCTGGTACGCTCGGTCATCCAGATGGCCGAGGAATAATCAAACAGGTACACGTGATTTGCGCCGGGGTCCAGCGTCTCGCGGATCATGATTCCGGCCTGCGCCGCGCTACTACCCGCGAGACTTACCACCCGGGCGACGATCGTGCCGTCACCGGAAAGTGGCTGATAGACAAAATGGAATCCGTCAGAAGTGCTGAAGAAAGTCCCTTGCCCGGCTCCCGCCACGCTAAACGTTCCGTTCGCGTAACTAGCACTTCCCGATAGCCCCACTGTCCCGATGTCTCCATCGTTCCAGACCGAAGGCAGTGTAGGAATCGACCGGACCGTGAGGGAAATCGTAGTGGTCTTTTTCAAGCTGCCTGACTTGCCCGTGACGGTCAGCGTGGCCGTTCCTGTTGTCGCTGTACTGCTGGCCGTCAGCGTCAATGTGCTGGTGCTCGCCGCGCTGCTGGGGTTGAACGACGCTGTCACGCCGCTGGGCAGACCGGATGCCGACAAGCTGACCTTGCCAGTGAAACCGTTCTGTGGACTGACCGTGATGGTGCTTGTGCCTCGGGCTCCCTGCACGATGGTCAAGCTGTTGGGCGATGCAGAAAGGGCGTAGTTCGGCGCAGCCTTCACCGTCAGTGAAATCGTTGCAGTGCTGGACAAGTTACTGGCAGAACCCGCGACCGCTACCGTCACCGTTCCTGTTGCCGCTGTGCTGCTGGCAGTCAGTGTCAGTGTACTGGTGCTTGCCGTACTGCTGGGGTTGAACGACGCTGTCACTCCACTTGGCAGACCGGATGCCGACAGGCTGACCTTGCCGTTGAAACCGCTTTGTGGAGTGACCGTGATGGTGCTCGTGCCGCTGGCTCCCTGCAGGATCGCCAAGCTGTTAGGCGACGCGGACAGAGTGTAGTTCCCGCGAGGATTCACGGTGAGGAAAATGGTGGTGGTCTTCGTCAAGCTGCCCGAGGTACCCGTAACGGTTACCGTGACCGTGCCGGTCGTTGCAGTGCCGGTCGCGGATAGAGTCAAGAGGCTGCTGGTTTTGGTTGGATTTGATCCGAAGATGACACTGAAGCCGCTCGGTAGGCCGGAGGCGGCCAAAGAAACGCTGCCGCTGAATCCATTCTGGGGGTTAATGGTGATAGTGGTGGCACCGGCCGAACCCTGGAGCAAGGTCAAATTAGCGGGCGATGGCGAGAGGGTGAAGCTGGGCTGCGACGAAGACGAGGGCCAGTTGTTGACCAGGTTGGCAGCGTTGACGGTACCGATGCCGGTGGCGAAGTCCCATCCGGTGGTAGTTCCATAGGCAGGGGCGAAGGCGGAATTGGAAGTCGAAAGCACGCCCACAGAGCCGCCGCCGAGGTAACAATTAGGCCCGGCACAGTCCACATCCATATCGCCCAAGGTCACGTCATAGAAAATGCAGCTGCTGGCGACCGTGTTGCCATTGCTCGAGTTGCAGGAGCTGTTGCCGCTCGAACCATATTCGGTATTGGCGAGCTGATAGTAGATAGGGGCGGGATTGCCCTGCGGTCCGCCGGCTTTTTGATTGATGAGCGCTTGCATGCCCGCCATGATAGGCGACGCGAAAGAGGTGCCACCCGCCCCGGACCATGCGCTAGGATCGGTGCCGCAGGCAGCACCGCCATTCGCAGTATCAGACCAGCAAAACACATAATAGTGGCTCCACAAACCATCAGCAGCGAACAATGAGACATCCGGAGTGTCGCGTACGCCGTCGCTGGGATTGCCAAGAACGGACTGCCACGAAGGCTTGGGCCAGCCCTGGCAAGAGCCACCGACAACGCTGGGGGTAGAAGGGGTGCCGCTCGCGCACTGGCTGGGACCGCCGCCTCCTGCCACCGTGGTCATGAGCAGCGAGCCGAGATTCGGGTCGCTGCAGAGGCTAGCCGAGCCATAGGTCTGGCTGTGGCCCTCATAGGCGGAGAGTAGCGCCCCGGCACACGAGTTATTCCATGGAATCTCGGGAACGTAGGAAATGGCCGAACCGAAGGCGGACGTGTTGCCGGAATTCCAATAGGTAGCGTTGGTGCCGGAGTAGGTATCGCTGAAATCGGTCCCGCCAACGGCCACGTTGTTAGGAGTGGAAGCGAAGGCGTTGACAGCGATGCCGTGACTAGCTTCGGCGACGTTATTGTCACAGCCGGCTGCGCCGCTGTCACCAGCGGCAACGAAAACGGACACGCCTTCGGCGACGGCCTGCTGATAGGCGGAGTTGTAAGAGCTGTTGGCAGCCGCGCCGTTGACCGTTTCACACTCGCCGTAACTGATGCTCATGATGGAGGGTGGCGGAGTGCTGGCGTTGATTAGGTTCTGGATGGCGATCAAGCCGCCAAAGGTGGTGGTGCTATCCGCGCATGCCGCCATTTCGATGGCAGCGTTGGGGGCGGAGGCGCTGGCCCATTCGGCGTCGAGGATGGCTTCGGCATCATTGGGAGCGACGACGCCGGGAGCAGCGCAATTGTTGGTGCCGCTCGAAGGCGCGGGGTGGACCTGCGCGAACGACGCTGAGCTGTAGCCTGTGAGGCCGAGAGTCTGACGAAAGGTGCTCCAATCCAAAGCGCTGAAGACGTCCGTGTCTTCAATGAGCACGATGGTCTGGCCCTGCCCGGAAATGCCCGCGCTGAATACAGGATTCAAGTTGTAAATCTTGGCTAGGTCCGCAGGCACCACCGCATAGGCGGTGCCGCCAGAGGAATCAGGGAATGTGAATTGAGAACCTGGTCGGTGCATCTTGTACATGGCATGGGGTCGAAAATCGTGGAGAGAAACGATGCCTGCCACGACGGGAGCGAGTGCGGCAGGAATTCGCGAATCGCTCATGTTGCCGATGTGCCTCTCGCCTTTGACCTCGAGGCGGTGGATTTCCGTTTGGAAGGCTTTGCGCACCTGGGCCGCTGTGCCGGAAAAATCAATGAGCATGCCGCTGGGATAGACGACGTTGACGCGGAAACCCTGGGACGTGAGCCAGCCGGTGACTGCTTCAAGATCGGGCTTGGCTACGCCGAAGCGTTCTCCGAATTCCTCGGCGGTCAACCAGTGATGGAAATAGGGCGAACCTTCGGTTTGAAGTTCGTCGATGAATTGCTGGACCGCTTGATCCTGTTCAGGAGAGCGCTTCAGTTGAAGGAAAATGTGCTCCAGGGCGAAATCGTTGGCCACGACGCCACGATCGTTTGCGGCACGCGCTTCGGGGTGGGTGTTGCCCACGAGCGCAACGCGATCAGTTTCATCGACCTTGTGCGTGATCCGCGGGCGAGAGTGCAGGCCGGACTCGACTTGTGCTTCGACGGAAGGCGCGACCATCAGAACAGCGAAGACGACTGCGGACAGGAATCCCAGTTTGCGAAACATGGGGTCGCCTTCTTTCTTAAGCAAAGATTTGACCGGAACACAACTCGGAATAGAGGACGGCAGCCGGCCAGGCCCGGCAGAACGAACCGGCGGTGAGAATGCTCGAGGGCCGGGTTCTCATGGCCGAGAACTCCTATCGGGACGTGGCTTGTCTGTCCTAGCTCGAAAACGAAAGAGAAATGGGCCTACCGAAGTACAACCTTAATAACCGAAGTGGGATTCAAAATCAACGGTCGAAGGGACAGTTTTCGGGCAGGGGCCCGCGCGGTTCAAAGGTTGCATAATCAGGATGGGGTTGGCGTCTAGGCGCGCCGTTCAGCAATCGAACTGGGTCGCGCCCCGTGAAATTCCAAGGCAGCAAGCCGCCGCAACACTCCATCTCGTTGCCCCTCGATTACCTTGCCTGCAATTCCTTCGGTTTGATACTCCTCCGCCGTGGCTATGAGGCAAACGCCGTATTCGATTGTGGCCAGTAGCGGTTCGACACCTCCACTGTAATTCCATGGCACAGCCTCGTAGAAAAAGAGAGCATTTATCTACGCTCTTAAGAGAACCGGCCAACTCGAGTATTTTGCGCCCGAAATCGGATTCGGCACTGGAAGGTGCGAAGCTTCGCCGCGCCGGCCATTCAACCGCCGGCGACTGCCATCGAGTCTTTTGACCCGTTGACGACTTGTTGTTGGAACTGAAATCCGACACCAAAGCGTCCGTCCGGGAGCCGCTGACAATAGACAACGCGAGCGAGAGTTCGCAGATCCCCATCCAGGAACCTGACCCACACGCGTTCATTTAGCTCCCTAGCCCGTTGGGTCATAATGCGTATTCCCAGCGAGCAGAGGTTGTCCGTAGTCGTCCGCTCAGTCGCTGCTGGCTGAAGGCTGGATATCTCTACCGCAGCAGCCAGTGGAATCCGTTTCTCAAGTCGTCCAGACCTCACAGGCATTTGTCAAATGACCTTCCAAGCTGGATTCAGTTAGCTTGCACCGGGCTGGGCGGTGCCAAAAAGTTTTCAGCCACCAACAAGAATTTCAGCGAAGATGTTTCTTTAAAGTCTATATTGCCATTGAGAATAGGTACTGGTTTCCGTCTCGAGGAGTAGCCTCGATCGTCGCCGCTTCAGCTCGTACATGGCCTGGTCGGCCTTTGCCATCAATTCTCCAATCGACATGCGGCTGCAGGGATCGAAACGTGCAAGGCCTACACCAAGAGAAATTTCGTAGCGAGACGGTTTGGCACTGATGGATTTCAAACACTCAAAGAGTCGAGTCTTGATTCTAGCCTCGCTGCGCCCGGATGCCTCGACCGCAAGTACGGCGAACTCATCTCCTCCCAGGCGAGCGAGGACATCTGAGTCCCGAAATGTCTCTTCCAGGACGTCGGCCGTACGCTTCAATGCACGGGCGCCTTCGAAATGGCCGAACGAATCGTTAATCTGCTTCAAGCGGTCCACATCCATTACCAAACTGGGCCGTAAAGCCCCGGCACTTCAGGCCGGGGATATAAGGATCAACTAGCGACGCGCAAAAAGTGCTAGTTCGTCCAGGTCGTTTAGAAACCCTTTTCGCAGCAGACCCTTCCAAAGAACAAAAGAAACGGGCAGCGGAGCGCGCTGGTGCATCATTGCGAGCAGGACGACGCGGTCACTGAGTAACGGTGCGATCGGATTCCGCCATTCGAACTGACCTTTACGCGCGTCACGAAACATCCGTCGTTTTCCTCGCCCTGCAGGCCAAGGTGGTCCGGACAGCGATTTAGTGGACTGCCTGCATCTGGTGGGCCGCAAGCATCCAAATCCGCTGCAATTCCTCGTACGTGAAGTACGTCTCTTCCTCGTTGCCGGCGCGTTCCACATGGCCCAATCCCGATTCCTTCGAAATGCGCCGGAATTCCGCTTCCGATATGCCGAGAAGGAAGGAAGCTCTTGCCTGCGTAACATATTTCGGGACTTGATTGTTCATGACCTCCTCCCGTGGCGCAACGTCGTCTTGTAAATATCGTTGTTAGACGCTCTGTCCATTTAAAGGACCCTCCATCAACGTGAGTTCGGCCCGCCTCCGTGTCAGCGCAGTTCGGTATTGGGGTGTTCGAGGCGGGGGCCCTGATCACGGAGGCGGCCCGCTCCTCTCCTTGCAACATAGCCGGTTGCCAAATGATTTCAATAGGGTGAATCACCCGTTTCGACGGAGTGAAATGACCGAGAACGCTCTGGGGGTGAACCCTTCCAGGAATGCGGTCAGGCCTGGCCATGAAACCGCGACGGTTATACAGGCCTGTCAGTTCGTCAGTGAGCGCAAGATTGCCCAGTTCTGCTTGCAACATGTGCTGTTTCGCGGCGCAACGGACCGCACGCATCAAGAAGTTCACTGCCGGTTGATTCCGAGTGCCACCGAGCAATCTGCCGTGGGGCCTCAGTGCGGACATCTCGCAACAAACTCGCGAGTTCTCGATCTGCTTGCGAAAGGAGACCCTGGAAAAGGTCATCATATGATTATTCTCGCCGCGTGGTAATAACCGCGGAGCACTGCGGTGGAACAGGGATCGCGAGTCCACTGCCATGTTCAGGATCGCGGCGCCCGACGAATTGTTTTCCGATTTGAAGCCGCCTTGCCGCTTCCCCGGGCCGCTGCTGAACTTTGCTCTATTCGATCCCATGGGCAGCTGCGTGCCTCTTTCGAGTTACGGAAGTTCGCTTGCTGCGATCTGGCTCTCACGTGGCAATGTCTCTTGCGCGGATGGCACTATGGCCCACCCGCGCTCTATTTCGGCCAGCAACATCCGCTCATCTCCTAAGAAGCAGAATCGGCGAGCAACACTCCCAAGCGCGTCGACATCGTTTAGAACTCCTCGACGCAGCAACCCTCTGCAGACGGCAGGAGAAAGTGGCAGCGGCGCGCGGCCATGCTTCATGGCAAGAAGCAGAATGTGTTGACGAAGCAGACTCAGCGTCAACCTTCGCCATTCGGATTCGCCAATTTGACCCTCACGGATCCCAATTCTCTTCACCATTCCTCCAACTCTTTGAGTTCGGCCCGCCTCCGCGTCAGTGCAGTTCGGTAATCGTGGTGATTGAGGTGGGAGCCCTGTCCACGGAGGCGGACCGCGCTCTTCACAACAAAATAGCCCATCGCTGATTTCACGCAATCCGGTGAATGCCCCATCTGGGACGGGGATAACCACTGCAAGATTCGAGAGGGTAAGCCTGAGGCCGCGTCGCTAGGGCTGTATCAAACCGCGGCGGATGGCGTAGCGAACCAAACTGGCTGTTTCATGGATGTCGAGCTTTTTCATAAGCCTGGCTCGGTGCGATTCGGCAGTTTTTGCACTGATACCCAGGTGCGCCGCGATGTCCTTGGTTGACTTTCCTTCTCCGACGAGTTGAAGAACCTGACGCTCTCGCGCTGAAAGGGGGTCGGGAGAGACATACGTCTTGGATACATAGGCATCAACGACCGCGCCCGAAATGTTTGGGCTAAGGTAGACTTTTCCGCGACACACTTCTTGTATCGCATGAAGGAGATCCTCGGCCGCCTGGCTTTTCAGCACATATCCTCGCACTCCGGCACGTAAAGCCTCGGTCACATACTCATCTTCGTCATGTTGCGTAAGGAGGATCACCCTCGTCTTAGGCGATGATTTCACCAATTCGCGTGCGGCGTCCACGCCATTTAAAACCGGCATGCTGATGTCCAGGATGGCGACTTCAGGTTGTGTTTTTTCCACCGAGCGCAATGCTTCTTGTCCGTCGGAGGCCTCAGACATAACTTGAAATCCCTGTTTTTCCAGCAATGCCCTAAGCGCCTGGCGGATCAGGGAATGATCATCGGCAAGCAAAACGCGCGTGCGCATAGTGTCGCGCGCAGGTTAAGGAATGTCTCTGCTTCCTGGCAATCGGGTCGTTTCCTCTATTTACTGGGGGGGAAACACCTGACCGTTCGGCGCAATGATGCGCCATGCCAACTTACGGCAATCTCTTATCTCACAGAAACTGCAGAGCTTGAGGGGAGTCTGCGAGAGGGAACGTCCGCCGCACTGGCCGAGAGCCATCCCGAATGGCAAAAACGAGCACAGCGAGGAGATGTAGAATCGCGCTGTTGACTTGACCGACGCAGCCCTTTGCCTTCGGTTTAACCAAACTTGGACGCTAACGCTGCCCTTCGCCACAGAATCAGGCACGCCCAACTTCGGAACCGAGGTTCCGCTGGGCTGAGCTCTACTTGGAGGGCTACGGAGTCCCGAAGAATTGTGAACAGGCGGCGGTCCTACTGAGGGCGGCATCGAAAAACGGCAATGTCGAAGCACTGGCGAAGTTGAAGAAACTCACTAAGAACGGCGGCCGTTAAGCAGATCGCTACTCGGATGGGATTCAGCAGCCCACTGCCCGTGGCGGCTAAACAACTCCACGTTCTTAGGGCTGCACCAGTCCGCGTCGAACCGCGTAGCGCACTAGACTTGCTGTTTCATGAATATCCAGCTTTTGCATGAGCCGCATGCGGTGAGATTCGGCCGTTTTGACGCTGATACCAAGGATGGAAGCAGTGTCCTTCGTGGATTTACCTTCAGCGATCAATTGCAACACCTGGCGTTCGCGCATCGTCAGGGGGTCCCCCGGCCGATCCGATTTGGAGCGGTAGGCTTCCACCAGCGCACGCGATATACCCGGACTCAGGTAGAACTCTCCTCGAGAGACCTGTTGAATGGCATGAACCAGGTCGTTGGCGACCTGGCTCTTCAATACGTATCCCTTCACGCCAGCTTCCAGCGCTTCGTGGATGTACTGCTCTTCTTCATGTTGAGTAAGAAGAATTGATTTTGTCGTTGGGCACGACCGCCCTAGTTCGCGAACAGCATTTATCCCGTTCTGCGTCGGCATACTGATGTCTAGGATCGCGATATCAGGATGATGCGTTTCCGTCAATCGAACTGCATCTTGCCCGTCCGAGGCTTCCGCAACAACTTGAAATCCCTCCCGTTCGAGCAATGATTTCAGCCCCTGACGTACCAATACATGATCATCAGCGAGCACAATCCGAATTGGCATGGCCACCCTCCAAAGGAAGTCGAATAGAAAGCTCTGTTCCGTACCCGGAATGGGATTCGATCTCTAGCGCTAGCGTTCGGCTGATTGCAGTCACCGGCTCCTCGGTTGCGACTAATCCTAAGCCCTTCCGGCCATGTGACGCACGTACCTGGCTGGAATCAAAACCCCGGCTGTCGCCCGGGATCGAGCAAAGTAGCACAAGATCTTCTCTCCATACGCGAATCCACACGTTGCGCGCCTTCCGATGCTTGACGGCATTGCTTAGCGCTTCCTGAACGAGACCATCAAGGGTCGCTTCGCCACCTGAATGCCCAGGAACTTTAATAGGCAATACCATGGCAAACTCGCTTTCTCAATCAAGTAAACGCTCGCAACCAGCTTCAGGTAAAGACCTGAGTTGCTAGCGGGCCGCCGAAGCAACGGCACTGATTCACTCTGCGAGCCTCGCGCTCCTGTCCTGAGCGGATGTCGCCACTCCCATACTCTCAGGGCCTTTCTTCATACGGCATCAATTAATTTTGGCCTTCTGATTGCGGCATTTACCGGATTGTTCGAAAGCCGGTCGACGGGTATTGAAGTATCTGATCGTTGCTTAACCTGCGTCTCGGTTATCAACACGGCGACGAACGCCCTGGCGACCTCCGTATCGGGAGTTGCCGCCTCGCCAGAAGGTCTGGCCAGCAAGCCAGAACACGGGCTCTCTGCGAGTGCTCGGCGAGCGAAAGGAGGAAACTGGCGTTCGAGCCGGGAAGAGGGCAAGAAGTCCGAGTGCCTGGCAATATCTACACTCACTCTACTTCTAGTCTTGCCCCGGATACTCGGCCTAGGTAATTGAATCTTCAGCCGTTGCTAAATGTAATCCGCGTCTGGAGGTAGAGTTGCTCGTTATCCCGAGGGACATCTGAATCTCGGAGTATCAGCGCACCGGGTGAGGTGCCTACTTCCGCTGGCTAATTAGGTGGGAGGAGGTCTCAAGTTGAACCGAGATGCTGAGGCCGCTTTTAAACAATCCAAAACCCCAGCCGGGAGGAAACCTTGTTCTCGGACCACGTGATTTCCATCGCGGGTAGAAGCATCACGATCACAAGTCATGACATTTTCATGACGTGTGTATCCCTCGTGATTGGGCTGGTGTTCTGGATCGCTCTTTACTTCAGCCGAAAAAGAATTGTCGTATTGAAGAGGTCGAGCGGGATCGACCAACTTACATTTGAATTGTCTCGCATTGCCGACGCGCTCGATCGCATCGCCAATCGTCCGGCAGAACGTGCCATTGCCGCGGCCACGCGGCGTCAGCTTCAAGCGCCATCGCCCCCACAGCGAGACTCCCAGGGCATCGCGTATACCTCCATGTTTGGGCGTTAACGAGACCAGATCGGCGCATGGGCTCGACGGCGAAGGTAAGGGCCACTCCTGTCGAACCACCGGACAACCCGTCAGAACTGGAAGTACGAGCGTTTCTTGTCGGCGTTTGTTCTCTATGTGGTGCTGCTCGGCACCATTCTTGCGTCCGGAATGTTTTTGACGGGAAATTCCGCGTCCTATTTTTGTTTGATACGGTGAGAGTACCGGAGGCAACCGTCGCTACAGCGGAAGCATCTTTCTCTAAACCGGCCCAACTGCAGTCCTCTGCAGCCAATTTCCGGCCTGACTCCCAAAGCCAGGCTTTCCCGCCCGAATTCAACCAGGAGGGTAGTGCTATGCGAATTGTTAGAGCAATTCAAATCTCAATGTGTGCCGCGGTGTTGTGTGTCACGTTCGTGACAGCAGCCCAGGCTGACATTTGGGACAAGAAGACCATCGTAACTTTCGGCGATTCTGTAGAAATCCCTGGGCAAGTTTTGCCCGCTGGAACCTATGTCTTCAAGCTCGTGAACTCCGCTTCCGACCGCCACATCGTCCAGATCTGGAATGCAGATGAAACCCAGATCCTGGCAACAATTCTGACGATCCCGAACTACCGCTTGGATCTTCCGGATAGGACCATTTTCGAATTTGATGAACGCCCCAGCGATTCGCCAATGGCCCTTCACAGTTGGTTCTATCCCGGCGATAACATTGGGCAGGAATTTGTCTATGCTCGAAACAGAGAGATCAACAGACAGAACTAGCTGACTCGACGGACAAACCCGCGCCCTGTACTGGGAAACAGGCGAGGAGGCCCCTTCCGAGAATCTGCGGCCCTCCTCGCTGTCTCCCAAGGGCAACTCGGTGGCATACGATTAGTTGAAAATATTCGTGTAGATGTTTGGTCCGATTGCTTTCTTCTCCGTCCCGACGGACAGCGAATACCATGCGATTCTTCAAATCACGCTGGACAATTCGTTTTCACCTTAGCAGTTCCAGTACGCCAAAATCTCTCAGCTTAAGAACTTGTTACCCAGCACGGTGAGCCAGCAAAGCAACACAACCTTTAGCTTGAATGACTTAGAAGGGCTGCCTTCGGAAAACGGTCTGCCTCGGATTAACGTGGAGGTACTTATGCATTTGACGAAGCGGCACTACTTGACGGTTGGCGGTTCGGCACTGCTTCTCGTGGTGCTGGGGGTTGCAGCGGCGACGCTGCCTCACCGATCAAAACTCGAATCTCTCACTGTGCCGGAATCTACGCCGATCCATGTGACTCTCGAGCAGGGGCTCGCGAGTGATCAAAACAGGCCCGGCGATCACTTCGAAGCCACCGTTTCTCAACCGGTGCTAATTGACGGCAAGACCGTCATTCCTCAAGGTGCTTATGTGGAGGGCCTGGTGGTGGATGCGCACCACGCGGGGAGAATAGTGGGCAGAGCACGGTTGCAACTGGCGCTAGAAACCGTGACGGTGAACGGACAGAACTACGATGTTCGCACATGGTCTCGCTGGAGAGTTGGTGGTGACCACAAGAAGCGCAATTTCGCCTTGATTGGCGGCGGCGCCGGCGGAGGTGTTTTGATCGGCGCTATTGCCGGTGGAGGGAAGGGCGCCTTGATTGGCGGACCTGTCGGCGCAGGCGCCGGAACAGCGGTTGCCTTTTTCACTGGCAAGAAGGACATCCGTCTTCGTCCCGAAACTCCACTCGCCTTCGAGCTCCAAAATCCGGTGACGATCTCCGTGAAAGAATAAACCCTCCGCGAACCTCTCGAACTTCAGAGTCCGCGGGCGAGCGTATCTCTCTCAAGGAGGGGGTGGAGCCGCTCGCCCTCCTCTTTCCGTCCGACTCATGAAATTCGGCTTACTCGATAGTGAGTTCTCAGCCAGAAGCGCAAGACAGAATACAGTCCCTCACGACACCGTGACTGGTTTTGCGGCCTGGGATGAAGGTTGCCGGGAGGAGGTTGGCTCTGGACTTGCCCAGGCGCGGCGCAGTTCTTCGGCGCGACGGATGACGCGCTCGATGAGATCTGTAGAGGTAGAGGGCTGTACCATCTTGGCTGCATCCTTTTTCGGACTAGCTGCGGAGATTTCCAAGTACTGGAGTTTTTCGAACACTGGCTTCATCGCGCGGTCGGGGTTACGCAGGAATTCCGTGCCGCGGATACGGGTGAAAATCCAGCCCATCCGTTCGAGCACGGACTGGCGGTCCATGTCTTCAGGAATTTTTTCGAGCTGATGATAACGGTCGCCATCACATTCGATGGCGAGGCGTCTCCCCTGGCCTTCGACGACAAGATCGATTCGGAATGCGCCGACCCGCCATTGCGGCGACACGGTATAACCTGCTGCCAACAGACGCTTCATGACTTCGCGCTCGAAAACGGATTGCGTGCGATTTTCCTTTTCTTCGAGCGCGCGCATAAGACGGGCGGGGTCCTGGGCGTGCTCGATCAATTGGCGGCGGAGATCGTCCGCCTTCAAGTCATTCTTCGGGCTAAGCGAGTGAACGACCCACATTTGGTCGCGGGCACGGCTCGCGGCCACATTAAAACGCTGCTTGAACAATTCCTGGTCGCGCAGGGAAAGCGGTCCGCGCTGCGCAGTGTCAACGAGGGATATGAACACCACGTCGCGTTCATCACCTTGGAATTGAGCGGCATTTCCGCAGAGGAGGCGATGGAGTTCGTAGCGATCTGGCGAGATATGCCTGCGGAGCAAGTTATCAATTTCAAGCGCTTGTTCGTCGCCGACCAGGGAAACGACACCGAAGCCGGTGGGTTGGCCCGCGTCATTTTTCTTGTACTCGGGTTGCTCCAATGCCGCCGTGAGCAGGGAGGCGACACCGATCGCCTCTTGTCGATTGATTTTGCCGTCGCGGCTGGATCCGGTGACGCGGTACGCGATGGTGTGAGGCCGGAGACGAACCCGGCTGGCATCACGCAAAGGCTTGATGCGCTGATCGTAGGAAATCATGTTGCTGAACTGGATGATTTCCGGCACGCACCGGAAATGCTCAACGAGACAGGTAGTGCCCCCGAAGGATTGGCGCGCGAGATCATAAATGGAGATTTGACCGTCATAGAGGTCGGCATTGGGGATGCCGGGGAGGTACTGGAAGATGAGATTCTGAATGATGCCGAGGTCTTGCCCGACGGCGGAAGGGCTGACCTGCTCGTGGTCGCCGACCACTAGCACCGTTTTGCCGAGATAGAGCGCGACCAACGCCATGACGTCGCTTTGGCTGGCTTCGTCGATGATGACCACGTCGAAGCGCGTGATGCGGGGGTCGAAATTCTCGACGACCCTGGAGAGCGGCATGACCCAGACGGGAACGGCGCTGCGGCACTCTGACATTTTTCTGGCGGCTTCGGCTCGCAGGAGCGAAACACGAATTCCATGGCCTTTGCCGATGCGGCGTATGGTGTCCAGCCAGCCCACCAATGCTTGACGCTGGCGTGAGGATGTACGGCGAGTTTGAGCAGACCACGCGCGCTTTTCAATGAGCGCTACGGTAACGCGGCGAAGTTGCTCGCGAAGTTTCTCACATTTCGTTTGGAGGGCTTCGAGTGAAACGCTCGAGCGGCGGTCGAGTTCGTCGTTGAGCTGGCGCCAAATCCATGCCGCAGCTGGATCGCGGGGCGGCTCGCCTCGGCCGTGCACCCCGGTGCGATTTCGGATGGCGCCCGCCCAGGCGGGGGCAGCGCTTTCGAGCCTTGCGAGCAGCGCGCGGCGCAGGTCGAGATCGGCCTGGTGGCTTTTGAGTTCCAGCAGTCGCTCGTAGGCGTCGCGGTATTCGCTGGAGTCCTCGTCACTGGCGGCGGCGAATAGCTTGGCGGTTGTTGTCGAGGATTTCGCGAGACGGGCCTGGAGCTTAAGTCGTGCTTTCAGGTCCCTGAATTCTTCTTCTAGCTGCAGCAGCTTTAGCTTTTTGAGACGCGAATCAAGGATGGGGAGCAACCCGTCGTTGACGGCTCTTCCGATTCGGACCAATTCTCCATCTGCGCCTACCACGACGGGTTGCTCGGCAAGAAACTTGTCCCATCGCAAGCCAATGTCGGCCAGCTGCTGCTGGAGCGGGAGCCAGGTGTGCTCGTGCCAGTCGAGGCATCCCTCGATGGAATCGCAAAACTGCATTAGTGTTTTCTCGACCTCTTCGCTCATCTGTTCTGAAGGCGGTGTCCCCAAGGTTGCTACCTGCCGGTCCCACCGGCTCGACAGCTCATGGCGGAGCTTCTTAAGCTCGGCCAGTCTGCGTAGCGCTTGAAAATGTTCTGGAATGCGCGGCTGTGTGCTATTTACTCTGGTGGATTCGATGAAATGGCTCCACGCTTTGTGAGTGAATAGAACAAATGAGCCGAGCTTCCCGCCGTCTTCAAGATGAGCCAGGATTTCAGAGGCCATGCGCTCCTGATCTTCATAGTCTGAGTTGGGGGCCAGCTCGGGACCGTATTTTACAAAGGATTCTTGGGCGTTAGCCGCCTCGCGGTGAACCAGGCGGACGAAGCTCACCAATTGATCCCAGGGCTGACGATGCGCGTCTCCATATTTCCCGGCGTACACGGCGGCCAGCTTCCACTTTTCCTTGCCGGAGAGAAGCGCAACGGCTTGTGCCAGGTTGGCAGCGAGACCTTCTATTTCGTCGGGGCTGCCTTGTGAAGCGCCCGACTGCCAGAGATCGGATCGGAAATCAAGATCCTCCATGCGGAGACGATTTTGTTCGCCGAGAGAAGCATCGAAGTCTTCCGGCCTCGGTAGATCATGGAGTTCACACAGGTGACTGGAAAGCTCGCTTTCGTCTTCACGGGAGAGGGAAACGCTGGTGCGATAGAGATCGGCCAACTCGCCGGGAGAAAGGGGCAGTGGAGCGACTGCCGCTACGGGACCGGGAATCCACCCCAGCGTCTCCTTTTCCTGGGCAACTTTGCGAGCGGCATCGGAGGGAGCCCAAGTTTTTCCTGCAATTACGATATCCCGATATTCGTCCGCGCGCGCTTCCGCGAGTTGTTTCTGAATTTCATCCAGCTTTTTCAAGACTTCCGAGCGTTCGGCTTCCAGGTTCCGAGCGTCCATCTCTAGCGAACCTGCGTCGGCTCTCGATAATCTCGCGGCAATCGAGCCCACCGCGCTTTCCAGCTGTTTGCGGCTATCGAGGTCGCTCTCGAGCAGGCTCACACACAGCGGGCGCAACTCCGCAACGATGTGATGCCGCACCATGCGCAATGCCTTTGTCGTGTGGCTCGTAACCAGAACACTCTTTCCCTGAGCCAGCAAGTGCCCTATCAAATTGCCGATGGTGTGCGTTTTTCCAGTGCCCGGCGGGCCTTGCACCAGAACTCCTCCGTGCTGCTCGAGTTGTTTCGCAATCCGTACCTGTTCTGGATTGGCCGGCTTGCTCAGCAGAACCTCCGCCGCCAATTCAGCCAGGTGACTTGTGGGCAATTCCTTTTCACTCCCGATGAGCATCGGGGATTCTTCGCCAACGATGTTTAAGAGAGACCAAGGAAGATCTTCGCGCGTCCGGAGGTCTGCCAGGATGCCTTCAATGGCCGCAGCGAATCCCAAAGTGCGGGCGCGCAAAAATAGGACCGGCTCGCGGCCGATCGAAGGGTCAGTCTGCTCTTCAGCAGGCGCCTTGTCCTCGACGAACTCTCCGCGGGGAGACAGCTGTATGACTAGGCGCTTGAGAAATCCGGAAGTCGAGCCATTGGCTAGAGGATCGAAGCCTTCTTGCTCCAACTCTTCGCGGCATCGGCCCATGGCCCGTCCATCCACATCGGCCATGGATTGAAAGAGGGCTGAATAAAGTTCGACAGGGTGATCGGCTTCTGAGATCGTGAACTCCGGTACGGCGGCATCGAAGTGGAGTTGCAGGCGCTGAAGGAGAATCGGATGGTAGATGTCTCCTTCCGCGCGGCGCCAACTCAGGATGCCGTCTCCCAGAATGAGTTCGACGCGTTCAGCCTCACGGTCGATGCGCCCGTACAGCGCGTACAAAGTCTCGAAGAGTTTCATGGCCGCTCGAGCGGGCTTTTCACTTTTTGCCCACTCATCGCGCAAAAGCTTCCAGCGCAGCAGGGCCGTGGATCTTCGCTTGTCGTCATCGAAGTTCACTACGCGAGGGTTGCCTGCTGCATCCGATTCATTCCGGGATGGGTTAATAAGGACTTCCTCAGAAGGATCGTCCCATCCGGCCTTAAGCCAAATGGTGGCCTCTTCGGGTGGCTCGGGAGGACGACAGAGAACAGGTCGCTGGACCTTGAGAAGGAATCTTTCGTTGCCGTCATCAGCGGACTGTGGTGTCCCGGCCTGGCCATTCGCTGACGGGGATCTGCCCGCACCTCGCTTGATACAGGGATGGTCGGGCAAGCCATGCAACCAGAGACTCCAGAGCTGCTCACGAATCTGTCGCTTGGCAGGATTGCGGTGTTGATTCAGCGCTTCCAGATAACGGAAGACGCGCGTGAGTTTGTCGCGGGCAACACGAAGTTTGTCGGAATCCATGTCTAAACGCCTTTTCAGGTACCGGCAGAGAGTCTGGGCAGGCTGGTGGAGTCTTCAGAATATCAGTGTCCCATTGTGAATCTCAACGCCCTAAGTAGATAGAACACAAAACCTACCATCTTAGTTGCTTCGCGCTGGGAGTGGCGAGCCCTAGTCTCCTAAAACCCCGCCTTGGCCGCTAAGCATTCTCGATGAACTAACTTGGCTCGGCAGGTGCAACGGAAGCGCGTGGGGTCTTGCGCCAGCGGTAGAAGAATGGAATGCCGGAGAGAATAACCAGCAGGCCGAGGGAAGACCGCACAGGGCGGACCACCCACAAGTTCACGGTAAGAGCGATAGCGGCGATCAAAAAAATGAGCGGCGTCAGCGGGTAGCCCCAGGCGTGGTAGGGGCGGGAGAGTTTGGGCTCTATTTTGCGCAGTCGAAGGAGGGCCATCGCTGTTAGCGCGAAGAAAATCCAGACGGCAAAGACGAATAGAGAATAGAGTTCTTCGTACGTTCCGCTGAGTGCGAGCAGCGCCGCGATCGAACCGAGGAAGACCAGCGAGCCGCTGGGAGTGCGAAACGAAGGATGAATGCGGTTGGCGAACTGGAAGAAGACGCCGTCACGGGCCATGGCGTAGGGGATGCGTGCGCCGGTCAGGACGACCACGTGGAGCGCTCCGAGCGCAGAGATGGCCATGGCGATCGTCAGCCAGGCTGCGCCGCCAGAGCCGGCGAACGTCTGTAGAACGTCCGAGGCGACGTGCTGCGATTGCGCCAGAGCCGCGAATGGCAGAATGCGGAAATACACAACGTTCGCGAGCAGGTATAGACCGCCTACCGTCAGCAATCCCAGGATGACGGCTCGCGGAATGTTTTTTTCAGGGTGCAGAATTTCTTCGCCTACGTCGCCGAGGTCGTTGAAGCCGTTGTAGGCCCACATGGCGGGGACCAGAGCGGTGAGCACGGCGCCGATCGTTCCCAAGTTTAAAGGGGCCAAACCGTGACCTGTGACTATGGGCGCAGCCGCGATCGCGTGTTGCTTTCCGAACAGGAAGCCCGTGACGACAATCGACAAGATCGTGCCGATCTTCAGGGATGTCAGCAGTATCTGGATGGCTCCGCCGAGGCGCACGCTCAAATAATTGACCGCCGTCACGGCCATCACCACGAGCGCCGCAAGTGGCTGGGCGGCTGTGAACGTGAACTCGTATGGCCCGATATGGCCTGCGAACAAGGGAGTGGCAACGACGGGGAACAGGAATCCGAGGAAACGCAGGAATCCGGCTGCCAGTGTCGCCATGGCCACCGGGCGCTCGAGAAAGGAACTCATCCAGCCGAAAAGAAATCCCCAGAGAGGACCGAGTCCGCGATTGAGATAAACGTAGGGGCCGCCGGCTTTGGGGAACGCGGCGCCCAGTTCGGCATAACAGAAGGCGCCGAAGAGAACGATGACTCCGCCGATGAGCCAGGCGGCAAAGACCAGAGTGGCGGAGCCGACGGCGCGGGCCATGTCGCTGGTGACTAGAAAAATGCCCGTGCCGATGGTGTCGCCTATGACGATCGCGACCGCCGACCACACCCCAAGGCCACGAATCAACTCTGATGACGGAGAACGTCCGGCTGAGTCAGGACCCTGTGGGTTCATGGAAGTTCGGAGAGCCTACTATCGGAGGTGGGGGTGGTCAACAGGGCTCTGGCCTGATCAAGGATACAACTCTCCCCGGGAGGTTCTGAAATGAAAGGCGTCTTGTCGATGCCGTTTCTGTGGTTGGCATTTGCGCGCTATCATCGAGGCCACTATGGCTACGCAGAAATCCATGATCAGTAAATTTGCCTGGGACCCGCGTTATGGAGTGTCCGGCATTGAAGACGTGTTGACTCCCGCGCTGGTGGTCTATCCCGAAATCATTGCTTCCAACATACAGCGGACCGTGGAGTTGTTGGGCGGCGATGCGCATCGCTGGCGCGTGCACATCAAGACCGCCAAGCTGGGCTACACCGTGCGAATGATGGTCGAGCTCGGCATCCGCAATTTTAAATGCGCGACCACGCTGGAACTCCTGGTAGCCTGCCAGTGCGGCGCGGCGGATGCGCTCCTTGCTTATCCATCCATCGGTGCGAATGCGCGGCGGGTGCGCGAAATCGCAGAGCAGTTTCCGGAGGTGCGCGTTTCCGTTTTGGCGGAGAACGAAGAGCAAGTGCGGGAATGGCGGGGTAGCCGCGTGGGAGTCTTTCTGGATATAAATCCAGGCATGAACCGGACTGGAATCGAAGAGAGCCACGGAGGAGAAGTTGTTAGCCTGGTGCGCGCGATTGGAACTGGCGGCCTGGAATTTCGCGGTATGCATTATTACGACGGCCAACATCGGGCGCCGGACGAGCGCGAACGGACTGCGGCCGCGCATGAGGGTTACGATCGCTTGCTGGCAGTTGTGAAACAGATCGAACGCATCGGTGTGCGCGTGCCGGAAGTGGTTACGGCGGGAACGCCGACATTGCCTTGCTCGCTTTCCTATGAAGGATTTCGTTCGGCAGGATTCATCCACAGGGTTTCACCCGGTACGGTGGTTTATTCCGATGCTTCAAGCCTGGCGCAGCTGCCCAAAGAGTACGGGTATCGGCCGGCGGTCTTGGTGTTGACCCGCGTGGTCAGCCATCCTCGCGCGGGAGTTGTCACCTGCGATGCGGGGCACAAGGCCGTTTCCGCGGATGCCGGTGTCCCGACATGCGTTGTGGTGGGTCATCCCGAGCTGACGCCGCTTTCACCGAGCGAAGAGCATCTGCCGCTGGAGGTGGAGGGTGCTGCGGCCGGTCCACAAGTTGGCGAGGCACTTTATCTTTTGCCGCGGCACGTTTGTCCCACGGTCAACAACTTCGATGATGCCCTGCTCGTGCGGAATGGCGAAATTGAGTCAGTGGAAAAAGTGTCAGCGCGCGGGCGCGAGACGCCGTTACTTCGATCGAGCGAAAAAGCCGTTTCGGCGGTCGATCGTGGCGGAAATGACTAGGGTAACCATAACCGCCTCCTTCTCGGTTTTTCATGAGTGTCCCCCAGGGTCTGCGGCCCAAGGAACTTGCTGAAAGCCGTCAGTGCAAAATGGCCCCATTAGAACGCTAACCCCCTTGTTTTTAGTCCACCCGTGGCGACCACAGGTTTTTCGACTCTGGCACTTGGCTGACTGTGATTTTAGGGCCATCCGTGCTGGTCTCACCGTAGGTTATGGATGCTGCGTCAACCAGAAAGCTCCGGACATGGAACAGCTCAAGTTCAACGTGCCAAACCTGCCGCTGTTTGATCAGGGCCGGGACCGATGCCTCGCTCGACCCAAGTTTTCCTCAAGACCACGGATTCCGCGTGGTATGCTCACCCCATTCCCGTTAGAATTAACGCGGCCCTTTGTTGCCCTCATGAAGAAGATCATCGTCGCCGTTGGCAGCACACGCAAGCCAAAGCTCAGAGCTGTAATGAAAGCTCTGGACGCCTTTGCGCCAAAACTCGTTCCGGATGGCGACTTCGAAGTGGTAGGCGTGGACGTCGAGAGTGGGGTGAGCCCCACTCCCACTTCTTGTGAAGAGCTGATGCGTGGGGCACGGCAGCGTGTCGAAGCGCTCGTGCAGATGGCTCGCGAAACTCGCAAGACATGGCGCTATTTTGTCGGCTTGGAAGGCGGTCTCGAGGTTTTGCAGGATGACAGAAGTCGTCGCGTCTTCCTGGAAAGCTGGGCGTACGTAAGCGACGGTATTCTAGGCTTCTACGGACGTTCCGGAGGTATCGAACTACCTGAGGAACTTGCCCACGAAGTTCTGGAGCGCGGCTTCGACCTGTCGGATGCCATCGATCGGTATGCAGGCGCGGTCGGCATTCGAGACGGGCAGGGCGCCTGGGGCGTGCTCTCTTATGATCTCATCACGCGCGAGGATGCATCTCGTCTCGCAGTGATTGCCGCTTTTGCACCGTTCCTGAATAGAAGCGCACATTCGAACGGGCGATACGGAAAAGCGTTGGTTAGGGCGCAGGGGCAGTGACGACGTGTGAAAGAAACCACTGGATGGCTGCTGCGTGGCGCTTCTTACAAACGGAACTTCCGATCATTTGATCCACCTGAGGATCGCTGCCATTAAGACTCCAAACAAGGAAACGGCGAGAACGCCGGCTATCTTTAGCGACAGTGAAATGCGGTCGAGGTCCTTTTTCAAGCCCGTAAGCGTGACGCTTGGGCCGCCCAGTTGTGCCATATGCTCGAGTTGGATTTTATCAAACCCGCGCTTCCTTGCATCTCCCACGTATTCGCTAAACAGTTTTGCCCACATCACCATGAAAACTGGTTCTTTGTACCTCAGGCGGATGTCGTTAGGACCTACGTTCTGTATAGCGAAGATCAGATGGCCCGTATATGTTGGGTCAACATGAAAGCCAGAGATATTTATCAAGCCCTGGAACTTAAATTTGGACCTAATCGAAAGTAGCCCGATGAGATCCGGCGGTATATATACTTCCTCGAAGGTCTTGACCAGCGCAAATTGCCCCGGCGGCAGCACCAAGTAAGGCGATTCTGGACCGAGGTGCGTCGGAATACGCTTTTCAGATAGGAACACCTCGTCGCCGACGCGCAAGTCGTATGAGGCTTGGTTCACAAGGTTGGGGTCGTAGTGAGCTCGTTGCGGTAAAAGCTCACTTATCCTCGCCTCGATATCTTGTTTGCTCAAAAACATGTCACTTTATGAGTCCCAGAATCTTGGCTATAGCCAAGGTCCGAATTATCACTGCAGCGATGGTCCACATAAGTAAAATAAGAAGGCCCACTCCGATCATGTGGTATGACGCTCGAGCAGAATAAAAATCAGTCCGGGCCTCATCTTTTTTCGCGTTGCTCGGTATCCATTTCACCAGGGCGTAGTATCCACACACGACACATCCCAGTCCAATGATCGGGACAAAAACCCAACCCGCAACTGTAAAGCTTGGCCACATTAGAAGTTGGGTGATTCTAGCGATGGGCACGAACTGGGTCAAGCGCCAGAAGAATTAGCAAGAATTAGCTTCTTAATGTGGACATTCCCGCTGCGCACGTCTATTCATAGAGCGCCTGATGAAGTGTCTGGCGCGCGTTAGTCGCTATGAATAAGCACGCGCTTCTTGCCAAGGTCTCGGCGTCCCGCACCTGCTTTTTCCACGGCCGATGGATGACTGTTCTCGGTCCCGGATGGTATAGGACTCCCAAGCGCCGTCCGTACCACTCCACAAGTTCACCCACAGAAGTCCGCAATTGTAGATCGTGTTCACAAATCAACCCGAGAGCACTCAGTGCCACTCTGCCCATGGAGATAACGACTAGCGGATCTACGAGGTCGATTGTCCTGCGAAGAAATGACGAGCAGTTTGAGATCTCTGCAGAACTCGGCGCTCCGTTGTTGCCATTGAGGTCCCGGGGATTGCAGAGTATTGCATTCGTGATGAAGACGTCGCATCGATGCCACTGCATGGCGCGTAGCAGTTCTTCGAATCGGTCACCCGTACGGTCACCAAAGAGAGGAATTCCGGTTTTTTCTGCTCCCAGGCGACCTGGAGCTTCGGCGATGAACATAATCCTAGCGTCCCACGGACCATTTGGATCGCCTAAGACGCGACGCGAAAGAGACATACGCGCGCATAAACGACATGCCTGCGCGTCACGAACTAACTGATCTGTGGAGAACTTCCGCTCGTGATGTGGCTGCAAGTGCTCCTTCGGGGCGAAGCGGTAATTGGAATCTGCCGTGTCTGTCTCGGAGCTCCTGCAGGGTCCGCGAGTGTCTCCAGATCTCGGCCAGGGTTGCGCCTGCGGTGAGTACGTTTTCCGGCTCAAGCATTACACTCCCATACTTACATGCGTTGCTCGATGAAATAGTTCCGTCTGTACGAATAATAAGCTGCTCGAGATTGGCGACAGAATTCGAGTGGGTGGATGTTTCCCATCGGGACGTCCAGAATCGACTGACATAAAACTCCATTTCGCCTGGGAGTGACTTCAATGCCCAGGATGCCTGCTTCAGGCGACCTTCGTCCGCAGAATTGAGCTCCAAGAACGGGTGGTCTTTGTTGCGACCTTGGTAGGTCGGTATTTGAAGGTGAAGGGTTGAGCACCCAAGCTGCGCAGCCCATGAGTAGATCGCTGCGAGGTCCGCTACGCTGGCGCCAGAGGGAACGAAGTGTACTTCCACGGTGATTCCAGCGGATCGCGCCTCCTTAATAGCCTGTTCGTTGGCCCCGAATGCGTCTCCTATAGTTGGCCGGGTTTGTACGACATTGTTGTGGAATTCTCTGTGAGATGGACCTGAGTAGACTGAGAAACGTGCCGCAACAAGTCCTGAGCCTTTCAACTGACGCCACCGTTCCACCGAAACAGGAAGGCGTGTCTTTTTATCCACAATTCCAGTCGTAAAAATTGTCACTGGTGTGCGGCAAGTCTTGGCGGCTAATATGGCCGCGTCGAGATCCGGATAACGGAGTGGCTCGCCGCCTGAATAGACCACCATCTCTATGCCGAGGTCCTTCGCCTCGCCGACGATCTCAAGCAGCTTTCCGATCGGGAAATGTGTGCTGCGTCCTGGTCCAGAGCTATTCGAGCAGTGGCCGCAGAAAAGAGGACAGTCATCGGTCAAATCTATCTGGAGCAACTTGAGAACAGGCACAGTCATACGCGTGCCAGCCCTTTCTCTCTCCCGGTTTGCGCGAGGAAGCGCGAAAGCAGCGGCTGCACCTCACTGGTGGACACATCGAGCTTAGCTACGGCTGCTATGCACACGACCCGCTCCAATTCAAGGTTCATCTCGTGAGCCATAAACTCACCGAGTCTCGCCAGACCAAGGTAGTTACCATAGGCCCGCTCAAACAGGTACTGCATCGCGTAGAATCCGGTTATTGTCAATGTGCCGCGTGCCTGGTTATGCAGGAAGGCAACTTGCTGGAGGCAGGGGAAGCCTAATTGTCTGGCGTTGCTAAGGTCGCTCGAGGGGTAAAAAACCGCCGCCTGGAGGGCACTCCTCCGGTGATTCCCGGATATGTAAGTTTCAGCGATGTGGTTCAGCTGGTTCTTCCCCGCTGTTCCCCGCGTCCCAGGATAGCTAATCAGCCTCTCGAAGTATAGACCCCGCCGATTGCGAACGTCATGCCTGAGCGCCGGAAGGATTTTCAGGTAGCGTTGAAATAGGTGTTCGCGCGGTCTTGACGGATTCCAGAGCGAATACGGGAAAAGTGTGTTAGCTACAGTCCCGACCGTCGCACGGCCGCTAGCTATGAGAGCGCTATCGAGAGCAGAACGAAGTTCCCGATATTGCTGCATAGGGTGGTCTTCCGTTACATCGAAAGCTACAACCAAGGGAGAAACTTCATGCCCACGCGAGCTGCACGCGGCTTGGACTGCTTGCAGCCAGGCTTCATCAAGTGACGGACAACAAATCTCAGCCATGATATCTACTCCGGGAGATAACGATACTCGTAGAATCCGACGTACGCGGCCCTAGAAACACAGATCGTGAGGTCTCCGCCAGATGCGAGAGGCAATACCGCCTTACCCGGCACAGTGGTGGTGTACATGCCCTGATCACGCTCGGTGAGCAGCCGTGTCGAATTCTGTTCGAGGCCGACGATGAAATCGCCTACTTGTGCGTGGAGCCTTCTGTTTGCCCAGAATTCATCCACAGGCCATACGTCACAATTCTGGACAGGCCCCACTAGCTCAGCCTTGATGCTCTTTGGGGTCGTCCTTGAGAGCCGCTCGTAGTCCGAAGCGTTCAACATGTGAAGCGAGTAGAACATTTGATTCAGCAATGTTGCGTAGCCTACGCCGAGCCAGCACGCGGCACGGTAGATTGCGACAGGCTCAAGAGATGTCAGGTCAAATCCGCGGAGCCTAAAGGCAGCTTGGACTGCTCGCGGCGGCATAAGTACGTATCCCGCGAAAGCCTCAGCCGCCTTCTCTTCAGTTCCGGAACTCGTGACCCTCCCAACATCATCCACGTCCGTATCGAATCGAGACCCATGCCGTAGAACGTGATGGCCCAACTCATGTGCCGCGGTATAGCGCTGCCTTCCCACTGGACGATGGGCACAGACACATATCCGGCGCGCCTCAGGCTCCTCAAGATACATGCCCTCGAGTGAAGGAATATCTACGAATTGCAGGTCAATGCCGAGACGGAAAATGACATCATAAATGTCACAAGGGGCATCAAACGCTAGACCGGTAGTAAGCCGGAACTCGATCGCCTGCTTCGCCGCCGCCCGCAGAGTCAAACACGATGCAGTCATTCTGACGCTCTATCCCTTTTTACCCGCTCTCCTGAACGAATCCACTATTCTCATGACTGTATCGATGTCTTCGTCTCGGAGGGCACTTAACTTCCGAGCCGCCATCTTGATCTTCTCATCACCTTGTACCGATTCACCGGCCAGCCATTGCACAGAAACTTTATAGTGCTCAGCTAGTTGTTTAAGCTCTCCCGCAGAGACTTTGCGGGTCTCGCTCTCCATTTCGCTGATCGCTGGCCTAGGAAGTCCCAACAGCCTTGCGACTTGCTCCTGGGTAAGGCCCGCCGCTTCGCGGGACTCTTTTAGTCTTGCACCTATTCCAGGCAAGTCTTTAGATTTCGGCGTCGCCATTTCTGCCTCCTTATTTCGCGGCACTGGCTAGCGCTTGTACGATCTCATTCACGGTTCTTGCCTTGGGTCTGCCGGCACTAGTTTGGACGAAAATGTTGTCCTCAAGCCGAACGCCGAGCCGCTCTTGCAGTTCCACCGTAACCTCGATTCCGCAAAGGCTATCGAAGCCTTCAATTTCAGTTAACGGGCATTGCTCCCCGCGGAGTGAAGGCATTGTTCGCCCGCTGGCGACGAGGCACGCTTTGATTGCGGTGGTCAAATCGGTTGTAATTTCTTCGCGACTGCGCTGACCTTGTTTGATCATGTCAAATCCTCCTACGACTATGTAGGATAATCGTACAATCGTTTCCTTCGGTTGTCAAGGTCTCGGATTTTTTGTAGTTACGAGGTCGGAGCGCGGGTAGTGATGCTGCCCACCTCAGGCACGCATTCGTAGACGGGTTGTGTTAGCTTAGTCCAAACAGGGAGGCTAAGCGTGGACATTGTCAAAGGCAACATGGGCTGGATCGAAGTCGTGGTCGGCCCGATGTTTTCCGGTAAGAGTGAAGAGCTGATCCGCCGGTTGCGTCGCGCCGAAATTGCCAGGCAACGCGTACAGATTTTCAAGCCCGCGATTGACGAACGCTACGCCGCCAACGAGATCGTTTCGCATTCTGGCCTGGGCATCTCTTCGGATAACGTCACCAAGGCCTCTGAAATCATGGAGCGGCTTTCCCCGCGGACCGAAGTGATTGGCATCGACGAGGCGCAATTTCTAGGCGAAGAGATCGTTGACGTTTGCACTAAGCTCGCCAATCTGGGAAAGCGCGTCATCGTCGCCGGACTTGACACGGACTACCGCGGCCGCCCGTTCGAGCCTATGCCACGGCTTCTCGCCATTGCTGAAGAGATCACCAAACTGCTTGCTATTTGCATGAGGTGCGGCAATCCTGCCGTGCACACGCAAAGGCTCGTGGAAAGCGAAGAGCTTATCGTAGTGGGTGCCGGTGGAATGTACGAGGCGCGGTGCCGCCGTTGTTTCGAGCCAAACCCGGCGCTTGCTCAGGAGAAGAAAGATTCCGGTCCGCAGCTCATGGTTCGCAACCGCGTTACTGGCAGCGCAGGCAAGTAAAGGCTTGCTCGCGGTGTCAGCTGGTCCTTATATAACGGACATCTCTTGTTGAGCTTCCAGGTCGATTCTTGCCAAACTGGCTCGACTGACGGCACACCAAATTCCACATAGTGGACACTCATGATCATCGAATCCAAGGCACCGACGCGCGTTGATTTCGCGGGAAGCACCCTCGACATTTGGCCGCTCTACCTGTTTCATCCCGGCTCGGTCACATTGAATGCGGCAATTTCGCGCTATGCCTCCTGCGTGATTCGAACGCATGCACCCTGGGATGAGCGCATCAAGCTCGTCTCCCGTGACATCAAGCGTGAAGAGAGCTTCGCGTCGTTTGCTGCGCTCGTGAAAACCAAGCGCTACAAGCTGCCGCTCCTCGCGGAAATCGTAAAGTTTTTCCAGCCGCAGGGTGGCTTCACGCTCACAACGGATTCGGAAGCTCCCAACGGCGCGGGCATCGGCGGCTCGAGCGCCATGGCGGTAGCCATCTGCGCGGCGCTGGACCGGTATACCGGAGCAGGGAAGAGCAAGGTCGATTGGATCCACATCAGTCGCGACGCGGAGGCCATTGTCATCAACGTTCCCACCGGCACCCAGGATCACTACCCGCCGGCGTTTGGCGGTGCTGCGGCGATCGAGCTCCCGCCAGGAGGCGAGCACCGCGTCGAGCTGCGCGTCAATCTCGATGAACTGGAACGCCGCATCGTGGTCTGTTACACGGGCAAGCCGCGCCAGCACGGCATCAACAATTGGGAAGTGTTTAAGGCCCAGATCGGCGGCAAACGCGCCGTGCAGAATAGCCTCGAGCGAATCTCGGAAGTCGCCCAAAAGATGCGCTTTGCGGTGGAGAAGCCCGACTGGCCGGAGGCCGGACGCTTGATGCGAGAAGAATGGTCCTTCCGCAAAAGAAATCTGCCCACCATCTCGACCAAGACCATAGACCGCGTCATTGATGGCGCGAGGCGCAACGGCGCTCTGGCCGGCAAGGTCTGCGGAGCTGGCGGCGGCGGTTGCGTGGTCCTGCTGATCGAGCCGGATGCCCGCACACGCGTGGAATCGGCCATCATCGAGGCCGGCGGCGAAGTTCTGCCGGTGACCATCGACCGCCAAGGCGTCCAGGTGATCTCGCGTTAGACCAATCCGGGAGTACGGGTCTAAATCTCCAGGGTGGCCGTAGCTGTTTTTCCCATTTCCCGCATCATAGATTCTGAGGGATAATTGGGTAGCAGAAAAGGATTGCCAGGCCCAGCGCGGCTGGCCCAAATTTGTCATGGCGACTAGGCTCTTTCTAAGTTTGACCATCTTCCTTCTGGCCGACGCGGATGTTCCACGCGTCTACAGCCTTCGTCCGCCCGCTCAGCCCAGCATCGTTTTTCCGTCCGGCGAGGAAATCTCTCTCTTCCCGGACACCGCTCTCGACGGACAGGGCGACTCACAAACACCTCCCAAGCCGAAGAGTGCAACGCTGCAAGAGTCTTCAAAGCTCGAGCTCATTCGCTACGTTTCCGGCGAATTCGCCAAGGCCACAAAATCGCTTCCTGCTGGCAAAGAGGGCTTGATCGTTTACGTAGGCAAACCGATCCCGGCTGATATGCTCGAACGCGCCCTGGCAACGCACGGCGCGGCCGTCAATAACGGCGACAAAGTACAGATCACCAAGCTGGATTTTCACGACCATCAGATTATCGTGGACTTGAACGGCGGCGGCCGCGGCAAAAAGCGACTGCGCGATCGTATCCACATTGAAATGGCGGGAATTCCGACGGCTCGATCGACCACGGAACAGGAAGAGAAAGGTCCGCCGGGGCTGCAGCCCGGGCAGGGCAGCACAATTTATCTCGATTTCAGCAAGCCTGTCCCGGATCTGAGCCCCAACGATCTGAAACAGCTGCTCGCCCCGTTCCTCGATTTTTCAAGGCAGCGCTCCGCTTCGGTTCAGTGGGTCGACACCCTGCCGCCGGAGATGAGGAAGGCCATTCAGGAACGCCGGCCCATCGTCGGCATGGACCGCGAACAGGTGGTAGCCGCCATCGGCAAGCCCGACCACAAGATTCGCGAACGCGACAACGAGGGCAACGACATCGAAGACTGGATCTACGGCCAGCCCCCTTCGAAAACCGTCTTCGTGCGCTTCAACGGCGACCGCGTCACCAACATCAAGCAATACCCGCAATAGAACTTCGCTCTACTCGCCCGGTGGGAATCTCGACGGTGGCCGTGGAAATCGGATTTCCCCCGATCCGTCGATAACGAGGACGTGTGGCAGCTCGGTGGTTGGCGAAGAGGGTGTTAGAACACATGGATAGGCTTTAAAACCACAACGACAAGAGAAGGCGTGTACTCAGGAATTGGCACCTGCA
>Ga0210394_10002086_pt1 | contig 28597 bp, 29 predicted proteins | sample IncBWC12MmetaG_FD_160121 | JGI IMG/M metagenome (GOLD analysis project Ga0210394, IMG submission 160121) | Forest soil microbial communities from Barre Woods Harvard Forest LTER site, Petersham, Massachusetts, United States - Inc-BW-C-12-M | ecosystem: Environmental > Terrestrial > Soil >...
CGGTGGCCGCGCCCAGGTGTTCGCGCGGAGCCGCGTTCTGCACGGCCAGCGTATAAACCGGCTGAATCAGTCCGATTCCTAGTCCGACGATCACCATGCCTCGCACCACTTCGACGCGCAGGGTGTCTCCGTTCATCTGCGCAAAAAGGATCATCCCGATAGCGATCAGCGTCGATCCGGCCAGGGCCAGGATCTTGTATTTCCCGGATCGCGAAGTGAATTGGCCGGCGCCGATGCTCCCTACCACCGCCGCCATCATCATCGGAGTCAGCAGCGAACCGGATTGTGTGGCCGACACGCCCATCACGCCCTGCATGAACAACGGCAGATAAATAATGATGCCGAACATCCCCATGCCCAGCACGAACGACGCGATGGAGCAGATGGCGATGATCGGATTGCGGAACAACACCAGCGGGATCAGCGGCTCTGAAGCGCGGGTTTCGGCGAACAGGAACACAGCCAGCATGACGGTCGAAAATGTCAGCAGCGATTCCACCCGTGTGGACGTCCAGCCGTAATCGGTAACCCAAGTCAGCGCCAGCAGCAAAGGAACCAGGCAAAGAATCAGCGCGAACACCCCTGCGAAGTCGATTTTTCGTTCCACGCCGCGAGGACGGAACGACGGAAACTCCATCCAGATAGCGATGGCGGCAATCAGACCCACCGGCAGGTTGACGTAGAAAACGGCTCGCCAGGAATAATAATCGGTCAGCCAGCCGCCGAGCGTCGGGCCGAAAATCGAGGCGAGCCCCCACACGGCGGCGAAGATTCCCTGGTATTTTCCGCGTTCGATAGGCGAGAAGATGTCGCCGACGATAGTGAACGTCAATCCGAAAAGCATCCCCGCGCCGATACCCTGAATGCCTCGGAACAGAATCAACTGATTCATGCCGTCGAGCGGCAGGGGGATCTGGCCGGATGCGCCGCAGAAGGCCGAGGCGATAACGAAAATGATCAACCCGCTGAGAAAAAACCATTTCCGGCCATAAATGTCGGAGAGCTTGGCGAAAATCGGGACCGAAACGGTCATCGAGAGCATGTAAGCGGTCGCGACCCAGGGATAGCGGTCGAAACCCGAAAGGCTGGCAATGATGCGAGGCTCGGCCGTCCCGACCACCGTCTGATCGAGCGCCGCGACGAGCAGGGCAAGCAGCAATCCGCCGAGCGTACCGACGAGTTGAGGCCGCGTGAGCCGGATGAATCCGGAAGTGTGATAAACGGGGTCAGCGGTGGCGGCCATTTCTTGATTGTACGAGACGCTCTGACTCGGAGTGGGTCGTCGGGGGAATCTGGCGTTAAAATAACGCCCATATAACGGGTCGGCGATTTTGAGCTGGCTACCACGGTACCTCACATAGGCATCATGAACGGTGCCGCCGTCGGGAAGAGATCGGTGAAACCGCTATTTATCTGAGGCCGGGTGAGTTAGGAGGCGAGATTGCGAGGGATCGAAAAAGGGAAGGGAGCTAGGGACGGTCTCGTCTGTAGGCCCCCGATTTCAGGAATCGTGCACCCTGCGATTCAGGCCCAATTAATTAGGAAAAGCGTAACCGAGTCGCGCTGCATTGAGCAGAAGACTCTTGGCGCCCAGGTACGTCAAGTGGGCTGCATGCTCGATGATGCTCTGAGACGACAACCTCAGGCGCTTTCTCAGAGGCAGCGGCCTTGCGGTGCATTCTGCGAGCATCGTGGACGATTTCTCGACCTCGACGAAGTAGGATCGCATCGACTTTACGCAGGCCGCATGCAGAGCCAGAAATTCTTTGTGATTCACTCGGTGCCACCTTTACCTTACACTATTACCATAGACGTGAACGACCACTAAGGGTTACAATCACTACCTCAGAAATTATGATTAAGAGCCACTAATATTCTGGAAGGACGAGAACTTGGGCAGGTGAAGCAGATTAAGTATTCTTCATTTAATTCTCTTCCCGTGTATTCGCCGCGGCACCGGAGCTATAGGAAGCGGATCGCCTGCGATGGTGACGAATTGGTCCTGAATGACAACGTTTAGGAGGGAGTTGTTAATCCTCAGTTCACCGTTGTAGTCGATGAAACCCAGTTTGCGGAACTTCCTCATGAAAAAGCTGACCCGTGAAATGGTGGTTCCAATCATCTGCGCCAAGGCTTCAAAACTGATCCTCCCAATGACGTTTTTCGGTTTCCCTTTTGTCCCGAAGTTGGCCAGCATGAGTAGCGCTCGCGCCAGCCGCTTCTCGTGGGAATTCAGGATCTGGTAAATCATATCCTCCTCCATGCGGAGGCTGCGGGAGAGCAGGTGCGCAACAAACAGTTCGGAAAACGCCAGGTTCTCGCTCAGTACACGTGCCATGGCCGACTTATCCAGTCGCTCGACCCAAGACTTATTCATAACAGTGGCGGTTGCCGCGTGCGGCTGTCCCCTCAGGCATGCTTCACCAAGAAAGCTGCCTGGACCCAAAACGCCAATCACTGCCTGTTTGCCTAATTTAGAAGCGGCCGTGAGCTTGACCCGGCCTTTCTGAATGTAAAAGACGGCATCTCCGGAATCCCCTTGCGCATAAAGAATCTGGCCTGGGCGGTAGCCTGAAACCGTGATTCCATCACCGAGCGCGGCCAAAATCTCTGCATTAAAAAAAGGCGATGGGCCGCGTCTTTGCATTTCTCTCATCACAATTTTGTTGTTCTCCAATATCAGAGCGTGAAGGGGGGCGATCTGTTCGCCAGTCAACCTGGAGGTGAGATCGCCCAAGGCGGCTTCTAGCGCTGCAATACAATCATGGAAGCTCAGCCTGCGGTTGAGGAAACGCCTGATTACCTCTCGGGTTTCGCTCTTGTATATTTCCATCCTGCCTGAGTATAACCCCACTCCTGCGACTCCGCTAAATCCTAGCGAACCGTCCGATCGCCCCGCCCTGGGTGCGGCAGAGACAGCATCGGCAAGTCTTGCTGCATGCCACTGCAAGGCCTCCAAATTCAATGACCTCTTCCTCGCACTGAAGTGCGGGGCTTCCGTGGCAGCCAAAATTGCGTTGATGCGCATGGCGCACAACGAAATACTTGAAAGCCCCAACCTATTGGGGCCAAGGAATTTGGTGGAAGAGAGCGCGGAGGCGTTTCCCTTTCGCGGGATGGATCGATTCGGCGAACGCCACCCTCCCTTGGAGATGCAAGCGGAAATGCGGATGCGCGTCGCGGTTCTGGCTATTCGGACCCAACCGGACGCAGTTGGTCAGCGTCGCTTTCAGACGATCGAAATCGGAGCGGCGGGTGTTGATTCGCTCGTTGGCGACCAGGCCGGCCAGTTGCTGGCGGACGGACTGGCGCATGATTCTCGTTTTGCGGTGATGCACGGTAAAACCGTCTTCATGAAGGATCGCGGCGACGTGGGTGGAGAATCTCTCCACGCATCGTTCGAATTCTTCGCCGCCCGAAAAGGCCAGGTCGTCGGCGTAGCGCGTATAGACGGCGCCGGCGGATTTCGCCATACCGGTGAGGCGGCAGTCGACTCGATAAGCGCAAAGATTGGCGAGCGCGGGCGAAGTAGGCGCGCCTTGCGGGAGATGGGGCCGATTGTAGATTCCAAATTCATGCGGAGCGACGGTCGTGCAGAGGCCTCCCAGCAGATCGGCCACGGCTTCGGGATATCCCATGGTGCGGAACAGCGCCTGCACTCTGGGCCGGAAATGGAAGGGAAGAAGTCCAAGAAGTCCATTTTCAGCACGACGCGTTGGGAGACATGAGGAGCGACGAAGGTTCTTATCGAATGTCCCTTAAGGAATCCGTGAACGGCGGGATGCGGAGGGATCTTTTCCAGAATTTCGGCGAGGATTCTGCGTTGCAGCTCCTTTAAGCGAGGCTTCGGCGCTTCGATGAGCCGGATCGCGCCCGACGATTTGGGGAGGACACGCAAGTGGTAGTTGCGGCTGAGGCCTTTGAGGTCGGCGAGCCATTCGAGTTCGCCGATCGTGAGTTGCAGTCTATCGGCCAATGCGCCGACAGTTTCAACAGGCGGAATCGGCCACGATTGCGCGGCGGCGACGGGCTGCATTCGCGGCGGATCGGTCAAGAACGTTTCGATCACGAGCTTGCGGCGAAGGAAGCCTGGGGCGCGGAGCAGGAACTCGACGACATCGCGATGCCGGGGCCGGATCTTCCCGGGTGGATATGTCTTGACGAATCGGCGGGCGAGAGGCGCGAGCCAGCGAGGCGATCCGGCCAGAATCAGAGAAGCGCGCGCAATGACCTCCTCGACGGCAGGATCGCCCGAGAGGAATGCCTTGGCAAGCGCCGTCGAAAAGGCCCGGTTCGGCATGATCAAAGGCGGGAAATACTCCAACGAGTCCGACTCTGCGTGAGGACTTCTGCGCCTTGGCGCAGCGCTCCCTCACGCGACGAAATCTCAGTCCTACACGTTCCCCTGGGGTAACCCCAGAGAGGCTCAACCGAACCCGAAAGCCCGATCGACGCCAAGCTTGGAGCATTCCGCCGCCGTGGGCATGATATCAGTATTTCCCGGCTTTCTTAAGCGCGGCCCCGATGGTCGCGAGAGGCAGCATCAGCGATAGCGGTGCGTCCAGCAGAGGGACAGCGCCATAGCGGGCGTACCATCCGGCTGCTCTTTCATTCTTGGCGTCGATGACCAGCACCACGCCGCCAACCTCGGCCGAGGCCAGCAGGCACCGTCTTCCCGCCGCGAGGAGAAGCTGGCCGCCGATTCCCCGACCCTGCAGCGCGCGATCCACAGCCAGGCGCGCCAGGCGGAAGCCCGGCACGTCATGGCGGGCGAGGCCACGCCGCACGATTTCCGGTGTCCGCGCATAGGTAACCGAGCACGGGCTCAGACTGTAGAAGCCGAGAATCGTTTTGTCGTCCGCATCGTCGATCGCAAGGAATGTCTTCGCACCGCCCAGGTCGTGGCTTTTGCGGGCGTGGCGGCGGAGAAATTCATTCAGCGCTTCCTCGCCGCAGTCGAACGCTTCACGATCGTGTTTCTTGTTGACCGGTTCTTCGTGCCATGCGGTCAAGATTATAACCGCTTTGGCAAAGACTTGGCGGCGGCCAGCAGTTTTGCGTTCGGCGCCGGCGGATTCTCCAGCATCGCCAGAACACGCAAACTATCCCTCCCGGAGAGCTTCACGTGGTCCGCTTCCTCAACAATGGCCTTGGCGGCACTCAAGGCGTGGCGAAGCACAAAATCCGTCAGGTCGGTGTGGTGCAACGCCACCGCACGCAGGAGCAGCGCTTTTTCCTCGGCTCGAATCCGCAAGGACATCCGGCTATTATCTTCCACTGCTACTCGTGGCATGTTATGTACGCATTCAAATAGTACATCAGATGCGAGATGGGGTCAACTCTTGGGGACCGGAATAATCCGTGGTCCTTGCACGTCAATCCGGTTCACGAAGTGCACTACTCCGGTCGAACATGGCTGCTGCTCCTAAATCTGCTCCCGTTCCGGCACTGAAAGCTGCGCGCGGAGCTGCACCAAAATCGCAAGCTGTTGCTTTGAAATCTAAGGCGGTCGCGAAGAAGGCGTCCCCTTTTGGGAACCTAAGTGAAATCGGCGCGCCTTTGGCGGTGCTCGGCATTGTAATGGCGATGATCACGCCGATGCCGGCGTTCCTGCTGGATATCCTGATCAGCGCGAACATCACCATTGCCGTGATCGTGATGCTGGTTTCGATGTATATCACCAAGCCAGTGGAATTCAGTGTCTTCCCAACAACTTTGTTGCTGCTGACGCTGTTCCGGCTCGCACTTAATATTTCATCCACTCGTTTGATTCTGATGCATGGAAACGGCGGCACGCGCGCGGCGGGGCAGGTGATTGAGGCGTTTGGCAATTTCGTGGTGGGTGGCAACTACATTATCGGCATCGTGATCTTCCTGGTGCTGCTCGCGATTCAATACGTTGTGATCAATCATGGCGCGGTGCGCATTTCCGAAGTCACGGCGCGCTTCACGTTGGACGCCATGCCGGGCAAGCAGATGTCCATCGATTCCGACCTCAACGCCGGGCTGATCGACGAGCATGAAGCGCGGACCAGGCGCAAGAATCTGGCGTCGGAGGCGGAGTTTTACGGCGCCATGGACGGAGCATCGCGGTTTACGCAGCGCGACGCGGTGGCCAGCATCATGATTCTGACCATTAATATCGTCGCGGGATTTCTTATCGGTGTTTTCCAACATGGCATGGATCTGAAGCGCGCACTGGCGACGTACACGATCCTGACCATCGGCGACGGCCTGGTTACGGTGATCCCGGCGCTGATGGTTTCGGTTTCGGGAGGGCTAATTGTCACTCGTGCCAGTTCGGATGGCAAACTCGGCGCGGACATGAAGAAGCAGGTTTTTAGCAATCCGCAGCCACTGATGCTTTCCGGCGGCGTTCTGATGGCGATGGCTGCGTTTCCCGGTTTACCGACGCTTCCCTTCCTGATTATGGGTTCCGGAGTGGGATTTTTCGGTTGGAAAATGCATCAGAAGGCGTTGCTGGAGGAAGCGGCCGAACCCGCTGCCGGGCCGAGCGCGGCCTCTAACAATAAGGACAACCTGGAAACGCTGCTCAAAGTGGAACCGCTCGCCATCGAAGTGGGGCTAGGCCTGGTGAAACTGGTGGAGGGCGCGCAAAACTCGCCGCTGCTGCGCAGAATTTCCGGAATTCGACGCCAGATGGCCTCCGATCTCGGATATATGGTCCCTCCGGTCCGCGTCACCGATAATTTGCAGCTTAAATCGGGCGAATATGTGGTGCTGCTCAAAGGAGCGGAGATCGCGCGTTTCGAAATGATGCAGAACTGCGATCTGGCGATTCATCCTGGCGGCTCGGCGCCTCCGCTCGAAGGAATTCCTGCGAAAGAGCCGGCGTTTGGGATCCAGGCGTTGTGGATTCCCTCAGACAAAGCCGACCATGCACGCTCTCAGGGATACACCGTGGTCGATGCGGTGAGTGTTCTGGGAACGCATTTGGCGGAATTGATCAAGCGGCATGCCTACGAACTGCTCTCGCGTCAGGACGCTAAGAATATTCTGGATCGGGTAACGGAAGAGAATCCAAAAGTTGTCGAAGATCTGGTGCCGAAATTGCTCCCTTTAGCTACCGTGCAGAAGGTATTGCAGAACTTGTTGCGGGAGCGGGTTTCGATTCGGGACGCGGTGACGATTCTCGAATCGCTAGGCGAGGCAGCGGCGATGACGAAGAATCCGATTCTGCTGACCGAGTATGCCCGGCAGGCGATCCGCCGCATGCTGGTGAAGCCGTACTTGAACGCGTCCGGCGAGCTGCCCGCGTTCTTTGTCGATTCGCATATAGAGCAGACGGTTGAGAAGGCCATCGAGTACAACGACCAGTCCAGCCATATCAATCTGTCGCCGCAGAAAATCCGCGAGATCTTGGACAAGGTGACGCGCGCGGTGGGCTCGGGCGATTCTCCGATGGCGGGGGTGACCAGTTCTTCGGCGCGCTACTACCTGCGGCAAATGATCGAGGGGCAGATTCCGAACTTGTCCATTCTTTCGCATAACGAAATTCCGTCCGGCGTGCGCGTGGTGTCGATGGGCTTAATTCAATGAGACTAAAAAGCTATTTTTCGGGAACGGTGGAAGCGGCGATGGAGCTGGCCCACAAAGAACTGGGCGAGGACGCGCTGCTGATCAACGCGCGGCCGTCGACGCCGGAGACGCGGAGCCTGGGGGCGTACGAGGTCGTGTTCGGCATGGCTCCGAAGGCGGAAGTGGGAGAGAAGCCCGCGGAAAATAGAATCGCCCTGGTCAATGCACCCGCGCGTGCCGCTGCCACCGACAGCCTGGCGCAGGATGTCGCCGATCTGAAGCGCGAGATTGAACGGATGGCCCAATCGTTTCGCGGCGCCGGAATGTTCGCGCCGCAGGTCGCAGCCACAATGGGATCCGCACTCTACAACCTGCTGATCGATAACGAGCTCGATGCGAATCTGGCGCGGCAGGTAGCGGACGGAACGCCTCTTGAGGACCTTTTTGAGGTCGATCCGACGCCCGGCAGGCGCGGAGCGACGCGCGGAGTGGTGGCGCTGGTGGGCCCTCCAGGCGTAGGGAAAACAACCACGCTGGCGAAGCTCGCGGCTCGGTTCGGGCTGACCTCGCGCAAGCCGGCGTACATTCTTTCCGCAGACGTCTATCGCATCGCCGCGGCGGAACAGATGCGGTCGCTCTCGGCGATTCTGGGGATCGGATTCGATATCGTCGAGACGCCGGTGGCGCTGGCGCAGGCGCTCGAAGAGCACCGCGGGAAGGACTGGGTGTTTATCGACACGCCCGGGCTCGCCGCGGGCGAGATGGAAGACGGCGCGGATCTGGCCCACCTGCTGGCCACCCATCCGGAGATCGACACGCACCTGGTGCTGTCGGCATCCATGAAACGGTCGGACCTGGCGCGGGTCATCGATCGCTACGCGATCTTCCAACCGAAAAAACTTCTGTTCACCAGGCTCGACGAGACCGATCGTTACGGCGCGCTGGTCAGCGAAGCGGCCCGGCGGTCGCTTCCGATTTCTTTCCTGGCCACAGGCCAGCAGATTCCAGACGATCTGGAGCCCGCTTCGAAGGAATTCATCGCGGACAAAGTGCGCGGAGCGCCAACCCAGCCGACAACCCGGACCCTCGGAGCAACCGCATGAAGCAAGCCACGAAACAAGAAAAGACAACAACCCAGATGACGGCAAATCCTTATGGAGCCCAGGCCTACGGGGCGGGCATGCATTCCGCCGACGAGCGCGAACAACTTATCCTCGAACATCTGCCGCAGGTGCGTCTCATCGCGCGGCGCATTCACGACCGGCTGCCGGAGAGCGTGAGCCTGGACGATCTGATTTCGACTGGAATCGTCGGACTGATCTCGGCCATCGACCGGTTCGATTCGTCGCACAACGTGAAGCTGAAGACGTACGCCGAATACAAGATCCGCGGGGCGATTCTGGATAGCCTGCGCGGACTCGACTGGGCGCCGCGCCAGCAGCGCAAACGCTCCAAACAGATTGAAGCGGCCATTTCGCGGGCCGAGCAGCTGCTGCACCGCTCGCCTACCGAGGAAGAGATTGCCACGCAACTGGGGCTCACCATCGAGGAGTATCACGAATGGCTGATCGATGTGCGCGGCCTCAACCTGGGGAGCCTCGAAAGCGCGGCGCCGGAGGACGAGAACAATAACAGTCGCGATCTGTTGAAGTATATTTCCGGGGATGAGGAAAACTGGCCGTCGCGGCTGCTGGAGCGCAGCGAATTACAGAGGCTGCTGGCCGAGGCGATCTCGAAAATGCCCGACGTCGAAAAGACGGTGCTGAGTCTCTACTATCACGAAGAACTGACGCTGCGCGAGATCTCGAAGATCGTCCATCTGCACGAATCGCGCATCTCGCAGCTCAAATCGCAGGCCATTCTGAGACTCCGCTCTTATATGGAAAAGCGCTGGCCCATGACGCGGGGAGCTGCTTAAGTGAATAACGCCGCCGATATTCGCCAATGGCTATGCGAGGAGTTCTCCTCGCGCCTCGCCACCGTTTTTGAAATGATGGCCGGAGAGCGGCCGGAGATAGAGATCGAGCAGGTTTCCGAAATGCCGCCGGCGGATGACGCCTTGCGATGGCGTCAGCCGTTCACTGGCATTGCCGGCAGCGTCTGGATTGCCGCCTCGGAGGCTGCATGGACGGCGGCCGGAGGCCATGTGCTGCGCGCCGCGGGCATCGAGGAAACCGACGCGGCGAGCCTCAAGTCCACTTATCTGGAAACCATCAGCCAGGCACTCTCCGGCGTGGCGAGTGCCCTGGGCGGACGTCTGGGGCATGAAGTGAACTGCTCCGCCGGCGACGAATCGTCGATGTCCGCCGACGCCCAATGGGCGGTGCTGCGCATTTCTCTGGGAGCGGAAGCCGCCGCCATCGCCATCGGCCTCGAAGCGGCGCTCATGAATGCCATCGTGGCCTCCGCGCAACCGGATGCCGGATCCCCCGCCGGGATTGCGGAAGTGGCCGCCGCGGCGGCAGCCGTCGGCGGGTTTACCGGACCGGTCAATTCAAGAACGTTTGAGCTGCTGCTCGATGTCGAACTTCCGGTCAGCGTTTCGTTCGGCCGTGCGCAGGTTCCGCTGAAGGACGTTCTGAAGCTGACCACCGGCTCCATTGTCGAGTTGAACCGCTCGATCCTTGAACCGGTGGAAGTCATCGTCAACAACTGCGTCATCGCGCGCGGAGAAGTCGTGGTGGTGGAAGGAAACTTTGGCGTCAGGGTCCATCAGGTGATCAGCCGCCAGGAAAGACTGAGGACGCTGAATTAAATGAAACTGATGCCGTTGTTTCCCTATTTGCTGATTGCGGCGGGATTATTTTCCTCGCTGGCCTTGTTTGTGACCCTGAAGCAGGAGATGCGAAAGCTGGTGTTCCGGCAGAAGGCGCGCATCGAGCAAATGTGGGCCCGGCTCGATGAAGCGGAGCGTCCCGCGGATCCGGTCGCCGAGGAGGTGGCGTTCGTGCCCGCGCCGCTGCGTGCGGGGTTGAATCTGAACAAGAGGGTCCACGCCATGAGGATGATGCGGAGAGGCGAGGACATCGCTCACATCGCCGCCGCGCTGGGCGTTCCTCGCCGCGAAGTGGAGTTGCTGATCCGCGTGCAGACCATCGGTAAAACCCGCGCCGCGAGCGCGGGGTCGGATTAGAAAAGCTAACTGGCCGCTGATGAATACGGATAGGTTTTGTCTTATCAGCGTGTATCCGCGTTCATCCGCGGCCCAGGATGTTTTTTAGCAGAGCAGATCGCTTCCTGCGGTCGCGGCTCAGAATCGGCGGCACGTAAAACCAATTACCTACCGAGCCGCGACCGCAGGGAGCGATCATTTCAACATCCTACTACGGCACATTCGGATTCAACTGCATCGGCGTGATCTGAATCCTCCCCGGATCGTCATCGGAGATGGTGACGGAAATCGTCAATTCCTTGTGATCCCGCATCAGCACCACGGATGCCGCCTTGCCGTGCAGCGTCCGCAGACGGCCGGATATGTCGGCCGGCGTCGCCACGCGCGCATCGTCGATCCGAACGATCACGTCCCCGGCGCGGATGCCTGCTTTTTCCGCGGCCGTACCCTTTAACACGGAGCGGACCAGCACGCCGTCCTTCACGCCGAAATACTGCGCCAATTGCCCGTCAATCGACTCCGCCTCCACGCCCAGCACCGAACTGCGCAAGGTCATGAAGCCCCGCGGCAAGTCCGGTATGTGAATATCGAGCCGCTCGGGCATCGGCGGCATCTCGCCCATCTCCATGTGCGGTGCCTTGCGCTGCGCCACCTTCACGGTCACGCTCTGCGGCGCGCCTGCGCGGCTGATGTCGATCTTGACCTCGCGTCCGGGCGGCGTTTCGTGAACCATATGCGCGAACTGCTGCATGCCCTCCACGCGCAGCCCGTTGTATTTCAGCACCACGTCCCCGACCTTCAATCCCGCCTTCTCAGCCGGACTATCGGGCTCTACTACCGTAATCTCGACGCCGCCTGCCTCATGCAACTTCAGCACCTTGGCGCGCTCGCTATCCACTTCCTGCATCATCACGCCGATGTAGCTGCCGCCCGCGACCATGGGGCGCGGCGTTTGCGCAAAACCTAAAATGGCAGACATCGCAATTAAAATCACAGACCACATTTCTAAATTCAAACTCCTATTGCTTCAACTTCTTTAAATAAATGATCCCAGCTCCGACGTTGATGCGCAGCACCGGCCCGCCGCCGTTAATCTGGCCTTCGGCCAAAGTGGGAGTCCGGCTGAATCCGAATCTTACCGGCACCTCTGAAAACTCGGAATGGATTCTTGGATTGGCGCCAGAATCGTTCCTCGCCATCACCGACAATGACAATCTGGACGGAATCAACACGGTGACGTCGCCCGAGTTCGCGCTCAATAGCGAATCTTCAATCCGCGCCCCGGCGATCAACTCGGCCAGAATGCTTCCCATCATCGTCTGCACGTTCAACGGACCCGACGCGTTCTTCACCCGAATCGCGCCGGCCGCCGATTCGCATCGCGCGCCGTGCGCCGAACCGATCTGGATCGAGCCGCCACGCGTGTCGGCGATCACTTCGCCGCCCGCCTGGTTCACCTCGATCACTCCTTCGCCCGTATGCGCTTCCACCGTCGACGCGGCCCGGCCCACTTCGATGTTGCCGCTCACGTTCGCCAGAAACAACGCGCCGCCCGCTTCGTTCACCACAATCTCTCCGCCCGCCGTCTCGCATCGGGCTGAGCCGCCCACTGTATCGATGAAAATGGACCCGCCGCCCGATCCGCACTGCACCGACCCGCCGACTTTCCCCAACCGGATCTCGCCTCCGCCACTGCGTCCAATCACGTTTCCGTGAATCCGGTCGCAGCGAATTCCCAGTGCCGCGATCGCCTGCAAACTGCCGTCCAGATCGTATGCCTCCACGCTTCCGCCCAGCGAATGCACGATGGCGACCGCCACCTGCCGAGGCACGCTCACTTCCAGATCGTTCGAAACCTGCTCGCCGGCCGAGGTGATCACTGTCAGCGTGATCATGCTGATCTGCGGCGGCGTGGTCGCCGTCACGCTACCCAACCCCAACAGCGGATAGGCTTCCTTTTCCGATCGCGCCTTCACGCGCTGCACCCATTTATAGACGACCTGGTCGTTTTTGGAGCCCCGCAGCACCACGTTCCCGCGCGTCACGATCTGCAACTGCGCGGGAACGCGCCCAATCACCGGAGCGCTCAGCGTATGCACATAGTACGGCCCTTCGCGCGTCAGCTTCGATTCATCCTGCGCGCACAGCAACGAAGCCGTCAACGAAACTAAAGCAACCCTAAGCATTCTGACTACTGGCTCCTGACTCCTGTCTTCTTCTTCAGTACGTTTCCGTCGACGCCTTCACCGCTTCCAGCGCCGTCTTGCAGCGCTGCCGTACGTAGGCATTATTTTCTCTCTGCATCAATTCCTGCATCGCGCCGATCACCTGCCGGTCGTAGCTCATGGACGGACTGTCCTGATTCAGGCCCTTGGTCAGCAAATCGATGGCCTGCGTCCGCAGTCCCGGATTCGAATCGGTCAGCAGCACCTGCGTCATCGCCGCGCGCACTTCCGGTTGCTGCGCGAAGGGTTTCAAACCCTCCATCGCCTTCAGACGCACGCCCGCGTTCTGATCGTGCAGCAGAGCGAACGCCAAGGCATCCCGCACATCGGACGATTGCGCGCTGCCATTCAAAATCTCCACGGTTTCGGCGCGCAGCCCCGGGTCCGACGGATCCTTCGCGGCAGAAAGCAGCAGCACGCGAATTTTCTGATCGTTGAGACCGCCCGAAACAATGCGCTGCCGCGTCTCATCGAGCACGATCTGCACTTTTCCATCCGATGCCGGCTCTACGTAGCGCACCCGCGACGCCGGTTCCACCATACCCATCTCAAACGGCCCGCCGCTGCCGAACGCGCCCGGAGGGACCAATCGCGCCACACCGAACCCGAGCGCCACCAGCGTCAGCGCGCCCGCCGGCTTCAACCAGCCTGAACCGGCGGAACGCCCCGTCAGCATATCGGTGAACCGTTCCCAAAACCCATGTTTCGAACCGGACTGCGACTCTTCGGCCAACCGCATATGCAGCTCTTCGCGGCACGAACGCAACAGTGCCGGCGAGGGTTCGATCGCGATATTGTCGAGCGCCACCTGCACCTCGCGCTGCCGCTCCAGAGCCTTCCGGCAATCGACGCACTTGTCCAGATGAGATTCGACGCGCTCCTCCTCGTCGAAGGAAAGCTCGCCATAGAGGTACAGCGCAAAAAAATCCTTCACTGCCGCGCAATTATTCAATTCACCGCTCATATGAAATCTCCCAAAGCAGCCCTCATTTTTTGCGTCGCACGGAACAGGCAGTTTTTCGCCGCCTCTTCCGTCGTCCCCAAAACCTCGCCGATCCGCCGCAGCCGCAAGCCTTGATAATGCCGCAGCTCGAACACCATTCGCTCGCGCGGAGTCAACTCCGCCAAAACTTCCTTCACCCGCTTGCGCAGCTCGCCGCTAAACAGGAACCGTTGCGGATCGCCGTCCACACGCTCCTCCGGCACCGCGTCCATCCGGTCGATCGGACCTTCCGCCGTCGCCACGATGGTCGGCTCTTCTTTGCGAACCTTCCGTTTCCGCATGTGATCCAGGCACAGGTTCGTCACGATCCGATACAGCCAGGTATGAAAACTACAGTCGAAGCGGAACTTGTCGAGGTTCTTATAAACCCGCAGGAACGCTTCCTGGTACACATCCTGCGCGTCCTCGGGCGACCGGAGCAGATTCATCGCCAGGCGAAGCACACTTTGGTCGTAGGCGCGGACGAGTTGCTCGAACGCGGCGCTGTCGCCCCCCTGAGCAGCCCGGATCAGCGCCGTCTCTTCCAACTGCCCACCCGTCTTTTGGGCCAATGACGCGGCTCCACTCTTCCGGTTCAACTTATTGATTTGGACGCGGCTAACTGCAAAACGTACCGTCTACTGAAGCTCCAGCTCGATTCGCTTGGCCGCGGCGTCCACGCTTAAGATCTTGAAACTACGAACCTGTCCCGCCCGAGGGGTTTCGGCTGCCGCCGCGTCCCCTCCTCCACCCGATTTCCAGCGCTGGGAGAGCATCGCGGTCATCGATCCCAGGTCCACTTTGCCTCCACCAACCGCCGCATTTGCCTTTTGTTCGCTCGCCAGTTTCGCCCAGCCGAAAACGCCCTCGCCCAATTCGACTTTCGCCTTCTGCCCGGAGACCTCGACCAGCCGACCCGAAACCGGATCGCCGGCCTTATGCTCCGCAATGTACTCGTCGATGCTGGTCGGGATCAGTTGCTTGATCCCCAGGCGGAGGCGCCGCCGTTCTTTATCCGCTTCCAGAACCTGCGCCTTCACCGTCTCGCCGACCTTCAGCGCCTCATTCGGATGATTCAGCCGCTTCTCATTGCTGATGTCGCCGATGTGGACCATTCCCTCGATGTTGTCGCCGAGGTCGATAAAGGCTCCGAATTTCGTCAGGCTGGTCACTTTGCCCTCGGCCTGGCCGCCCACGGGATATTTCTTCAGCGCTTCTTCCCAAGGATCGCCCAGCGCCTGCTTCAGGCCCAGCGCTATGCGCTTGTCGGCTGGATTAACACCTAATATAACGACCTCGACGTGATCGCCTTCCTTCACCACGTCCTGCGCGCGAACATTTTTCTTCGACCAGGACATTTCGGAGACGTGAATCAGCCCCTCAATGCCCGGTTCCAGCTCCACGAACGCACCAAAATCCGCAACCCGCGCTACTTTGCCCTTCGCGCGCGATCCCAACGGAAATTTCTCCGGTACCAGCGACCACGGATCGGGCAGCAACTGCTTCAATCCGAGCGAAATTTTCTTCGAATCCTTGCCGATCTTCAGAATCTTGACGTCAACAGTATCGCCCACGGCCACCACGTCGGACGGCTTCACGTTGCGCGTATACGCCATGTCGGAAACGTGCAGCAGGCCGTCGATCCCGCCCAGGTCGACGAAAGCGCCGAACTCCATCAGCGTGCGCACCGTCCCTCGCATCACCGCGCCTTCGCGCAGCGTTCCGAAAACTTCTTCTTTCGCCGCGCGCTCGCGTTCTTCAAGCACCGATCGCCGGTCCACCACCACATCCTCGCTCGCCGTATCGAACTTGGTGATCCGGCACTCGATCTGCTGCCCGATCAATTTCTCCATCTCGGCCTGTTCGCGCACGCCGCTGCGCGATGCCGGCATAAACGCCCGCACACCGACATCGACCCGCACGCCGCCTTTCACAACTTCAAGCACCGTGCCGCCGATAATCTTCTTCTCGGCAAATGCGGCTTCCAGCGCGCTCCAATCGCGAGGCGTCTCCACCTTGATAGTAGAGAGCTGATACGTCCCATCCTCGTCGCGGCCGCGAATCGAAACCAGCAGCTTGGTGCCGGGTTTCAAATTCACCTCGGGATCGCGAGGCAGAGCGCCATCCATCTTGCGCCCGATATCGACGAACACAGTGTCGGCCGTAACCGTCATCACGGTGCCTTCGACGGTCTCGCCTCGTGACTTGTGCGTTTGTTCGAACTGGGACAATATATCGCCGAAAGAGTTGTCGTTCGCGGACATCTCAGGCGAATCAGAAATGTTGGATGGGGGCATGCGGAAAGACCGGATTTGTTTTATTGTGTCATAAAAATGCGACAAACTCCGTACACCGCGAATGCCGCCATTCCGGCCGACCACAGCTTTCCCGTAATTCTCCCGTTCCAGAACAGCGCGAACACCATGGCGAATCCCAGCGGAGCCAGCGCATTAAAATGGACCGCCTCGGCAAAATGGCCCTTCGCCAGCGCGAACATCGCGCGCGTCAAGCCGCACAATGCGCAAGGATGCCCCGTAAGCCAGTAGAATCCGCACAGCCGGATGTGAGGCTCCGCCGGCGGCGTGAATGTCCACAACACGCCGAACAAAGTCGCAGCCAGAGCCCACCGGATCATCCGTCTACACCCTCCATTACACAACCATGCACTGTGGCGTACGCACTCGTGTCGACGCCCGCGCCGACATCCCGCTCAGAGCGCATCGACCGTCGGCTGCTCAAATCCCACACATTCCTGATAAGCGATGGTAATCGCCGCGATGCTCAACGGGATCGTCACCAGCAGCCCCACAATGCAGCACAGCACACCCAGCAGGTTGATGCAGCCCAAGGCGATCAGAAACATCGTGAATCCGAAATAGTCGCCCTTCACCGTTTCATGGCTCGCCATCATCGCCGGCCAGAAGTCCATCCGCTTATCGATGATGAACAGATAAGTAAACTTGAACATCGCCGCGACCACCAGGCCGGGGATGATGCAGACCAGTATCCCGGCAAACACGAACACTCCCATCAGCAGCGCCGCGACGAACGACGGCAGAAAATAGTCGAAGCCTTTAAACATATCTCCCATTTCGGCGCGGCGCCCATACATTTTTTTCATGCAAAACAAATGCATGCCCGCCTGCAGCGGGCCCTGCGTCACCACCGACGCGACGGAGTTCACCAGCACGAAAATCAAAGACAGCAGAGCGAAATTGCCCAGGTCCGCAGTCACCATCTTCCATCCCGCGGAAATCCACTTGCCGGTCTGCGCCTTCACGCCTACCCGAGCGGTCCAGGCAGGCGCACTCGAAAACACCGGCGTCTGCGGCTGGCCGCATTGCGGACAAACCCGCGCATCCGGCCCAACCTGCGCACCACATTTGCTACAGAACATCGGAGGTTCCCTCTTTCCCAGTCAAGAATACGCAGCGACCAGGAGCTATTGTTCCAGAAATCGAGTGTTCCTGTCATATGATCGATTCAGTGCTTGATCTGCGTCGCTACCTAAGGCCTCAAGACTTCGTCTGGCTCCTCGCCTTCGCCGCCATCGCCATTTTCAGCCCCTATCGCGACCCGCGCGTGCTGTGGTCGCTCGCCGCTCTCGCCGTCCTCCAGATTTTCGACGCCCGCATGGCCCCGGCCACGTCGATTCTCATCAAGTTCTTTTTCATCTGGATCATGATTTACTACGCCGACCGCTTGCAGAGCGGCTTATGGGTGATCCTTCTGCTCCCGGTCATTTCCGCCGCCACCAGTTTCGGCATCCTCGGCACCAGCATCTTCACGCTGCTCGCCTGCCTGCACAACGCATCGTTCATTCTGCTGCTGGCAAATGAGCAGTACGTAGACTGGACCGCCGAAGCCGGCCGCCAGTTCGCCCTCCGCATGATCACCCTCATAGTCGTCGGATTCCTGGTGAACCAGCTAGCGGAAGCCAGCCGCCGCGAAACGCGCCGCTTTCAGGAGACCGCCGCGAAGCTGGAAACCGCCGTCGCGCAGGTGCGCCGATCGGAGCGTCTGGCCGCCCTGGGACAGCTCACCGCGGGCTTGGCGCATGAGCTGCGCAATCCGCTGGGGACGATGAAAACCTCAGCCGAACTGCTCGCCCGCAGCGTCGGGAAGGATAATCCCATCGCGCATGAAATGGCCAGCTACATCTCCACCGAGGTCGATCGCACCAACTCTCTCATCACGCGTTTCTTAGATTTCGCCCGCCCCCAGCACCTGCGCCGGGAACCAGGAGACATCTCGACACTCTTGGATCAAGCCGTAGCGAGCTTCTATCGCGAACGCCCAGCGTCGCTAGCTGGAATCGAAATATACAAAAATTATTCCCCCGGCATCCCGCCCGTGAAATTCGACGCTGAACTTTTAGAACGCGTCTTCTCCAACCTGATCCTGAACGCCGCCCAAGCCAGTCCCCCCGGCGGCGTGGTGACCGTCAAAACGCAACTGCTCGACGACAACAAAGTAGAAGTAGCCGTCATCGACCGCGGCACGGGTATCGACGCCAAGAATCTGGAGAGCATTTTTAACCCCTTCTTCACGACAAAACCCGACGGAGTCGGCCTGGGCCTGGCCATCTGCTCAAAAATCATCGACGAACACGGAGGCCAGATCACAGTAGAGAGCTCCTCCGGCGAAGGCAGCGTGTTTCACGTGATTCTGCCGGTGTAATCGTAGAAATGAGCCGCTGTAGGCGCTTTTTGATCTGACCGTGCAGGATGGGTGGGCCTTCTGGCATCATCAATCCATGAGGCCCACATAAATGTCGGCTGCGCGAAAGGCGTTCTCGTGTCGGTCGGTGTTCACGCTCCCGCTCCTCGTGGTTACGGGATTCTGCGGCGTCGTGGATAACCAACTGAATGAAGTGACAACGATCGTGCAGGTTGAATCGCCAGCCGGATCAAGCCAAGCATCAGGATTTTTCTACCATCGGCTGGGCCCGGCCGATCCCAAAATAGACGGCCCGCAGTGGCGCGCGCTCGAGAAAACTTGGCTCGTGACTAACCGACACGTCGTCCTGTCGCGCGCGAGGGTTAACCTAAATGGGCAAATTTTCGCTCAGGAATTTCCGCCCACCATTCTGAAGTTCTCGATTCGAAGAAAGGTTGGGGAGAAACTGGAATGGGATCCAGTAGCACTAAATCAGGCGGAGGTCATGAGGCGCACGAAATGCCATCCAGATCCTGAGGTGGATGTGTGTGTAATCGAAGTTGGTGACGTCCTGAGCGAGCGAATCACCTCGGGGCTAAAGACCGGCATCCAGCATTTGGCTCTGGGCGGGATTTCAAAGGAGATGTTTCCGGGAGGCAACAATAAACTGTCAGTTGAAGCGGGAGACGCAGTGATCGTTGCGGGCTACCCTAAAGGCTTTTATGATAGCTTCAACCTTTTTCCGGTCCTCAAGGCGGGCGCAATCGGATCGCGTTGGGGGCGCAGTTTAAGGGAAAGCCTGGTTTCCTCATCGACGGGCAGATGTTCCCTGGCTCGTCGGGAAGCCTCGTAATTTCAAGGCCAACGAACATCACCGTTGACGACGGAAAACTGCTCACGAGCAAGGACAAACAGTTCGCGGTGCTAGGCATCTTGTCAGGCGAGTGGTGGGACGAATCCGGGAACCGTGAGTATGAGATAACGACGAGCTTATCCATGATGGTCAAGGGGCAGTCAATACCGCTATCGTATGGTACGGAAGCCTCATCGAAGACATCATTTCAAGCGGAATGACACCGGCCCCGGTGGGGCCGCTGAGTCCCAAAACATCGCCGTCAAAATGATTCTCCGCTAAGTCCCCGGGGCCCAGAAGCAACCGGTTCGCGCCGTATCTCCCAAAACAGGCCTCCGCTATGCCCGATCCTGCGCAGTGTGATACACCCGAAGGACCTCGACGCTCTGTTCAGCCACCCGATACACCGCGACGTAAGGCAGTGGCGCGAAGAAAAACTCCCGTGTCCCGTGCTCGCTTCCCGGCCGTCCGCGATCCGGCGATCGTCTCAAGGAACGAATCGCTTCGTACAGCTTACGCATGGTCGAATACCGGTATTCAGGGCGCCGGTCTTTGAGATAGTTACTTATGTGTTCTAAATCCGCCACGGCCGCTGGCGTCCACCGGATGCGCATTTCTTACGAGCGCAACATCCGCTCAAAACGCTCATCCATTTCCTCTTCTTCGATGAACAGCCCGCGGTCCGCCTGTTCAATCCCCTCGCGCACAGCCGCGCGAAACCGGGCGTCCTCGGCGAGCAAACGCAACGCAGCGTCTTTCACGAGTTGCTCAGTGTCGGTACCTGACTTGGACGCGATCTGCGAAAGCTGCGCTTCTTGCTCCGGAGTGAAATGGACTTCCATGTTTCAAAGATAAGGGAAAATCGTCCAAGAGGCAATGCTCTGGTAGTGTCCTAAAAGTGCGTTGACGATCTTCAGCAACCGCTTGCTCCCGCGAACGAATGGCCGTACGCTTGAATCATGCCAGCGAACGACCGCGAACGAGATCTACAGACCCTCCGCAATTTGATTGACGAAGCGCAGCTCGTCATCTCCACGATAGACCTTCCCCAGGCGCGAACCAAACGCGCCGCCAAGCTGCTCGACTCCGCGCTCGCACTCACTGACGATCTGCTCGCGCTCCCATCTACAGCGGTCAGCCTAGGACAGCGCGGGGGACAGAAAACCGCAGAGCGCGGCTCTGAGTATTTTCGCCAGATCGCAGCGAAGCGCAAGACGAAGGCGGGCGGAAGACCGCGTAAGTCGCCGTAAACGACTGCTACCCCCAGATGAGGGTATCCGTAATACGTGCTTGACAGGTCCATCTATCGTATCGTATAGTTGGACTTATGGAAGCTGATATTCTCCAAGCCATCCAGATTATTGATGCGAAGATCGCATCCCTCCAAGCAGCTCGAAACCAACTCGCACACGCCTTTGGGATCGTAGACCATGCGCCCATTACTCCCCCGGTGCGTGGTGTCGATAGGGTATTGCCAACACGCATGTCAGGTAATTTGGCCGCTGCTCACAGCATGAACCCAGACAGCCATGCAAACGGTCATGCTGCTCCACAACCTCAGCCGAGCGAGCGCAAAATACAGCTCGCCTTATTCCTAATGCAAAACGGCCCCATGTCACGAGTCGCCATCGTAGAGAAAGGCGGCATCCCCGAGGGCACCGTGAGCTATTGCTTAGCCGATAAGCGCTTTTTTGAGCAGAACCCCGAAGGTAATTGGGACATCACGGACTATTCGCGAAGAGGTTTAGAGATGCGCGCCAAGACTGGGGCATTCATGACGGAGCACCGAGCATGATAACGTAAATGATTCGTGGGCCACCGGCCCATACTAAATTAAAAAACCGCAAGGAGTCTAGCCTTTGGACGGGATCAAGGCTCCTTGCGGTCCTTCGATGCGGTGACAGTAAGTTAACCCGGTAAACCCTGGCCTAGTGAACCACGGAAAGAGGGTTCGAGTCCCTCCTGTCACCCTCAACTTGTCTATATGCGGCTGTGGCGGAACTTGCATACGCAGCGAGCTTTAAACTCGCCGTCCTTCTCGGGAATTGTGGGCGCGAATCCCACCAGCCGCACACTCTAAAAACCAATTAGATCCTACCATTAGCACGGCTTCCATTTAAAGCTTTATCTGGGATCAACACGCTATCGCGGAGATGGGAGGCTTTAAATTAGTTCATGACATGAACTTGGATTTTTCCCATTTATTGCGTTTACAACAGCAACCACATGCTGTAAGATTAATTATGACCTGCCCTACTTGCAAAACTGAAGCGCAACGGTTCGGAACCAACCGAAACGGTAGCCAGCGGTTTCGCTGCGTCGAGTGCAAGAAGACCTTCAGCGCGAAGCCCGAGGATCGTGTCGCCGGTTCCACTATCCCGCTCGCCCAGGTCGAAAAAGTTCTCCAGCTTCTAATCGAGGGCTGCTCTGTGCGCTCTGCCGAACGCATCAGCGGCCTACACGCGACACAATCCTAAAGCTGATGGTTGCGGCGGGCGAGAAGTGCGAAAAGCTTATGGCGCGTTTAATCGTCAACGTTCCGGTTCAGGACATCGAGTGCGATGAAATGTGGGGCTTCATTCAGAAAAAACAAAAGCAGGTCACGGAAGACGATGATCCGAACTATGGCGATGCGTATTGCTTTGTCGCCATCGAGCGCAATACGAAAATGGTCGTCAACTTCGCGCTCGGCAAACGCAATCAGGCGACCACGGATATTTTCATCGAGGGTCTTCGTCATGCGACCGCACGCCAGACTTTTCAAATCACGGCAGACGGTTTCAGTCCTTACGTTTCGGCCATCGAGAACACGCTTGCGGATCGCGCCAGCTTCAGCCAGCTCATCAAGGTCTACCGCGCCACGCCCGAAGGCGAGCGCAAGTACTCGCCCGCTGAAGTGGTGAGCACGGAGGTAGTACCAGTGCTTGGCGACCCGGACCCGAAGCGCGTTTGCACGTCGATTGTGGAACGCCAGAATCTCACCATGCGGATGCAAATGCGCAGACTAACGCGCCTAACGAACGGCTTCAGCAAAAAGTGGGAGAATCACTGGGCCGCGCTCTGCCTGCACTTCGCGTATTACAACTTTTGCCGCATCCACCGCACGATCCGCGTTACCCCTGCAATGCAGGCAGGCATCACGGATCGCGTGTGGGATATCAGTGATCTTCTTGCTTAGATTTTTTCCCGAACAAGCGTCCAAGAAAGAAAGTTGCTGTTCCGAAGACGGCAGCCCACACATATCCGACGCCGTTTTGTTCAGCGCCTAGTTTTAGCCAATACACCCAATCCATCGCTACTGCATAATCTTTTATTTGTGGGTCGTAATCTTCTCGAATATTGCCCTGTACGCCCTGAACCAGCAAACTCAGCCGGTGTGTACCACTCAATTTAGGTAGAATGGTCCAACTCCACTCTCGATAGTGCTGGCCGCGCACCACAACCTGCTTATCGCCGTGTTGGCTCATGATCTCCAAACCAGAATCGCCTTTAAGCGTCACTTCGAGTTCAGCCCTTCCCTTGAATCGCTCCTGCACAATCTCGCGGCTGAACTCGTCGATTCCCTTGAGCAGATTTTCATAATCATTAGCGGCTATTCTTACTACAACCGAGTCGTGAGTTCCTACCGTAAGGCCCTTAGGCCACGCCGTAATAAATCTTTCGTCCAACCTGCCCTGTATTGCAGGCACTATTTTGGTCTTTTCGGCGGAGCCAGGAGGGGCAAACAAGACAGGGGCGATCAATCCGCCCGGATAGATATTCCTAGGGGCGGACGGGATCGACGTGATAATCAGAAAGCACGCAGCAATTCCGATTGCTATCGCGAGACCGATGCTGGCGACAGTTTTTAGCGTGCGCTCATTATACATGGCATCAATGCACCTCTAGAACAATCTCGCGTTTTCGGTAGATTGGTCCGTTTGAAAAACCGCAGCGTTTCTCGCTGTGATATAGTGGCGCGCTGAGGTTCAACATGCGACCATTTCTGTTCCTTCTGTTCACTTCAGCCGCTCTCGCTACTCCGATCATGGTAACCAACGCAATTCTCTTGACTGGAAGCGGAACCTGGTACTCAGATCCTTTCGACATGGGCGCCATAACGTCGGTGTCGGCAGGAGGAATTAACGGCATTGGTGACGGGGTGCAATTCTCTTACACAAGCGAATGTCTTGGTGCAGGCGGTCCAGTAATCTCCCTTTCCCTGGCGTCGCCCAGCAGTGGGTGCGCCCACGGCACCGCAGTTCTGGACGGGGTGTACAGTTTGTATTTTTCCGCATTTTTGTCGGGATCAACTGGGAGCGTGACTCTATTCGATTCTGGCGGTAACATACTCGCGTCGGCAGACATTACCGGATACATCAACGTCACTAGCGAAGTACGCTCTGGCATTAACAACAGCGTTGTTAACGGCACGTTTACCATTGGAGCTCCAGAACCAGCAACGTTTCTCCCTGTAGGATTGGGCCTCACATTCATATTCTTGTTTTTGCTCCGACATCGTTCATGAGCCTATTTTCCCGATCAACGCACTTTTAGGACACTACCAATGCTCTTCACAACGGCTTCGGTGTGGGGTAGGCTGGCAGCCTAGCTGCCCCACAATACGTTCCCCGGCGATCTTGGTCAATAACTCCCTACCAGTCAATTGGATAGAGATCTCAACCACTCTCCCCGCCCACATCCCCGTCGGATACTGACCGTGGGAGATGTTAAAGAAGTGTATGAAGCCATCGCGTGCGAAAAACCTCGCGTTATCGGGGCGTTATTCTGGCGTTATTTTTGCTTCGAGCCGATTTCAGCCCATTTCGCCGACCCTTCAGTCACAATAGAAATGATGCCGCGTCCAGCCATCCTTGTCATCGAGGACGAAGAAAAATACCGCCGGGTCATCGGCCTCCACCTCTCCTCCGCCGGCTACGAAGTCAAAGCCGCCGCGACTGCCGAGGATGGCCTCAAACTCGCCGCCGATGTCGACCTCATCCTTACCGATCTCAAACTCCCCGGCATGGACGGCCTCGCTTTCATCGAAAAACTCCGCACCCAGAACACCCACACCCCCGTTATCGTGATGTCCGCCTTCGGCACCATCGAGAACGCAGTCGAGGCGATGAAAAAGGGCGCCGTCGATTTCATTCCCAAGCCTTTTTCTCTCGACCACCTTACCGTTGTTGTCGAAAAAGCCCTCGAAGTCCGCAAACTGCGCGACGAAAATCGAGAGTTGCGCGAAGCTCTCGGCCAGAAATACCAATTCGCCAATATCATCGGACATTCCAGTCCCATGCAGGAAATTTTCGCGACCATCATGCGCGTCGCGCCCACTCGCGCCACCGTGCTGCTGGCCGGCGAAAGCGGGGTCGGCAAGGATATGATCGCGCGGGCCATCCATCACCACTCGCCGCGCCACGACAAGCCTTTCGTCAAAATCAACTGCACCGCGCTGCCCGAAAATCTGATGGAAAGCGAATTGTTCGGCTACGAAAAAGGCGCGTTTACCGGTGCGAACATCTCGAAGCCGGGCAAATTCGAAGCCGCCGACAGCGGAACCGTTTTTCTGGACGAAATCGGCGACGTGCCTCCGTCCATTCAGGTAAAACTCCTGAACGTCTTGCAGGAGCGGCAGATCGAGCGCCTGGGCAGCAACAAAGTTCTGCACGTCGACGTCCGCGTCATCGCGGCAACCAACGTCGACCTCCGCGCCGCCCTCGAACAGGGAACTTTTCGCGAGGATCTCTATTACCGCCTCAACGTCGTGCCCCTGAACATCCCTCCGCTTCGCGAACGCAAGGAGGATATCCCTTATTTAGTCGAGCATTTCGCCAAGAAATTCAATGGAGAGATCAGCGAAGGCGCGCTGGAGCGCCTGATGAGCTACCACTGGCCCGGCAACGTCCGCGAACTGGAAAACGTGGTGGAGCGCAGCATCCTGCTGGCGCAGGGCCCGCGCGTCGAAGCCGCCGACATCCGCATCGACACCGCCCACCGCTCCCGCGCCTCCGCCACATCGGGCGACAATTTTCTGCCCGACGGGATGACCCTCGACGATTACGAGCAATCTCTCATCCGCGAAGCGCTGAAGCGCGCCGACGGCAATAAGAGCCATGCAGCCCGCCTCCTCGGCCTCACCCGCAACGCCCTGCGCTACCGGCTCGCGCAAATGGGAATCGAATAACGAAATGCCAGTCGAAAAATTCCTGGGAGGCATCTCCCATTTTCAAAAACATGTTTACCCCAAGCATCAGGACCTGTTTGAGAAACTGGCGCTGGGCCAGCGCCCCGACGCTTTATTCATCACCTGCGCCGACTCCCGCATCGACCCTTGCCTGTTGACGCAAACCAAGCCCGGCGACCTGTTCATCTGCCGTGTGATCGGCAACATCGTGCCGCCCTACCCCGATGCCATCGGAGGCGTTTCGGCGACCATCGAATATGCTGTCGGCGTGCTCGAAGTGCCCATCGTCATCGTCTGCGGCCACACCGACTGCGGCGTCATGAAGGGCGCGTTGAATCCAGAAGCGCTCGCAGATTATCCGAATGTTACGGCGTGGCTGCGGTTCGCGGAGGTGGAAACCAGCGACCTGCTGGCGCTGACCGAGCACAACGTCGTCGCCCAACTAAAAAACCTGCGCACCCATCCCTCGGTCGCGGCCCGGCTCGCCGAAGGCGATCTTGCGCTGCACGGTTGGGTGTATCACATCGGCCCGGGCACGGTCACCGCTTATGACGAAGAGAGCAAGACATTCCAGCCCCTTGGTTGATACAATCCTGAAGTCATGAAGAAGCTACTGCTCGTCATCCTATTAGGCTTTGCCTCCGGGGCCGGCTTGCCCACCGCCGCGCCGGAGCACGAAGGATTTTCGCCGGAGCGCCTCAAGCGGATCAACGTGGTCATGAAGCAGCACCTGGATGCGGGGCAAATGGCGGGCGCCAGTGGACTGCTGGTGCGCAACGGCAAGATCGTATTCCGCGAAAACTGGGGCGAGATCAAGCCCGACTCCATCGTGCGCATGTACTCGATGACCAAGGGCGTCACCGGCGTCGCCGCGATGATCCTTTATGAGGAGGGCAAGTTCGCGATGACCGATCCGGTGTCAAAATATCTGCCGGAGTTCGCGCACATGCGGGTAGGAAAGGAATCGACCGACGCCGCGGGCAAGAAAATCTACTACTCTGTTCCGGCCGAGCGCCAGATCACCGTTCGCGATCTGTTCCGCCACACCACCGGGCTCGATTATGCGGGGCCGAAAGACGAGAATGGCGAAATTGCTTACAAGAAAATCGAGATGGTCGGCGGTGCGCCCCAGGTGCCTTTCGATCTGGCCGAAGCGGTCAAGCGACTCGCTACCGCGCCCCTCAATGACGAGCCGGGCACAAAGTTTCGCTACGGCTACTCGATCGACGTGTTGGGGCGGCTGGTGGAGGTGCTGTCCGGAAAGCCGCTCGATCAATTTTTCGAAGAACGGATTTTCCGTCCCCTGGGGATGAAGGATACGGCGTTCTTCGTGCCGGAGGAAAAGTGGAGCCGTCTGGCAACGGTCTACTCGCCGAAGAAGGGCGGTGGAATCGAACGGATGACGGCCGCTCCGCAGGAAAGTTTTAAGAAGAAGCCCGCGCTGCTGCTGGGCGGCGCCGGGCTCACCTCCACCATGGAGGACTATTCGCATTTCTACGCGATGCTGCTGAACGAAGGCCAGTTCGACGGCGCGCGCATCCTCGGACGAAAGTCGGTGGAGCTGATGCGCAGCGATCATTTGGGCTCGCTGCCCCATTTTGACGTTTCGCTGCCGGAATGGGAAGGCTTCGGACTGACCTTCGCCGTGAATCCCGGTCCCGGCAAATCGCCCGATTTGGCGTCACCAGGAACCTATCGCTGGGGTGGCGCGGCCGGAACCACATTCTGGATCGATCCGAAAGAACACATCTTCGGGATGTTCCTGATCCAGATTCTGCCCGCGTTCTGGGAGCCATCGGCCGAGTTCCAGCGCCTGGCTTACGCTGCCCTTGTGGACTAGCAGATCGCTTCCTGCGGTCGCGGCTCAGAATCAGCTGCACGTAAAACCAATTATTTACCTAGCCGCGACCGCAGGAAGCGGTCATTTCAATCCCTTTCTCAGCATCCTGCTAGAGCAATTTCCTCGATAGTGGAGTCCGGTAAAATTTTGCTCCGGTTATCCATAAAATAGGACCGTTCACCGTTATTACGGGCCCGCTCACGATTTAATGCTATGTCCGGCTGCCGCCGGGACTCATAGTTATAGCAGCGCTGGATCCTCGTGCGATTCCCCGGCACAGAATCTCTTATGAATAAAGCTCTTACCTTGACTGCTCTCCTTCTGTTCGCCGGTTCGGCATGCGCGCAGTCGCTGGGCAATGCGGGGACGATTGAAGGAACCGTGGTCGACCAGTCGGGCGCGCTGGTTCCGAAAGCGACCGTTACCCTCACCAATCCCATCACCGGATACAAGCAGACGCTCTCTTCCGGCGACGATGGCGCCTTCCGGCTGACCAATATTCCGCCGAACACCTATCATTTGGAAGTGAAAGCGTCTGGTTTTAGCTCGTTTGTGCAGGACGTGGTCGTTCGCTCTTCGGTGCCCATGGCGGTGAAGGCGATTCTGCCGGTAGCCGAAGCGGTATCGACCGTCAACGTGGAGGCCAGCGGCGCTGCCGTGGTTGAAACCGACCCCAGCGCGCATACCGATGTCGACCGCAGCGTCTTCGGGCGTCTGCCCGAGACCAGTCCCGGCGGCGGTCTGGCCGATGCGATCATGTTTACCACCGGCGCGGCCGCGGGCGAGGCCAACGGCGCTTTCCATCCCTCGGGCGACCACGCGCAGGTCAGTTACCTGATCGACGGGCAGCTAATCAGCGATCAGCAGAGCAAGATTTTTTCCACCTCGCTGCCCACCAGCGCCATTCAGAGCATGGAACTGATCACTGGATCGCCTGGCGCGGAGTTCGGCGATAAAACCAGCCTGGTGGCGCAGATCACCACGCGCTCCGGCCTCGGTTCGGGCAAGGTCTTCGGCGACGTCAACTCCAGCTACGGCTCATTCGGCACGGTGGGCGGAGGCTTCGGGCTCGGCTTCGGCAGTGCCAAAGTCGGCAACTTCTTGGCCGTCGACGGCGTCCGCAGCGGGCGCTTTCTCGATACGCCGGAGTTTGTTCCCTTTCACGCCATCGGGAACAATCAGACCATTTTCGACCGTTTCGATTATCAGCCGACGGGC
>Ga0210394_10002087_pt1 | contig 28592 bp, 28 predicted proteins | sample IncBWC12MmetaG_FD_160121 | JGI IMG/M metagenome (GOLD analysis project Ga0210394, IMG submission 160121) | Forest soil microbial communities from Barre Woods Harvard Forest LTER site, Petersham, Massachusetts, United States - Inc-BW-C-12-M | ecosystem: Environmental > Terrestrial > Soil >...
TGGAGAACTGATCAGCTTCTCCACCTGCTCCTGCGTTTTATGGCAGAAGGAACAGCGTAACGGCTCTTCCGGTGTGAACCGTTTCACTGATTAGGCTCCCTCGCTTCGGATTTCACCACACCCATAAAGAACGTATCTTGTATTGTAAATCGGAATCCGGCCGGGCGGCAGGGAATCATCTGTTTGGCTACTAACCCTTTGGAACGGCACTTACCTGTGCTTCGTAATGATTTCGTCCACGATGCCGTACGCCTTCGCCTGTTCGGCCGTCATGATGAAATCGCGTTCCACGTCTCGCTCGATCTTCTCCAACGTTTGGCCCGTGTGGCCGGACAGCAGCCGATTGAGCGATTCGCGTGTGCGGATGATCTCTTTCGCGTGAATATCAATGTCCGTCGCCTGGCCTGACAGGCCGGACATCCATGGCTGGTGAATCAACACTCGTGAATTCGGCAGCGCGTAGCGCTTTTTCGGAGTACCGGAGGCCAACAGTACGGCCGCGATCGACGCCGACTGGCCGATGCAATACGTAACCACATCCGGACGCACAAACTGCATGGTGTCGTAAATCGCCATGCCCGCGGAAATCGAGCCGCCCGGCGAATTGATGTACACCGAAATATCTTTCTCGGGATCCTCGGAGGCGAGAAACAAGAGCTGCGCGGTCACCAGGTTCGCCACGTGATCGTCAATCGGCGTGCCGATGAAAATAATGTGGTCCTTCAGCAGCCGCGAATAAATGTCATAGGCCCGCTCGCCGCGGTTCGTCTGTTCGACGACCATCGGAACGAGCGTGGTGGCGTACGGAGTGGCGTCGTCTGTATATTTCATTGGAAGTGTCTTTGCGCGCTGAGGAGCCCGAACCAGATATTACTCTTCACGTTTGGCTGTCTTCTCGATTCGGGTATTGCTGTAGAGCCACTCGATTGTTTTGTCGCTTCGCAACTTCGACTTCATCCTATCGAGCGCTCCCTGCTTTGTCAAGCGAGCCCGCAGCGACGTTGCCGATTCGCCACTGTGTTCCGCCAGCGCATTTAATTCCTTTGCGACGTCTTCGTCGGTTGCTTCGATTTTTTCCGCATCCGCAATCCGATCAATGAGCAGTTCGGCCTTCACGTCGTCCACCGCGCGATCGTGCTGGCCCTTCCGCAGCGACACCCAATCCACATTTACTGCGCGCGGGTCCACACCTTGAGATGCCAGTGACCGTACCGTTCGTTCCAGCCGCACGTCCATTTGATGCTCGACGAGCGCTTCCGGAACCGGAAAATCATGCCTCTTTACCAGAGTTTCCAGGATCTTTTCGCGCGCTTGCGCTGACTGCCGCGCTTCCTGGTCGGCTTCCAGGTTGTCCTGAATTTTCTTGCGCAGCTCGGCGATTGTGGTCACGCCGCCTACTTCCTTGGCCACTTCCACCGCGAACTCGTCATTCACTTCGGGAAGCTTCTTTTCCTTGATCGCCTGCACTTCCACGGTGTAGTCGTAGGTCTTGCCCTGGAGCTTCTCGTCGGGATAATCATCGGGATATTTGGCCTGGAATTTCTTCGTTTCGGCAGGATTCGCGCCGCGCAGATTTTCTGTGAAACTCTCGAGCGTTTCTTCTGCGCCGATGTGGCACATAATGTTGTCGGCCTCGACGGGCTCGCCTCCGCCCTCGGGCATGCCGGAAAGCTTCATCAGCGCGTAGTCGCCGTCCTTCGCCGCGCGGCCTTCCACCGGAACGAACGTCGCGGCGCGCTCGCGCATTTCCTTGATGACTTCGTCAACCTTGGCATCGCCCGCGTCCACTTCGTCCACTTGAACTTCCAGGCCTTGGTATTCGCCCAGCTCGAATTCTGGAAGCACTTCAAACACGGCGCGGAACTTCAGCGGCTCGCCTTCCTTGAACTCGACCTTGTCCACTTCGGGGCGGGTTACGGGGACCAGCTTTTTCTCATCGAGCGCCTTTTCCAGGTATTCCGGCACGAGCGTTTGCACCACTTCGCCCTGGATGTCTTCGGCGAAGCGCCGGCGGATCAGCGTCACGGGGGCCTTGCCCGGACGGAAGCCCGGTATCCGAGCCACGCGCGCCAGATCGCGCTCCACTTTCTGACTGGCTTTACTGACGACCTCGGCTGGAATTTCCAGCTCGATTTCGCGTTTGCAGGTTGTTTCGGTCATGGGATTTTTTGCAGGGCAAGGACTGCGGAACACCCTGTTTCCAATCTGCCTTTCACCTGTTCGAAGTTCGAGAGGGAGGACGGCAGGGAAGTGCGGCCAAACGCAACCGCATCAGAAACTCCAGTATAAAGAAACCGCGCGCTGGCGTCAACGCCGATTGGGCCGAAAAGAAAGTCTCGCTTGGTGTGCGCTGCGCGTCGCGCAGCGCATTCGGCTCGGCGAACTTGCCGTTGGCGTGCGAACACGCGCTATACTTCCAGCGGGGAGGGCCAGGATGAATCAGCCAAGCGAAGAAGCTGCCGCGCAATTGAAACGCGAGCACGCGACCGCCAAGCAGAGATTGGAATCGCTGCGGGAAGAAGCGCGTAAGCTGGGCCACGAATTCGAAGAGAAATTGAAACCAGAAATATTGGAAGCCGAGGTAGAGCTAGCCCGTTTGAGCGGAATGCTGGGGCAAATCGGACTGTAGTGATTCCTCCTGAGGGAAAACAGAGTTTGGAAGAAGAGTGCGGAAGAAGGGACTCGAACCCCTACGGCCTTTCGGCCACCAGCTCCTAAGGCTGGCGCGTCTGCCAATTCCGCCACTTCCGCCTGTGGTTACACTATCACCCGCGCTGAACCGATTCAAACGCTAGGTCCACTGGAAGCACACGCCGCAAAATCCGGTCCGGTTGCCTCAGCTACGATCCATTTCAAATATGCGCGTTTTTTCAGTGACACGATGAATTGAATTCCTGGAACCGCTTGGTTTCGCAGGCGATCGTCATTTGGTTATAAAAATGTCGATCCCAGTTCGCGCCGCACAGGCCAGCTGTATCGCATCGGGCGGCTTGATCGATTTGTTCTGGCGAATTCTGGCGTAGGAGCGGGCCGCCGTTTGGTCGAACGGGACCAGAATTGTCCTGGACGATGGGATGTTCTCATACCGGTGACAGAGTGCCTTGTTTCCTTGCGCCACGGGGTGAACCAACAGTTCTCCCAGAGTCACCACGGAAGTGAACAGTATATCGCCGCGTTCCAGCATGCGTTCTGCCAAGTGCGTGACCGCTGCGGCGTTTGGCCCGGCATCCCCCATCAAGATGGAGAGATTCGTGTCCCAGAAAACGCGGCTCACTCCCAGCCTTCCCGCAGCCTGCGCACGTATGCGTCGGCATCAACGTTCTTCCAGATTTCTTTGCCCAGCCCCTTCAGCTCCAAGATGGAGTCTTCGCGCGCTCCTCTGCGACTCGGCGGCGCATAGTCTGTTTCGCACCAATCGAGCAAGAAACGATACTTGGCCGGGATCTCTTGGGAGTTTGGAATTATTTTTGAGCCCTTCCTGTCCGGATGAAATGGATCTCCTTTGCGGAACAGGCGGCGGGTGAACCTTGCGGTGGGGAAAAGCATGCGGTAGCGCGCGGGGTCCTTCGGTCGATTCGCAACGCAGTGCTGTAGCACGTGCACCCGGACGCCCGGCCGGAGCACAGGATGAATTCGTTCCTTTTGCACACGGCCCCTGAACTCGTCGATCGTGAAGTCCTTCTTTTTGGGATTTCCCCGATGGAGCAGGGCGGTTGCGATCCAGGCTTCATCGGCAACCTTGATGGTCTCGACAGCAACTTCCAGTCTCGATGTGGACATTGAAGAGTCTCTTTCTTAATGTGTACGTTGTACGCCAAGCCGTTTCTCAGTCAAGTTTGGGAGCGCGCCGTGCGTCGAGAGTTCTCCTTGAGTTCTGCGAGGACGGTCTGCGGTGATTGCGCTTGCTGTTGCCGCCGGCTTTTGCTAGGCTGCGCGACAAATGCCACGCTGCGACGCTAAATCTTCGAGGGGAACGTCATGCCACATTGCACCAAGTGCGGAACCGTGGTTGCCGACAACGTGGGATTCTGCCCCAGTTGCGGAGCGCCGCAGGCCGAAGGAGTAGCAACCGCCATGACTCCCGCTGCCAGCACGCAATCAGGTCTATCCGAAAATGTTGCTGGCTTGCTGTGCTACTTGCTGGGATGGATCACCGGGCTGATTTTCTTTTTGACGGATAAGCGCCCGTTCGTTCGCTTCCACGCGGCGCAATCCATCGTGGTATTCGGTGGCCTCACGATCGTTCGCATCGTACTTTCCATGCTCTTCATTTCCGGGGGACTAGCGGGATTTTCTGCGGGTGTCGGAATCCTCTGGCTCGTGTCCATCGTAGGCTTGGTTCTCTGGATCCTGCTCATGGTCAAAGCCTACCAGGGCGAAAAATACCGCATTCCACTTGCCGCTGATCTGGCCGACCAGATTTTCGGAAAGTCCTGAAGCCCTCCGCGCGCATAATTCCTTCAGGCACGGCCAGGTTTTCTACAGCGCAACTCGGGCTTAACTAATTCCCATCACCGGAAAATTGCAAAATTCCGAATCGCCGCTGCCGAAGTTGCTCGCCCTCGTTCGCTCTTGACATTAGCCAACTGAACGTCCATCGTTGTTGGCTTTCCCCTGCGCGGGCGCCCATGCCGCGGGGTGGTCAGGAGAGGAAATTGAAGGTTCGGGTTTGCTTCCACGACAAGTGCTTCGACGGAGCCTCTTCCGCCGCGATTTTTACGCGCTTTTATAAGGAGCGTATCAATCCGGCTGCCGAGTTCTTCTACACCGGAATGACGCACAAGGCGTCGCAACCTTTCGAGGACGGTACGTTTGACGGTGACGAAAACGCCATCGTGGATTTCAAGTATTCCAGCTCGCCGCGGCTCACTTGGTGGTTCGACCATCATCAGAGCGCGTTTCTGACGCCCGCCGACGCCGAACATTTCCGCCAAGACCATTCCGGCAAAAAATTTTACGACCCCACCTTTAAATCCTGCACCAAATTCTTGGCGACCATCGCCTCGGAAAAATTTGGTTTCGACGCCAAGCCGCTGGCCAACCTGATCCACTGGGGCGATATCATCGATGGGGCGCAATTCGCTTCGCCGGCGGACGCCGTCAGCCTTTCAGAACCGGCCACTCAGCTAGCCCTGGTGATCGAAGCTGCCCCCGAAGCCGACCTGGTGCCGAAGCTAATTCCGCACCTGGCCTACCTGTCGCTCGCCGAGATGGTCGAACTGCCCATCGTGAAAAAATATCTTGGGCCGCTGCTCGAGCGCCACCGCAAGTCGCTGGACGTGTTTCGCGAGCGCGCCGATTTTCGCGATGGGGTGATTTTTTTCGATGTCAGCGATTTGGATCTCGAGGGCTACAACAAATTCGTCCCGTACTTTTTGTTTCCCGACGCGCTCTATTCCGTGGGCGTCAGCGCGTCGCCGCTGCGCGCCAAAGTATCGGTGGGCACCAACCCCTGGAAGGAAGCTTCCGCGGATGTAAATTTGGCTTCGCTGTGCGAAAAGTACGGCGGCGGTGGGCACGCGCGCGTGGCAGCCATCTCGCTGGGGCCTGGCGACCTGGTGCGCGCCCGGCAAGTGGCTCAGGAAATTGCGGCGACGTTGCGCCGCCAGCAATAGATTTTTTCGCACGCAGGAACGCCACGTTGCAATCGCTGTAGCGCTTTTTGCAATCAGCAGCGGCAGTTGGGTGCGGTATTCACTCGTGTTACAATTTTTTCAGTGGGCCGGTAGCATTTCAACAATTTGTTGAAACGGCTTCGCTTAGCTACGAAAGCACCCTTCTCAAATCGCTTCTCTTGGACTCGCGTTGGACTCACAAAGGCAAACAGATGCCCAAGGTGCGGGCACGTACCCGGCGCGACTCTGCCGTGCTCGGGTTGCGCTGGCAGCCGTTCCCGGTCGCCACATTCAACCGCCTGGCGCCAAGACCCTTTCCTACTGGTCCGAAGGCTGGGAGAGCCTTTATGACCAGCCTGCCGTGCCAACTGGTGAGCGACCGGGGCAGTCATTTCGCACCCGGAGCTCGGTGCGGGTGAGACTGTAAGCCGGATTTTGTTTTTCGTGTTGCAGCGACGTAAGTTGCGTGTTTACTTGCTTCGAATTCTTGCTCCAAGCACGATAAGCAAGCAAAACCGTAGAGACAGCGTAGAGACAAATCGATCAGGTTTTCGCGGCTTTGTCCGCTTTGAATTTTGCCCAACGTTTCTTCTGTCCCGCTGCGATTTTTTTCCTCGCCGTACGGCTCATTCTATATTTCTTTTTCCCCGCCTCAAACGCGTTACCAGCTAATTTCTCGAAAGCCACAATCGCGTGATGGAGACGTTCTCTTTCGCTGTCTATCTTTTTCTTTTGTTTACGCAAACTTGAAAGGATCTGATTAGTGTTCATGCGCGGCATATTACGATGGAACGGTGGGACCGGCAACGGGATTCTCGGCAACGCAGAGGATCGAGGTGATTGAACCGCTCAAAACCACTTGTCCGGTAACGCGACTTACCGGACAAGTGGTTTTGCACCAAAGACCTAGCTATCGAGGTTTGGCAGGGTTTGGAAGGCGCGCATCCAGGCGCTGCATCAACTCGACAGCATTATCAATCGAATCTGTGAACGCATTTTCTCGCGCTGGTGATGGTTTTCGATCCAGTCCCGCCAATCGCCGAACCAGAAACATCCCGGCGACGAGATAGATTAATTTCTTTCGGCCCTCGTCCATCGGGGAAACAAAATAGCATATTCGCTTTAGTTTCGCCTAGCTCTTTTCGGCTGTGCGAGCACCGCGCCAATACGACGACGACCGCGACTACGGCCCGACGCGACCTTTACCGAACAATCGGTTCAATCCTCTCTTTTTTAATCCATTGCAGAAAGGTTGGCTCTGCCTTCCGAGAAGAAATGAGAAATACTTTTTTTCTCGCCCTCGTCAATGCGACTAGAAAATTACAAATGTCTTTGTCAGTAAGCCCTTTCTTTTTGTCCTTCACGAAGTATTGGTCATCGAAATGTGTTATGAATACATAATCTGCAGAAAGCCCCTTTGAACTCTCTATCGTTGTCGTCTTGATCGGGATTTTTCTTACCGCAGGGTTGCCATATCGCAGAGATTCGAGATCCAACTCTTCGGTCAGGATATCGCGCATGATCCTGAACGGATCTAGCTCCATATTCTTGAGAACCGCTATGCCATCCTCATCGATGGGTTTGTCATTCGCAATTTTCCGAAGGACGACGAGCATTTTCTTGATCTCTTTCTTGAACTCAAGGTCCAACAGCTCGCAGATATGTTTTGCTCCCTCAAGGGTGGTTTTTTCAAGGAGCGTCGTGAATTCCTTTTCTTCCAACAGACACTTGGCGGCAATCCGCCATCCGAGATTATCTTCATCATCGGTCAACAGAAGCTTCAGTCCGTCGAGCAATGTCGGTTCTTTGACTCCGCGCTTATCTGCATGTTCAATCCTTTCGAACCCCTTGCCCTTAAGGGCCATCGTTAGATGATGGGATTGAGTCTTTGTAGGAGAAATAATCAACACGGAGAATTGAGCCCTCAGCCTAGCCGCGATTTTAACTATTTGGCTTCCGATCGCCCACGGAATCTGCCCTGCATAGACCTGACCACAGGAGATTGTTGGGTTATCATCGCTGACGACGTTTTTCGCTTCATCCTCGAAATAATGGTACGGCTTAGTGATGCGCCCTTGAAGCGAGCCGTTTTTAATCGCGCCATCAATGATGTCGTTAGCGGCCTCGACAACCACGCGGGGGCATCTCGAACAGAAGGGCAAGCTAAATGGTTCGTAGCCGTGGGTCTTGTCACCATATCTACTGCGAATATGTTCTGGGCTTGCACTCTTGAAATCGTAGAGGGCCTGGTCATCGTCGCCGGCGAGAAGTACAGGGCTCCGTTCTGACAAAAGATCAATAAGGGATACCTCCAAACGATTAAAGTCCTGAAATTCATCGACCACTACCTGATCGTAGCTGGGGATTCTGTCACGGTGAACTTCAAGGTATCTGACCGCGGCGAAGATCACGTCTGAGTACCCGTAATAGTCGCCATAGTAGTCCTTTCGCCGCCGGTAAAATTCAACTCGTTCATTCTTGTCATCCCGCTCGTGAAATAGGCGGTTGAAATCGACTTCTTCCTTGAGCAACGCCAACGCGTCTTCCTCGATCACCTCCGGAAGCTTCGGGAATATTGCAATCTCCTTCTTCGTCAGTTGTTTGACTAGGTTTCTGGCAAAACTATGGAGAGTCTTTACCTCCGAGAGACCGTTAAGTTCCAATGCCAAGTCTTCGACAAGAGCGTTTACGAACGTCAGGGTAAGACAGCTTCCTTTGTCCCGCAGTATTTCTTTGAAGAGGAACGTTTTCCCGGTACCGGGGCCGGCGACCACCACTTTCTTCCGGGCATTGGACTTGAGTATGTTCCCAAGATGCGTCTTCCTTTCCTCGGCTGCCCGAGTGTACTTAGTTTTAGGGCTAACTTCGTTTTCCATGAATATTCCTCTGCCCGCTGCGCCTAGGAATCTTTCCCCTTACCGTACAGGATTACTTTCCCATCAGCGACAACCGCGACGTACCGACCGTTCTGAATAAACTGCATGACCCTCTTCCCTGCCCTTGCCATCGCAGCCCACCGTGATTTTGTCTTCGGATTCTGTTCAATCCCAATGAACAATTCTCCACCAAATTCGAACACAACTTGCCGAAGATGTTTCGCTTTGCTTCTGGTGAGCGGATATCTTTCTACCCAACTTCACGATTTCGACGTTATCGACCAACGCCTGCCGCCATACGGAAATCAGCGTGTCGTCGAGACAAGACTTCACGTGAGGTATTCGCCTGGTTGGATCAAATTCCCAGCTAGCACGCGAAAGCCGCCGTGTTCGGGGCAGTTTAGTTCAATTTCCCAATCAGCTGGTCGGATTACAGGCTCGCTCACGAATTTGCCCGTAGCGTCGTCATACGGGCACTTGTGACCGCACGTCGGGCATGTATCGTAAGAGCTTCCGTAAATGTGAACCACCTCAGACATTGGCTAGATTGTACCGCTCATTCGGCGATTCAGGTAGAATGCGACCATTGTGCGAAAAGAAGTTGTCCATCGTCTCTTGTTAGCGAAAGCGATCCTAGAACCCACGCGGACTACAGTATGGGGCCAGCCCAATGCGTACCTAGTTGCCAGGCAGGTTCTGAATGCTCACGATGCCGCTGACCTCGCTTTCGCTGGAATCGCTGATCACATCAACAAACTTTCTGCAAAGGGTCGCTTCCCTTCGATGGTCGAATGCTTGGATCTCATTGGTGGCAAAGCCACGGTCCACGCACCGTACTTTAAACAACTCAACGATGCAAGAAACAGTCTCAAGCACGCTGGCAATCTGCCTAATACGCATCAATGGTCGAACGTTGGTACAGACACGTATGAAAAGATTTCCGATCTTTGCCGCAAAATCCTAAGAATCTCGCTCGACGATATCGACGATTCCGAGTTGCTGGTTAACGTAGACGCCAAAGCGCACTTCTCTCTTGCTAAGCAAGCTAGGGCGATGAGCGAATTCAGGTTGGCCCTAGAAGAGCTTGGCAAAGCCCTTTTTGTGTCGCTGGATAACGCATTAGGTCTGGATGGAATACGAGTTGGGCGACCCAGGGCGGAAGATGCTCTTAAGCTCACGGCCTTTGGTATCTCGGTGAACGACTTCCTCCGACTGCAAGAGTTCTTGCCGATGGTTTCCGCTCCGCCACCGGACATAACCGTTCCATCCGAAGTGTTGTGGAAGCAGAGCGGTTTCGGACATCCTGGGAACTGGCGTGCGGAGGTTGTTGATTTTTGCGTCGTCGCTTATTTGAGAGTAGCTCTCGGAATTCAAAACGCCCCTTGGATGCCACACGCAGTTGAGTTCTCGACCTTGTACGCCTACAAAATCACCGCAAAGGAAGAGAGAGTGGAAGTGTGGGAAGATTTTGTGAGTGACCAGTTGGAGAAAGGTGGATTTGGTACTTCGCGACCGTTCAGATCAACGAAGCGATACATGCGGAAAGGGGAGTCGATCATTATTTCTGCTTCGACTCCCCAATTCATTTCTGAGGACTTTTCTCTGGAGGGAGAATTAATTAGGCGAATTCGAGTTTCGACGAGCGAGGGCCTTTACCGTTTAATGACACTCGCCGACGAAAAGTCAGAGTTCGTAAACCTCGAACAAGTGGCTATCATGTGTGTCCCCTCTTCCCTATACAAGTCATTCCTTAAGGATCGGTACCCAGACCTCGAAGCAATACCGTGGGAAGAAGACCCCCTCGCTTTCAAACTGTGACAAGAAAGTTGCCGGAGGATATGAAAATGAATCGAGAAGGCGATCTGCGGATTATATGGGGGAATTCAATCGATAGAGCGGCAACCCCACGATATGTCGTCACATTCGCCTGCTATCAGCCCCCGGCGTCCTTCGGTGCCCACAGGCCGAAGGAAATTGTGGGTGAAGCAGAGTTGTTGCGGTTTTTGGGTCGCGTCGAAGTGGGTACGGACGAATTAAAACTACAAATGCCTAAATTGCACGAGAAGGGTGAGACTGAATTTGCCCACACGATTTTGTCCGACGAAAGGCTTACAGAGTTGGGGTTGATTTGAGGCTGATGAGTCTCATTCACGACGCAAGAATATAAGGCCGGCGGAACTCAACCGAATGGCGCCAAGTGCGACTGAAAGCCTCGTTTCGCTGTACAATTTGGAGAATGGCACGTGCCTATTACAGTCGAAGAAACAAACCGGGATCGCTAACTCTCGAACAGCTCTATTGGAAACTTCAAAATCTGTACCTTCGATTTCGCGACCAAGACTTCTTCAGGGAAATCGCTGGCATCACGGAGGATGAGCTGCCCAAGGGCGTCCGGTACGACGCGGCGATTGCGCTCGATTTCCAGCCGTTCCCGATCCACCAATGGGAGCCTGGCGAAGTCACAGAGAATCATGTGTTCGACATGATTGAATTCCTGTTCGACCGTACTTCAAAACCGCTCGGTTGGGGCCGCCAACAGGATGCGGACGGCGATCAATATTACGGCTATACGAGTTACGAGCGAGCCACGGGTCGCGAAGAGTTTCGAACCGCTGCGAATGAGATCCTAGCGGATTACAAATCTGGATACGAACTCACCGAACAAGGCGAAGTGTTGGCTCTGGGCACCCACGGCCTACAACACATACTCAGCGCAGACATCGTTGCATACGACGAAATTCACGTTGACAGCAAAGTGCGCTCTGCAATTCAGAAGTGGCGCAATCGCGATTTATCAGTCGCCGCAAAAAAGGAAGCGATCCGTGAACTCGCCGATGTCTTCGAATGGTTGAAGAAGACTAAAAACCTTTCGGCAGTGCTGGAGCACAAGGATGAGTCGGCAATATTCGATCTAGCGAACAATTTCTCTATTCGCCATCACAACCCTTCTCAGAAGACGAACTACGATCCCGTAATTTGGTACTCGTGGATATTTCATTTTTATTTGGCAACTTACCATGCCTCGATCCGCCTACTGAAACGTAAGGAAGCGAAAAAGAAAACGAAGGGCTAAGAACCATTCAGGGTTGAGATTCCACTCCTAGGGCTTAGATCGCGTCTTGAGGGGAGCGCGCCGCTGCTTCCACCACTGTCGTTTCGCGGCCCCAATCGCCTTGCGGGATTTTGTCGAGTGCTTCTGCCCTTTGTGACGCGTCACGGAATCTACCAGTCCACCCAACCCCTTGAAAGCCCGCAGCGCCTCCTCAATCTCGACGAGAACCTTCCCAGGGGCTATCGATTCCGTCAATCAACTGAAGATAAAACAGGATGGCGTTGAACGACCCCGTCTCCTGTGGTATCTATCGTTCGAGGTGCCCAGCCATGAAATTGAAATCCGCATCGGTATTTGTATTTCTCTGCCTCGTCGGCATTAGTTTCGTCCCAATCGCACAGGCTCAGCAGGCAGCGCCTCCTCCAGTCGCGTCGGGCACTCCCGCGATGACTCAGGCTGCGACAACGGCGAAAATCACCAACGCTCGGGTAGTCGAAATGACAAAAATGGGATTGGACGATGACGTTATCATCGCTCGGATCAAGCATTCCGTTTGTGACTTCCAGCTTTCGGATTCCGAGCTGATGGAATTGAAAAAGTCCGGAGTTTCCTCAAAGGTGGTCGCGGTCATGTTGGAAACCGCGCCGGCGGCTGGCGCGACACCCGTGAGCGAACCGAGCGACGGCAAAGTCCGGGTCTTCGTCACAGATAGCCAATCCTGGGAGACGCGCGGTAGCGGCGGGGGCGGGGGAAATAAGAATGGCTGGGGCGCAGCCAGCTCGTTCTCTGGGGGTGCGCGCCCGCAAACGGCTGAGATTATTAAAACGCTCAACCAACGATGTCCTGAACTAACTGTGACCAACAACCTCGGGAAGGCGAATTTTGTAATCGTCCTCGACCATGAAGGCGGGAAAGGGCTCCTCGCGCATCGCAACAAGATCGCCGTGTTCAATCAGGATGGCGATGACATCTTCAGCGACTCAACGCGTGAATTGGGCAACGCGGTGAAAGATGCGTGCGAAGCGATGACGCACTTGAAGAAGTGACGGACGGTTTCTTCGGCCGAGAGGAGTGATGGTCATGTATCTGATGTTCGACACAGAAACGACGGGGTTACCGGCTTCGTGGAAAGCACCGGTCTCGGATGTCGATAGTTGGCCTAGGGTCGTCCAACTGGCTTGGGAAGCCTTCGACTCGCGTGGTCGAAAGACCGGATCGTGGTCGTCAGTAATTCGCCCGGATGGGTTCGAGATTCCCCGAGATGCAGAGAAGATTCATGGGATTTCTACGCGAATGGCTGTGCGTTCCGGCATCTCCGTCAGGAAGGCGCATGACAAATTCGTCGAGGCACTTGATGAAGCGGCTGTCGTCGTTGCTCACAACTACAGTTTCGACGCGAATGTTCTCGGCGCTGAGTTCTATCGGCTTGGCACGCGGCATCCATTTCGAGGCAAGATTGAAATCTGCACAATGGAATCCGCAACCACGTTTTGCGCGATTCCGGGGCGATATGGATTGAAGTGGCCGAGACTGGAGGAACTCCACTTCAAGTTGTTTGGAAAGCACCTAAAAGCCGCGCACGACGCCGCGGCAGATGTTGCCACGTGCTTGAAGTGCTTCTTTGAGCTGAAGCGACTGCGCGTTATCCGGATTTCGGGGTTTGCCTAGACACTGCAACGATTGTAAGAGAGATTGAGGAGCCGAGTTTCCAACGCATCGAAAAAACTGCGGGCATTGGCTTCACTGTTTTGGGAACATTAAAGACGGAGACACAATGAACCTTGTCCGATCGCTGATCGTGCTCACCTTCTGTCTGCTAACGTTTCCAGCCCTTCAGGCTCAAACCAAGAAGCTCACCACCGCCGAGGCCAAGGATCATGTTGGCGACCGGGCCACGGTGTGCGGCAAAGTGGTCAGCACGCACTACGCAAAAAGCTCGAAGGGCGAACCAACGTTTCTGAACCTCGACGAGCCGTACCCAAAAGAAGTCTTCACAGTTCTGATTTGGGGTTCGGATCGCGAAAAGTTCGGGACGCCGGAGGACGAGTACAAAGGCTTGCGGGCGTGCGTGACAGGAAAGATAACGAGCTATCGCGGCCGGCCGGAGATTGTGGCTACGGAACGCGGACAGAGTGAAATTCAGAAGTAGAAAGGCCAACTACCGAAGCGGAAGTTTACTTCAGTGTTGACGCCCTCGACTGGTGTATCCGTATATTTACGTATTTAATGCTTGACACCTACCACTAAGAGTAATAGAACTCTCAGCACTTCATGGGAGGGTTACCGTGCGCCTTCGCTCTTTCGCCTTCGCTTTCGTTGTCCTCTGTTGTATTTTCGCCTTTCCGGCCACTGCCCGGCAAGCCTCGACCGGCGCGACGCAAAACCCAACCGCCGTCGCGCTTGCCACGAACTCTATCGCGGTGTTATCCGGCAGTGTCCAAGTCGCGGACATAACGCTCACAGGCACCGCAACACGCATCGCGGGCTCGGACGTCGGAACCGGCACGGTCACCCTGAAAGCCCTCGGAACCCTGGATAGCAGGATTGACCTGAGTTTGTCCAGCGGGACACGCAGCGAGGTCCGTAACGCATCGAATGGCGCACCACAAGGTAGTTGGCTCGCCCCCAGCGGATCCGTCAACAGCATGGCCATGCACAATTGCTTCACGGATGCCGCGTGGTTCTTCCCTGCTCTGACGGTTCTGTCGCAGACATCAAACCCAAACCTCTCGATCACATACGTCGGGCTTGAGACGAAAAATGGCGTTTCGGTTCAACACCTGAACTTCGCCTCCGTGAGCGCGGTGCAGCCGACTGCCTCCGCTGGGCTGCGCGGTCCTGCCGCGTCGCTCGCCACGCTCAGTTCCACCGATGTCTATCTCGATTCAGCCTCGCTCCTCCCCGTCGCGCTTGCCTTCAATACCCACCCGGACAACGACGCACTCACGAACATACCCGTAGAAGTTGATTTCTCGAATTACCAGGCCGTGAACGGAGTTCAAATCCCGTTCCGTATCCAAAAATTCCTGAACGCTAGCCTGTTTCTCGATTTGACGATCCAAACCGCCAGCCTTAATTCCGGCCTAACTGATTCCGCTTTCGCGTCCAATTGACGCCGAGGGGGCAAGCGATGCGAAAGACCCAGTTTAAGTTTCTCTATGTCCTTTTTATCTTGGTTCTCATTGACTGCATGCCGTCTCTCGCGCAAGTCGCGACAGGCACTCCTCCCTTTGGCAGTTTCGGCGGCGGCCCCGACGTGATCGATCTCGGAAACCTGAATGTGCATCTCGCGATTCCTGTCTTGAACAAGGCCGGAAGAGGCATGCCGTTTACTTACACTCTGACCTACGACTCGTCGGTCTGGAGTCCGTCCGTCTCCAGCGGTGACGGTACCTGGACACCTTCCTTGAACTGGGGTTGGCTCGGACAAACTGCAATCAGCTCGGGGTACATCTCTTATCGGAGCCTTACGACAGTGTGTGGCACGGAAGTGGGTAATCCCAAGATTGGCTTCCACTTCGATCAAACCGGCACCAATACAACGCTTTCCAACTTCGTCTACTTCGATCCTTTCGGAATACCTCATCCATTCGCCGGAGTATACGAATGGGAGGAGTCAAGTACGGGCACCCCTTGCGGCTCGACGCAAGATACCATAGTCCCGCTCACAACCGATGGTTCTGGCTATTCGTTCAACTACTCTGCTGGCACGGTTACCTCGCGTACCGGGCGAGTATATTTGCCCCCGCAAGTAGAGGGGGCTGGATCCGCAACTGCTACCGACCGGAACGGCAATCGGATTAGCGTGAGCAGCACTGGGGTGTTTACAGACACCCTCGGTACCACCGCGCTGACAGTGGCGGGGTCAAGCCCAACAACGTTCACCTACACAGCTCCCTCTGGGGCGAGCGCCTCCTACACGATGAATTTCACGACCTACACGGTCGCGACGAATTTTGGCTACACGGGAACCACCGAATATGGTGCGACCGCCGTAGCGCTTGTCAGCAGCATTGTTCTACCTGACAGTACACAATACACGTTCACCTACGAAGCTACGCCGTCCACGCCTGCTAGCGGGGCATGTACGCCAAAAAGTGGGACGTATGCGACGAATTGCGTTACGGCAAGAATCGCTTCCGTACAACTGCCCACGGGCGGAACGATCAGCTACGCCTATTCCGGAGGCTATCACGGCATTCAAACCGATGGCAGCACCGCTGGTCTGACGCGCTCCACTCCTGATGGCACGTGGACGTATACTCGCTCCGGTTCCGGCACAGCTTGGACTACGACGATCTCCGATCCCAGCACGCCCTCCAACCAGTCGGTACTCAGCTTTCAAACCGTAACCCCGGTCGCTGGCGGTGCGGCCTTCTTTTACGAGACTGAAAAGCAGGTCTATCAAGGTTCAACCAGCGGAACTTTGCTGAAGACGACTTTCACCTGCTATAACGGCGCTGCTGTTCCTTGCAATTCCACAGCGATCACTTTGCCCATCGCGTCTCGCGCCCACTATGTGCAATGGCCGGGCGGGCTGGAGTCGGAAGCCAAGACGACCTATAACTCCTACGGCTCGGTGACCGAAAAGGACCAGTACGCGTACGGAGCAGGTGCACCAGGTGCCATCGTCCGCAAAACGCTCACCACTTATGCGAGCCTCGGCAACGGAATCGTCAGTATGCCTGCGACAGTTACAGTTGAGGATGGTTCGAGCAACGTACACTCTCAAACGACCTATTCTTACGATCAGCCGCCGGGTGTCACGGCGACGTCCGGTACTCCGCAGCAAGTCGCGATCACAGGCTCGCGTGGCAACGCCACTACCGTCAGCTATTTGGTTCAAGGTTCCACATCATTAAGCAAGACCTACACTTACTACGATACCGGCAACGTCAGCACAGCGACCGATGTCAATGGCGCTGTCACCACGTACACTTATGGCAGCGGCACATCCTGTGGGAACTCCTTCGCAACTTCGGTCGCTGAGCCTTTAAGCCTGTCTCGTTCCATGGTCTGGAACTGCACGGGCGGCGTGCAGACTTCATCCACAGACGAAAACGGGCAACCTACTACGACGACATATAACGATCCGGATTTCTGGCGGCCGAACAAGGTAACCGACGCAGCATCGAACATCGCAAATTTCACGTATAACGCCGAGATTTCCGCTGAAGGGTATGTGGACTTTAACGGCACCACCTCGACGACCGATTCTCTTTCCACTCGTGACGTCCTTGGGCGCGCTCACGTTTCGCAGATCAAAGAGAGCCCATCTTCCAGCACTTACGATTCGGTCGAAACCGACTACGACAGCGTGGGCAGGCCATCGCGCACCACGCTGCCTTACGCGGCAGCCGCTAGCACAACGAATCCGACGGCACCAAGCACGAACACAACGTATGACGCCCTCAATCGCAAGACTCAAGTAACAGACAACAACGGCCGAACCGTGACTTACGCCTACACTCAAAATGACACGTACCGAACGCTCGGTCCCGCGCCAACAGGCGAAAATACCAAGCGAAAACAATCGGAGTACGACGCTCTGGGGCGGATGACATCCGTCTGCGAGGTAACGAGCGCTACCGGCAGTGGGACGTGTGCCCAAACTTCCACGGCCACGGGCTACTGGACGGAATATTCCTACGACGTCATGAACCATTTGACAGGCGTCATCCAAAACGCACAATCCTCGGGAAGCCAGCAGACCCGCACCTACACCTACGATGATCTAGGGCGACTAACTTCGGAAACGAATCCGGAATCCGCCGCGACGACCTACACGTACGACACGGATACAACCTGCGGCACCTCGAAAGGCGACCTCGTTAAGAAGGTTGATGCCGTCGGGAACACCACATGCTACGTCTATGATGCGCGCCACCGCATCACTAGCACTACGTATTCCGGTCCGTACGGTCCGAACACGCCGAGCAGGTATTTCGTCTATGACGCTGCCACCGTAAACAGTGTCGTGATGGCGAACGCCAAGACCAGACTCGCCGAAGCGTATACATGCGTCTCACCCTGCACCACGAAAACCACCGATCTCGGGTTTAGCTACACCGTGCTCGGCCAGCCGACCGACGTTTACGAATCCACCCCTCATTCCGGCAGCTATTACCACGTTACCAGCACTTACTACGCGAACCGAGCCTTAAACACGCTCAGTAATCTCGTCGGCTTGCCAACGATCACCTACAACGTGGATGGCGAGGGCCGTATGAATTCGGCGTCCGCGTCGTCTGGACAGAACCCGCTCACGAGCACAACCTACAGTCCTGCAAGCCTTCCGACGCAAGTGAATCTCGGCTCCTCCGATAGCGATTCATTTGCCTTCGATCCAAATAGCAATCGCATGACGAAGTATACGTTCGCGGTGGACGGCCAATCTGTTGTGGGCTCGCTTACATGGAATCCCATAGGGACACTCGAAACTTTGGCCGTCACCGACCCATTCTACAGTGGCGGAAATCAGACGTGTAATTACACTCATGACGACGTGAGCCGCATCGCCAGCGCCAATTGCGGTTCGCCCTGGGCTCAAACTTTTAGCTATGACGCGTTCGGTAACGTCAGTAAGACCGGCACAATCTCCTTTCAGCCAACTTATTCCTATCTGACCAATCGTATGACGCAGATCGGAAGCTCGACTCCAACGTACGACGCAAACGGGAACGTCTTGGCTGACACGGCCCACACCTACGCATGGGACGCCACGGGACGGCCCGTGACAATTGATAGCGTCACTCTCACTTACGATGCCCTAGGGCGAATGGTTGAGCAAGATAAGAGCGGTGTGTACTCCCAGATCGCGTATGCGCCGACGGGCGGCAAGCTCGCCTTAATGAGCGGTCAATCGCTCACGAAGGCATTTGTGCCTCTCAGCGGTGGTGCCGTGGCGGTGTATAATTCCGGCGGTTTGGCCTATTACCGTCATTCGGACTGGCTGGGGAGTTCGCGCTTCGCTTCCACGCCCGCTCGTGCGTTGTACTTCGACGGTGCCTATGCGCCCTTCGGTGAGAACTACGCGCAGACTGGGACGACGGACTTATCTTTCACAGGCATGAACCAGGATACGGTCGCGAATCTCTTCGATTTCCCCGCGCGTGAGTACAACGCCATTCACGGCCGCTGGCCATCTCCCGATCCCGCTGGGATATCGTCGGTTCATATGAAAGACCCGCAAACCTGGAACCGTTACGCATATGTCGGCAACAGGCCGCTCTCTAGCGTCGACCCAACTGGACTTGACAAGTGCGACTACCAGGACGGCACTTCTGTCACAACATGTGACGGCAATGGTGGAGACTGGGACTTCCTGTATAGTGGCTTCTTCGGCAACGGCGATGTCTCTGAGCCCGGCTTTGTTGGTGGCGGTTGTGTAGGTGATTCGTGCGGAGACGGGACTAGTAATCCTAATACCGGCGATGACAATTCGACAGACTCAACTCCGCCCGATCCTCCGGATGTGAGCGGCACAGCTCCTCCACCGGACTTGTGTGGTTCGATCGGAGCATGCCCGAGCGGAGATCCCCCTTTGCCAACGCAACCCGACCCTAATTTACCCGGAAACGCTGTGTGCCCTGGCGCCGGCGCCAATGCCAACCAGGCATTCAATTGTACGATTTCGGGAGGATTGCCGACCTCTGATATGCAGCAGGTTTTTGGGCCGATCTCGAACCTCGATGCAGCCATGGCGCCACTCCTCGCGCCTCCGCTAATCGGCGCGACCGTAGCCCTATCCGCACCAGCGACGATCGAAGCTGGAATGGCGGCATTCACGTGGGGAATGGCAAATCCGGGCGCTGTGGGGGCAATCGGCGAGGGCTTAATGAACTATTTCACGCCCCCCAGCCCCGGCCCAGTTTCTCCGGCCGCACTCGGAGGCCAAATCCTCGGCTGCGCAACCAATCCGAACAGCACGGATAATTATTGCCCGTAGCAACCGTAAGGATTTTGTGATTAATTAACGAACATGACTTACGAGTGCCCTAACTGTCGAGCGAGGCTTCAGCCCCAAGATTTGAAGAATGAGTGGGGCAACGGAATTCACTGCCGTAAGTGCAGTGCGGAGGTCCGTTACTCCCCCCCGTACCCCGTCATTTTCCTGTTCGGATCCGCGCCCATCCTCGTTGCCGCACTCGCAGTTCGAGGTGTCGAAGAAGGCTTCGTAGCATCGATCAAGATGGTTCTCGCGTGGTTCCTTGGTTCCATTTGCGCTGCCGTTTTCTTTTCCTGGATTAAGCCCCCAAAGCTGAAACTCGCGAACGATGGTGATGAGGATCCGTATCCTACTCCGAGCATCTTCAAGTGACAAATATCCATACTCGATCACAGCCGCCTTTCAACCAAGAACCGATACGTAACGTCAACCCGCACGAACAAAGCAAGCGTGAGCGCGGCTCAACGCCTGGCGAGCGATCTTCACTGTATTTTGATTTGTTGCCTACACGGGCCATTTACGGCGATTACTGTGACGGTCACCGTGCCAGCGGGGGCTGTTTTTAATGTGGGGATGCGAAGGGTAGCGCGGTCCGAGTTCGGGGGGATAGTGACGACGCTTGGCAGCCCTTCCGGCTGAAATACTCCGGGCGCCTCGCTGGTCCGAAAGATTACTCGCGTTCCGGACTTCGGGGCTGCTGTGACGAGTTTCAGGTTCAACAACACGGCAGTGCCCGGCTTAATCGTTGTGGATTCACACGTGCACTCCTTAAGTGGTACGTGGTCGAAGACCTCGACTCGGTAAGAATCCTGGCCTGTGACCTGGCTCGACTTTCCTAAACAACTCATGACGACCTTAAACGACGCATCGTACTGACCGCGACGTGCGTATCCGTGCGTGCTGTACAGCGGATATTCGCCGGGGCGAGTTGAAGCGCGCTGATCCGCGGCACCGGGGTGCGAAAGCGCTTCTGGAATCGTCCCGTCCCCCCAGTCAGCAGTCACCGACCAACTACTCGCGCTACAGGGTAGACTTACCTGCGCGATGGGATCGTCTGGATAAGTGGAGGACGCTTCAAAGTCGGCTCGCAATAGACGAACCAGCTTCTCAGGTTGCTGAGTTGTTTGTTGTCCCAGTGAGGCGGCCGAAAGTATTAGCACGAATGAAGCACAAGCACTCGGCATCCTTGCGGTTGGCAGTCTGAACCAGTTCATTATTGGAATTTTTCCGAAAGTCGTCGACAACGTATCAACGATACAACTGTAGGTGAGATCCATCAAGAATTACTTGGCGGATAGGGTCCCTTCGGTTTTTGAAGGGCGCGCGTTTAAACGCTACACTTTCAACTACCACAGTGAAGCACATCCCGCAAATCATTTCGGCCAGTACGCGCTAATTCTGTACCAGGTCTCTTCAGACTTACAACTGCGCTCCCGACTCGTGCATGATAACTTTGTGGAGGAGTCAAAAAAAATGAAGCACTCCCAAAATTCGCTCGACGCCGCCAGCCTCGCACCGCCGTCTCTCAGTCCTCTGAGGTTCTTACGAGCGACCGTTGCCGACTGCCGGAAAGCCCGCGTCCGGGCGACGCATCAATTCGACGGCGTTATCAATCGCATCGCGGAACGCGTTTTCCCGTGCGGGCGATCGCCGGCGATCCAGCTCCCGCCCTTCACACCCCATTGAACTGCCCGTAGCTCCCATTTATAGTTAACCCAACATGCAATGTATCCGTGACACGAGAATGCTGAAATTCTGGGTCGCTGTCGTAGGATTTTCGGGAATCCTGTGCTTTCTTACGGCCGCGCAAGAAGCCGGACCGACTAAGGTAACGGTGGAGCAAGGCCAGCCTCAGTGTTTTGCTCCCGGATGCAGCCTCACATACGTAATCCATTTCGATCGGGCTCCCCAGCACTATGACGGGGGAAACGTCGGAGCGAGTTTCGAAAGCGTGACTGACACTTCGTCATCCGAGCTTTATAACTATGTCGAGCCGCTACTGGGGAAGACCGGGGCGAGCGTGCCGCTGGTCAACGGCCAACGAGACTACACCCTTACCTTGCGTATCGGCGAATGGATGATACCGGGTAAATGGAGGATGGTAGAAGTCGGTCTAGGACAAACTGCTGGGAAGACGTTTCCTGTTCCGGAAAGCGTTTCGTTCGAGATCCCTTCGCTTCGTCCATTTAGAGTTCACTTTCAGGCTCCCAAGAACGTCGTAGCGGGCCAGCGTTTCGTTTTCACAGCTACTCTTGACGAATATCCGAATGATCTCTACAAAGACTGTGCGATCAGGCTTTCGGTACAGCTCAAGTCGGATGCACTTGGCCGTTGGGGAATTGCTGATCCGGGCTGCGTGATTCTCAAACCCGGCCAGCTGTCATACGAAATTCCATACTCGTTTAAATCCGACTACCCCGGCAGCGTGTGGCAGGTAGAGCTACACCACGGTGCGGGTCCTGTGAACCCCGACGTTCATTTTGGCTGTCGATATCCTCGGATGGAGGGTGATACCCACGCCACTTTCATACTTGAGCCAAACAAGGAACTTGTGACGCCTACATCGGTGGAAGTGACGGTTAATCCTTCGCAAGTTAAATTGCTTCTCGTGGAAGCCGACCACTTAAAGGCTAAGGCTCAGGATCTTCGTCAGCGATTAAGTTCGGCGGATACCGCCACTAAGCAAGTTCTCCTGCAAACTAGCGTGCAAGAGGCCAAGAACGACCTGGATCGAACTGAAAAAATCTATAAAGAACAAGGTGGCGAGCCGTCGTCCGAGCTAGCGAAGGACATAAATATATTTTTTCAAGACATACGAACTGATTACGCGGACGCGCTCAAGGAACCCGTCAAGCAGTCGGCACAAAATATTCGTGGTGAAGCGCAATTTGAACTTGTTCGCGCATCCTTACGGGAACCAAATCCGCCTCTGGATCCTGTGTCCGAAGCTGTCGTTGGAAGTGTTTTACATAATGCAGCTGCGTATGAAGTCGTAGCGTCAACCAGGGATATTAGATTCAACCTTGATGTATACAGCGATCCCCAGGGTGCAACGATTTCCTGGAAGCTCAGAGGTGATCAATATAAGCCGGTGGATCATGATACAGATTGGCGAATCGAAAATTTGCCCATAGCGGTTTATTACATCCGGCTCCAAAAGAACGGCTACGCGGACAAGGAAACGCGCTTCGATGCGATCAGCAACAGTGGAAGCAGCATTCATGTTCACCTTGAGCGCAAACAAGGTGCGCAATGAAAGTCACATTCCCGCAATACTGCAAAGCATTTTGGACCTTGCGTGGCTTCCCCGCGGCTATACCGGTCCTCCCGCCGCTGCTTGGCGCAGGCGCACCGGGTATCCCGTTCACCGCGTATCTCTATCCGCCGCTCGGTGATTCTCAACCGGAAGCCCTTGGCTTCACGGTTGCCCTCGTGTTCGCGACCATGTTTGTGGTCTTCTTTTTCTGTCCATTTACACAGAAAGCACGCCGGCGGGTGATCGGGATTTTATTTTTTGTACTCATACTGAGCGGGTTCTTTTTGTTTACGTTGTGCGAGCGATACGTTAGGCGTATCGAACTTTCTCGGACACATCAGGACGTGCTCGTTTCCGTTGGTTCCGAGCGAAGCGAGCTTGCGGCGCGAGAGTTTTCAGAGGACAACGATTGGGAAATGTTACATGAGCGCGGACCCTGGGAAGAACAAATTCAGAAGCTCTGGACTCCACATTCGATTAGTGTCGCAAGGAGACAGCTTTGGCTCGCCTACAGCCTAATTCTAGTTTGCATCGTTTTCTTAACGAGCATGGGTGTTTATCAACTCGCCGCCGACCAGAATTCTAAGCAATCAAAAACGCAGAACGCGACATGACTTCGTTAGGCTTTTTCCGTTTTTTTAGTTTACGGCCGACGGATCTTCCCCGCGCGCTACCCAGGCGTTCCAGGGCTTCTCGCACTTCACCAATCCTCCCCGAGCAATCTACATGAGAGCTCGACTTACACCAATCCCGTACCCTTGGGATGCCTTATTCAGTTTGTTAGCGGGATCTGAAAATCAGATGTCACGCGGGCATCGGTGACGGTGGGATCCTCGAAGCCACTTCGTTCACGAGATTTCATGTCACGGTTCTCTCATAGTCCACAATCTGTAGTCTGCGGACCACCTGAGCGCAGGGCTTTCGACCTCATAAGATTCAGCGAGTTGCAAAGACCTGAAAGACACCCCTTTCGAACCACCCGGTAATAGGTCCGGTGATGCGAAAATTAGGGCGTTGACTGGAGGTCTACGGGTTGGCCGACGCTGCGGAGGGACGGTGTTGACCGATAGTAGCGGCATTGACACAAGGGTCTAAGCGCGTCTTGCCAAACACTCACGTAACCATCAGATTCACAAAATGGCACACTTTTGGCTGGCATTGTGGACCTACTTGCATTGGAGCCTCGAATTTCTGTACATGCCCCCTTTTGCATACGGCACGTTGTCGCTTGGTCTAAGTTTCATTGCGTCGGTAATTCGCCAACGGCCATTCTCCAAGCCGATTTGGCAGCAGACTTACTTCATTGTTGTTCTGCAATTCTTATTTTTTCCCGCGACGCTTGCCGTTGCAGTTTTGGGGAAGGTTGATTGGCAGCAGCCTCACTTTCCAGGACCGAACAAGTGGGGACTTCGGGCAGAGGACGTGTTTGCTCTCGGTTCTCTAATTGTCGGCATTTATTGGGTCTGGAGAATGAAAGGATTGAGATGGTTCGCCGTCAGTCTAGCCATGTTGCAACTCTGCCTGCTGGCGGCAGCGAACTTCGTTGCTGCGATGTCATTGACGGGGACGTGGCTATAGATATGGGTTCGGCCGACTCGGCGGGAGTTATTGTTCTCGGCTAGTATTTCGGAGACATGCTCCGGGAGGTGAGCGAATGAATGCCTTGCAAATCAGATGCACGACCGCTCGATTCAACCTCTCGAAAGTAGGAGAACATTTCATCAATCCGTGCTGTTTTGGTGAGGATTTCGCTGATTGGCTCCGAACCAAACTAGTCGAAAGGAACGTCCAAGTTTGCCAGCCTTATCAGGAGGACTGGGGGTGGGAACTTCCAGTGATTGATGGAAGCGAGAAATATTATCTTTGTATGAGCGGTAACGCCGACGATGCCAAGAACAATAAAGATGAGGGCGAGTGGAACATTATCATCGAGAAGAAGCGGTCAATAGGACAGCGACTGAGAGGCAGCGGAAGGATTGCTGCAAACGATAAAATCGTCAAGACGCTGGAAGAAATTCTTGGCGCGGAGCCGACAATTCAAGACGTTCGGCGCGTGTAAGGTCGCCAAGTCCTGATTAACGCGCTGACCGTCCAAGTGGATGTTCGTAGTTTCCGGTTACGCGACTATACGTCCACTGACATTTGCCGTGGCTTCTGCAACGTCAATTTCGCGTGCCTTACTATCCGCGACGCCGGTGCCAAGAATTCTGAAACGGTTTGTAAGCCAGGAACATTGCTGAGAGTGATACCATGCGCTCCCATCGGAGCAACATGGCAGAATCAGTCAATTCCACAGCCGCGTGGCGGGCAGTCTTCTGGACGACTTTCTCACTCGGTAACGTGGCACTGGCGCTTTTTTGGCTGTTGGGACAGGTCCCGAGTCCACGTCACAGAGACGTACGACCGTACGCTATTTTTTGGTCGTGCATTGCCGTGCTGATGCTAGGGTCAATCCTTGTGGCTCGCAAAATATGGAAAGGTAAAAAGGCCGGTCAATGGCGCGAGGTCGTGCAAGCGATTGCCTGGGTCGAATTAGCGGTCGCTCTCTGTGCGGTCGTCGCACTCGTATTCTTTCGCCACTAGCAATCGGTCGGCCTCGCCTATGTGCGCACCTAAGAGCTGTTCTACACGCATCGGTACACAGACGACTACAACTCCTGATTAACGCTAGTGCTTTACCGGATGCGCGTTCTCGCTGAGGAGTCAGCGGAGGCGAGGAGCCGCTTGCGCGTCCGGTGAAGCTGATTACGGCGCTGGAGAAGCGTCCGCCGCCGGGCGGCTTCGTTCAAACGCATTAACCGGTAAAGTGGATTTTCCTAGTTTTCCGTAACGCGACGCTGGGCCGCAATCGCTCTCCGGTTCGAATCCGGTGTGGTCGAATCGCTTCTAAGGCAGTGGAGTCGCTTCGCCGTTTTCAATCTTAAAAGTCATCGAGTCAGCGCGTTGTTTCTCGCCCTTTTCGTTTACGAGAACGACTTTGCCGTTTGCGTGGAGCGTCTGCCCCTTCTCGTCATACGTGACATGGTCCGCTCGTAGCGTGAAGAGGTTGTAGGCTACGAAAACTGGGGGACCTAAAGTCGGCGGGTTCCGGCCGCTTCTGTGAACGTGCGATGGTTCAGGTACAGCGCTGAAGTCCACAGGGGCGCTGTAGATGTAACCACTGTCAGTAGGCTCTCGAGTTCCAAATCGAATTAGGAGTTGAAACGCTGCGCCGTCTCCCGCTGGCAGCGGGAACACGTCCAAACCCCCACAAGCGTTCTTAACTCGGTTCTGTTCGGAGATGTGGTTGCCCGGTGGTGGGTCAAAGAGGTCGCAGCTCCTGTTGTCGTACATATCGAGAGAGACATCAAAAACGAGGGTTGTTGACGACGAGACGCGAAACAACGGGCGCTCATATGCTTTAAAAGCAGGGCTCGGAGCTTGCGCGGTCATCCTGTAGAGCCCAACCGGAAGGTCATCTTCATAGTTACCTCTTCGGTCGGTAGACACAATCTTGCTGCCCTTCTCGGCTTCAAACGTTACTTTGACTCCCGCAACAACGGAATCATCAATCGTGCTACGGACCGTTCCGTGGATGTGAGAAGTCTGAGGCTGAATTGTCGGGCTCGCCGATTGCCCTAGCAAAGTGGCGCAGAACAGCGACGCTACGAAGCTTGTTTTGAATGTAAATTTATTGACGGACACGTCGTCGCACCAGCTTCCTTCATCCAAATTATCTCATGACTCCTTCGCCGTATGTTCAAATGCGAGGTTTCGGTATAAGTTCCCGATAAACGCACCACGCGGTAAAGTGCATTTTCCTAGTTTCCGGTGACGCGACGGTGCGAGAAGCAATTGGGACGTGCTAGCATGCGCTCAATGAGCGACGAGAAAAAGAAATCCACGACCTCAGTTGGACAGCCACTTGCAGTTGACCACAGTGCCGCGAGTGCTTCGCAAATTGAGCCTGGATTCATTGCAAGACCTCCCGGAGCACCCGTCTATCATGGCTTTCAGATTCTTAATGACGTGACCGTTGACGGATTCACATTCGGCAAAATCACCGATTTTGAGGCCGCGCGTTCCGACTATGGGGACGCTTTTGTCATCGCCCCAGACAATAGCCGCGCTGGATTGGTTTGGGAAGTCTCAGACAAAACATACTTTCAGGAGGTCTGCCCGCTGGAACCAGACCGGTGGGGTGTTTGGGCTGTGTCTTTCCCTCATGCTATGCAAAGCCACAACAATGTCCAAAGAAACCTCGAATCAATACTTCCTGAACTCAAAAACCGATGGGAGGAATGGCGGCATAAGTACGCGAGGATGTGAACGCACGCCAAACCAGCGCGGAGCCAGTGTCCGGTACCGCACGACAAATCAGGAGTTGGCGAACGTTTCAAGAGATTTCGACAGCAGTGCCGAACTTAGTCTCAATTAGTCTCTTCAAGATTCCCGAGAACCCTGGAATCACCGCGCCGTATGTCCACCGCTCAGGGCCGCCAAAGTTGCCGACGGCGCCGTCACATTCTCCGTGAACGATTCGTATTCGGTTGCCGTTCTCCCGAAGTAGCGCCTCGACCAGCTCCCTGCGTGCCCCCGCAGAGTCATCTGCCGGAAATGGGACGCCTAATAAAGCGACGAGGAGCGATGACATGATGTTTGCAACAGTCGCATGATGTTCGACGAGGACTTGCACTATCTTGCCGGTCATTGCCGGGACCTCTTCGGGATTCGTGTCGTCGGCCATTGCCACGACGTATTGAAAGTGCTTCACTTCAGGCGGCCCGACTTCAGAACCTGTTTCGCGCAGCAGCTTTTCGGTCACTTCGGGGCTGAGATAGTTCCCAAACGCTGTGCGGACCCTACGTCGTTGAAGCTTCCCTAAGATACCCATTCTGGCTCCATTACAGTAGGAACGGCGTGATACCCGCTGCGAGGTCCTGAAAACTTCGCAAAACGTTTCGAGTGGCTCTCCGACCATCGGGACCGGAAATCACGACCCGCAACGTTGAAAGGTGAGCAGGTGTAGTCACCACGACCAGTACTTTATGCCATTTCAAGGTGGGGCAAAAGCGGAACACTAAATTCGCTGACCGTGTTTCCCATTTGCAATCGACCAAAATCCCGATTAACGCTAACCGTCCAAGTGGATTTTCGTAGTTTCCGGTTACGCGGCTAACCAGGACTTTGCCGCCGGGCTGTGATATTTTCTGGCACAGATGAGCGAAAAAAATCTGAGATACGACGACGTTCGTGCAGCACTCCTTTCAGCGTTTCCCGAGCTAGTGGAACTGCTTCGGAGTACCTTCGGTTCCTACTACGACCTAGAAAAGGGAACACCGGATGAAACGCCGGAAACGTATCCCATTTTTGAAGATGTCGTACAGGAGGTAGTTTTCGAGCTTCTTGAAAGTGGTCAGGATGAAAAGTTGCTAACTCGTCTGTTCCTCTTCTTTGAGGACATGGCCAATTCTCCAGACCCAAACGTCAGTACGGACCTGCTCGGGATTGCGATACTGGACCCCTTGGTTTACAGAAAGGCGAGCCTCAGAGCAGCGTGGAGATTTATGGGACCCAAAACGAAGGAGTTTGCGGTGCTTGCGGCGGGTCATCAAGGTAAGCAGGAAAACCTCCCGCCCGATTAACGCCGGACAAGTAGAAAGACGGGAAATTCTCGCAACAAAGATTGGTGGTGGGTGAGGGTGCTGCCCCCTCCCGGCACGCTTATCTGGCGTTTACCGGGGTTTATAAGACCCCGCTGCACGGCTGGTGCTACCCACCGTTTGGCAGAGTCGTATTATGGGGTCGTGTTGCATGTTCGTAAGATAGCGTGCCAACGGACCATTGTCATCAGCAAAGACGAATC
>Ga0210394_10002088_pt1 | contig 28589 bp, 33 predicted proteins | sample IncBWC12MmetaG_FD_160121 | JGI IMG/M metagenome (GOLD analysis project Ga0210394, IMG submission 160121) | Forest soil microbial communities from Barre Woods Harvard Forest LTER site, Petersham, Massachusetts, United States - Inc-BW-C-12-M | ecosystem: Environmental > Terrestrial > Soil >...
CCATGAACTGGCCGGGACCTTTTGACGATGTGCTGCGCCTTCCCATGTGTGAAGTATCGGCTTGAAGGGGAAATCTGTCAAGTTTTTCTGCAATAAAACTTGACACATTGCTGAAATGAAAAACTAGCTTCGACGGCGGGGAAGTGGACAAGCACTCCACGGCCCTTGATGCAACGGCCCAGAGTGAGGGTCATAATTGTGGGAACGCCTAGTGCCGTACTAGACCGTCCAAATCTGTCGATAGAACGGTGTCTCTCTCACATGTGGAATCATGGATCGATTAGGTCTCGGAATGAAACGACAGTGCCTCGAGAAGGGGCAGGACCGATAGGCAAGCAGAGGTAAGATTCACAAACTCTATCGGATAGTCGAGACAAGCAGAACTTTCATCAATCTCCAACAGCCGCCGACGCAAAACCACAAAGCCTTAATGTGTCGACCCTCTTCCTTGGCCCGGTCATACTCCAGCCGAAGGTCGCTCAACAGTGGCGTCACCGCCCGCGCCATCGTCCTCCGCGAGGCGAATCGTTCCGCGATGAAAAAAAGAAAAGATCCTGGTCCGCGTGTCAGCCCCGTCTGGGGCCCGTACAAAAGTTGATCGCGCACCAATTTCCAGTTCGCACGCGTGACACCGGGGACTGTCGACAACATCTGCGCGATCGCGACATCATCTTTTCTCTTCGAATGCAGCTGAATCTCGACCGTCTCAGCCGGCCGCAGCCACTTTAGGACTCGTCGCAGCTTCTTGCGCCGCTCCGGGACTACCTCTTTCGCGAGCAATCGCTTCATGCGCAAAGCGACACGGTGTCCCTCGACCACAATCGGGAATAACTGACAGAGTTCGCACGGTTGTCCTGTAGACCTGGGAAACTGGTTTGCTTCGGTACGTGAGTCGCAGCGCTGCTCCGTCACGGCGCTATCCCAAGCCCGAGATTTTCTTAATCTCAACCAGATTCTTTACAATCGTGTGCAGCCCAAGCGCTTTCCAGAAGTTCACGTATCCCCTAAACCGAATCCATGTGGCCTTAACCTTCCGATTTTCAGCGAGCGCTTTGCAATATTCCGCCTGCATGTCTGCAATGATCGGCTGGATGACTCGCTCCAGGGTTTTGGGCGAGTAGAAAAAATCTCCGAACGAGAGGAGGCGCGAACCAGGAGGACGAACGATGCGCTGGTATTTGCTTGCACCGCGCGCAGTGTAGATGACTCGCTCAAAGTTATTCGTCAAATGCATTTGCGCCGGTTCTTGCGGAGCCGACTCCCGTATCGTGCCGGCCAGCTTCACAAACTCCAGCTCCTCGGCCCCCTCAATCAGGACTTTGAACGCGTCCCGCTGGTTCATGTCGTCCGCTGCGACGACTACCCTCGTCGCTGGAGAGTGCCCACTCATCAGTGTTGAATCGCTCCAAACCTCCAATCTCGATGATCCTCTGTAAGCGCGAGAGTTCCGGGTCTACAAGGCTGTAAAGATTATTTTCGTGTAGCGTCCACGCACCAGAAACCAGGTCAGTGGACTTAGCCGGGACGCCTTTGTTTATCAGAAACCAAGACTGCTTTATTGTCTTGCTCAGCGCCGGAGTGACGTACAAGGAATCAGGAAAAAGCCGCAAAGGGAAATTTTATGAAGGATCCGAACTTGAGGGTTTCCATTGCGGTCCTCTACACTCGTTATTGACAGGTGTGTATAAAGTGTGTATCATTTCTTAGTGTCCAGCCGAGAAATCATACAGCGCTTAAAGCAGGACGGCTGGTATGAGGTTGCGCACGTTCGGAGCCACAAGCAGTTCAAGCATCCGGTGAAGCCGGGACGGGTCACTGTGCCACATCCTGTTCGAGATATACCAATCGGCACGCTGAGAAGCATCGAAAAGCAAGCAGGCATCAGGTTGAGGTGATTGATGGATTACATCGCATATCTGCATAAGGATCGTAAATCGGATTTTGGCGTGAGCTTCCCAGATTTTCCTGGGTGCATTACCGCTGGTAGAACTTTGGAAGAAGCACGGCGCAGAGCCGCAGAAGCCTTGAGCTTTCATATTGCTGGGATGATTGAGGATGGCGAGAAGATTCCCAATCCATCAACCATTGATGACGTGGCAGGTGATCCTGCCCTTAAGGGCGCCGTGGCGTTTCTCGTCCCCGCCCATTCAGAACGGACAGTCCGCATCAACATAACGGCTCCGGAGAGCCAGATTGAGAAGATTGACCGTTTGGCGCGGTCCGCTGGCCTAACGAGATCGGCTTTTCTCGTGCGGTCGGCCATCCGGTCTCGACCAGCGCATGAGAAGCAATACAAGGGCAAAAAAACTCTCGCTTAATCCGCCAAGAAAAAACAAAACTAAATCATTCGAACGCCGATGGCCTACAGCTGTCGGCATTCGCTGTTTGCGCTGTTCCTGGAGTGTGCAGCAAATGTAACGCCCGAGTTCGACCAGACCAATCACTGTCTGTGGAGCAAGAACATAGCGAACGTTCATTTACCTTTTGCGCTTCAGCTTCGCAAGATGAGCACCCAATTGACCTTCCGGAAGTCCTTCACCACGGTAGAGTTGATCGATACCGGTTCTAGTCTTTGCGTTACGACCAACTTCGCGACCAAAGTAATATTTTTGATCGTGGCGGGTGCGAGCTTCTTCCCCGACAATCTTGCGACTGCGGACTTCAGCGTTTTGTTGCCCACGTTCGACAGCGACACTTCTCCGATGAGCGGGCTGAGGTGATTCTTCAAAATACACTTCCAGTTGTGAGCGACGGAAGGTTTGCCTAAGACCTTGCGTCTCGGCGATCACGACGCTCTGCGCCAAAAAAAATAACCAAGAAAATAGTTCCGCTCGTTTCTAAACGCATAGATCGCTGGCAACGGGAACAGTCAGTTGCGGTTCTCGTGATCTGAGGCGCCGGCAAAGACGAGAGACGTCAAATAGACCAAGACTCCCAAACCGATCAAAGAAGCTGCCAGGAAGGCGAACAGGACGAACGATAGCGGATGAAACCACAGCAGGCTCACAATCTCCAGCACCAGTCCCACGATCACCAAGAGGCTGGAAATCCGCAGCAGCCGCCCGATTCCGATTTCGCTGATCTTCATTGCGCCGGCCTCCACATTTTCAGATGGCTCACATTCACCACGTCATGCGCGGTGTCGTGGCATCCGCTGCCAAGGCAGGAGACCTGTTCCGATTTCAGCGAATCCATCATCGCCGCGTGAACCGGATTCTCTTCGAAACTGCGCGCGCCCAGATGGCAGTGCAGGCATTGCGCGTTCTTGAATCCACCCGCGATGCGGATCGCCGCTGGATCCGGCGCAGTGCTCACATATTGCACGTAAATCCGCTTCAGACCTTGGAGCTTGTCCTTCAGCGGACCGTAGATCGTGTAGTCCGCGTGGCACGAATAGCAGGCCATGTCCGCCGGCACGCGGTGGTTCTGAAAATGCTGCGCCGGAATATGACCGGGGTCATCCACATACAGGCTCTGTCCGTAGGGAATCATCACGTGGCACGAAATGCAGAATCGTGTTTGCTCGGAGCGCTGCATGTGCGTGTTCATCCCGCCGACAATGCACAGAGCCGGAAGCACGCACAATCCGATGAAGGCCAGAATTTTCCAGCTCGCGGCGCGCGTCAGCGAAGGACGAATCAAGAAAACCGACGCCAGCACGATGCTCAGCACAATTTGGCAAATCAATACCCCAATCACCAACCCTCCTTCCGCCGCTTTAATCACCCGGCGCCATAACTCCGCGCCGGCCCTCTTGCTCTGTACTACTTTTTTGCGAGCCCGCGGATGTAGGCAACGAGGCCCTTGATTTGGTCATCGGGAATCTTGCCTTTGTAGCTCGGCATCTTGTTCTTGCCGTTCGTCACGATCTCGACGAGTTGCTCATCGGTTTCCTTCTGTACTTCCGGTGACGCGAAATCATGCGCCCCGAGCTTGGTACCCGCCGCGGTGCTTCCCTTGCCATCCGCGCCGTGGCACGCGGCGCATTTGGATTTGTATAGCGTCGCGGCATCCTGCGCGCGCAGCGGAGCGACGAGCAGAAAGAATATACCCAAAGCCGGAACTACGAAGCGGACGACACGAACAGAAAGACAGGTCATTTGTTGCCTCCTTGTGCGAAATTCCCAAGCGAATTCGTCACGCATGAAATATCTCGCTGCCAAAAACTTGCGCAGCCCTCAAAACGCATAGCGAAACGAAAACGTAGCATTGCTACCGTTAAAATCCTGCAACTGAATGGGCGCGAGCCCGAACGGATTGGTCGCGCCGGTCTCGTTGTACCCATAATAATTCCAGGACATTTTGTAAGTGAAGCCGCGATAGACAGCGAACTCCAGCGAAGCATATGGACGTTGATAGTCGAAATCCAACGTGCCGGAAGGCGTCAGCGGATTCAGGAAAATGGTGTTGCCGCGCACGAAGCTGCCGCCATACCCCACGCTCGCCGTCACGCGCTTCGTTGGTTTCCAGATCACCGCCGCATGCACGAAATTATCCTTGCTGTTGTAAGTAGCCAGCGCCCCCAGCGGCGAAGGCGAACCTGCGATCGGGCACGCCGGGCCTGTGGAAAGCTGCGGCACTCCGATGGGAAAAGTCGAAACCGGCAAAGTAGCCGGAGGCGGCGCCGGATTTGCCGCGGACTGGGAATACGCGAAGCAGATCAACGATTGCGTGTAAACGTTCCAGTAGTTGTACCCGAAATCAACGGACAAATGTTGCTTGCCCATAAACAGCGCGGAAAAGCTGTACGACCGGTCGTGCTCGAGATTGTCCACCGTGGAAACGTTGTCGCGGTTTTCGTTGATGTCGACCGCCGCATCCAGGTTCACCCACGGCCGCGGTTTGTAAGTTGCGTGTACCTTGTAAGACTGCACTTGCCGTGGATCAATGCGCGTGAACGATGCATCGTTGTAGCCGAACTCGAAATCGCCAGTGATGCGTAGCTGGTCGATGGGACGCGCGACCACGCCAAACAACAGAGCTTGTTCGTTGATCGTGATGATGTTGCGCGAAGTATCGTTGCCCGCCTCGGGAATGGGATTCGCCGCCGACCCTTCGACAACAGCGCCAGCCAAGGCGCCAGTGGTAATCTGCGTGCAACCGGCGGGCAACACGCCGGCGACCAGCGCGCAATCACCCCGCGCCGCCAGAAAAAGATTTCCCGCATTCCCGGTTGCGCCACCAGGAAAGTAAAACTCCCCGGTATCAAACGTCTGGTCCGCACTGGCAATCGTCCGGTTGGTATAGAGATAGCCTACATGCGCGGTGTAGCGCCGGCTGAAATCGTATTGGACCTCGAAGGTGTTGGACTTGATGTTCTGCGCGAGGAATTGCATGGCGATCTCGTTGGTCACATCGGCAGCCGAGGAACTTGTGTGCTGCGGGCAACTCGCCTGGTTGAAAGGCGCCACGGGGCAGTTCGTCGAATTAAACGTCGCCGGTGCGAGCAACATGCCCACAACACCCGGCCCCGGTGATGGCGTTCCGAAGATAGTAGTGTCGGCGGTGTCCCACGCGCCGGGTATGCGCCAGTTGTCATAGCGGAACATATCCACGATGCGCAGCTTGTCGTTTACCGCATACACGCCCGACCAATCCGCATTCACTGAAAAGCGCTTGGTTTTTATCGGCCCACCGGCCGTTGTGCCACGCACCGCCGACCGCGCCGTCCAACCGTTCAACACCTCATCCAGATCCGAGAAGTGATAGTCGCTGCTGCTGTAACCCACCGATCCGGAAGTTTCGAAATTCTTGAAATAGTTCGATTGGAACCGAAACCGTTCGGTAGGCATGAAGTTTCGCGGGCTGGCCACCTGGCTATAGGACAAGAATCCATTGCACGTCGGCGTGGCCGTGTTGGTGGTGCCAACAACGACGGGCGTCGCGCACGGCAGCGTCTCGGCAGGCGTCTGCGTGCTCCAAATGTTTCCCAGGTCCACCGGCGTTCCGGCCGGCGTGCCCTGTCCGGGGACAGTTCCCAGAATGAAGCCGAAATTGCCGGGATTGACGGCGGGATTATCGGTGATGACGTTGTCCTGCCGGTAGTAACTCAGGAACTCATCAAAGGAAAGCGTAGTGCGCGGCAAAATGCGCACATCCACTCCCACGCGATACGCGTTGGTGGTGTAGCTGTTGGCCTGATTGAACGCCGAAATCGTACCGGAGTCGGTAGTAAACAAACTCGGGCCTTCGTCGCGGTTGCGCGAGTAGCCCAAGCGGAACCGAATCTTCGATTGCGGCAGCAAAGTAAGGTCGTAGTCCTGCATGCGGCGCACCAGATCCAGGCCACGCAGCGAATTGTTCTGCGCCACAGCCGGATTCGAGCAAAATGCCGGAGCCCCCTGCGGAAAAGCCGCCGTCGGCGGACCCACGAAGCAGCCGGTGTTCAAAGACCCTGGCGGATTCAAGGCTGCGGGGTTCAGCGGGTTCGCGTAGAGGTTGTAATCCCAAAAGTTTTTGTCGCGGCGAAAGAGCAACCGAAAGTCGTACCATTTATTCTTTTCAATACGCAAGCGCGTCACATCGTTCGGATCGCCGCCGTATCCGAAGTTGCTGAACGTCAGACTGTCGAACAGCAATCCGTTGTGATCGAGCGACCGCATGCTGAGCGAGTAATCGAACAAACGAACTCCCGAACCCAGATTCTCGAACGTGTCATAGGTATTCTGATTCCCGCTGATTTCGCTCGCGCGATAACCGAATTCGATGGTCTGGTGAATATTGTAACCACCCGAATTTATTCCTTTCGATTCCCCGGAATCGTCCTGGGCGCGAGCCGCAGGCGCAAGAAAGCACGCCACGATAAAGATGACGGTAGGAATTGCGCGAACCCCCAGGCGACCGTTCATGGCTTATCTCCTCACACCGCGAAATACTCAATCCTGGACTAACGCCGATTTAGCTGGCCCGCCTGCTCAACGAATGCAACGAACTACGCCGGCGCATCATTTAAAGAACGTCGGATCGAAGTTTGAGCCGTGAATTTGTGAATGGCACAGCACGCAAGACTGGAAAAAGCTCGCCTGGTTGTGGAAGGAAGGCGCACCCGGCGCCCCGCTGAAACTGGACTGCGTGTGGCACTGCAGACACAGCAGGTTTAAGTTGCTGAGCTTCAACATGTGCGGATTCGGTCCGCCGTGCACCAAATGGCAGGACTGGCAGCCGTCAATCTTTACCGGTTGGTGCTCGAACACAAACGGCCCCTGCTTGTCCGTGTGGCATGTGAAGCAGACCGCATCCTGCGTGGAGGAGGTTCGCACTTGCTTGGGCCGCACTGTGCCGTGCGGATTGTGGCAGTCGGTACATTGAATGAGGCCTTCGTTCACTCGATGATGGAAGGGCATGTCGAATTCGGCCTTCTTCGCCAGGTGGCAGGAATAGCAAAGCTCGGGCTGCGACTTCACCAGCAGGAAATCGGAGTCTTTGCCGTGGTGCGGCGAATGGCAGGCAATGCAACTGACCTCGTTCTTCGCGTGCTCGGAGTTGATCGCATTCATGTGCTGCGTCCCGCCCGCATGGCAGCCCAGGCAGCGCGCGTCAATTTCTTTCGCGGAGGCTTTTTCGAAGAGGAATAGTTTGGATGTGTCGGACGGGTCTGCTACGTGGCTCGCCGCGGCGCCGTGGCAATCCTCGCAGCCGTGCTTGGCGATCCCACCTTCCTTGTACGTCTGCTTCCAGTGCGGACTTTTCTCCCAGCCGGTATAAATGTCCGCATGGCACGCCTGGCAGGCCTGCGCGCCAGCGTAGTCGGAAGCATTCGTCGCAGTCGCGGGGGCCGCTTGGGACGATGCCTTCTGTTCTTGCGCCGCGAGTGCCAATATGTCGGCGGCAGCCGCAGGGAGTTTCGCCGGCGTCTGTGCCAAAACGGGAAGCGACCATACCCCTAACACCATCAGCAGTTTTGCGCCTTTCAAAACACCGAACTGTCGCATCGGATCCCCTCAAGACCTTCCATCAGCAAGCTTGCTACATCGGCGGCGCCGGATCTTACAGTAGAGATGGTTGATGGTTTGTGACTGCCGTCACAGATGCGCGTGACCAACGTCATGAAATAAACATTTCGGTTCCGAAACGGCACTCCTTAACGCCATGGCGCCGCATGAATTGCAAGTTAAGGGCCATTCTTAAGCGTTCCGAAATAGGAATGAACTCTCTCCCAACGCATCTCAAGATTGTTTTCCTCCGAGTCTCGCCGTTCCGTTCAGCGCGCCATCCAAGCGCAGCTTTACGCACCGCGCGAAATTAATTTTCCCTGAAAAAGAGGCGATGGTAAGGCGAGTCGAACCCTCGAAGCTGTTCGAAAGTGCACACTTTCAAAAATAAGTTAACGAGGTCGGCGATGTAGCGAACGTTCGCATCCCCTGGCTCGTTCTCGTTGTCTTCGGTCTTGTCTCAAACTGGATTTGAATTGCCGCTGCGATGATCCCGATCAGACTCTGTGACTCACGTCACACCGAACTGTGCCGATTGGTACATAAAGCTGCTTCGACCGGCGCTAGAGTGACGACATTTCTCGTAGCAAGGAGCTGAAAAATGGCAAACAAGAAAACCATGAAAGCCGCTGTAGTAGAAAAATTCGGCCAGCCGTTAGTCGTTAAGGAAGTTCCCGTCCCCACGCCGGGCCCAGGGCAAGCGTTGATAGAAATTTTCGCTACCGGCGTCTGTCATACCGATTTGCACGCCGCGGATGGCGACTGGCCCATCAAGCCCACGCCACCCTTCATTCCCGGCCACGAAGGAGCAGGCGTAGTCGTGGCTCTCGGACCGGGCGTCACTCATTTGAAAGAAGGCGATCGCGTCGGAACCGCATGGCTGTTCAGCGCCTGCGGGCATTGCGATTACTGCCTCTCCGGATGGGAAACGCTCTGCCCCGAGCAGCAAAACTCCGGATATTCGGTGAACGGAAGTTTTGCGGAGTACGCTGTGGGCCAGGCGGATTATCTGGGGCGCCTCCCCAAGAATGTTTCGTTCGTGGATGTCGCGCCCATCCTCTGCGCGGGCGTTACCACTTATAAAGGGTTGAAAATGACCGAGGCGCGGCCCGGAGAATGGGTCGTGATCTCCGGAATTGGCGGGCTGGGCCACATCGCCATCCAATACGCGAAAGCCATGGGACTGCACGTCGCGGCGGTGGATCTAGGTCCGGGAAAAATGACTCTTGCGCGCACACTCGGCGCCGAAATTACCATTGATGCGAAAACGCAGGATCCTCCGAAGGAAATCCAGAAACAAATCGGCGGCGCGCATGGCGTGTTGGTCACAGCCGTCTCACCGATCGCTTTCAAACAAGCCGTCGGCATGCTTCGTCGCGGCGGCACGTGCGTACTAAATGGTCTGCCTCCCGGGGAATTTCCGGTTTCGATTTTCGACGTGGTCCTGAACGGCTACACGATTCGCGGCTCCATCGTCGGCACCCGCTTGGACCTCGAACAATCGCTCGCGTTTGCCGCAGAGGGCAAAGTGAGAGCAACCATCGAGACCTTGCCGCTGGAGTCCATCAATGATGTGTTCAGCCGCCTCAGGAAGGGACAAGTGAACGGCCGGGTCGTGCTCGGCCTTAAAGAAGAAGCGCTCGGCAAAGTGGTGATGGGCCGGCTCGCTAGCTAATCTGCGCCGCACGCCTGGGCGAATGAGCAGGTGGACCACTGGACGAAGTGCGGGGAAATACTGCTTAACGATCATCGCCATAGGCGTTGAAGGGAACGCGAAGCTCTCGACTCTGGAGCGGCGCGTTCCCTTCAGCAAAACCGCTCGCTCAAATCTTCGCGTGCAGGTATCTCAATGGTCTGCCGGCATATTCGCAACACGTTCTTTTCGTGCGTGCTTCTATTTCCAGTGGCAGGTTTTCCGCAACCGACCAAGCCCAACCTCAAGACAAGAAAGCCGCCCCCACCTCGCGGGCTCCGATCCGGTTTTCGGCTTGCAACTCCATCAGCGCTACTGCGTTGTTTGTCATGGAAATGACTGGAAGGGTTACGGCCCCGTGTCGCCCGAGTTCAAGAATCCGCTGCCGAACCTCAGCACGCCCGCGCAACGTCACGAAGTGAACTTCCCAGACGAATACGTCCAGTGTGTGTTGCGAAACGGTGTGAAGAAACCAGGGCATGCGATACGGAAATGCCAATCTGGGGACGACGAATCGGCACAATTCCCGGCACGGATTCCGTTCTGGTCGGCATCCGCATCGTGAACCTGACCAACTGCATTAAGTCCATACAAACAAAATAGCGCTCACGCCGCTCGGCCCGACTCAAGCTCCAGCCAAAGTTGCCAGTCGCGTCCTATCGCACACGATCAGGGTCGAACCCTTGATCTGCAGCAGCTGTTTCTTCTTGAAGTCCGCGAAAAGTCGCGTCACCGTCTCCCGCGACGCGCCAATCATTTGGCCGATTTCTTCGTGCGTTAAAGTCAAAGTGGCGCGAATCTCCGGCGTGTCGCTTCCGTGGCTAGCGCACCAATCCAGCAGGAAGCGCGCCAGTTTTTCCGCCGCCGAATGTGACAAGCCGATGGACCGCATCTCCGCAACGGCCGCGTGGTAAGTTTCGCCCAGTTGCTGTGCCACGCGCAGCGCCACCTCTCCGTGCTCGCGCAGAAAACTCAAGAAGTCCGTGCGCGGGATGAAATTCGCCTGCGCCGGCTCGATCACTTCCGCCGTCAGCTCATACGGCTTGCCGGTAACCGTTGCCGGCAATCCCAATACCTCGCCCGGCTCGGCGATCCTCACGATCAACGTTTTCCCGTCCACCGACGAGGTCGAAAGCTTCACCCGACCGTTGCACAAGATGAAAACACCACGCGGCGCCTGCGCTTCCACGAACAGCGTGGCTCCTCTTGGGTAGGAGGACGGCGAGGTGATTGCCGCAAGGTGCTCGACAGCCGGCGGCGAGAGGTGGCAGAACAGGCGCTCCTCCCGGTGCGGGCAGGTCAGGCAATTCTCGATGATTTCCAAGCCGTAGGGCGCGCGCATAAATGCACTGGCCCGTATTGTACTCCCGTTTCTGCTCGGAACAATTTTGAAGCCGTTGATCATTTATCCTCGCCTGTCGACGCGCCGCATCGCCTCATCGCTGTTGACTCGCCCCGATTCACTCTCTGGACCATGCTGCCCTGAATCAACAGATGTGCCAGTGATGGAGGTCACATCCTTGCGTGATAGCGGTCACAGCAACGGTCGCCGCAGGAGTGAATACTGACGTTGTAATGGAGGCCGCCATGAACAAAGATGAACGAGACCTGCTAGACGTTCTGAAGTTCGAGCTCGATTTCCTGAAGAAGGGCGGATACGGGCGTTCGACCCGCGAGCCGTGGAGACCCCGGTACATCTTCGAAGATTCTCTGACGTGCATGAACTACGATTGCAAGGAAAGCCCGGAGCCATGCAGCCACTGCATCTTGATGCAACTGGTGCCAGTCGAGCTCCGTTCGGAGAAGATACCCTGTCGCCAAATTCCATTGAATGAGCTAGGGGAGAACCTGGATTCGCTCTATCGCTACGACGAGCAGCACGAGATCGAAGAAACCGTGGAAAACTGGCTACGCAAAACGATCGCCAGGCTGGAAGAAGCACGCCGCGTCGCGCGCCTCGAAGCCCACGAACATCGCGCGAACGTCGTTGGCGCGGCGATCAAGGGCGCGCCACTGTTCCAGAATCTTCACCCGAAGTGTGCAAATCCGGCGTGCGCCACCGCCTTTCATGGCTCGGCGGCGGTAAGTTCTTCCGCTTGCGAGGCGAGCCGGTGCCGGAAAAGACGGACAATCCAGGAGCGAGCAAAATGCATGGAGTGAAACATTTCTGGCTGTGCGAAGACTGCTCGCACGTTTTTACGTTGGCGTATGCGGAAGGAACCGGGCTGGTGTTACAACGGCTCTGGCCGGAATTGCCGCTGGCCGAGGTGCGCAGGGAACTTTCGACCGCATATCACACCTGACGCTCACACACTTTCAAAATCTATTGTCGTAGGAGCGGTGTCGCATCGCGCCGATCATGTTTCTGCTTTCGGGGCTCGGCGGCCCGAATCGTCGCCGGATGTCCGACCAAACATTCGATTCCCAGCTCTTCCATGAGGTTCAAAAACCACTGCATCGATCCCGTAGCTTCGATACCCACGCACACCGGGCGTGGCAGTGTGGAAAAAAACTCCCGCACATTGTGGCCTTCGTGCTTCAGAGTCACATTCACGACCTCTCCCGTTGCGGTGTCCAACATCGCGAACGTTTGCCGGCGAGCGTGCAAATCGCATCCTATGATTCGCATCTCGGCCTCCTTCGGTCCGAGCGCTGTTAGGGTGAACACCGAAACCGTCTACTCGTGCCGTCGCGAGGCCGACGTCGTTATGGCGTCAACCGTCCAAGTGGATTTCAGGCAATTTGACTTTTCCGGTTACGCGACTCCTTCGAAATTTATCCGAGAGAAGGTCACGCTCTTTGGGTCATCGGTATGCTGCTCGTTCTTTTTTTCAACTTGGGCGCAGGTCGCTTGAAGCAGGTCCAGACCGATCATCGTATGGCGTCACTTCCTGATTAACGCTTGCCGGGTGCGCCGTGAAAAGGTGATGGTCCACAGCGGGGGTAAACCCGCCCGGGAACTGGTTCGCTCCACCCGGTAGCAATCAGAGCAGCAGTGGAGGCAACAAGACTGCTGAAGCCTCTGGTGCAGAGGGTCGCAAAGGCGACCTGGCGAGCGTGCAGGCCGTAACGTGAGTGAACGCTGAGCAGGCCCCGAAAACGGTGATGCGGGAGCCGACCCGCCCCGGTTCGTGGGAAGGCCGAAGTTGGTGGAATCGTATGAGCGAACAAATTCCATTAGACCTGCCGGGGTATTGGCGACGGCATGCAATCATGTGAAGTCCTAGTACGTCACGGTTCTTGCAAGTCTAATCCAACGGAGCTACTGGAAATCCACTTCGCGGAACCCGAAGCCCTTAAGCATTCCCGAGATCGTACCGCGCGCATTTTCGGCAGCGATCTTGAGGATGCCGTCTTGCAGCGCGGCCTGCTGGAGTTGACGCTCAGCTTCTTCGCGGACTTGGCTTTCGAGGTTAGGGTCTGGAGAAGAAAAAAGGCCGGTGTCACGTGAATATACTCTGGTCTTCGCATTGTCGATTCTTGTACTCAGGATTTCAGCCGGAGGCAGGTGAATCAATGCTTTCTGCCCCTGTAATAAAACATCGCCCGGCTGCAATCCCGCGAGATTAATGCCCCCAACCACCTCTCCGTGCACCACCAGAAGGAGGCGGTCACCGGCTAAGAATTGCGGTAGGTAAGGATTATCGTGTTCGCCCGAAATAATTTTATCCATCGTATAGCTCACGGTTTCCAGTCGCTGCAGTTGCTGAATCTGATGAACCACAGTCGGCTGATCCACTTTGATCAGCGTGTGCCCTCCGCGCAAACCGTCAAGCAGCTGCAGTAACCCGAGGCCGGTCGATAGCCATACTAGCGCCCCCACCAAGACAACTGTAAGAACCGCGCCAAGAAAGGCTGCCAGAATCCACGAGTACACGCTTCGGGAGTTTCCTCGCATTCCGTGAGGTGCCATATCATGAGCGAGAGGTGAGTTCTCAATCGTCATCACTTTGTCCGCGAACTTCAGTGTAAACGAAGCGAAGAATCATTGCTTGGAATCAAGCAGAACGTCCAACCTAGCTCGTTGACGGGCTACATGCTCTTCGCACCACCGTCGGCGGGTTGACATTCGTAATTTAGCGGACGAAGATCTGGGACAAAGTGATCGTGGATCGTGGGAGTTAATGAGTTGGGTCAACATTTGCCAACGCGCGGTACGGCGAGGCGTCCCGACCTATGTTTATGTAAACAATAATTACGCGGGCCTCGCACCGGGCACGATTGAACAGTTTCAAAAGTTATGGAAAGCGAGCCAATAGGATTTCAGGGACCCAATTAAATGTCCATGAGTGCTCCGTTAGACCCTTCAGCGAACACCGATATCCTTACGGCTGGTGACTTGCAAGCAACATTCTGGCCCGCGGCTGGAATGCTCGGCGCTTCTCTTCGCTTCCGTGGAGTTGAGCTTCTGCGCCGCGTGGACGATCTCGATGCCGCCCGCATCAAAGGAAGCAGTGCCGGCATTCCACTTCTGTATCCTTGGGCAAATCGCCTCGGCAGCTTGCAATATCGCGCGGCGGGACGTCACGTTTCGCTGGAATCCTCCTCGCCGCATTTGCATTTCGATGCTCACAAACTCCCTATGCACGGCGTTCCCTGGTCTCAATTGCAGTGGAACGTTGTGTCCAGAGGCGCGGATGCACTAACCGCGCGTTTGGATTGGTTGAGCCAGGAACTGCTCGCGATTTTTCCATTCCCGCATCACGTCGAGATGGTGGTGCGGCTGCGCCCGGTTGATTTGGAGATTCAAACTACAGTCTTTGCAGATTCAGGTTCACCGGTTCCGATCAGTTTCGGTTTCCATCCCTATTTCGGCCTTCCGGGAATCTCGCGGGCGGAGTGGACGCTAAACGCTCCTGCTATGCACAAACTCGCTCTCGATGTGCAAGGGATTCCCACGGGCCAGGAAAATCCGCAGACGCCCATCGCTGCGCGGCTTGGAAACACCAGCTACGACGATGGCTTTGCCCTTTCGGACGAGCAGGCCACGTTCTCGATCGCCGGTAACCGCTACTCCATCGCCATCGAATTCAAAAGCGGTTTCGCCTTCGCCCAGATCTTTGCTCCGAAGGATAAGGAGTTCATCGCCATTGAACCGATGACTGCGGCCACAAACGCACTTTGCTCGGGTGCGGGTCTGCGCGTGATTGCGCCGGGCGAGCAGTTTACCGCCTCGTTCCGAATCGAGGTCCACCACCACACATGATCGCCGTGTGGGCTCTATGGAGATCGCCCACTAATACCCGTTTATCAGATTGATGCCAATGCGCAAAGGCGAGGTTGCGCACAAAAAACTGCTTTAGCCACCTCGGACATCGCGGAAAGATGACGAGTAATCTGGAAGTATTCCCGCTGGGCTGGAAAACGCGCCAACCGTACATGTGGATTCAAGTTACCGATTGCGCGACCAGGAGTTGGCAGTTCCGACGCAGCGTATGACGGGACAGCGAAGTTTCACCCGCGACTTCCGTCGCGCCTTAGCGCGGGCCTATCGCACTTCAAGTTTCTCAGTCGCGCGCCGCAAGCCGCGATCCATTTGCTCGCTTTAATTTGTACGTGCGCCGCAACGCTTATAGCCAATCCTCAGGAAGGAGGCATCAGTGGCAAAGTTACCGTTCCGCAGAATGTAGTGGTCGCTGGCGCGCTGTCGAAGCTAGTCAACGCGGTGGGGGTGGCTATCTCCGTGCAGCGCAGCGATGCGCACGGAAAAATCGAATTCGCTCCCGCCGCGCACAAGGACAGACGCAAAGAGCTGCGCTGAGACCTGCGCCGCCAACCGGCTTGATCATTAAGATCGTCGCAGAACGTGCAATAGCGGACAGTATTCGCTTGCAGGGAACTTCATACTGAGATCTTCGGAGCTACTTAAGGAGACTTCCTGTGCAAAAGTTTGCAGCGTTGCTAGCAGTGCTGGTGGGTTTGGGTGCGTGCGCTGTGGCCCAGGCTCAAACGGCAGTATCGTCCGACAGCAGTCATATCGTCATATACCGAGAAAACGTGGTGAGCCGCACGACTCGAGCGGTGAGTTACAAGCACCGCAGCGGATCCACGAAAATTGATTTCGCAGGCACCGATTTGATGGCGTCCGCGCAAGGTGAAGCGCGCGTGGAGAGCAAGCGCGGAGCGCTGGAAATCAGAGCGGAATTCTCAGGCCTCGAGAGGCCCACGGCGTTTGGCAACGAGTATCTGACCTATGTGCTGTGGGCGATTTCGCCGGAAGGCCGCGCGATGAACATTGGCGAAGTGCTGGTGGGCGAAAACCATCGCAGCAAGCTCGACGTGACCACGGACCTTCAGGCATTCGCGATGATCGTGACCGCTGAACCTTATTATGCTGTGCGGCGTCCGAGCAACGTGGTGGTGCTGGAGAATGTAATTCGTCCCGACACCGTCGGAGCCAGCGAAGTGGTGGATGCGAAATTCGAGCTGATCGATCGCGGCGGGTACATTCCCACGGGCTATAACTTCGACCCAGTGGTGTTGAGCGCGAAACTGCCTCTGGAGTTTTATGAGGCGCGCAATGCGGTGCGCATCGCCCGGTCAGCCGGGGCCGAGACGTACGCAACGACCAGCTATGAGAACGCCGTCGCACAATTGAAACTGGTAGATAATTTGGCAGCGATGCGGCACGTCGAGACCAAAGAGCTGATCGCGAAATCGCGCGAAGTGGTGCAGACGGCCGACGACGCGCGCGAAATCGCAGTGAAACGGGAGGATGCGGAGCGCTTGGACGCCGAGAGGGACGCGGCGGCTGGACAAGTCGCCGATGCTAATGCCAAGTCCGATGCAGACACGCGGGCTCGCCGGCACGCGGAAGAGGAAAGGGCCGAAGCCGACCGGCGTCGCGCGGATGCCGACCACGCAGCAGCTGCGGCACAGCTGCAGACGCAGGCTGCACAAGCGGACGCGGACCGGAATCGAGCTGCGGCAGCGAATTCGGACCAGGCAGCGGCTGCGGCACAACTGGCGGCGCAGGCTGCTCAGGCGGACGCGGATCGCAATCGAGCCGCGGCGGCAAATTCGGATCAACAACTTCAGCAAGCGGTGCAGGATCGTGAAGAACTGCGCGCGAAATTGCTGCAACAGTTCAACGCCATTCTTTCGACGCGCGACACGGCTCGTGGGCTGGTGGTGAATTTGTCGGACGTGCTTTTTGATACGGGGCAGTACACGCTTCGTCAGGGCGCGCGTGAGAAGCTTTCCAAGATTTCGGGGATTGTGTTGGCTTACCCGGACTTGCGGCTGGCGATTGAGGGCAACACCGACAGCGTCGGCGGCGATGCTATGAATCAGACCCTATCGGAACAACGCGCGAAAGCGGTGCTCGATTACTTGGCCTTGCAAAACATTCCTACTACGTCCATGACGTCGCAGGGATTTGGCAAGACGCAGCCCGTCGCTTCGAATGACACGGCGGAGGGGCGTCAGCAGAATCGCCGTGTTGAGATGATTGTGTCGGGCGAGGTGATTGGAACTACGGTCGGGCCCGTGTCGCAAAACCTGCCGCTGCGCAACCGGCCGTAGGTTTTCAAGATTCAACGATTCCAGCGGAGTTGCAGGTTAGCAGTCAAAAGTTAAGAGTCGAATGCGAAAGGTCACCGGCTATTGAACGTCGGTGACCTTTGCGTTCGTGAAGATCACTTCCAGGTCGGGGTAGAAGTGCATTTGCTCGGGCCCGAGGTTGCAGCCACCTTCGAGCGTACGGCCTTCTGCGAGTAGCAGTCTCATTCGCTGTCCAAATTCGCGGAAGGTGGGTATGCCTGAGCCGAGAAGAATTGGGCGGATGTTCAGGCCGATTTTGTCCACTAGTCCTGCAGCTAAAAGTGATCGCGCCGGTTCGGCAATTCTCAATGTCCGGTAACGCGACGCTAATCAGGCCTTGTGTGGCCGCGGAATGGCCCGCGTCCGGTCGCAAGAGGTTGTACAAACCTGTCTTACTTCTCTGCGTCGCATGAAATCGAGACGTATATTCGCGGCCATCACCAAACGGTTGTTGTCACCGCGCTCACTTGTTTGTTCGCTTCTGTGCAGCACACTGATGATAGGAGCCTTTGCGGTTCGACCGGCGCTGCCGACTTCCCAGCAAACCCCGAGCGAGCCCTTGAACGTGCCGGAATTTGACGCTGGCTTTCACTCTCTCTACGAGCTGAAGCTAACGGAAGCTCACGCACGGTTTGAGGCCTGGCAAAAGTCGCATCCGGAAGATCCGCTGGGGAGCGCCTCGGAGGCGGCAGCTTATCTTTTTGAAGAGTGCTTTCGACAAGGCGTTCTGACTTCCGAGTTTTTCCTGGACGACAAACGTTTCCTGGGCAAAATTCCCCTAAAACCCGATCCGCAACTGCGCGCTGGGTTCTTCACGGCGGACCAACAGGCGCAGGACTTGGCGCAGCTGCGATTGAAGAAAAATCCGGACGACCCGAACGCCCTGTTTGCCATGACTCTGAGCCTGGGCGTGCAGGCCAATTATGCCAGCCTGATAGATAAGCAGCAGCTAGGCAGCCTGAAGAAAGTCCGCGCGGCGGATGTGTACGCCAAGAAGCTGTTAGTGGTCGCCCCAGACGCTGCGGATGCCTATCTTGGTTTGGGCATGGCGAATTATTTCATCGGGAGTTTGCCTGGAACCAAAAAGTTTTTCCTCGGCTTCGCTGGCATCCACGGCGACAAGAAAGCAGGTATCCAGCAGCTTGAGATCGCCGCCGAGCATGGCCACTATCTGCGACCCTTTGCGAAGATTTTGTTGGCGCTGGCGGCCCTGAGGGAAAAGCAAGTAGAAGTGGCCCGCGTCCAACTCAAGGAACTCGTCGCGGAGTTTCCCGAAAACCCGCTCTTCGCCAGCGAACTCGCCAAACTCAAAGTGCCTGCTGCGGCCGCTACTGCACCTCAATAAATGAATTCCTAGACAGCGAGGTGCGCCGGCGGCTTCGGCGTGCCCATCCCCGGTATTGGATCCCGTGAAGCGCGACCCTTCCTGGCTAGCCGACGCTCGTCTACACTGGTCTCTATGCCCCGCCGCACTCCTGCCACGTCAACAGATGAACATCTCGATCAGATTGCATCGGTGTTAGACGATATGTTTCGCGTCCCGGGAACGCAGATCCGCTTCGGGCTAGATTTTCTGATCGGTTGGATTCCAGGTGTAGGAGATGCCGCGGCTGGCATCGCTTCGCTGATCATCGTTGTTGCAGCGTGGCGACGTGGTGCTGCTTTGGTCACTCTCGCTCGCATGATTACAAACGTGGTTCTAGAGGCTTTATTCGGTTCAATTCCCGTGTTTGGTGACATTTTTCATGTGGCCTGGAAGGCGAATCGTAGAAACTACCGATTGTTGATGCGTGAGGAAAATCAGCCGTTACATGAAAACCACACCCGGCGCGACGTACTTTTCTTTGCGCTCCTGCTCGTAGCCGCCGTTTGTCTGGTTGCTGTGCCCGTTGGCCTGATAATCTGGCTCATTCGATCGCAGCCGCGATCGTTCTTGTATCCTTGAACGGTGGGTTCCGGTACCAACGTATCCGCTAACGCGACGCAGATGGGAACGACCAGGAGTTCAATCGCCCTTATCATTGGAAATCGCATGCAGGCGTTCGCTGCGTCTGTGAGCGTTAAAAGCGAACACCTCGCTTGACAAGACAGCACGGCCTTACTCATCCAATACGAATGTCAGCAAAGACTTGTTAATCTTGATCCTACGGTTGTGGTATTCGATGAACCCGAGTTTCCTAAATTTGTTCATGAAGAAGTTCACGCGAGATCGCGTGGTGCCGATTATTTCCGACAAAGTCTCTTGGGAAACCGCTGGCAATTCGTCGTCTGGCTGCTGCTGCACTTTTCCATAACGCCCGAGAACGAGTAGCGCTCGGGCGAGCCGCTTCTCGGACGAATTGAAGAGTTGATCGATCAAATCTTCCTCGACTCGGTTCTTGTGACTGAGGATATACCCGACAAAAGAGTCCGATAATTTGTCTTGCGTACGGAGCATTTGTAACAATTCGTTCTTGTCTATGGCAAGAAGGGTGGTCGGCGTAATGGCGGTAGCCGAGCCCACGCGGACCGACTGACCCGCCATGCAGCCCTCGCCAAAAAAATCGTTCGGACCAAGTATCGCGATCACAGCCACCTTACCCGACGCGCTAACCACGGAGGATTTTACGTTGCCCGTTTGGATGTACATGACGCTCTTGGCTGTGTCACCTTGACTGTAAATTTGCTCGTCTTTCCGAAATACAGTGACCTTTCTTGCCGTTCCCGAAGGATCGAGAAAGGTCTGCGGTGATTCCGACTTGGATTTCTTCATTTTCATACGAGCGCCGGAAGCAAATTCAGTTCGTGGCACGTGTTCTCGGTGCGTCTACAGGCAGGAAGCAGAGGACTTGCTGTTTTAATTGGGCGTCCACTTCATCTGCAATGGTCACAACGTCTGGCAGCAACTTGCTGAATATCACACGATGTTCGTTTCTGTGCAGCGTCGAAAAGATGCAGACCTGTAGGATTCGGGATTCGTCTACAACCATTGCCGCGGTGTAGCCTTGCTTGCGCCGCAGCGCTCCGTGGCGGCTTGCGGCGACCGAAATTGGAGCTTTCGATCCTTTGTCCAGCCGCAGCCGGCCAATTACGTCATGCAGAAGTTTCGGAAGATGGCCGGTGCGTTCTTCGAAATTCAACGGGATGCGAATTAGATCAGGTTCTTTCTCGACGAGCGCTATCCACTCATGAATAGTGCGGTCGAGTTCCTGTTCAAGAATATCGGCTACGGACTCGGTGCCTGTAGCAGTGGGAGGGGATTCGCTGCCGCCCACTGCTGGAACTGTATTTCTCGTCATAGTGACTCGCTGTTATGCACGATTAGTGTCCCACTCGGGCAGGCGCAAAACTGTCCTATAAGGGATAGGTTCCTAAATAGGGTAGCTATCGTCGGAAGGGGCGATTCTGGGCAGAACGGGCAACGGGTTAGACGAAAGTAATCTACACGTCTGGCAAGCGCGGTAATCGGACCAGTGGAATGGCGCGGGGGAATGCACCTACAACGATCGCGGAAGATTCTCGAAAACAGCTGCAAGAGTCGTACTATTTACACTGTGGCTCTATACATAAATTGTGATTTTACCGGCTTCCGACGCGCCCAGGTTGGGATCCGGGCATCTAAAGCAGATGTCCAGAAACACCCGAAATACCGCAGGTTTGTCCAAGAAATCTTTCACCGCATCCTGGGAATCATAGTTCGGGGTCTCACGAGCAAGTTCAGCGATCTCGGTATACGGTGTCTCCAGCCTGACTACAGAGGTATATGCGCCTATTTTTAATTTGGGGAGGGTCTGAACATATTCTGCGAGAAAGTCGGCTTCCGCAGTACCCGATCCTTTTCCGAGGAAATAGGCGTCGCGGATGGTTTCTGAAGTCAGCGGGTAATCATAAGCAAACGCAGGGAGGGCAAGCGCGGTGGCAGCTAGAAGAAGAAATAAAGCGATCGAGGATGAACAACGCTGTAATCGTAATTAACTGCTGATGATCCTCCAGCCGCTGAAGACTAGGCATTCGCATGGAAAGATTCCGACTAACGCTGTCCGCTTCGTGTTGAGTACCGCTCACCTGGTTTATCGTTGCCGTTATCTAGAATTGCCCTTCGAAGCGTTGAGTTGTTGTTGCGGCTCTCAAGGTCGAATGACTGGAAATCTCGTGGATTTGACTTCTCCGGTTTGCGCGTTAGTCAAGCATCGCTATATTCGGAGGATTTCTAATCGCGTCCTGTGTGATTGAATTTTTCAACCGATGGTGAATGGTTCAACACCCGATTCGAGGCCTGCGCCGCGTATGCAGGAACTGCCGAAGAATCGACACAGGATAGCATTCGAAAACCCGGCGGTTTACATTAGCGCGGGAATTGCATATATGTACAGCGACCGCCCCAGGGGGCAACCTCACCCAATTGGAGATACTCTATGGCAAGGAAGAAGAAAGCCCGAAAGAGCGCCAGGCCGTTGAAGAAGTCAAAGAAGCTCGTCGAGACCAAGCCGTTATTTAGTTGGGGCGTCAGTAACCCCACCATCCACACCTGATAACGCGCTCCTGGTCGCGATCGCGCGATCGCCGCCTGACGTTCGCAGTTTAAAGGGCTGTTCTCGAACGGCAGCCCTTTTTTCCAGCGGGGACGATCACAGTGACCCCAGCTACTTGAATTGCCCGATCACCTACGATCCTCGAACTCGCGCTCCCGGCAGTCAGATTGACGTGTAGTTGCGTTATCGTACTTGTGGTTTCGGGACGATTCCAGTTCTCCGGTAAGCGCGTTATTTTGCTCTGGGGTAGGGTAGGGCCTTTCAACGGTGTTGCAAGCGCCCCGGCTTTGATTCCAATTTTGTGTACTGAAAAGCGGGACGCACCGGTGCTTAACGTCGTCCGAAAACCTCAAGGGCCCGACAGATGCGCGCACACGCTTCGACCTAGACAGCGAGCGGTGCGCGAGCCTGTCGCAAGAAATAGGATGGTGCCAGACGGACCGCGGGATCTAGCGGAATCAGCTCTTCACTGGAATCGTTACCGGGCGAGAGAGACGGAACGACAATGTGGTCTCGGCCGGGACGCGGATGTCCTTCTTCCCCGTGAATGCGGCACCCGCCGTTCCAGCACCTGCGCCCACAGAACTCCCGATCAGCGCTCCAACTCCACCACCGGCAACTCCGCCGATGATCGCACCAAGACCTGCGCCGCCGCCGATTAGGATGCCGTTGCGCTTATTATGATTCTTGCCGGTCCTGCCGAAATCTCCCGTGGCGATTTCGTAGGTCGCTCCGTTTACCTCTACGGAGTCGAGTGTGAGTTCCAGCCGTGCGACACCTTTCAAATGGCCCGAGGGTCGCGCGTCAACAATATGACCCATCACCAAAGCATCCTTCGGGATCACGGTCTTATCATCAACTACCAGTGGCGAGGCGAGAGTCGCCTGAAAAGGATCGCCAGATCGATTCGCCGCTGTGGAAATGCTTTGATCGAGCACCACATCCAGTTGGGTGCCCTCCCGAACAGAAACTGGCTCAGTTGTGTGGAATATTCTCGCCAGCAGCCCCGGCTTGGAATCGGAATTGGTAGGATCGCCGCTAGCTTGTGTGTTGTGCCCGCACCCCCCGAGCAAGAGAGCGATGGACGCGAGTGACACGAGTGACGACATGCTAAGGCCGCCCTTCCTTAGTCTTTTCATAGATCATCACCTCCAAGACTCAATTGCGCCCGACCGTGGCAACTCGTTCCAGGTAAAGGCGTAGGGCCACTAATAGATGGCATCCGGAAAAGATTCATTGCTTCGACCTTAGCGCTCATCCTTCTTCGATGCGTTGCACGCGGATCTCACTGCTGATGGCGTCCAGCGTGCCAATCACCTTGACCTGCTTGCCTTCGAATTTGGCGACTGATTTCTGGTCAACATCCAACTGGTACCAGTGTTTTTGGTGTTCGTCTCTCAGGACAAACCGATCACCGCTCATCCAGATGGTCCCGGTAAAGATTTTTACTTCGGTCTTATCACCGGACTGACCTTGCATCGCGAACTGCTTGGTCTGAGCGTCGCCGATCGCGACCGAATCTAAACCTACAGTCGGAACCACGGCTGCGAAGACAACGGTCATCATGGCGACATTCAGGAACGCGTTCGTATGGTTCATGCGTCACCTCAAATCATGATTCGGGCTGGATGCGCGTGCGTGGCCGAATGGCCCTCAATCAACTGAGAGGCGCACTTCAGACTCCATTGGTGGCCCGAAGAAATTAGTCCAGTTAATTCAATCTGTTGGAGGTTGGCTGGCGGGTGACTTCGCAGTCTTACGATGTGGATCGATCGGGCATTTTCTTCCTCGGTACGGGCAGAATATTCCATCGCTAGTACTGGGACGGACAGTACTGAAGAATTGAATGCTGCCGCGCCTGCTGGTGGCGTTCCGTGATGAGCGAACGCGCATCTTATAAGCCCGGTTCGCCATCTTCGAAGCCATGTGACGCAAAATCCCGCAAGCTTTGTGATTCATGCGAGAGAGTAATTTCGCCAGAGCCTGAAGCTCTCGGTCGTGTTTCGAGGGGACTGCCACACTCCGAATGGCTTCTGCCGGTATATTCGGCTTCTCTAGGTGTTCGTCATCGGGCCAATAAGGCACCATCAATTGATAGGTTTTGCGCCCAAAGATCTGCAGGTCAGCACCTCGCAGGAGGGGCGTATAATGTTCGAGCAATTCTTCATTGGCAATCGTATTGCTATGGTCGAAGCAGCCATCTACGGTAATGTTGATTGCGTAGATTACATTTCTCTTTTTCGCCTCGGATTGAGCAGCATGGTCTCGTCATTTCGCGATTCGTTCATCGACTCAAGTCAAACGCCGGTCAGTCTAAAACACCGGGCGGCCAACCAACAACTGATTTGTGGGGTGGTAACTTTGGTACCAGAACGGTTCGTTTTCTGGACTACGCCCAGGAACATCTAACTACTTCGCGCGTACCAGCAACAAAAGCCCCACTCCCATCACCAGCAGAGCCAACCCCAATATCACCAGGACCAGTTTCCACTGTTGCTGCCTTTTGGACTGATCCGAGACCACGACCTCATCTTGCGGGGAGACAAAGCTCGGGAGCGCCTTCTTATACGATCTCCAGAGCAAAGCGTAGGGCAAACCCACGACAACACAATACACTCCAACCGCAATGCTCGTATTCCGGACCATATGCCCAGCCGGCCTGCCCATCCCTTCGAGGTGGATGACAAACGTCGACCACGCATTCGCCAGCATCATCCCGAGGATCAGAATGTAAAAATGCGCGAAGTAAAACATCTTGAGGAACGATTTGATTCTTAGTTCGTCGGCTTCCGAGCGCAGCACGTAGCCTCGATTCCGGCGATCCCCGCTAAAAACCACGACGCGGCCGGCTGGTTCATCGCGAAATGCCCCGCTTACCAAGGCGTCAAGAACACCCATTGGTTTTCTCCTTGGGTAGATTCCGAGGGCCCCACTGCACGCAAAGGGACAGCTTGCCTCCAGATTATCAACCGGTAGAGCCGGACCACTATGGTACGAAGGTACAGGTTTGCGACTCCAGTTACCCGCGAACCTCTTTGGCTCAAACTGCGGGTACCTGCCTTACTACGGAGTGGGCGGTGAGGGCTCTCTCGAAAGTTTAATCGGCAGGCGATGTGGGTGAGTCGAGGCGTCTGGCAAGTCGCATTACCGGAGACTAGGAATTTCACTCCGGCAAGCGCGTTTATCAATCAGGAATGCGCTAGCAACAGTAAAATACTCTTCGCTGACATCCGCAATTCCGAAAAGCGATTCGCATAGAGTTAAGCCCTACGGTGCAAATAGGAATCCATAAAGAGTGAGGCCGAGTCCGGCCAAGAACAGCAAGGGTGCCAAATAGACGGTCACAGCGGGCTGAATGGGGAAAGGAAGTTGCATCGCGCTGTAACCGCCTGCGAAGTAATGGATGACGGCAGCCAGAAGCATACATAGTAGCCCGCGGCGAATTATTCTGCGCCCAGCTTCGGAGCGGCGAGGGGCAGGGGCATCCGCGCGCAACTCCGGAATTGTCTCATGACAATGCGGACATTCGGCCAGAGAGCCATGCACCGGCTGCCCGCAATAGGGACATTGGCGTGTAGGCAAAAAATCACCTCCACTGACATCTGTCGTGGTTATCGTAGGTTTCCGAAGTAGGATTGTCAAACTTGCGAGAGCTAAAAGGTAAAGGTCACACCGCCGTACACGTCTGAGCAAATCGGTTACGTCGATCAACCGGAAGAGGAGCCAACTGATTACTCCATAAAAGGAGTCAAGGAAAACACACTTGTGCTGCGGACGGAGTTTTTCTTGCCGTGCAGCCCTCCCCTTGGAGCAGGTTTGTTCTGGCCTTCCGTTCCGTGCTGGCAGAAGCAGACGCGTCTGAAAAAACGAAAACAAAAAAATTCCGGAGATTATTTTGACGCTGCGACTGGCACTCGTTTTCGACCAGTTGAAAATCACCTCCTCACCCTTTCCCAGGAATCTGACCTTTACGTCATCGGGTGATCGCCGATGCGAAAGCCACCTGAAATACACAGGTAAGGCGTTAGGCATAAGGGTTTCGGACCCAGGTATCAAGACTCTTGTCAGGGACGGCGGCTGCGCTGTAGAGTTTCTATTGTTCAGCTGTAAAATAACTCGGTCCGGCGGCGCCACAGTGGCAGGCGACTTCCCGGCCAATAGGCAAATCCCGAATGAAAACGAATCGCCTGTCCTTGGGACTTGGTTTCGCCGCATTCTCATGCCTCGCTGCGCTGTTGGTCTTTTCCGACCATCTGAAGGCCTGGAGCAACGCCGATTCTTCGTGGGGTTTCTCCGTGCGCAATCTCGACACGACTTGCAAGCCCTGCGACAACTTCTATCAGTTCGCGATGGGCGGTTGGATGAAAGCGAATCCCATCCCGGCGGAATATCCTAGCTGGGGCACTTTCACGCAGCTTCGTGACAATAACCTCACCGCCATGCGCACGATCCTGGAAGCCGCCGCTAAATCCAACGCTGCGCCTCGCTCTAATGAACAGAAGATAGGGGACTTTTATGCTAGCTGTATGGACACCACCGCAATTGAGGCTGCTGGGCTGAAGCCCATCGCCAGCGAACTCGCTGCGATCGACGCAATAAATGACCGAAAATCGCTAGATGCGGTCATCGCTCAGCTGCAAAGAGAAGGAGCCAGCGCGGTCTTCCGCTTCAGCTCCGGCCAAGACATCAAGGACAGCACGCGCGTCATCGCAATGGCCAGCCAGGGCGGCCTCGGTATGCCCGACCGCGATTACTATTTTCGCGACGACGATAAATCCAAGCAACTGCGTGCGGACTACCAGCAACACGTGGCGAAAATGTTCGAACTTTCCGGGGATGCGCCGGATAAAGCGGCCGCCGAAGCTAAGACCGTAGTAGCCATCGAAAGCGCGCTGGCCGAGGCTTCTCGCACGCGCGTCGAACTGCGCGACCCCGAAAAGAATTACAATCTTATGCCGCTTGCGGAATTGAAAACCCTCACTCCGGACTGGTCCTGGGAGAACTACCTGCACGCCGTCGGCGCTCCGTCGGTGGGACAAGTCAACGTGCGCCAACCCGAATTCTTCAAGGAGATGAACCAGGAACTTGCGAGCGTTTCACTGCCTGACTGGAAGATTTATCTGCGTTGGCATGTAATCCACGCCAGCGCGCCGGGCCTCTCGAATAAATTCGTCGAGGAAAATTTCGATTTCTACGACAGGAAACTCTCCGGAACGAAGGAGATACTGCCGCGCTGGAAGCGTTGTGCGCAGTCCACGGATCTGAACCTCGGCGAAGCTCTCGGACAACTCTATGTCGACAAGTACTTTCCACCTGCCGCAAAAGCCCGTGCGAAGCAAATGGTAAACAATCTCATCTCCGCCCTGCGCGACGACATTCCAACGCTCGCCTGGATGAGTCCAGAGACCAAGAAGGAGGCTCTCGCCAAGCTCGAAGCCTTTAACGTGAAGATCGGCTACACCGATAAATGGCGCGATTATTCCAAGCTCACTATCGACCGCGGCTCCTATGCCACCAATGTTCGCCGCAGTATGGAATTTGAATATGCCCGCCAGCTCGACAAAATCGGAAAGCCGGTGGACCGCACGGAGTGGGGCATGACGCCTCCCACCGTGAACGCCTACTACAACTCCAGCATGAACGAGATTGTTTTTCCCGCTGGCATCCTTCAGCCACCCTTCTACGATCCCAACGCCGACGACGCTGTGAACTACGGCGGAATTGGTGCCGTCATCGGCCACGAAATCAGCCACGGCTTTGATGATCAGGGCTCGAAGTTTGACGGCAAGGGCAACCTGCACGAGTGGTGGACGGCGGACGACCGCAAGAGCTTTACTGAGCGCGGTAACTGCGTGGTGAACCAATTCAATGGCTACGAAGTCGAGCCCGGATTACACCAGAACGGCAAGCTCGTACTGGGCGAAAGCATCGGCGACCTCGGAGGCTTGGCCATCGCTTATGCCGCATACGAGAAGTCTATCGAGGGCAACCGCCCAAAAGATATCGACGGCTTCACACCGGAGCAGCGCTTCTTCCTCGGATGGGCCCAAGTCTGGGGCACGAATCAAAGGGCCGAGGCAGCGCGCCTGCAAACCAACACCGACCCGCACCCGCTCGCGCGTTTTCGCGGTAACGGACCTCTGTCCAACATGGAAGCATTTGCCAAAGCCTTTGGCTGCAAAAAGGGAGATCCGATGGTCCGCGAGCAAGTCTGTAAAATCTGGTAGCTATACCCTGAAGCGGTGGGAACTGCACAACTCCGCGGGCGCAGTTTCCAGCGAGAACAAGCTGCAACCCATGTATCGTTGCAGCGCCGTTGGTGTTTGGTCGTGAAAAGACAAACACTATCAGCGAGACCGCAACTACGAGTTCGAGGACCCTACAAGTCATGCGCTTCCACATGGCTTCGACTGGCGTCGCTCGCGACAATCTTACCTACCGCAAATTTGCCGGAAAAATTCTCAACTCCCGATTCGTTGTTGTCGGAAAGTGGGCCGCCGTCAAATCTCACCTGCATTGCGGTTGCCAGGCACTTCGCTAAGACCCTGCCAACAAGCTGCGCGGGTCCCGCGCAGCAGCGTCGCACGAGGGCTGGGTTTTAGGGGAACGTTTGGAAATTGGCTTGAGAACCCGCTTCTCGTTAGAGCGAACGCAGGAAATCGATGACTTCCTGCTGCTCCTGAGTAGTGAGTTTGTCGAATTGCTCGATTACTTTGTTCGCCTCGCTGCCAACGCTCCGGTGATCGCGGATGGCTTCCACGAGGTTGGTCGTCCGGCCGTCATGCAGGAAGAAGACGCGTTGTCCGACGCCCCAGAGAGGAGCGGTTCGGAACTCGTCAGGGCCGGCGCCACCTTGCGTGATGCCGTCGGCGAGTCCTTTCCCCATGTGGTGGACGATAAGGTCAGAGTAAA
>Ga0210394_10002089_pt1 | contig 28579 bp, 28 predicted proteins | sample IncBWC12MmetaG_FD_160121 | JGI IMG/M metagenome (GOLD analysis project Ga0210394, IMG submission 160121) | Forest soil microbial communities from Barre Woods Harvard Forest LTER site, Petersham, Massachusetts, United States - Inc-BW-C-12-M | ecosystem: Environmental > Terrestrial > Soil >...
CATGGAAACGCTGCGCCGCTTCGGCCTGACGGAACTGCGCCCCGGCCAGTTCGTCCTGGTGCGCTATGGACCGGGGCCGAAGGGCATGATGGCGGCCGAAGTTCGCCCCGAAGGCGGCGGCGGGCTTATCTCCCACTAACGAAACGCTTCCCACTCGCAGCACGCATTGCTCGCCTTGGATCGGCCTGGTCGCCGGCCGTACGTCGCGCCGCCGGATTGCTTGTCGGCGCTTTCGCCATGCTCGCCCTGCTGGCGCCGGCCCAAGCGGCCGGACAGGATACTCTTGAGATCGTCAGCGCTTCCGGCGTCCACGCCTTCACCGTCGAGCTCGCGGCCAATGACCCGGAACGCGAACGCGGCCTGATGTTCCGCAAGGAGCTGCCGGAAGGCCAAGGCATGCTGTTCGACTTCCAGCATGACCAGCCGGTCGCGTTCTGGATGCACAATACCTACATCTCGCTCGATATGATCTTCATTCGCGGCGACGGCCGGATCATGCGCATCGAGGAGAGCGCCAAGCCGGAATCGGATCGCCTCATTCCGTCCGGCGCTCCGGTGCGCGCGGTGCTCGAAGTGATCGCTGGGACGGCACGCCAGCTTGGCATCAAGCCGGGCGACCGGGTCGTCGGCTCGATCTTCGGCAAGGGCCAATGACCGGACGCGCCGGCGGCAGGCTCCTTGGCTTGCGGGCGCGAACCATGTATCCACAAGCCGCGACCGGCGGGGTATAGCGCAGCCTGGTAGCGCGGCAGTTTTGGGTACTGCAGGTCGCAGGTTCAAATCCTGCTGCCCCGACCATTTAGGAATTTCAATCCATGACCGCGCGCATCTACAAACCGGCCCGCACCGCGATGCAGTCAGGCACCGCCAAGACCAAGGAGTGGGTGCTCGACTATGAGCCGGAAACGCCGTGCACGGTTGAGCCGCTTATGGGCTGGACTTCGTCAAGCGACATGAAGCAACAGGTGCGGCTGCACTTCGAGACCAAGGAAGAGGCCGTCGCCTATTGCGAGCGCCACGGCATCGCCTATCAGGTGTTCGAGAGCACGCCGGGCAAGCGCGCCCGCATCTCGTATTCGGATAATTTCGCCTATACGCGGCGCAGTCCCTGGACGCATTAGCGGGTGATGGGCTGCGGCGGGCTTAGGAGCGCCGTGCAGGCGCGCCGGGCGCTTTGGCGGCACCCTGCTGTCGCGCCGGCGGATTGGCACGCTGCTTGAGCAGCGAAATGAAGCGCTCCTCGGGCATCGGCTGGCCGAGCAGAAACCCCTGGCCGTAATCGCAGCCCATGCTGACCAGCGCCAGCGCGTCGGACGCCTTCTCGATGCCGACGGCGACGGCGATGCTGCCGAAATTGTGCGCCAGATCGATCACGGTCTTGCACAGCGGTGCGTTGACCTTGTCGCTGCCGCAATCGGTGACGAAGGCGCGGTCGAGCTTGATCTCGGCGAACGGCAGTTCCTTGAGCCGCGCAAACGAGGAATAGCCGCGGCCGAAATTGTCGATCGCAAGGCTGACGTCGAGATGCTGGAGCTTGTTGGTGATGTCGTTGGCCAAAGATAGATCGGAGACGATCTGCTCTTCGGCGACATCGATGATGAGGCCCGGCCATTTTTCGAATTTTCCGCGGTGGCTTTCCACGATGTCGGCCACCGGCACCTTGACCAGCGCGTTGATCGGGATGTTGACCGCAGGCCGCAGATTGACGCCGAGTTTGCAGAAATTGAGGCTCGCATTGAGCGCCTGATCGAGTGCCTGTTCGGATAGCGTGACCAGGTCGCCCTCGCTGGCGCCGGACATGAATGCGCCCGGCATCAGCACGCCGTCGCGCGGGTGCCGCACGCGGGAAAAGGCTTCGACGCCGATGAGCTGTTTTTTGCGCAGGTCGATTTTCGGCTGGTACCAGAACTCGATCCAGCCGTTGCGCAATGCGTCGCGCAGATCGACGCGGCCCGCGACGGCTGGGGGATCGCCGAGTCGAAGGTCCTGCAAGACTTTCAGGACCACGCTGGTCTCGAACGGCTTCTTGAGAACGGGAAGCATGCGCAGATGATGCTGCTCACCGATGCTTTTGACATGAGCAAGCACGGCCGAGCCGCGGTTGCTCATGAGCTGAACGGCGCCGGTAAAACCGGCGCGCGACAGCGCGAGGATGCATTCGATGGCGTCGGCCGATTCGAGCGCGATGTTGAGGAAGACGAGCTTCGGCTGGCGCTGGGTCAGCGCCGGCCGCACTGCCTGGCCGTCGGGAAGCTCTTCGGTATCGATGCCGGCACCGTGCAGGACCAGTGACAGAAAGTGCCGGATGCTGGCGTCGGTGTCGACGACAAAGCAAAGCGGCGCGCGGGCCTCGGCGCTGGGCGCTTCGGCATCGGGCGTCGCGGCAATGTTGGCTGATTGCGCGGGTGTCGCGCCCATTCCCAGATCCAAGCGCCACTGTGACGGGAGCCGGCATCATTGGTGGAAATTTGTTAACTGTCGGTTTCGACGGCGCCGCGCCGGGGCGCCGCCGCCCGATGCGGCGAAACAGCACGGCGCCGGGCGCATGCCACCCGCATGACCCGTGCAATGGCGGGGCGTTGCCGCTATGGTAGTTTCAAACGCAATTGCTTCGCCGCCGTGCCCGCCCGGCGCGAAAACCAAGCGATGCCAAGGGGAGACGAGATGCCCAAAAAGGATGCAAGCCCGAAGCTGAACCGCCGCAAATTCCTCACCGCGGCCGCCGTCGCCGGCACCAGCGGCGCGGTCAGCCCCGCCAAAGCCGCAACCGCAGCGGAACCGCAGCAAAGACTGCCGTCGGCGCTGCCGCCGAATGCCCATGTCGCCGCCGCCGAGGCCGGCGTGCCGGATGTTCCGCCCTATGCCGGCGAGGGCCGGCCCGGATCGGATTTCATGGTCGACGTCATCAAGACGCTCGACATCAAATACCTGCCGGCCAATCCGGCATCGAGCTATCGCGCCATTCACGAGTCGCTGATCAATTACGGCAAGAACACGATGCCGGAATTCCTCACCTGCACCCACGAGGAAGTCGGCGTCGGCATCGCCCACGGCTATTACAAGATCGCCAACAAGCCGCTGATGACGCTGTGCCACGGCACCGTCGGTCTGATGCACGCGACGATGAACATCTACGACGCGTTCTGCGATCGCGCGCCGGTGATCGTGCTCGCCGGCAACGACATGGACGCCGCGCACCGCTCGCCCGGCGTGCCGACCGTACATTCGGCGCAGGACATCAACGCCATCGTGCGCGACTACACCAAATGGGACGACACGCCGGTGTCGGCGCAGCATTTTGCGCAATCGTTCGTGCGCGCCTATCAGATCGCCACCACGCCGCCTTACGCGCCGGTGGTGATTTCGCTCGACGACGGGCTGGCGACCGAGCCGGTCAGGGACTACGGCCAGAAACTCTACATTCCGAAATTCGTGCCGACCGCGGCGCCGGCGGGCGAGCAGGGCGCGGTGCGCGAAGCGGCGCGGCTTCTGGTCAATGCCGAGCATCCGGTGATCGTCGCCGATCGCGCGGTCAATACCGAGAAGGGCATTGCGCTTCTGGTGCAGCTCGCCGAGCTGTTGCAGGCGCCGGTGGTGCGGCAGCGCGGGCGGCTCAATGTCCCGAACACCCACTATCTCAGCCGGCCGGCGACGGTCATTCCTCAGGCCGACGTCATTCTCGGTCTGGAACTGACCGACTATTGGGATACGGTCAACAAGTTCGTCGACAACAACGCCGAAGGCGTCGGCACCAATAGCTCGCGTATCAAGCCCGATACCAAGCTGATCAGCATCAGCACCTTGCAGCTGATGACGAAGTCCAATTACCAGGAGTTCCAGCGCTTCCAGAGCGTCGACATCCCGATCGCGGGCGACGTCAAGGCGACCTTGCCGTCGCTGATCGAGGCGGTGAAATACGCGCTGACCGACGACCGCAAGAACGTCGCGGCCCAGCGTGGCGAGGCGATCCGCAAGGATCACGACAAGGGCCGTGACGGCACGAGGCAGGCGGCCGCCATTGCCTGGGACGCGACCCCGATCTCCACGGCGCGGCTGTGCGCGGAGATCTACGGCCAGATCAAGGATCTCGACTGGTCGCTGGTACCGTCGTCGGGCGACGTCAGCGGCTGGCCGCTGCGGCTGTGGCCGATGGACAAGCACTATCATTGGACCGGCACGTCCGGCGGCTACGGCGTCGGTTGGGGTTGTCCGGCTTCGGTCGGCGGGGCGCTCGCCAACCGCGACGAGGGCCGCTTCTCGGTCTCGATCCAATCCGACGGCGATCTGATGTATGTGCCGGGCGCGTTATGGACCGCGGCGCGGCACAAGATTCCGATGTTGGCGGTGATGCACAACAACCGCGGTTATCATCAGGAGGTGATGCACGTGCAGCGGCTGTCCAACTTCCGCAATCGTGTCGCCAATACCGGCAACGATCTGGGCCCGATCGGCACCAGCATCATGAATCCCGATATCGAGTATCACAAGCTCGCCGAATCCATGGGCTGGTGGGCCAAGGGCCCGATCAAGGATCCAGCCGAGCTCGGGCCGGCGATCAAGGAAGCGGTCGCCGTGGTCAAATCCGGCCAGCCGGCGCTCCTCAATGTCTGGACCCAACCGCGGTAAGGAATTTCTGAAAATGCAATCCGTTCGCGTTTATCTCGCGCCGGCGCTGCTCGCTACCGGCCTGATGTTCGTGCCGCATCCTGCCGATGCGGCGTCGGTGGACAATGGCAAGACGGCGTTCGTGGCGCACGGCTGTTGGCAATGCCACGGTTTTGAGGGCCAAGGCTCGGTTACCACCAGCGGCGGCCGGGTCATTGCCGATAGCCAGCTGCCGGCCGATGCGTTTGCCGCCTATGTGCGCCAGCCCTCGGGCGCGATGCCGCCGTTCAGTGCGGCGATCCTATCGGATGCCGATCTCGCCGACATTTACGCCTATCTGGAGGCGCGCCCGAAGCCGAAGTCCAGTAAGGACATTCCGCTGCTCAATCCCTAATCCATGCCGCCGCGTCATGGATCGGCGGACCGCGCATCGGCTATAGTCGCGCCAGACGCGCGATCGGCTTCCGAGTTGAGACGACGATGACCGGCAAAGGCCAGATGCGGCTCGGCGCTTTCTTCAATCCGACCGGCCATCATGTGGCGTCGTGGCGGCATCCCCGTGCGCAGGCCGATGCCGGCGTCAATTTCCAGCACTATCTCGACATCACCCGCACCGCGGAGCGCGGCAAGTTCGACATGGTGTTTTTGGCCGATAATCTCGGCGTGCGGCAGGCGCATATGGAGGCGCTCAGCCGCTCGGCGCAATATATCGCCAATTTCGAGCCGCTGACGCTGCTCTCGGCGCTCGCCACCCACACCAGCCATATCGGCCTCGTGGCGACCGCCTCGACCAGCTACAACGAGCCGTTCCATGTCGCGCGCAAATTCGCTTCGCTCGATCATTTGAGCGGCGGCCGGGCGGGCTGGAATCTGGTCACCTCGGGCCAGGAGAACGAGGCGCGCAATTTCAGCCGCGAAAAACATTACGAGCACGGCGAGCGCTACGACCGGGCGCGCGAGTTCGCCCGCGTCGTCCTCGGCCTGTGGGATACCTGGGACGACGACGCCTTCGTGCGTGACAAGGAAACCGGGCAGTTCTTCCATCCGGACAAGCTGCACAACCTCAACCATCGCGGCGAGCATTTTTCCGTGCTCGGCGCGCTCAACATCCCGCGCTCGCCGCAAGGCCACCCGGTGATCGTGCAGGCCGGCGGTTCCGACGATATGATCGCGGTGGCGGCCGAATTCGCCGAAGTGATCTTTTGCGCGCCGCTCACGCTCGAAGCGGCGCAAAACTTTTACGCGACGCTCAAGGGCCGGCTTGCCGCTTACGGCCGCGCGCCCGATGAGATGAAGATCATGCCGGGGCTCAGTTGCGTCATCGGCCGCACCGATGCGGAAGCTGAGGAAAATTACGAGAAGCTCAACGCGCTCATCCATCCCATCGTCGCCCGCGAAATCCTGTCGATGGTGCTCGGCAATGTCGATCTGGCGCCGTATCCGTTCGACGGCCCATTGCCGGAGAACCTGCCGCGCTCGAACGCGAGCCAGAGCATTTTCCAACAGGTCACCGACATGGCGCGGCGCGAAAAACTTACCATTCGCCAAATTGCGACGCGCGTCGCCGGCGCCCGCGCCAAGGCGGTGATCCGCGGCTCGCCGCGAACAATCGCCGACTACATGGAAGAATGGTTCCGTAACGACGGCTGCGACGGCTTCAATATTATGCCGCCGTTCCTGCCGGGCGGCTTGGACGACTTCGTCCAACTGGTGATTCCGGAATTGCAGCGGCGCGGCCTGTTCCGCACCGAATACGAAGGCGAGACCTTGCGCGAAAATCTCGGCCTCAAGCGTCCGGCAAGCCGCTACGCCGAGCCGCCGCAACAGCCGCGGGCCGCCTCAGGAGGGTAATGGTGATCAGCGTCAAACGATTAGGCCACGCCACGCTGACGACGCCGGATATCGACCGGCAACTTGCCTATTACACGGAGGTCGTCGGTCTCACCCTGGTCGAACGGACCAAGGATCGGGCCTACCTTGCCTGCAAGATGGGGCTTGAAGCGATCGCGCTCGAGCCGGGCAGGGGCAACGCGCTGTCGCGCCTGGCCTTCCAGGTCGCGCCCGACACCGATCTGGCAGAGGTCTCGCGCGCGCTTGCCAAAGACGGTGTGAAAGCCGAGCGGGCGAGCGGCATATCGCCGGGCGTCGCCGAGGCCGTGGTGTTCACCGATCCCAAGGGCACCAAGATCGAGATCTTTTCCGACTATGTGTTCGCCAAGGACGACGGCCGCACAGCCGGCATCATGCCGCTAAAACTCGGCCACGTCGCCTATCGGGTCGACGACGTGCAGAAGATCGTAAAGTTCTATTGCGACGTGCTCGGCTTCCGCGTCTCGGATTGGCGCGACGACACCTTCGCGTTCCTGCGCTGCAATACCGACCACCACACCGTGAATTTCGTCCACGACGCCGAGCCGCAGCTCCACCACATCGCGTTCGAGGTCAAGGACTGGGCGGAAATCCAGCGCGCGGCGGAAACGCTCGCTCGCCACGACATCCATCTGGTCTGGGGCCCGGGCCGCCACATCATCGGCCACAATATCGCGATCTATCACCGCAACGCCGACAAGGTCCGCGTCGAGTTTTTTTGCGAGATGGACCTGATGAAGGACGAGGCGCTGGGCTATTTCGACCCGCGGCCGTGGCACCAGGACCGGCCGCAGCGGCCGAAAGTGTGGGGGCCGGACACGTTACGCAATTATTGGGGCTATGGCTCCGAGCGCGTCATCCGCGGCTATCAAACAATCGAGTAGTACACGATGCCGTGATTGCGCCGCGCGCCCAGTCGGCGGCATTTGTGATTGGCGCGTGTTGCGCGAAGCGGCTTAAAAGCCCATCTGGAGATAGCGCGCCGCACGGCGCGCAACGGAGGAAATCAATGGCTTCCAGCAAATGGACGATTGCCGGAGCGCTGCTTCTGATCCCGATCCTCGGCTTTGCCGTGAACCTCGCGTCGGCGCAGGAGCCGGCCGTATCTATCCCGCCGCCGGCGCAGGACGCTGCAGCGCCGGCCGATGCCGCGACGCAGACCGTCGTTCTTGCCGGTGGCTGCTTCTGGGGCGTGCAGGCGGTGTATCAGTACACCAAAGGCGTCACCAGCGCGGTCGCGGGCTATTCCGGCGGCACCAAGGAAACGGCGCACTACGAGATGGTCGGCACCGAGCGCACCGGCCACGCCGAGTCGGTGCAGGTGACGTTCGATCCGCGGCAAATTTCCTACGGCAAGATTTTGCAGATTTATTTTTCCGTGGCGCATAACCCGACCGAGCTCAATTACCAGGGTCCCGATAGCGGCCCGTCCTATCGTTCGGCAATCTTCTATGCCAACGACGAGCAGAAGGGGATTGCGCAGGCCTATATCGCCCAGCTCGATCAGGCCCACGTCTTCAAGGCGCCGATCGTGACAAAACTCGAAGCCTTCAACGGTTTTTATCCGGCCGAGGACTACCACCAGGACTTCCTGGTGACGCACCCGACCTATCCGTACATCGTTATCAACGACCAGCCGAAAGTCGGCAATTTGAAGCGGCTGTTTGCCGATCAATATCGCGACACGCCGGTCACCGTGATGGCGGCGAACCGGCCGACCCAGTAAGTCCCGCGCAAAGTTCCGGGTTCCGCACTGCAATAAGCGCCGGCTCGGCCGCGTCCCGCCTGGGGCGCGGCGCGCGACCTTTGATCTATAGCCATCGGCGACGGCCTGACGTATCGTAGTTGAGGGAGGCCGGGCGACGACAAGCCCGCTCCGCGACAACGAGGAAACGGGGAGGAAAGCCAAATGGCTATGGCAACGACGGTCGGGGCGCTGCCCGAGGCGGAACATAGTGCGCAGCTGCGCAAAGCGGTCATCGCTTCGACAGTGGGCACGGCGATCGAATGGTACGATTTTTTCCTATACGGCACCGCGGCCGGTCTGGTCTTCGGTAAGCTTTACTTCCCCAATTCGGATGCCCTAGCGGGAACGCTGCTTGCCTTCGGCACCTATTTCATCGGCTTCGTCGGCCGGCCGATTGGCGCCGCCATTTTCGGCCATTACGGCGACCGCATCGGTCGCAAGGCGACGCTGATCGCCACGCTGCTGTGCATGGGTTTAGCGACCTTCGCCATCGCCTTCGTGCCCACTTACGCGTCCATCGGCATCTGGGGCGCGGTGCTTTTGACCGTGCTGCGCATGATCCAAGGCATCGGCGTCGGCGGCGAATGGGGCGGCTCGGTGCTGCTCGCGATGGAATGGTCGCGTACCCACGGTCAGCGCGGTCTGGTGGCCGCGTGGCCGCAATTCGGCGTGCCGTGCGGGCTGTTGCTGTCGAATCTCGCGGTCCTTGCGTTCAGCGCCTGGGCGGGCGACGAATTCCTGACGTGGGGCTGGCGCATCCCGTTCGCGCTCTCGATCATCCTGGTCGGGGTCGGCTTGTGGATCCGGCTCGGCATCCTCGAGACGCCGGTGTTCCAGCAACTCCTGGACAACGACAAGATCGAAAAGGCCCCGATCGTCGAAGTCATCAAGAAGCAGCCGTGGCAGATCCTCTGGTCGGCGCTACTGCGGCTATCCGAACAGGCGCCGTTCTATGTGTTCACCGCCTTCGTCTTCGCCTACGCGGTCGGCACGCTCAAGATGGATCGCAACTTCATCCTGGCCGCGGTGATGGCGGCGGCCTGCGTGTCGTTCTTCACCATCCCGCTCGCCGGCCACTGGTCCGACCTGATCGGGCGCAAGAAGATGTATCTGATCGGCGTCGTGGTGATGGGCATTTTCGGGTTCGTCTATTTCGGCATGGTGGACACGGCCGTGCCGGCGCTGGTCTTCGTCGCCATCGTGCTGTCGCTCATCCCGCACGATCTGCAATACGGACCGCAGGCGGCGTTGATCGCGGAATCCTTCACGCCGCGGCTGCGCTATAGCGGGGCGTCGCTCGGCTATCAGCTGGCGTCGATCATCGCCGGCGGCCCGGCGCCGTTGATCGCGACCTGGCTGTTCGCGACCTACCATTCAGGCTACGCGATCTCCATCTATATCGCCGTCCTTGCCGCCATCAGCTTCGTCGCCGCAGCGATGATGCCGGACTTCACCGGCAAGGATATTTCGGCGGACGCCTATAGCGACGACTAGCAGACGCCTGATCTGCCGGGGCGAGCATCATGGCTCGCTCGCAAAAAAGCTTAGAGCCCGGTTCCGGCACTGCTGGAACCGGGCTCTTACTTTGTCAGGCTTAGAGCATGATCCCGAAAAGTGGAAACCGGTTTTCGGATAAGATCATCTAGAGCACCGCGCCGCTTTGCGGATCGATCAGGTGCATGCGGTCCATGTCGGCGTAAAGCCGCATCGGCTCGCCGGGGCCGGTGGCGCTGCCGGGATCGACGCGGCCGCAGACTTCCTGGCCGTCGACGGTGAAATACACCATCGTCTCCATGCCCATGGGCTCGACGACGTCGAGCGTCGCCGTGAATTCGCACTGCTGGTCGCGATCGTTGCGGCGCGGCTCGGTGATGTGCTCGGGGCGCAGCCCGAAGATCAGCTCCTTGCCGGCAAGCGCCTGGAAGCGCGCCGACTGCGATGCCGGCACCGGCAGGCTGATGGCGTCGGACAGGGGCACCCGCAAGCCGACGCCGTTCTGCTCCAGGCGGCAGCGCAGAAAATTCATCGCCGGCGAGCCGATGAAGCCGGCGACGAAGCGCGTCTTCGGATGGTGATAGAGATCCTGCGGCGTGGCGATCTGCTCGATGACGCCGCCGTTCATGACCACGACCCGGTCGGCAAGCGTCATGGCCTCGACCTGATCGTGGGTGACATAGACCGTGGTGGTCTTGACCATCTGGTGCACGCGCTTGATCTCGGTGCGCATCTGCACGCGCAGTTTTGCATCGAGGTTCGACAGCGGCTCGTCGAACAGGAACACTTTTGGATTGCGCACGATGGCGCGGCCCATGGCGACTCTCTGGCGCTGACCGCCGGACAACGCCTTCGGCTTGCGGTCCAATAGCTCGGTGATGTCGAGGATGCGCGCGGCGTGGTCGACGCGCTTGCGGATCTCTTCCTTGGGGAATTTGCGCAGCTTCAGCCCGAACGACATGTTCTCGAACACGGACATATGCGGGTAGAGCGCGTAGTTCTGGAACACCATCGCGATATCGCGGTCCTTCGGCGGCAGATCGTTGACCACTTCGCCGCCGATATAGATGTCGCCGGCGGTGATCTCCTCGAGGCCGGCGATCATGCGCAGCGTCGTCGACTTGCCGCAGCCCGAGGGGCCGACCAGGACGACGAACTCGTTGTCGGGAATGTCGAGGCTGATATTGCGGACGACGTCGACGTCATCGAAACGCTTGACCACATTACGCAACGATACTTCCGCCATGTTACCTCAGCCTTTCGTGGCGCCTGCGGTCAAGCCTGCGATGTAGTAGTCCATCAGGAACGCGTAGATCACCAGCGGCGGGGCGGCAGCCATCAGCGCGCCGGCCATCAGCATGCCCCACTTGTAGACGTCGCCGCGAATGAGGCTCGTCACCGTGCCGACGGTGAGCACCTGCTGATCGGCGGAATAAAGGAACGCCATCGGATAGACGAAGGCCGCCCACGACACCGTGAAGGCAAAAATCATCGCTGCGATGATGCCGGGCAGCGCCACCGGAATGAATATCTTGGTGAGCATCTGCATATGGCCGGCGCCGTCTATCAGCGCCGCTTCGTCGAGCTCCTTGGGGATCGATTGGAAATAGCCGATCATGATCCAGGTGCAGAACGGCACCGTGAGCGTCGGATAGACCAGGATCATGCCCCAGTAGTTGTTGAGCAGCCCGACCGCCTTGACGATCTGGAACAGCGGGATGAAGAGTAGCGTATCGGGAACGAGATAGGTCAGGAAAATTCCCGTCGCCAGGATGCTCGAGCCCCAGAACTTCATGCGGCCGAGCGAGAACGCGGCCAGCACGCTGACCACCATGGTGATGGCGACGACCGAGACCGTCACGATGATGGTGTTCTTGAAGAAGATCAGAAAATCGGTCTGCGTCAGCAGAATGCGGAACTGATCTAGCGTGACGCCGTCGGAGATGCCCCACGGATTGGTCGCCATATGCGCCACTTCGGCGTCGCTCTTGAGCGCGGTAACGACCATGTAATAGGGCGGGATGAGGAAGAAGACGGCGAAGATCACCAGGAACACATAGGAGGTGATCAGCGCCCAGCGCCGATTGCGGCTCAAGCTCGCGCGGACCGAAAGACCTCGCGGAGCGCCTGCGGCGACGGTGGCCGTGCTCATCCGATTTCCCTGCCGCGCTTGCGCACGCCGCGCAGGATGAAGATCGCCGCGAAGGCGAGGATCGGGAACATGAACAGCGAGGTGGCGGCGCCGAGCGGCAGATCGCCGGAGCGGATGCCGAGCATGAAGGAGTAGGTCGCGAACACATGCGTCATGTTGCGCGGCCCGCCTGCGGTCATGATCTGCACGATGTCGAAATTGGCGAATGTGACGATCAGCGAGAACAGCACGGTGATGGCGATGATGTTGCGCATCATCGGCAAGGTGATGTGGACGAATTTCTGCCAGGCGCTGGCGCCGTCGATCGACGCGGCCTCGTAAAGCTGTTCCGGCACCGATTTGAGCGCCGCCAGATACATGATCAGGAAAAAAGGCGCGCCGTACCAGACATTGACCAGGATGACGGAAAAACGCGCCCAATAAGGACTGCTCAGCCACGGAACTTCCTCGAAGCCGAGGCTCGAGAGGATGTAGTTGAACGCCGAGTGCGTCGGATCGAACAGCCACCACCAGCCGAGCGAAGAGAGCGCTAGCGGAATGACCCACGGCACCAGCAGCATGCCGCGCCACTTGCGCTGGCCCTTGACCGGCAGGTTGTTGATCAGATGCGCGGTGATCAGCCCGATCATCGCTTTGAAGAACACGGCGCTCAGTGCGAAGATGGCGGTCTGCTCCATCACCATCAAGAACACGTCGCGCGACAATAGGAACCTGAAATTGTCGAGCCCGATGAAGCGGGTCTGCGCCTTGTTCAGCATCGACAGATAGATCGAGTAGCACGCCGGATAGAGCACGAGGCTGGTGATGATGACGATCAACGGCAGGCACATCAGGAAGGCGATGGTCGAACGGCGGCGCATGAACAGCCGCAAGTTCCGGCTTGCCGAGGGTTGCAAGCTTACGCCTTGAAGTCCCGGAGGCCGAAGCGCTGGTGACCGAAGCCCTGGTGACCAAGTCTGGACGGTGTCTGCCATTCACGCCGCTGATCCTTTCGGATCAGCCTCCCATCGCGTTTAACACATGCCGGCCCCCAAGGCCGGCATGTGGAGTAGCGGGTGAACCGGAACGGGCTTTAGGCGCGCCAAAATCTTAGGCGCGCAAAGTGCCTTCGAGCTCGTTCTCGGCCCACTTGATCACGGCATCGATCTTCTCGTTGCCCTGAGTGACCTTGGCGACCATCACGGTGTTGATCGCCTGGTTGTAGATCTGGGCGCCGACTTCAGAACGCGCCGGCGCGCCGGCCATCGAGGTCTGCTCGTCGCCGCGCGGCGGGTAGCCATAGACGGTGCCGACCGGTGGCTCGACGATTTTCCAGGTGTCGAGATCGTACATGGTCTTGAACGACGGCAGGTCGTAGCCGGAGGAGGCCTGCACCAGTTGGGCGACCGATTCCTTCTGCGAGATGTAGGTCAGAAGGTCTTTCGCCGCCTGCTTGTTCTTGGAAAATTGCCACAGGCCGTAGAATTGCGGCAACTGACCGACGAAGCGGCCCTTCGGGCCCTTCGGCATCGGATGTGTCCAGCAATTCGCCGCCACTGTCGGATTGTCGCGCTTGGCGACCGCCCAGGCGCTCGGCGGATTCATGATGCTCGAGCCTTTGCCGGAAATCAGCCAGCGATTGTTGCCGGCGTCGTCCCAGGCATAGACTTCCGGCGGGTTCACCGCCATCAGCTTCTTCATGTATTCGAGCGCCGCGCGGGTCTCGTCGGAGTCGATCTTGATGTTGTCCTTGGCGTCGACCATGACCACGCCGTAGGAGTTGAACAGCGCGCCGACCCAATCGACCGCGTCGGAAGTCTGGCCCATGGGCAAGCCGACCGGGAAGCCGGCGGCATGCAGCTTTTGCGCCGACGTGAGATAGGTGTCCCAGGTCCAAGTATCGGTCTTGGCCTTGTCCCATTTCGCTTCGTCGGCCGGGAAAATGTCGCGCACGTCGATGCCGGCATGCTGCTGGTAGAGATCGAAGCGCGAGCAGCACGGCTTGACCTGGCTGCCGACCGCGGTCGGGATGCCGCGCCAGGTGCCTTTGATCTTGGCCAGGTATTCGGCGACCGGGCTGATCGGGCCGTATTGCTTCATCAGGCCGTTGGCGACGTCGTCGAGCGGCTCCAGCACGTTCTGGTGAATACGGATATTCCAATCGCGATGGGACATGATGTCGTGGCCGGTGCCGGCTTGGGCTTCGGCGGCCGCGGTCAGCTTGTCCTTTTCGCCTTGCGAGGTGATGTAGTCGATCTTGACCTCGCAATTATTCTTGGCGCCCCATTCGTTGCAGAGCTTGGTGAGCGCATTGTTGGCGCCGGGCACCCAATGGTCCCAGACGCCGAGCGCCAGCGAGCCGGCGGCGTAACTGTCTTTGACATAGGGGGCGGCAATGGCCGCTACCGAACCGAGCGCCGCGCTTTTGAGGATATTGCGGCGGGTAGGGGAATGGGAGATCAGGCGTGATAGGGTCATCGAGTCCTCCGTTTGGCCGCCATGTTTTTTCTAAGCTTATTGGCGTGGTTGAAAACATACTCTCATCGCGGGTAGCCGGCTAGAGCGCCTTTCGTTCAACCCGTCGTGGTTTCTGCGACTTTTGCCCATGTTTGTGGCAGGCTTTGCGCCGATCATGACGCGTTGACGCGGGCGTGTGGACGGCGGACCGGGTCGCGTTGCGCATTCGCGCCAAGTCCTCGCGTTAAACGTTTGAAGGAATTGACATATCCTCTTCACAGCCCAAGCAGCCTCGGCAGCCACAGCGATATTGTCGGGAAATAAGTCACCAGCATCAGCACAAAGAGCATGACGCCGTAAAATGGCCAGATCTTGCGCATGACTTGTTCGATCGTAACCTTGCCCACCGCGCAGCCGACGAACAGGATCGCGCCAACCGGCGGGTGGCAGAGCCCGATGCCGAGATTGAGCATCATGATGATGCCGAAATGCACCGGGCTGACGCCGAAATTCATCATCACCGGCAGCAGGATCGGCGTGCAGATCAGGATCGACGGCGCCATGTCGAGCAGGCAGCCGAGCACCAGCAGCATGACGTTGATGAGGAGGAGGATGACATTCTTGTCGCTGGAAATGGTGAGAAAGAATGCCGTGATCTTCGCCGGCATCTGGGTGAGCGCCATCACATAGCCGACGCTCGACGCGCAGGCGATCAGGGTGAGCACCATGGCGACGGTGCGCAGCGTGCGATGAATGAGCCGCGGCAGATCGCGCCAGCGATAATCGCGATAGACGAACATGGTGACCAGGAAGGCCCAGACGCAGGCCACCGCGCCGGCCTCGATGGCGGTGAATATGCCGCCCAAAATGCCACCCAAAATGATGCCGAGCGTGATCAGGCCCCACAGCGCGTCGAAGCTGATCTTCACCGCTTCGCGCAGCGGCACGGTCTGGCCGCGCGGATGACTGTCGCGGTAGGCGATGACGAGGCACAGCACGATCAAGCAGAAGCCGAGGAGGAGACCCGGCACGACGCCGGCCATGAAGAGTGAGATAATGGAAATCGTTCCGCCGGTGGCGAGCGAATAGATCACCGCGTTGTGGCTTGGCGGCACCAGCAGCGCCTGCACCGAAGCGGTGATGGTGACGTTGGTGGCGAAGACGCGCGGGAAGCCGACTTTCTCCATTTGCGGGATCATCACCGAGCCGATCGCCGAAGTGTCGGCGACGGCGGAGCCGGAAATGCCGCTGAGAAAGGTCGTGGCCAGCACATTGACCACGGACAGGCCGCCGCGCACGCGGGTAAAGCCGACCAGCACGTCGGCGAAGGCGACCAGGCGCCGCGCCATGCCGCCTTCGGCCATGATGGCGCCGGCGAGCACGAAGAACGGGATGGTCAGCATGGCGACCTTGCTGACGCCGTCGGAGATTTTCAGCATCACCGCTTCGAGCGGAATGCCGATCCACAGCGCGCCGGCGATGGCCGCGAGCGCCAGCGAATAGGCGATCGGCACGCCGATGAAGAAGCAGAAGAACATCGTGACCAGCAGAACGGCGACATCCATGGCGCTGTCCCGTTTCGCTTCGCTCAGTGATGTTGCGTGGCTTCGGGATCGGGCGGCATGCCGAAGATCACGCGCTCGATGACGAAGAGGAGAAGGAGGGCGCCGCCGACCGGGATCGGCAGATAGGTCACGCCGACCGACAGCGACGGAAAATCCGCGATGCTGTTGTACCAGGTCGCCGCCACCAGCTTTTCGCCGTAAACGATCATGAACAGCGCCATGGTGGCGACCAGAAGCTCGGCTAAGAGCTCCGTGAACATGCGCAGCGGCGGTGGAAACATCTGAACGAAGAACGAGACGTTCATATGCAGCTGGCGGCGGTAGCAGGCGGCGGCGCCGATGAAGGTCACCACGATCGTAAGCAGCACCGCGGTCGGTTCCGGCCACGACGCCGCGCTGTTGAGCACGTAGCGGGTGAACACCGCCCACGGGATCACCGCCGAAATCAGCACCAGCGCGGTGCCTGCGACCACGACGCAAACCAGATAGAGCGCGTCCATCAGCTTGCGATAGAGAAGCGCCATGTGCTGCCTTCGATGAGCGCTTGCGAAGGGGAGGAGCGTTACCTGGATTGGGTCAGGCCGATCGGTTCGCGGACTATGACACGTCCTGGATGCGCTTGATCGCACCCGAATATTTCGGCCCGTATTTGTCCCATACCGGCTTGACCGCGTCCTGGAACGGCTTCTTGTCGGGAACGTCGATGATCTCGTTGCCGGCGGCCTTGGCTTTGTCCAGCGCCGCCGCCTCGTATTTGTTCCACAGATCGCGCTCTTCGGCCTGTGCCTCGCGGCCGAATTTCTTGACCAGGGCCTGATCGTCCTTCGACAGCGTGTCCCAGGTCTTGCGCGAGAATACCAGAATTTCCGGCACGATCAGGTGCTGGGTCAGGGTGTAATATTTGGCGACGGTGTAATGGTTGTCGAACACATAGCTCGGCGGATTGTTCTCGGCGCCATCGACGACGCCGGTCTGCAGCGCGCTGAAAACCTGGTCATAGCCCATGGCGACGCCGTTGCCGCCGAGCGCGTTCATCATGTCGACAAACATCGGATTGCCGATGACGCGGATTTTCAAGCCCTTCAAATCTGCAATCGTGTGGACCGGCTTTTTGATGGTGTAGATGCTGCGCGCGCCGGCATCCATCCAGCACAGTCCGATCAGCCCGGCCTTGTCGTTGTTGGTGACCTTGTCGAGCAACTCGGTGCCGATGTCGCCGTCGATCACCTTCTGCATATGAGCGGCGTTGCGGAACAGGAACGGCAGATTGAATACGTTGAGCTCGTCGATCACCGGGCCGAGCGTGCCGACCGAGACGCGGGCGAGCTGGATGGCGCCGACCTGCGCCTGCTCGATGGCTTCCTTCTCGCCACCAAGCTGCATGGCGGCAAACATCTGCACGCTGAGCCGTCCCTGGGTCGCGGCTTCGAGTTTCTTGCCGAGGCTTTCGACGGCGACGACCGTCGGGTAGCCTGCCGGATGCACATCGGAGGCTTTGAGCGCCAGCTTCTGCTGCGCCATTGCCGGCGTGCACAGATTTCCGGCGAGGCCGGCGACGGCAGTGCCGGCGCCAAGACCGGCACCAAGTCGAATGAATGCGCGGCGATCCATGTTTCTCCTCCCGCGAGTTTCCGCTTTGGCGGAACGTTGCACGCCTTTTCGAGCCGTTGAAGCCCTCGGCGGTCCATGTTATCAGGTCATACGATGACCAGATCATCAAGGAGTGTCAAGCTTTGGCCGCCCGCTCCCTAGAGCAATTGCTGCCGACATTTCGGCCGCTTGTGGCGCCGCGCGGGCTGACGGATCAGCTGGTCGCGCGCATTGCTGCCGACATCACCGGCGGCCGCCTGCCGCCCGGGTCAAAGCTGCCGACCGAGAAGGAGATGATGGCCGCGACCGGAGTGAGCCGCACGGTGGTGCGCGAGGCGGTGGCGTGCCTGCGCGCCGACGGTCTCGTCATGGTGCGGCAAGGGGTCGGCGCCTTCGTCGCCGCGCATGTGCGCCGGCCGTTCCGCATCGAAGTCGACGAGCTGGATTCGCTGCGCGAAGCGCTCGACGTCATGGAACTGCGCGCCGGCGTCGAGATCGAGGCGGCGGGGCTGGCGGCCGAGCGCCACAATGGCGCGCACATCAAGAAGATCGCCGAGGCTTACCGGCGCATCGAGGACGCCATCGGGCGCGGCGAGATCGCGGTCGACGAGGACTTTTCGTTCCATTGCAGTATCGCCGACGCCACCGGCAATGCGCAGTTCAAGCGCTTTCTGGATTATCTCGGCCGCTTCATCATTCCGCGCCAGAGCGTCCGCAAGAGCCTCACCCGCATCGAGGATCAGCGCGCGTACCTCAAGCGCATCCAGAACGAGCACATGGAAATCCTCGACGCCATCCGCGCTGGTGCTGCCGCCACCGCGCGCGCCGCGATGCGGCGTCACCTGGTCGACAGCCGCAAGCGCTATCAGAAGCTGGTGGCCGAGATCGGCGATGGCGCGGCGGCGACCGCTGCATCGTCGTAAGCTTTACCAGTCGCGAGGATTTTCATGCAGACAGTTTTGGTGACGGGCGCGGCGGGTGGCATCGGCACGCGGCTGCGCAAGCTTCTCGACGGCGTCTATCCAAACTTGCGCTGGAGCGATATTTGCGCGCCGGCCGATATGGCGAGCCACCAAACCTTCGTGCAGGCCGATCTCGCCGATCTGGCCCAGGTCGAAAAGCTCGTCGACGGCGTCGACGGCATCGTCCATCTCGGCGGCGAATCGATCGAGCAATCCTGGGACCGCATTCTCCAGGCCAATATCATCGGCTGTTACAACCTGTTCGAGGCGGCGCGGCGCAAGAAGGTCGAGCGCGTCGTCTTTGCGTCGTCGAACCACGCGGTCGGCTTCTATCCGCGGCAGCGCAAGATCGGCACCGACGAGCCGGTGCGGCCGGATTCGCGCTACGGCGTCAGCAAGGCCTTCGGCGAAGCGATCGGCGCGCTCTATGCCTATAAGCACGGCCTGCGCGTGACCTGCATCCGCATCGGCAACTTCGCCGACGCCCCGGTCGATCTGCGCCGGCTCGCCATCTGGATCAGCCCGGAGGATCTGGTGCAGCTCATCCGCATCGGGCTCGAGCATCCGGACCTGCGCCACGAGATATTTTTCGGCGCGTCGCACAACGAGCGTAGTTGGTGGGACAACGAGGCGGCCTACCGCTACGGCTATCGCCCGACCGGCCGCGCCGAAGACTCCGCCGCTGCGGCGCTCGCCGCGCAGAAGACGCTTGCCGCCGATCCGATCGGCGATTGGTACCAGGGCGGGCCGTTTTGCAGCGACGAATTCGACAGCGGCTTTGATCCCGCCGCGACCTGAACTTCAGCGCACCTGGAAAACCAGCTTGCCCCTGAAATGCCGCGCTTGGCTCAGGCGGTGCGCCTCGGCGGCTTGCGACAGCTTGTAGAGCTTGACCTCGGGCGGCTTGACGGCGCCGGCGACATAGAGCTCGGCAATGCGCTCCATCGCCTTGCGCGAACGCGGCACCGGCGGCCGCAGTGCGGTGACGTCACCGCGATCCGGCTTCGGCGGCTCGGCGCCTGAGGCGATAAAGGCGGCGCGGCCGCCCGGCTTGAGCACGGCAAAGGATTGTTTTGCCACATCGCCGCCGACCGTATCGAGCACGGCGTCGCAGCCGGACACCACGCGGGTGAAATTCTGCGCGTTGTAGTCGATGACCTGATCGGCGCCGAGGCCGCGCACATAGTCGACGTTCGCCGCGCTGCAGGTGGTGATGACGCGGGCGCCGAGATATTTGGCGAACTGAATGGCGAAACCGGCAACGCCGCCGGCGCCGCCCTGGATCAAGATGGTCTCGCCGCGCTGCAGTTTCAGCGTGTCTTCGACTGAATTGATCGCGGTCAGCCCGGTCAGCGCCAGCGCCGCGGCGTTGATATGCGAAAGCCCGTCCGGTTTCTTGGCGACGAGGGCGGCCGGGATTGCGATCTTCTCGCAATAGGTGCCTTCCTTGCCGGCGCCGAGCACGCCGAACACCGCGTCGCCCACCTTCAGATCGGCGCCGTCGCCGACCGCGCCGACCACGCCGGAAAAATCGCGCCCCGGAATTTGCGGAAATTTGACATTGGAATGTCGCGCATATTCGCCGGCGCGAAACTTCCAGTCGGCGGCGTTGACGGTCGCGGCATGAACGTCGACCACCACCTCGCCCGGGCCGGCCACGGGATCCGGCAAATCGCCATATTGCAGCACTTCCGGGCCGCCGAATTTCTCGATGTAAGCCGCTTTCATTGGATCAGGCTCTCCCTATCAAGGTTTTGCAACGGCCGGCCATCCTGGCACAAAGATCAGCGCAAGTTCATTGCGTTTGTTGATTCTAAAAGCTGCGGCAGGTCGCAGCCCGTCCCGTAAAACCACAGGCGGTGAATATTTGTCAAAACCTCTTCACGCTCGATTTCCCGAAACTTGCAGAACGCCACGATCTGATCGCCGGCCCGGTGGATGTGCAGCTGTTTGCCCCACTTTTGCGCATTGAATATAGCGATGATTTTTCCGGGAAACACCGACTGAAAATGCGCTGCCGCCTCGACCACGTCGTAGGTGGTTTTGTCGAAGGTCTGCCGTTCGAACGACATGATGGGGTAGTCGATCTTGACCCAGCCGCCCCGGTAGCTCTCGACCGCATCGCTGCCGTTGCGTTCATACATCGTCAACAGCGCCGCGGGACTGATGTCGAGCAACTGCCGGCCGAGTTTTTGCGCGCGCTCGAGCTCAAAGTTCGTCACCCAGGAGGGTTTTGCCTGCGGTCTCGCCTCGCTCGCCGCCGGGGCGGGCGCCGGCGCTTGCGGTCGCAACACCGCGCTTGTTGTCACAAAGCCGACGAGACCCGACGCGATCGCAAGAGCGGCGACCGCGGCGGTTTTGGACGATTTGCGGAGATGGCCGGTGATGGTCGGGCCAAGATATTCGGCCGATTGGTGCCAGCCGCTTTCGGCGGCGGCGGAAAGATATCGAGACGCCTTGCGAAGATAGAACGCGGCGATCGGCCAAAGGTGTTCAGTCGATTGGCGCAAGCCCCTTGCGGCGGCGGCGCCGACATATCGAGACGCTTTGCGAAGATGAAACGCGACGATCGGCCAATGCGATTCAGTCGATTGGCGCAGATACCTCGCGGTTGTCCAGAAATATCGCGATGAATTGCACAGCCGGTCCGCAACGATCGCCCGGAGCGACGTCGCAGCTTTTCTGCAACCCGTGGGGGCCCAATACGCAGGCGAGTCCACGGAACTTCCCCCCAACACAACGACTGTTACACGTACACCCGCACTGTCGCATCTGCTTCGCGAGAGTCAATCACAATGGTGGCGCGATACCATCATTTGGCCACTTGGTTTGCGCAATTCGGCCATGACCTCACGCTGACATCCGGACGCGTGTAATAGGGTGGCGGGAGTACGCGTAACGCGATCGGAGCCGGAAAAACCTTTGGACGCAAAACTTGAGACGCAAAACTTGAGACGCAAAACTTGGGACGCAAAACACTTGGAACGAATGTATCGAATGTATGCGTGAGGTGCCAGAGATGAGCGAGCGGGCGCGCGAATTTTTGGAGCACTGGGTGTTGGACCATGTCGGGGCGGTTGCCGACGAGTACAGGATGCGAGAAACGGTACGGCTCGTGGCGCTGTGCCGGGAGGATGCGATCCGCGCCGGTATCGCGCCGGACGAGCTGCGAACGGCAGCAGGCGGCAATTTGATCCAATGCATGTTGGCAGCCTTGAGCGCGGCGGCAGCGCGGACGAGGCAGACCGCCGATTCGCATTAGCTGCAATCCCCCAAGGCTGACCGCTCCACCCGTGGATGGGATACGAGGCATTGCGCCCGTCAGCAGGAAAAATCTTGCCCAATGTCCCGTGAATCGGTTCAAGTTATAGGGGGCGACGGGTTTCATAGAAGCAGGGAGGAATACAGGATGACGCGAACGGTCTTATTGGGTGTCGCGTTGGCTTTCGGTCTTGCGACCGCCGCCGGCGCTGCAGTCACGCCCGCTCCTGTCGGCAAGGCCTACAGCCCGGTGATCAAGGCCGCGGAAGGATGCGGGCCGGGATTTTGGCGCGGTCCGGGCGGCAAGTGCCATCCGATGTTCGACGGCAGAGCCTGCCCGCCGGGATATCATCTTGGCCCGGAAGGCAAAAAGTGCTGGCCCAATTAGGCTAATTGAGATCGCACGGGGCCGCCTCTGTGGGCGGCCCCAATCTCTTATAGAGCTCGCATTTTTATAGAGCTCGCCGTCGGACCATCACCACTGCCGGCGAGGGCGCGGCGGCTGTCCGCCGGGCGGAACGTATTGCGTATTGGCATTACAGAAGCCGCCCATGCCAGCGAGCGTGGCCATGCACTGCTGAAAGGTCGTGAACCCGCAATTGGTGCCGCCGAGGCCGCTATATTGCGCGCACCACGGATAATTTTGCGCCTGTGCGCGCGAGCCGATGCCGGCGGTCACGGCGAAAATTGCCAGTAGGAAAAGCAAAATTCTCATGGTGACCTCTCGGTGTTGCCGCCCTGGGACGCGCCACCAACGATCACGAGTGGTTGTGGGCTCGCGGCGTCGGTTGCCCGCCAGGGGGAACGTATTGCGTATTGGCGTTACAGAAGCCGCCGTTGCCGCTCAGGGCCGCTTGGCACTGTTGAATGGTGGTGAACCCACAATTCTGGCTGCCGAAGCCGGCATAATCCGCACACCACGGATAATTCTGCGCCTGCGCGCTCGAGCCGATGCCGATGGTCACGGCGAAAATTGCCAGCATGAAAAGCACGATTCTCATGGCCGATCTCCTCGTGTCGCGATGCTCCTCAATCATAAACGCCGAGACAGCAATATTATTGCGGTAGCGACGCAACGAATCTCTCTGCTTCACCCGTTGCGGCTGCACAACGCACGAATTGGTGAGCGTGCTAACATTGGCACGAGAAAAAGTTTGTAAGTCCTTAATTTTATTGGCAAACCGCCAAACGGTCACGAAGGTTTGCGGGCTCTCGGCACGGGGTGCACGGCCGGCGGAACGTATTGCGTATTGGCATTACAGAAGCCGCCAATCCCGCGCACCGTGGCCATGCACTGCTCGCGGCTGACGAAGCCGCAATTGTATGAGGCATCACCGACATCATAAATCGCGCACCACGGATAATTCTGCGCCTGTGCGTGCGTGCCGATGCCGGCGGTCACGGCGAAAACCGCCAGTAGGAAAAGCAAGATTCTCATGGTGACCTCCCGGTGTTGCGATGGTGCTCAATCACTAACGCCGTGCCGGCGATATTATTGCAGCAGTGACGCAGGAAATTTTTCCCTTTTTTACCGGGCGGCGTGTTCGGCAACACGGGGGGCCGGCTGCGACGCTCGCCCCGCGCCGGCACAGTCATCGCCCCTTCAAGGTATCGATAAATTCAATGACGTTTCTGCGAATTGCTTTTTGTTCGATCGCGAGAAAGCCACGGACAAGAGTGGCGCCCTCGCGGGTCGCGAGGAATGAAAGGATTGCGCCTTCCGAGAGCTCGCCGTCTTTCTGCGCCGGCATCTTCTTGCCGACGGTTGGTGCGCCCTCGAAAAAATAAAATGGCGAGACGCCCAGCACGTCACTGAGTTGTTGCAGGCGTGACGCCCCGACGCGATTCGCTCCTCTCTCGTATTTCTGAATTTGCTGGAACGTGATGCCGACCGCGTCGGCAACCTCGGTCTGGCTCATTTGCAAAAAAATCCGGCGGGCGCGAATCTTTTGCCCGACGTGGGTATCTACGGCCGTGGGGCCTCTGCGGCTGGTCGACGCCTTCGCCATGTCTGAAGTCCTTTCATTCAAACGAACCCTAGGGTTGGCACAAACCGAATGTCGCGTCAAAATTGCCCTCCTGCCGGTCAGCCGAGCGCCGGCCAACCCGCGCTTGCCGGCGCGTCGGCGGGGTGCGAACGAGACACCGCGGCTATGCGCCGGCGCGTTAACCATACGCCAGTCGTTCCTAACGCTCATTGTTAATACTTTGTTAAGGTTCTCGCCTTGCCCGAGGCAAGTGCGCCTGAGCTCATGACAAGTTTCCGCAGGATTAATTCACCGGTCGCGCTTGCCACATGCGGCATGTTCCTTGTGCCGGAGCCCTTTGGCGCCTGCCTGTTGCTGGCAGCGGCGGTTTGGTGGCTGTGGCGAAAAGCCGGATGCCCGTGCCGTAGCATGGTGTCGTCGTTCCGGGAGGTGGTTTGGCGCGGCCTGCACTATTTGGCTTGTTACCATCCGCATCGGGAGATCAACGCCAGCCCCGACGATAACAGCGGCGGCGAAGCGGCGTAGGACCACCGGAAAAACGAGCACTGGGCTTGCGGCTTGACCGACCTAGTCTGGCCGTTATTGACTGAGATTAAACCCGGTCCAAACCTCAGGAGACTCCCATGCGCGACTTCCTTCGTCCCCTCGCTGGCGTCCTCAGTTTTGCCTGCCTCGCCACCGGGTTGACCGTCTTATCGACGGGCTGCGCGTTGGCGCAGGCCAGGCAGGCGCCGCCGAGCCAGATGGCCCCGGCCCAGCCAGCTCCGCCGCCCTTGAAGCAGATGGCGCTGACCGACAAGCAGATCGATGGCGTGCTTGCCGCGCAGAAGGACATCGATGCGATTACCCAGAAGCTGCCGCCCAATGCCCCGCCAAGTCCGAAGGCGGTCGCGCAGCTCGATGCCGTGGCCAAGAAGAATGGTTTTGCCAGCTACGATCAATACAATGATGTCGTCGACAACATCACGCTCGTGCTTTCGGGCTTCGATCCAGTAGCCAAAAAATATGTCGGCTTCGATGCGGCGACCAAGGCGCAGATCGCTCAGGTCCAGGCCAACAAGCAGATGTCGGCCAAGGACAAGAAGGATGCGCTCGCTGAGCTCAACGAGTCGCTTAAGTCCCCACCGCCACCGATCGAAAATAAGGGCAATATCGATCTCGTCGGCAAAAATTACGACAAGCTCGCCGATGCGCTCGGAGGAGGCCAGCAGTAGGCGCCGGCAACCTCGATGGGAAAAGGGCCGCGGATGGGTCAGCTAGTGAACCTCGCTTCGGCTGCCGCTCATCAGCCCTCGGCTTGGTTCGGATAGGTTCACGCCCATACGCCTGTATAAGTGAATCTTGTTGCGCAACGCGCGGACCGAAATGCCGAGCACATTGGCGGCGTGGGTTCGATTCCCACCCCGCCAAGCCAATGTCTCGCAAATCAGGCCGCATTCGACCGCCGCAATGGTGTGGCCGACAAGCTTGCGAACGAGATCAATTTCGTCCGGTGGGAGGCCAGCTGAGCGAAGAAAGTCATTCGCCACAGGTGGCACGTTTTGGCGCAGAACATCGGGCATAACCGCCTCCCGTAAAGACCGAGCTTCCAGCTTGAAGCCGTCGAATCGAGATGCAGCCCCCCATACCCGGACACCAGCGTGCGCCGACAGGGTTAACAGATTCTTAAAGCATCCAACGCGGGGAGCGGCGCGGGGGTCATCGGCCGCTCAGCACCGCGGCCTTCACAGCCAGATGCCATGATAAAAAATCAGAACGACGGCGGCGACAAAAATTCCGATGATGATGGCGGCTAGAAGCCGCGCTGGCTGATAACGGCGAGGCATCGGCGTGCACCTGATGTTGGGGCGGCGCTTGAGATGTTACTTCGACCTTGGCTGAGCCACGCTTGTCACCTGTCGGCGCTGTTCCAGTCTATTGGCGACCCCGGCTGGATTCGAACCAGCGACCTTCAGCTTAGAAGGCTGTTGCTCTATCCCCTGAGCTACGGGGCCACGCGACGTCTCAACATATATAGAATCTTGCGCCGCAACGCGCGGTTAATCGTGCGTATGGGCTTACCGCCTGCGGCCAAGAAATCGACCACGAACGCAGCAATGAACGCGCTGCCCGCCTGGAGCAACTAAGACCGGCGTCCGGGCCGCCGGCGCTTCGCGGCCGTCGCCCGCGCGCGCCGCTGCCGCGCGATCGGAAGGTTGCGAATTGTTTAGCTTGAAGAGACTTCTTCGGCCACGAACCCGACAAGATCGTCGCCTCAACTTGCCAGGCTGGGTCGAATTACGGCCCTTGGGAGGACTTCAGCAATGTTTGCGCTCACTCGCGCCGGTTTCGCGGTAGCAATCGCGGCCGCGCTTTTTGCCGTTGCGCCGTTCGCCGCCAAGGCCGCGGACAAGCCATTTCAAGACAGCGATCTCGCCGACAGCGCGGTTCAGCTCGAAGGCCAGATCAAGTCGGACGCAGGTGCCGCCACCAAGCCCGCGGCGCAAATCCGCAAAGACGCCGATTCAACCTTTGCCAAGAACGATTTCCGCACCGGCATGACGCTGCTCGGCCAGATCGTCGCCGCGCAGCCCAACGACGCGACCACCTGGCTGCGCATGGCGCGCACCGTCATGCAGATCCGCCCGGTCAACGACCAGGAACGCGCGACGCTGCTCGAGCGCGCCTCGACCGCGGCCTACATCGCCTATCAGCGCACCACCAACCGCAACGAGGAGGCCGACAGCCTCGCACTCCTCGGCGACGTCATGAGCCAGCGCCAGTTGTGGCGGCCGGCGCTCGATGCGCTACGGCTTTCGCTCGACATTCGCGAAGCCGCCAATGTGCGCGGCCAATATGAGCGGCTGCGCGATCAATACGGTTTCCGCGTGCTGGATTACTCGGTCGATGCCGATACCGCGTCGCCGCGCGCCTGCTTTCAGTTTTCCGAGGATTTGCCGGCGCGCACCGATTTCTCGCCCTTCGTCGTGCTGGCCGGCACCGACAAGCCGGCCATCTCGACGACCGAGAAACAGCTCTGCGTCGAAGGGCTTAAGCACGGCGACAGTTACACAGTGACGCTGCGCGCCGGACTGCCGTCGGTGGTGCACGAGTCGCTGTCGAAATCGTCGGACTTCGTCATCTATGTGCGCGACCGCAAGCCTGCGGTGCGGTTCTCCTCCACGGCCTATGTGCTGCCGCGCACCGGGCAGCGCGGCATTCCGGTGATCAGCGTCAACACCAAATCGGTCGCCGTCGAGATCTATCGCATCAGCGACCGCAATCTGGTCGATACCATCGCCGGCTATACCAGCTACGACCGCGGCGATTTCCAAAGAAGCCTCGACCGCTCCGACATCGAGCGGCTCAAGGAATCCCACGGCGTCCAGGTCTGGAACGGCGATCTCGCTGTCGACTCAGCGCCGCTCAATGCCGACGTCACCACGGCATTCCCGGTCGACCAGGCGGTCGGCGACCTCAAACCCGGCGTCTACGTCATCGTGGCGCAGCCGCAGGAGCTGAAAAACGTCGATACCAATTACGAGGCGCTGGCGACGCAATGGTTCATCGTTTCCGATCTCGGGCTTGCGGCCTTCTCCGGCAACGACGGCATCCACGCCTTCGTCAATTCGTTGGCCACCACCGATGCCAAAAGCGGCGTCGAGGTGCGGCTGATTTCACGCAGCAACGAGGTTTTGGCCACGCGCCGCACCGACGCCGGCGGCCACGTGCAATTCGAAGCCGGCCTGGCTAGCGGGGAGGGCGGTGCCGCGCCCACGTTGATAGCCGCCAATGACGGCCAGGGCGATTTTGCCTTCCTCAACCTCACCGGGCCGGCGTTCGACCTCACCGACCGCGGCGTCTCCGGCCGGCCGGCGCCGAACGGCCTCGATGCCTTCGTCTATGCCGAGCGCGGCGTCTATCGTTCTGGCGAGACGGCCTATCTCACTGCGCTGTTGCGCGACGCCCAGGGCGCGGCGTCGTCCGGCGTGCCGCTGACCTTTGTGGTCGAACGGCCCGACGGCGTCGAGTATCGGCGCACCCTGGTGCAGGACCAGGGCTTGGGCGGCCATGGGCTGACCTTGCCGATCGCGGCCTCGGCGCCGACCGGCACCTGGCACGTGCGCGTCTTCACCGACCCGAAACGCGCAGCTGTCGGCGAGACCACGTTCCTGGTCGAGGACTACGTGCCCGAGCGGATCGAATTCGATCTGTCGTCGCCGAGCGGGACGATCTCGAAAACCAATCCGGCCACCATCAACCTTGCCGGCCGCTTCCTCTACGGCGCGCCGGCTTCGGGCCTCGATCTCGACGGCGACATGAATATCGCCGCGGCGGCCGAGCGCTCCGGTTTTGCCGGCTATCAGTTCGGCCTCGACGGCGAAGACGTCGCTGCCGTGCAGCAGCCGCTGGATAGTCTTCCGTCGACCGACGATGCCGGCAAAGCGACCTTCAATGTCGATATCGACAAACTGCCGTCGAGCACGCATCCGCTCGAAGCCCGCATCGCCGTTCGCATGGCGGAGCCGGGTGGCCGTGCGGTGGAGCACAAGATCACGCTGCCGGTCACGGCGAGCGGCAACATGATCGGCGTCAAGCCGCTGTTCGCGGGCCGCTCGCTGGCCGACGGCGCCAGCGCCGCGTTCGACGTCGTCGTCGTTGCCCCCAACGGCACCGCGGTCGCGACCAAGGGCCTGCACTACGAGCTGTTGCGCGTCGAAACCCATTATCAGTTCTATAAGCGCGACGGCTCGTGGCATTTCGAGCCGGTCAAGACCACCTCGCGGCTATCCGACGGCGCGCTCGACACCGCGGCCGACAAACCCGGCCATATCGCGCTGCCGGTGAATTTCGGCCGCTACCAGCTCAATGTCACGTCGCCCGAGCCGAACGGCCCGACCACGTCGGTGACATTCGATGCCGGCTGGTAT
>Ga0210394_10002090_pt1 | contig 28571 bp, 25 predicted proteins | sample IncBWC12MmetaG_FD_160121 | JGI IMG/M metagenome (GOLD analysis project Ga0210394, IMG submission 160121) | Forest soil microbial communities from Barre Woods Harvard Forest LTER site, Petersham, Massachusetts, United States - Inc-BW-C-12-M | ecosystem: Environmental > Terrestrial > Soil >...
GAAGTCAAAGCATTCTACGAGAGCGAAATAGCGCTCCTTCCGGCGTCGGCGCCGAAGTGTCGCCAGAAAACGCTTGACAGGGTGCAGCGTCGTTAGAGACGGAATGACAAGATTTTAGGCATTGAGTAGCAGAATTTCAGTATCAACCATCACAGACTGCAACTGTGGAAAACACCCTCCAACAGCAACGAAGCGGTAGGAACGCCAAATCGATGTCATTCCTGGTTTTTACCACCATCACAGCTACTGCCTCAACTAGGGGAAACCAATGCCACTGCTGCTGCCTTTTTGCAGATCGCCTTAGGGCCAACGGCGGCACCATAGCCGACGTTCTTTCCTGATATAAGCTCTTCCCATCGAGCTAGATACACAATTTCACAGAAACCTCCAAAAAGCGGTAGCTGGTCTTTCATAACTCATTTACAATCTCGCAAGTCGCTTGAAGTGCGACACTTAGCGTTTCCCGATTTGGAAACTGACATGGCAGCGAAGTTGCTCATTGGAGATCAGGCGCTGGCGGAGGTCGATCCACGTCTCGCCAGCCCAACCTTGGGAGTGCCGCTGAAACCGATGAATCGGGAAAGCCAAGTCCGTTCTGTTGCGGTGCTCCTGTTCCTGCTGACCGTGGCTGCGGTCGTCTTTGCGGGCTTCAATCTTGATGCCGAGCTCAAGTTCGCCGTTCCCGATGACGGCGTTTGGTGGATCGAACACGGTGGGCGACTGACTGCCGACCGAGTTGATCCCAGAGGGCCTGGTGCCAAAAGCGGAATCAAGGCCGGCGATCAACTGGTGTCCATCAATGGACAGGAAGTCCAGAATATGTCCGGCTTGGAGCGCCAGCTCTACCGTACTGGCGTCTGGTCCAAGGCTTCTTATTCCCTGTTGCGGCAAACAGTTCCTCTGGATTCAAGCGTCATTCTGGTCCCTGCTGAACGATCGCTCAACAATTGGCTGCGGCTGATTGCTCTCATTTACCTTTGCATCGGGCTCTACGTCTTGCTGCGCCGCTGGACCGCTCCGGGTTCGACGCACTTTTACATTTTCTGCTTGGTCTCGTTCATCGCCTACGCCTTCAAATACACCGGCAAGCTGAACGATTTCGATTGGACCATCTATTGGGGCAACATCGCCGCCGGGGTGTTGCAGCCTGCTCTGTTTCTTCATTTTGTCCTGACTTTCCCGGAGAAACGCCAGACGGTGCGCAAGCATCCTTGGCTACTGGCGCTGGTTTACTTGCCGGCGACGGTTCTCCTAGCCACCCACGTCACCGCCATGCGTTCCCTGCAAGCCAGCGAGCGGCTGCGCTGGAACCTCGACCGTATGGAAATGTCCTACGGCTCGTTGTTCTTTCTCGCCGCCGCCACGTTGCTCTGGTACAGCTATCGCAAAGCCAGTACCACGATCCTGCGGCAGCAGTTGAAGTGGGTGACTCGCGGCACGATTCTGGCCATCATTCCCTACACCCTGTTCTATGTGGTCCCGTATCTGATGGGCTCATTGCCCGGCGCGACCATGAAGCTTTCCGCACTGTCGCTGGCTTTGCTGCCGCTCACCTTTGGATATGCCATCTTCCGCTACCGCCTGATGGATGTGGACCTCATCTTCAAGCGCGGCGTGGTCTATACGCTGGCGGCGGCAATTGTGGTGGGATTGTATTTCGGCCTCGTGGCGGCTGTGGCAGAACTGGTGCAGAGGCAGAAGCCAAACAGCGGCCCGGTGGGCTTGATTCTCGCTGTAGTTGTGACTGCGCTCCTGTTCGACCCAGTACGCAAGTGGATTCAGGACCGGGTCGACCAATACTTCTACCGCACGCGCTATGACTACCGCCGCACGCTCCTCGAGTTTGGTCGGGAGTTAAGTTCCGAGACCGACCTGAACACCATGCTGTCGTCTCTGATCGACCGGCTCTCGCATACCCTTGCCGTCGACCGTATGGCGATTTTCCTGGCGGGGGAAAAAGCGGATCGGTTCGTGCTGGCCAAGGCCTTCGGCCTGTCCGCGCCCGCAAACATCGATCTCGGGTTTCTGAGCGCGTCGCGCCCTGAGCAAGCGGGACATCTTTTCTTCGAGAACACTCACCAGGTGCCGCGCGAGACTCCGGAAGCGCAGCAGGCGATCGCGCGTCTCGATCTGAATTACTACATCCCCTGCCACGCGCAGCAGAAAACCGTCGCCGTGCTCGGCCTGGGAAAAACTACTCAGGGCGACTTCCTCTCCAGCGAAGATATGGAGTTGCTCGAAACTCTCGGTGGCTACCTCGGCATCGCGATCCAGAACGGCCAGCTTTATGAGTCGTTGCAGCAGAAGGCGGCAGAGTATGAGCGCCTCAAGGACTTCAACGAAAACATCGTCGAATCCATCAACGTGGGCGTGATGGCCCTCGACATGGAAGATCGCATCGAGAGCTGGAACGCGCAGATGGAAGTGATGTACGCATTGCCACGCTGGCAAACTCTGACCCAGCCGCTAAAAGCAATCTTCCCAGCCGAATTCGTCGAGGAATTCGATCGCATGCGGCGGGAGCCCGGCATTCGCAATCTCTACAAGTTCCGCCTGAAAACACCCGCAGGCGAAATACGCAGCGTGAATGTTGCGCTCGCGCCCCTGGTGACGCGGAAGTTTGAGGTGATCGGGCGACTGATCATCATGGATGACATCACGGAGCGCATCGATCTTGAGACCCAGCTTTCGCAGGCCGACAAACTCTCGTCGATCGGCCTGCTGGCAGCGGGCGTGGCGCACGAAGTGAACACGCCGCTGGCCGTGATCTCTTCCTACACCCAGATGCTGGCGAAGCAACTGCAGGGCGATCCGCAAAAATCCGGGCTGCTGGAAAAAATCACGCGGCAAACCTTCCGCGCCTCAGAGATCGTAAACAATCTCTTGAATTTTTCGCGAACCAGTGGCAGCGAGGTACGCGACGTCGATGTGAACAAAGTCATTGCCGACACGCTGGCGTTGCTCGACCATCAGTTCAAAGTGGCCAAGGTGCAGGTGGAGAACGCGCTTGCGCCACAGCTTCCTCCCATCCAGGGCAATCCGGGGAGACTGCAGCAGGTCTTCCTGAATCTGTTTCTTAACGCGAAAGACGCCATGCCAGGCGGAGGCAGGCTGCGCATTGCCACAGCCAACGGAGAAAGCGTCAGTGTGTCTGTTTCCGATACCGGATCGGGGATTGCGCCTGAGCACATCCAGCGCATTTATGATCCGTTTTTCACCACGAAAACGTCGCCTCGTGAAGGTCAGGCTCGCGGCACTGGGCTCGGCCTTTCCGTCACCTACGGCATCATCCAGGAACATGCAGGTAAGATTCGCGTGGAGAGCCATCCCGGCACAGGGACGACCTTCACTCTGGATTTCCCCCTAAGCAGGAAAACCGTTCATGCATAAACGATACGGCTTAGGCAGGGCGGAAAGAACGTTCGAGGCTGAGCATGTCTGACACGGCAGTGATTCCGAACGCGCTGATGAATGGAAATCCTGGTCTCGCAGGCGCTGTGCTCATCATTGACGATGAGGCGGAGATTCGCGAATCGTTGCAGACCCTGTTGGAGATGGAAGGCTTTGCCGTGGAGACGGCTGTGAGTGGAGAAGCTGGGCTGCAGCGCATCGGCGAGCATCCTTTCGATCTGATTCTGCTCGACCTTGCCTTACCCGGCCGCGACGGTATGGAAATCCTGGCTGAGATTCGTTCCCACGAAACCGGACTGCCGGTGATTATGATCACTGCTTACGGCACGGTTGAGAACGCCGTGCGTGCCATGCAAGCCGGGGCCGCCAACTTCGTCCAGAAACCCTGGGATAACGAGAAGCTTCTGGCCGACGTGCGCGCAGCCATAGGATGGCGCCGGGCCGCGGAAGAAAACGTTCAACTGAAGCGCGCTCTCAAGCAGCGCTACAACTTCGAAAACATTGTGGGCAAAAGCGAGCCCATGCTGAAGATCTTCGACTTGGTGGCGCAAGTCGCCAACAGCCGCTCCACCGTGTTGCTGCAGGGCGAAAGCGGCACTGGCAAGGAAGTCATTGCCAAAGCGACGCACTTGAATTCGCCGCGCCATGACCGGCCTTTTGTGCCGGTGAATACTGGCTCCATGCCGACCGACCTGCTGGAATCGACTCTCTTCGGCCACGTGAAAGGCGCTTTTACCAGCGCGATCGCTTCGAAAAAGGGCCTTTTCGAGATGGCCGATCGAGGCACATTATTTCTCGACGAAATCGCGACCATGGGCCTCGAAACCCAAGCCAAAATTCTGCGCGTGCTGCAAGACCGCAAGTTCATGCACCTGGGTGGAGTGCAAGAGATTCAAGTGGACGTGCGTATCATCGCCGCCACTAATGTTGACTTGCGCTTGCTCGTACGCGAGGGCCGCTTCCGCGAAGACTTGTTTTACCGCTTGAATGTGATCACGATTGAGCTTCCTCCATTGCGCCAGCGCCGGGAAGACATTCCTCTGCTGGTCGATTTCTTCCTGAAAAAATATGCCGAAGAAAACGACCGGCCGGTGCGCCACATCACTCCCGAGGCTCTGCGGCCATTGATGTCCTATTCGTGGCCTGGGAATGTGCGCGAACTGGAAAACGTGATCGAACGCGCTGTCGTACTGTCTTCGGGAACCGATATTGGTCTCGATCTCTTGCCCGACAATCTATTGGGCCGGGGATCTTCGTTCACCATGCACGATCCGCCCGCGGATGCATCGTTGTTTGAAATCGTGGAAGATGTTGAACGGCGCATCATCACCGACATGCTGGAGAAATGCAACTGGAACCAGACCGAAGCCGCCGAGCATTTCAAGATTCCCCTCTCCACCTTGAACCAGAAAATCCGCCGGTTGAATATCGAGATCAAGAAGAAGACTCGCGGATAAAAGCAGCTTCCGGTTTCCACAGGCAAAGCAGTACCTAGTTGCCAGTACTCAGCAAAACACTTTCGGAACGGTCTGCCGATTTTTTCTGGGTACTGGGTACTTGGTTTGCCCCATATCCCTTCGTGATTTTTCTATGACTGATCTAATCGGACAATCGAGATGTACGGAAGGAATAATGCAGTAGCTCAATCGCAAGCGGGACGCACCAGTGCTTCAACACCGATGCGCCCCTGACCAAAATCGCCTTCGACGAGGCAACCATGGCTCCTACAAAAGGTAGCGGGTTCCATTTCCCGCTGCAACCCGCGCACGCTGATTTCCTCCGCTTCAGTCCCATTTTCGGACTGCGCCTTCCGCTTCAATGCAATGCCCACGCACCGCCCTGATGCTGCACGCTCCGGAGAAAGCAGATTCCTCGCGCAATAGCCGCGCTACGGAATGACAAACGAAAAGACAGAGTGACCAACGAAACGATTCAACAATCAAGGAGATATAACTATGCCGAAAGCACATCTGTTTGAAGCGTTGTTGCAGGTGAATCAGGGGATTGATAATGCGGTGCAAGGACTGCAACGGCTCAAGAAGAAATCGGACTTGCTGCAAGGACCCTTTGGCGAGACAGTGGCGCGCCTGGAATCAGACCGGGCGCAGGTGAATGTGCGTTTTTTCGCGGTCATGGAAGCGTGCCAGCAACGCGATACGGAGCAGTTGATTCGTAGCTAGGGCAGGCTCTGGGGCACCCGGCCGGTTGAATGTCGAGATCAAGAAGAAGACTCGCGGATAGAACAGCTTCCCGCTGACCGGTCTTAGGCTTCAGGTTCTTGGGCAATTAAAGTTCTACCGCTGTCTTCTGCTATAGTTCCGAAAAGCCCAGCGGTTCAATCGCTGCGGCTTTCTGAACCGCATGCAACTCATTTCGCCAACCGAACTCGCCAAAGAAAAAACAAAATCGGTTCAGGATTACGTGCTCTTTTGCACGCACGCCGTTGCCAATCTTTTCCGAAAACCGCTTTATGTCGGCGATATTGTGCAGCAGGCCGATGCCATTGGCGTAGGGTCGCTACCCATCGTTCTCTTGACCGGCTTCTTCACGGGAGCGGTGCTGGCCCTGCAAGCCGCGAACACTCTTAGTCGCTTCGGTTCCATCAACCTGATCGGCGAATTGGTCTCGGCTTCCATGGTTCGAGAACTGGGACCGGTGCTCACCAGCCTGATGGTTGCCGGACGAAATTCCTCGGGCATGGCCAGCGAGTTGGGGTCGATGGTGGTAACCGAACAAATCGATGCCATGCGCGCCCTCGGCACCGATCCCATGAAGAAGCTCGTCACGCCGCGCGTGGCCGCCACCGTGTTCATGCTGTTTTTTTTGGCGATCATCTCCGATTTGGTGGGATTGGCAGGCGGATCGATGGTAGCCAAGGTTCTTCTGCGCCTTGACGCCCGGCAATACTGGTCCAACGCTTGGGAGACGCTGGTGTTTCAGGATATTTTCATGGGACTAATCAAGCCGGTGCTCTTCGGGTTCGTGATTGCGACCATCGGTTGCTTCTACGGAATGAATACGAGCGGCGGAACGCAGGGAGTGGGCAAGGCCACCACTCAAGCGATGGTCGCTTCTTCCGTGCTGATTCTCGTACTCGATTTCTTCGTGACCCGCTTCCTGATGGCCGTGCTCTCGTATCACTGATCGTATGTCCACGCCGACCCTGCCGCTCGATTCCGCTGCCGTGACCGCGAAAGAAGACTCCACGCCAGCCATCGTGTTTGAAGATGTAAAGCTTTCTTTTTCAGAGAACGACGTTTTGCGGGGAGTCTCGTTTCGCTTGAATCGCGGAGAAACCAAGGCAATCTTCGGCGTTGCTGGCTCCGGAAAGAGTTTACTTCTGAAGCTGGCAATGGGACTCATCCGGCCGGACTCGGGGCACATCATGGTGCTCGGCGAGGATGTGACGCAGATGCGTGAAGAGGACCTCTTCGCGTTGCGCCGTAAAATTGGGATGGTTTTTCAGGAGAGTGCGCTGTTCGATTCTCTCTCGGTTCGCGAAAATGTGGCGTATCGGCTAACCGAAGAACATGGCATCTACGATGATGAGATCGATCGCAAAGTGCGCGAGGCGTTGCGCTTTGTGGAGCTGGAACACACTCTTGATCTCGATCCTTCGGAGCTTTCTGGCGGCATGCGGCGGCGCGTGGCAATTGCGCGTGCATTGATTACACAACCTGAATTGCTGCTTTATGACTCGCCCACCGGAGGTCTCGACCCCGTGACCTCAAACACGATTATTGAATTGATCGTGAAGCAACGCGATGTGAACAAAACCAGCGCCCTGCTCGTGACGCATCGGCTGCAGGACGCCTTCACCATGGCGACGCACCAGTTCGACACCAAAACCAACCGCTTGATCGCGCTGCCTCCCGGCCAGCACTGTGACGTACCCATGAGTTTCCTGATCCTGCGCGATGGCAAAATAATTTTTGACGGCGACCTGAACCAACTGGCGCACACTCAGGATGAATACATCAAGGAATACATTTCGTAGCGGCTTGTGATTGAGCTAGCGGGTAACTTGTAATTGATGAGCGGATGCCACGCAAAAGGGAAGCTAAAAACGGGGAGGGCGGGGGAGGGCCGCGACCCGAATAACAGGGTCGTTAATAGTATGCGGTGGCAGTGCCCGAAAACACAAGTGGAAAGCGACTTCCCGGCCTCCATTCTTCGCTGAGCCGCATAATCCTTCACATTTACCGCAGCGCGCTCGCTTAGAATAGGCAACTCCTGTCATCATGGCATACGTTCGGATTACTCCCTGAGACTACGCTGAAACCCGAAGCCGATTGACAGGTTCTCGCGGAATTACCTCCGGCAACAATCTCAAGCTGTAAACTCACAAGAATGCGGGTAAAGATTCTCGGTTCGGCGGCTGGAGGCGCATTTCCGCAATGGAATTGCTCCTGCGCAAATTGCCGCGCCGTGAGAGCTGGCACATTCCGCGGCAAGCCGCGCACCCAGACGCAGGTTGCGATCACCCAGGACGGGCAATCGTGGTTCTTGTTGGGCGCTTCTCCGGATTTGCGCGCGCAAATTGAAGCGACCCCCGAACTGCATCCCCGCGAAGGTCTGCGCCAGTCGCCCATCGCAGGCGTAGTACTAGCCAATGCCGACGTGGACCACGTTCTGGGACTGCTTCTCTTACGCGAACTCCAGCCGCTGCGCATTCACGCGACCGCTTCCGTGTGCAGCATCCTCCGTGAGGACAATTCGATGTTCGCGATGTTGCAGCGCGTTCCGAATCAAGCGGTGTGGAGCGAATTTCAGGCCGGAACTGAATTCAGTTTATGCAATGCACGTGGCGAAAGTTCCGGCATAAACTTCCGCGCATTTTCGTTGAGCACTCATTTTCCCGCATATGTGAGGCCAGAACGGCGGTCGCAGCTCACGTCTGGCGAAGCGTCCCTCGGGTTCATAGTCGAGTCTCCGGCGGGCTCTCGATTTGCTTATATGCCGGCCGTTCCTCATCTTGAGGATGCGCTGCTTCAACAACTCAACTCCTGTGACGTCCTTCTTTTCGACGGCACGTTCTGGAGCGACGACGAATTGATTCGTGTGCAAGGAAGCGGTCAAACTGCGACCCAGATGGGCCACATCCCTGTCGAGAATATTCTGGCGAAGTTGGCGGGAGTGCGCCATCCGCGTAAAATATTTCTGCACATCAACAACACCAATCCCATCCTGGACAAGGCCAGCCCGCAATATCGTCAGGTGCGGGACGCGGGCTGGGAAATCGCGGAGGATGGATGGCAGTTCGACCTATAGAAGACGGCCACGTCAAAGAAATCGAGACCACCGACGCGCCTTTGCTTTCGCTCGAAGATCTGCGCGCCCAACTGCAGGCTACTGGCGAGGAACGCTACCATCACAAGCATCCGTTTCACCTGCTGATGCACGAAGGCAAGCTCAGCCGCGGACAACTGCAAGCGTGGGCGTTGAACCGTTATTACTATCAGAGCATCATCCCCATCAAGGATTCGATCATTCTCTCGCGCGGTCCCGACCCCGTGTTTCGCCGCGCCTGGCGTAAGCGCGTAGTCGATCATGATGGCGACGCCACCAGTGAAGGCGGCATTAAGCGCTGGATAAAGCTGGCGGAAGCCACCGGCCTCGATCCCGCGCAGGTTCGCGCCGGCAAGGGCATTCTTCCCGCAACCCGATTCGCGGTGAACGAATATCTGAATTTCGTTCGCAGCCGCTCGCTGTTGGAAGCGGTTGCATCCTCGCTTACAGAATTGTTTTCGACTAAGTTAATCACGCTACGCGTGGAAAAATTGCGACAGTATTATCCCTGGCTTGCGGGAGGATTGGACTACTTCGAAGCCAGACTTTATCAGGCGCCAGAAGATTCGCAATTCGCGGTCAACTACGTCTATGACAACGCGAAGACGCGAGCCGAGCAGGAATTGGCGATTCAAGCCTTGCGCGACAAGTGTGACATCCTGTGGGCGCAACTCGACGCCCTCTACTTCGCTTACGTACAGCCGGGATGGCCTCCGCCTGGAACGTTTCGCATCGAGGCCAAGTAGCATGATCTGCAAATCTAAGGCACTTTGTCATTCCGACCGGAGCATCACGATTGGCTTCATCAATCGCAATGCGAAGCGGAGGAACCTGCTTTTCCTCGCGGTGCCCAGGACCCAGCGGGCGGGACACTAGCGTGCCTCCTCCGGAAGATTCCAGCCAGCCCCGACTGGCCGCCGGTTGCCGCTGGGGTGCGGAGAGTAAAGCGGGCGAAGAGCGCGTGATTCTGTTTCCCGAAGGCGCGATCAAACTGCAGGGCACAGGTCGCCAAATACTCGAGCGCTGCGACGGTCAACGCACCTTCGCCCAGATCATCGCAGAATTGCAAGCTGAGTTCAGCGTGGCCGACCCAGCTAAAATTCGCAGCGACATCAGCCAGTTTCTCGAGCAACTACGGCATAAACGGATTGTCGATTACTAGCCTCAACCCGCGACCAGCTTAGGACGAGCCCGGAATCCCCACTTCCACATAGCTGCCAGGCGTGGCCGCATTAATGGCCGCTGCAATTTTTTCGACGTGCAATCGAACCATCGGCCACTGCGGAGTGCTCAACACCACAACCGCTATTTTGCGGCCCTCAAGGTTCTGCTGGTACTGAATATTTTTGTCAGCGGTTAGGAACACGTCGAATCCAGCCCGCTCTGCTTCGGCCAGCAAGTCGCCGTTGGAAAGCTTATCCCATCCTCGTTGTCTAGCCCGCGTGATGGTATGGCCCGGAAGAAATCGGGCAATACCTCTAGGCGTTACGTGATCAAAAAGAATGAGCATCAACAGAGGAGTGTACAACGGGGACGGGAACCGGACCCGCCTCAAGACTCCGGGCGGCAAATTCCAGGACCGCGTTGATCTGCTCGCGCGTAACGTCAAACTGCTCAATGATCTCATCCACGGTAGAGCCAGCCTCAAGATTTAGAAACACGGCAGATACCGGCATGCGCGTATCGCGAAACACCCACGCGCCACTCAGCCTTCCCGGCACGCTTTCTACGGCGGCGCACTGCGACCAATCGAGAGCTGCCATATTCTCACCTCCTCTTACCCTAACTTCTACCACGACTAGACGCATCAATCCAGTCGCTTCCCGCTCACGTCAAGCGCAGTCTACGCTCGATCATCTCTAGAGGTATGAGCTCGTCCAACCCAGTTTCAAGACGCGCTTTTGCCGCGTCGTACGCCTTCACGTCGGCAAGCATCTCCACATCGTCCACTTCTTTGTGTGCGTCTTCCATATCGATCACCGCGAGTTCTAGCGAGCGGCTCTCCTAGGTTATCTAGATGTTAACCTATAAGGGTCGTCTCATAATCCGTAAGCAGCAACATGATTCCGAACCCACTTGCCCTCATCGCCGAGATTACGCATCGCTGCCCGCTGCATTGCGTCTATTGCTCGAATCCCCTGGAGTTGGCCGCAGTGAACTCAGAGCTTTCCACGCAAGAATGGATCGACGTTTTTCAGCAGGCGGGCAAACTCGGGATGCTGCACGCGCACTTTACCGGTGGAGAACCGCTGGCTCGTCCCGATCTGACGGAACTCATCGCGGGTGCACGCGCCGCAGGCCTTTATACAAACCTGATTACGTCCGGCCTCGGGCTTGCTGAACCAAGATTGCAGGCGCTCGTCGAGGCGGGACTCGATCACATTCAGCTTAGTTTTCAGGATTCGCGCGAGGATTCCGCCAATTGGATTGCCGGCGCTAGGGCGCACACTCACAAGATCGAATTGTCGCGTATCATCCGCAGCCACAAGCTCGCGTTCACTGTGAATCTGGTTATTCACCGCCAGAACATCGACCATCTCGAAGAGATGATCGCTTTCATCGAGCAGCTCGCGCCTGAGCGCATGGAGATCGCCCACACGCAGTACTACGGCTGGGCATTGCAAAATCGTGCTGCGCTGCTGCCCACGCGCGCGCAGTTAGACCGCGCGGTTGAAACAGTAGCGGCTGCGGAAACGCGCTTGGCGGGACGCATCCGCGTCGATTCGGTGGTTCCCGATTATTACGCGCGTTACCCGAAGGCGTGCATGGGGGGTTGGGGACGTCGACTGATGCTCATCAATCCCGCCGGCAAAGTTCTTCCCTGCCACGCCGCGGAAATCATTCCAGGACTTGAATTCGAAAACGTCCTCAAGCGATCCCTGGAATATATCTGGCAAGAATCTTCATCGTTCCAGTGCTTCCGCGGAGAAGAGTGGATGCCGGAACCTTGCCGCAGCTGCGACCGCCGCACCGAAGACTTCGGCGGATGCCGCTGTCAGGCTTTGCTGCTTACGGGTGACGTGACGGCCACCGATCCAGCCTGCTCACTTGCGCCCGCGCATCACATTGTTGAAGCAGCATTGATCGAAGCTAATTCCACCGCGACGACATCACAGCCCGTGCCGGCTGCGTCATTCGTGCAGTTACAAAAACTGAATACGGATCTTTGGAGCTATCGCACGAATCCAGAGTAGTCTCCTTTCACAGCTCGCAAATGACTCGCGCTGCAAAGAAACTTCCCTACCAGCGCACGCCGATCGTGATTGGACGTATATCCGTTGTGGTGTGATCGCCCGATCCGTGCATCAGACGGTACTCGGCATAAATCTCGACACCACTCGGCATTTTGCGAGTCACGCCCGCACCAATGTTGTAGCCGAATTGGTTCATGCTGGAGCTGGTGAAGCTGCCATTGAGGGGAACGCTAAAATTCTGGCAAGCCCCCCACCATTCCCAAAACCTACTACAGGCACCCCCGGGAACGGTGGTGCTGGAATTCAAGCTGCCAGTGCGATGATAATAGGCTGGACCGAAGAGAACGTATCCGCTGTAGAGTTTGCTCACGGGTATGTTGATGATGGGATCGACCGTCGCTGCCAAAGCATACGAGGTCGCGCTCGCGGCCTGGGCTAGGCTCAGCGACGAATCGCGCAGCGGCAGATCTGCAAAAATGAAGTCCCCACGCAATCCGAGGTATTTGTTGGCATTACGAGCCACGCCAATCGAGCCCGTGACGCCTCCGCCCCTCACGAAAGTTTTGGTCGCGCCGCTGTCGACCTGCGCGCCGGCTCCCACGTTATAAACCCAGTTCTTGTATTCGTGAGCGCGCTTTTTTCGTCGTGAGATCGATGCCTCGTCCGCAGGTTCCTGGTCACTTGAGGGTTGTTGCGCGGGCGGAGCCGATGCCACCGGCGGGGTTGCGGGAGGTTGATCCGCAGGCGGAGTCTGGGCGAATGCTCGCCCTCCAAGAAGACTTGTCAGAACCGAAATTGTCAGAAGTAACGTCAGCGCACTTACAGTCGCGAACTTTCCAATCATCCATTCTCCTCCCAGCCGGGCGTGGTGGCGGACCATAGCGCTCGGCATGAAAAGGCGAGAGGCGCCGTTGGTAAAGGTTCCGCTTATGATTCCTCGCCAGAAGGCATTGGCCTCGACTGCGGCGGGATCGCATCATCTTATCAACTTTGATGCTGACTCTGCCGGGCATGCCGCCCGGCCTAGGGTCCGCTTTCCACTTCGCGCTGCCGCAACTCCACGTATGATAAAAATGATTTCTATTTCTGAGAGCAACTTTTGCACAAGACTAAGCCAGAGCAGGCTTCCAGCGCCAAACTCGCCTCCACGTCCCAGGATTGCAATTCTCCGCGCCGGGTTGCTTTGGTGGGCTTCGGAACGGTAGGCCGGGCCACGGCCAAGATTCTATGTGAGCGCGGCGATGGATTGTTGCGCCTCACGCACATTTGCAATCGCAATGTCGAGCGTAAGAAGCAGCCATGGGTTCCGAGCGACGTAGTTTGGACGGAAGACTTCCAAACCATTCTCAACTCTGACGCCGACATCATCGTGGAACTGATCGGCGGCTTGAACCCGGCGGACGAGTGGGTGCGTAGCGCTTTGAGCGCCGGGAAATCGGTGGTTACGGCCAACAAACAGCTTATTGCCCGCCATGGGCCCGATTTGCTGCAGCTAGCCAGCGCGAACGGCTGCCAGCTTGAGTTTGGAGCATCCGTCGCCGGCGGAGTTCCTGTCCTTCCCGCGCTGCGAGCCGGCTTGTGCGGAGATCGGCTTCACGGCGTCGCGGGCATCCTGAACGGCACCTGTAACTACATTCTGAGCCGCATCGAGAGCTCCCGCATTCCGTTCAGCGAGGCGCTCGAAGAAGCGCAGGCGCATGGCTATGCCGAGGCCGATGCCAGCGAAGACCTCGACGGCGGCGATGCCCGCGCCAAACTTGCCATCCTCGTGCTGGCTGGTTTGCAGGCCCGCGTTTCTCCGGGAGATATTCGTGCCCGAACCATCCGCTCGGTGGACGCGGTCGACTTCGACTATGCCGCGGAGTTGGACTGCACTATCCGTCAGATTTCGCGTGCAGATTTGAAGGGGATCACTTTATTTACCGATGTTGGCCCCAGCCTCGTTCCCGCCTCGTCGCCGTTTGGGCGAGTGCAAAGGAATTTGAATATGGTTTTAACGTCGGGAGAATACGGCGGCGACACGGCCTTCCTTGGAGCTGGCGCGGGAGGAGATCCCACGGCCGTCGCGGTGGTTTCGGATTTGATGTTCGTGGCTGAAGGTCTTGCGGCCGGACCGCGCGCTCATCGCCCACTAAAACTCGAGCCGCCAAAAGTGAGCTGTGACTTTGAGACGCCCTGGTATCTGCGTTTTCTGGTGAAAGATCAGCCCGGAATTATCGCAAGCCTGGCCGCAGTCCTCTCGGCTCACCACTTGAACATTAACGCGGTGCTGCAAAAACCAGGGTTCGACAGGAACGCTCTGCCCTTTGTGATTACTTTGGAGCCTTGCCGCGACGCACAACTGCATCCCGCACTCGAAAAGATGGCGGCGCTTCCATTCACGCTGAAACCGTGCTTGTGCCTACCGATCCTGCGATGACCAGTCGGATGATTTCAGCTCTCATGACGAGCCGTCACTCCATGTCGACTGTCATTCCGAGCGAAGCGAGGAATCATGGTGTTTGCTTATGGCGCCTGCTTTGGCGACGCCTGCAGAAACCAGGGTCCCTCGCTTCGCTCCGGATGACAAATGGTGGGTTAAGCTCTCTTACGCGTTACTTCCAAAACGGATTCTTCAGTCCTGCAGGCGCGAGGGCGCTGTTGGTCTGAGTCTCTGTTCCAGAATCGTCCGATATCTTTTCGTCAGTAAAGCGAGACGCGGGCGCTTTGCGTTCGTCGTCACGGTAGGGCATTTTCGGCGTAGAAGGGCAATTTGAGTTCATCGGGGAAACCTCCACAAACGGTAGCAATTTGGGCTCACTAACAACCTAGGCTCATTTGAACACTCTTATCGCCATCGCTGGCCGCATAATTTTGATCCTTTGCATCAAAAAAACAGGACTATAGTAGTTTGTGTCGCTTCGCCATTTTCGCGCGCCCGCCAAAACTGCTAGGATTTACCCCGCCTGAACACCGGGCCACCAAATTCATACAAGGAATATTTCTAATGAAGTATCGCAAGCTGGGCCGAACCGGATTCGAAGTCAGCGACATCGCTTATGGACTGTGGGGGATGAGCGGTTGGAGCGGCTCCGACGACCGGCAGTCGCTCGATTCCCTGCAACTCTCCGTCGACTCCGGCTGTAACTTCTTCGACACCGCCTGGGCGTACGGCGAAGGGAAAAGCGACAGCCTTCTCGGCGAGACGATGCAGCAAAATTCCGGTAAGCGACTTTACGCAGCGTCGAAAGTTCCTCCCGCCAACGATAAATGGCCCGCGCTTCCCTCCTACAAATACAGTGACGTTTTTTCTTCGCAGCACGTATTCAAGTATGCCGACTTGATCCGCAAGAAGCTGCGCGTCGATTCGATTGACCTGCTGCAGTTTCATGTATGGGATGACAGTTGGGCCGATGAACCGGAATTCCGTTCGACGGTAGAGAAGTTAAAAGACGGCGGCTGGATTCGCCACTTCGGGCTCAGCCTGAATCGATGGGAGCCGGAGAACGGCATAAAAACGTTGCACACCGGCTTGGTCGATGTCGTTCAGGTAATCTATAACATTTTCGATCAGGCACCCGAAGACAAACTGTTTCCCCTTTGCCAGGAGCTGAACGTTGGCGTGATTGCGCGCGTGCCGCTCGACGAAGGCAGCCTCGGCGGCAAGATGACTCTCGAGACTCGCTTCCCGAAAGACGATTGGCGATCGTTGTACTTCGGCCCGGAAAATCTTGCGAATACGATTCATCGGGTCGAGAAGCTCAAGAAAATCGTGCCTGCGGGCATGACCTTACCCGAAATGTCTCTGCGCTTCGTCCTGTCTCATCCCACGGTCAGCACGACGATTATAGGCATGCGCAGTCCCGCACACGTGGCCCAGAACGTTGCCGTCAGCGACGCCGGCCCACTGGAGGCTGCGCTGCTCAACGAATTGAGAAAACATCGCTGGGACCGCAAGCCGGCGCATTGGTCGGACTAGCCGGCCCCAGTACCTAGTGCCCAGTCAACGCTTGGCTCTTACTGGGTACTAGGTACTGTGTACTGAATTCCCTACGACCTCTGGTAGTAGCCCGCCCTGCCGTCTAGTCTCAGTCTGTTCCGAACCATGAAAAACTGTTTGTGCAAGACCGCGTTCGTCCTGACGCTGTTCGTCATTCTCACTTCAGCGCTGCACGCGCAAAACCCGCGCGGATCGTTGCGCGGCACGGTACAGGATTCCACCGGCGCCCGCATCGCGTCAGCCAAAGTCGAGGCGCAACTTTTAGGTTCGTCCGTGCAGCGCGAGGCCATCAGCGAAGACCGGGGCGAGTTTCGCCTCGACGATCTGCATCCCGGCAACTACCGCATCAGCGTCACCGCCACGGGATTCGCTCCAGCGCAGGCTGATGTTGTGATCGCCGTGGCCACAGTCCGTGACATTACAGTCACGTTGAAACCCTCGTCCGTGCAGCAAACGGTCAGGGTGCAGGGCGAGACTTCTTCCATTGCGACCGAACCGATCGATCTCGCCAGCGCTGTCCATCAAGGAGTAATTTCCAGCCACGACCTTGAGACGTTGCCGCTTGCGGCGCGCAGTTTTGCCAACATCGCGTACCTCACGCCGGGCACCGAACCCGTCGAGCCTTCCGACCCAACGAAAGCGCGCATCACCGCGGTCTCAACCGGCGGGAGCTCGGGCCTGAACAATGAGCTCTCCGTGGATGGAGGCGACAACTCGGACGACTGGATCGGCGGCTTTCTGCAGAACTTTTCTCCGGAAGTTGTGCAAGAGTTCGCCATGCGCACGGCGCAGGAAGACGCCGACACCGGAGGCACGACAGCAGGCTCGGTTGTCATTACGACCAAGCGTGGAACGAATAAATGGCACGGCAGCGGCTCTTTTTATAAACGTGCGGCTGCGCTCAATGCGCGCTTCCCTATCGAGAATCCGGCGCACACTTGCATTGATGGAGTGTGTACGAATAATCCCAAGCAGCCCTTTTCGCGACAAAACTATGTTGGGACATTGGGCGGACCGATCGTGAAGGATAAGGTCTGGCTCTTCACGTCATTCGAATATGTACACGAGAATGCGAGCATTGCTTACAGTCCGAACAGCGTCACGCAGTTCGATGCGCTGGCGCAACTGGCCTCGGAAGGTCTGATTCCCGGCGTCAGTTCGATTGCGGTTCCTCCGAACGTTCCAATCCCCTTCCGTGATTACATCGGTTCGCTGCGTTTCGATTGGAATGAATCCTCGAAATCCCAGTGGTTTCTCCGCACCTCGGAAGACAACTACCTCACGCACAATGCTCTGGTGCAGCAGGCAACGTTGCCCTCCACGGGATTGACCACGCACAACAATTACTGGAACACGGTCGTCAGCAACACGTATACATTCAGTCCTACATGGCTCGGAAGCTTCGTGTTCGACGCCAACGACCTGCATCTCACCCAGGCCCGCAATTCGACGCTCGGCTTCGCGCTGGCGTTTCCCTTCAGCTCAACTTCGCAGACGATTTCTGGATTCGAAACCTTCGGCGACAATCAATTCGCCACGCCGATCACGCTTTTTCCCGACCTGCGCAATCAGGAAAAGTATCAGCTTCGCTACGACGTGAGCCACGCGACCGGCGACCACTCCGTGAAGTTCGGCATTAACTTTATTCATGAGCCGGTGCTCAGCGGGGCCTTCCCGGGGAACGCTGAAACGCTTTACCAGTTTCCTCAGGATCCGACTTTCTACGTCGCTAATCCTTCTCAGTTTCCTATCGACTACGCTGCAGGCGCCTCGACAACTCCTGCTGGCGACGGCAGCTTTTCGCAAAGCGTGCAGCGCCTCGCTCTTTATGCCGAGGACTCGTGGCGCGTGACTCGCCACCTCGCGGTGAATTACGGACTGCGATGGCAGACCACGTTCGGCTTGTTCGAAGCTTCGGGTCGAAGTCAGGTGGAGAACCCAGCATTCGTTACTCTGCAGGCGTTGCAGATTCCGGTCAGCGTGCCGCACGACGATCGCGCGCAATTCGGCCCGCGGCTTGGCGTTGCCTATTCACCCGGCGATAGCGGCAGAACCGTGATCCGCGCGGGTTTTGGCATGTTCTATAACGATCTCGCGCAGAACGGCTGGGCCACCGCGTTTCAGGGAGTGAACTCGACGAATGCCGCAACCGGCTCTTGCAGCTTTGCCGGAGGCACGACGACGCCTTCCACTGCGGGCGCAGGTTGCATTCCCGGCGATGCTTCCGGCGGCGCCGGAAATCTGATCGACGGTCATTACAGAACTCCATACGCCATCCACACCAGCGGCGGCGTTCAACACGTTTTCAACGAGCACTGGATGTTAAGCGCCGATTACACGCACGAAGAAGGCAATCACGGCTACCGCGCCTACAGTTATACGGGTGGCACCAATCTATTCACGCCGCTGATTCCGGTATCCGACCCGAACTATGCCAGCGATCAGGCGGGCGTGGTTCCGGACCTCAATCTGTTCAAGTCCGACAATCGCTCTACTTACAACTCGCTCATGTTGCACTTGCAAGGCAATGTGTCGCGCCGCTTCAACCTCACGGCAAACTATACGCTTTCGAAGGCGAAGACCTGGGGATGTTTGCTCGGCGAACTCTTCGACTATGTGAACGGCGTTTGCAACCCGCTCGATCCGTTCGGCCCCGGGGACTACGGGCCATCGGGCGAGGACGTCACCCATCGCTTCGTGCTCGCTGGAACTCTCTATATACCTGGCGGATTTGAAGTGACCACGATCACGCAGGCGGAGAGCGCGCGTCCCTTCACCATCACGAATGAGGACAACACCGGCAGAATTTCGGTGAATGGAGTGCCCGAGAGCCTGGATCAAGTTCGGGGAACACCATATATTCAAGCGGATTTGCGCGTGAGCCGTCCTTTCAAGATCGGCGAGCGTTGGGAGATTCGGCCGTTTGCGGAGTTCTTCAATCTCTTCAACCGCAACAATCCCGGCGCAAATTACGTGACCGCGATCGCGGATCTTCCAGTTCCGGCTTCCGAAGCTGCATCCGGCAACATCACCGACATCTGCACCAACCCGGCATGCACCACGACACAGCCAATCAACAGCATCAATCAGTTGCGTGTGCCCGGCGGCGGCCTGGGAGATTTCTTCGGTCCCGGAACGACGGTGGGGATTCCGTTCGCCGCGCAGTTAGGCGTCCGTGTTACTTTCTAGGAAGGTGTGTGGAGCAGGCTCTTATACACCTACGAATCTGGGAGACGGCCCCGCATGGACCAGATACCGCCTCAGCATGGTCACGCTGCCCCCCCCGGGGTCTGAAACAGCTGGATCCTCGACCCAATGGAACAGCGTGCATCCAGTGCGAGCGTGCTCTGGCTGCTTTTGACACGTCGTGGGATCACCTTGGTGACGACCAGCACGCACATTCTGCTTTTTCTTTGCGTAATTCCATGTCAAAGTGCTTGGACAAGAGGCCTCCATGCGCATCGCACGACAGACACCGCAGGAGCTTGTCGTTGTGTCCGGCACCCGCTGGGTATCGGCAATCTGCGCAGCCGCCGCACTCGTGACCCTCTACTTTGAGATCACCCGCCACCTACCGAAAGGCTACCTCTTCTTACCTGGCTTCTTTCTGCTGTTCGCCCTGATCATGGACCTCCGCAAAACCTTTACCTTCGACGCCATGCAACGCATGGTCCGCTGGAAAGGCCGCACAGTATTCAAGGCCGAATCGGGCGAAATCCCTTTCGACGACATCGTCGACATCGGCACGCAAGTTACACACGCCTCGTCGGGCGCCAGGGGCGGCGATGTGCCAATCTATCGCCTCACGATCATCACCCCGCGAGCCACGATACCCATGGCTTACGCTTACAACGGGCAAAACGACGGTTACTCCACTCTTCGCGGTCAGATCCTCGACTTCGTCAAGCCCGGTCAACAACGGAGACCCCCAAGCTAGGCGGTTCTGACTTTCTAATACAACTAAAGGCGCAGCTAGTCGCAGTCAATTTTCTCGAAGCCCAAACCCTGCAAGAGACTGATGATGGTCGAGGCCGCATTTTGCTGTGCGTTTCGTAAAATGCCATCGGCGAGTGCGGCTTCTTGCAGCTCGCGTTCCGCCTCCTGCCGTACTTGCGTTTCCAGATTCGGGTCGGTGGGGACGAGCAGCCCGGTTTGTCTGGAATACACGCGAGTCTTCGCGCTGTCGAGTCGAGTAGCGAACACCTGCGCTGCTGGAAGATGCAAGACAATTCGCTTGCCCTCGACTTTGACGTCGCCGGATTTCAGGTTTGAGAAATCGATTCCGGCGACGACATCGCCGTGCACCATCATCAGCAGGCGATCTCCGGCCAGGAAATCCGGGAGGATGGCACTTTCCTTTGCGCCGGTAACCAGCTTGTCCATGGTATAAACCACGGTCTCCAAACGCTGCAGGCGCTGAATACGATCGACGACGGTGGGCTGGCTTACATCGATGGTCAGAGTTCTGCCCGTCGCCGCCGACCACATATGGCTCAACAGCGTTCGTCCCGAACTTTGTGACAACATCAGCCACGCAAGCGAGCCAACGGCCAGGACTCCGAGGAATACTCCCAGGATGAGAGCAGAGAGAACGGATCTAGAATGTCGAGCGGCTGCGGGAAAGTGCGGGCTCGCAGCGGGGTCGCGAGGCATTATTCAAGATTATCACTGGACCAGGCGGCGATCAGGAGGGAATTCTACTTGCAGCGCTAATGCAGGCTACCGCACCAGCCACTCAGTCGCCGCGTGCATTCCTACCAGCATTTGGCTGTAGGAGACGGCGAGAGCCGCCACCAGTGCCACCGCTGCGCACATCGCATATCGCAACGACGATCCGGGAATCGAATTTTGCCGCCGTTCTTCCCACGCGATCAAACGGCCCACGCGCGCATTCACGGACTCCAGCGGAGTGTGGACCAACGCAGTCATCAGTTCCCCCAGCGGCTGCAAAGGGGCCAGAGTGGACAACTTGATGACGGCTGCAGCGAGATCCAGCGCTTCCGCAGCGCTCGACACCGCGGCATCGTCGGCCGCCATTTCCGCTGCCTCGCGCCACGCGCTTTCCAACTCTGCCATTCCGGGAAAAGCCACTACGCGCAGAACCAGCTTCCTCAGATTATCCAAGCGGCGCACATGCACACCCTCGTGTCGAAGCGCGGTCTGTAACTCCCGCTCGTTCAGCACGAACTCGGCTGTGCTCGACAACCAAATACTGGGCCGCAGAATGCCGGCAGCAGTAAGCGGTGGAACGGGGCCAGAAATCCGCCGCACGGTTACTGGATTCCTGGAATCGACTGGACTGCAAGCGCCCGTGGTTGCCTGACTGGACCATCGCGCAATGTTCTCCGAAGCCCGCAACAAGGCCGCAGTCGCCTTCCACACTCCTGCGACGATCACAGCGATTCCGCAGCAACCCAGAATCAGCGGCACCGCGCCCAGAGGCTCATATACGGTACGGGGCTCCAGCAGCAGAAAGGAAGGCACGGCAAAGGCAAGCGTAACCCCAGTCGCCAGCGCGAATGGAGATGTGCGCAGGATAAAAAGCAGATCGGCACAGCGCTTCGCCGGATACGACCGGCCCCAAAGCCATACCTTGCGCCACGCCAACAAAACTGCCAACGAGCAGACGCCGTAAATCACGACGAAGATCGAGAGAGAGACCGCAATGCCACGCACGGCGAACATTACTCAATCTCCTGCGTATGGGGTTCCCGTTGATTGAGTTCGCGCCGCTTTTTCTCCACCAGCTTCCGCAAGTCGTTGAGCAACTGCGCGTCGCGCTCGCCAACAATTTCCACCAGAAACGAAAGCGGCAAGGTCGAAGCCGGACTCGCGTCCAGCAGTTGCCGAAAAGCTTGCCCTGCCACCTCGCAATGCAACTCCTCACGGCTGAGGCGCGGAGTATAGCGGTATGCTCTGCCCTCCCCTTTACGCATTAGCACACTCTTCTTGTAAAGACGGTCGAGCGTGGTCATCACCGTGGTGTATGCCAGGTCCTCATGACCGTCTTCCAGCAGTTCGCGAACCGTCGCGCTGCCTTTCGCCCACAATGCGTCGAGCAGCCGCTGCTCCAACGGCCCCAGTTGCCGCGATGCGCTTCGAAAAGGATGGAAGATACGCTTCATTTCGCCCGACTTGGATTCTACCTTGAGTTGGAGACCTAAGCCAGAACTTTGACTTTGCGGCGGTGGTGAAGTTTGGCTGGCGCTCGACGCCAGTGAAGCGAGAGATCCTTCGCTTCGCCTGAAAGGCGGCTACGCTCAGGATGACACCCCAGTGCAAAAGACCGAACTGCGCCACTACTGTCTATTTTAGGCGGCGCCATTTCGCCGGTTCGCGGTCACATCCTCGATGGCCAGCAGAATGAATCGGTGCCCCGCCTGCAGTTCGACACGGCGGGCATTGAGCAGCATAACGCGCTCTCCAATGTGAGGAAAATCGTAACTCAGTTCGAAATCATCTACGCGCGAATTTTGCGGGACAATTTCTTGCAGCAATTGGCGCAGTCGTGGCGTGTTCCACTGACCGCTGCCCAAATCGAAGACCAAACGGCCTTCGGTTTCTTCGTTGTTCACGTCAAACACACGGTAAAAAGCCGGATTGGCGACCGTAACCTTTAACTCGCCGTCCAAAACCAGGATCGCCTCCCGGGCGCTTTCGATTAGAGTATCCGCGTACTGGCGGCTCTGGTTGACCATCCGCTTGAGATTGTCAATATTCTGCAAGCTGATGACCGCGCCTTCGATCTTATGGTCCCAGGTTTCGTAGGGCCGAACACGCAGCAAGTGCCATACGCCTTCTTTGGTGCAAACCTCGCGCTGCTGCTGCTGTTGGCGTTCGATGACTTCGTGGACGATCGGCTCCAGATCCTGCAAATCCAGATTCGGCCGGATCTGTCCCAGACGCCGGCCCACGTCGTTCGGCATCAGGTTCAGGATCTTGTGCGCCGGCGGACTGAAGCGGCGAATGCGCAGATCGCTGCTGACCATTACCACCGGAATATCCACCTGGCCCAGCAGGTTGAGCAAGTCATTATTTGCCGAACTCAACTCCGCGTTGCGATTCTGCATTTCCTCATTCAGCGTGGTGAGTTCTTCGTTGGTGGATTGCAGCTCTTCTTTGGCAGTCTCCATTTCTTCATTGGTGCTCTGTAATTCTTCGTTTGCCGACAAAACCTCCTCATTCACCGATTTGAATTCTTCCATGGTATTTTCGTGGTCCTCGATCAACGAGCGCAACTGCTCCTTCAGCTGTGCCATCTCGCGTTTCAAGGCTTCGTTTTCCCGCACCGTAGGGCGGTCCATCTTCTTCGCTTTTCCACCCGTCGAAACTGGGGCGGCAGGAACATTGTCCTGGAACACCACCACATAATAGCGCTCCTGGGAGCCTTGCCCGCGCAGGGGAAGCACTTCCAGGTTCACCTCGCGCAGCTTTCCCTCCGATCGAATCTGGACGCCTTCCTTCAGCACCGGCGCATTGGTTTTCTTGACCCTGGTTACAGCCGCGCGCAGATCTACCAACAACCCTTCGCGCGCCATCTTTGACAGACTGAAGCTGGGATGCCCCGCCGCCGGCTCGAGATAAGCGCCGGTCTTTCCCTGAAACTGCACAATGTCCATCTGGTCGTTGACCACGATGCTGGCGGGCACGAACCGGTTGATGAGAACTTGCTCCACTTCATTTTCCACGGTGAAAGGAGCTGGCAAATGCCTGCCCGTTTTCGCGTCCTCGAGTCTACGCGGGGAATAATCCGTCCCCGCGAAGTAGGTTGTTAGCCGCGCACTCGTGTTCCGCTTCTGATAGATCTTGTCTTTCTTCTCAAGCAGGGCGAAGTGATCAGCAAACCCTCCAAGGCTCTCGGCTTCTCCCAGCATTAGATAGCCGCCAGGCTTGAGGGAGTAATGCAGGGTAGGGATGACCCTCCTCTGCAAAACCGGACCCAGATAGATGAGCAAGTTGCGGCAGCTGACTAAGTCCAGGTTGGAAAACGGCGGATCCTTGACCAGATTCTGCCTGGCGAATACGCACATATCCCGCACCGACTTATTAACCTGATACCCCCCGTCCTGCCGCACAAAGAACCTCTTCAAACGATCCGGCGAAATCTCGGCCACTGCCGCCTCGGTAAACAGGCCGGTGCGGGCACGATCCAGCGCGACGTCGCTGATATCGGTGGCGAAAATCTGAATGCTCGTAGCCGCCTGCGAAATATTCCGGGTGTGGGCCCAGAGATACTCGAGCAGAGTAATCGCAATCGAGTAGGCCTCCTCGCCAGTGGAGCAGCCCGCCACCCATACCCGGATGGGATTATCCGGCTTGCGGCCCTCAAACAATTTTGGGTAGACGTGTTTGCGCAGTGCCAGAAACGCTTCCGGTTCCCGGAAAAACCCTGTGACGTGAATCAGGAGATCGCGGTAGAGTTCGTCGAGTTCCTCCGGCCTTTTCCCAATGAAGCGGACGTAATCCTTCAGCTTCTCGATCTTATGGACGACCATGCGGCGCCGGATGCGGCGCTGCAGCGTAGTGTGCTTGTAATTGGTGAAATCCACCCCGGACGACTCGCGCAGCAGCCCGAAAAGCGCGTCCAGTTCGCTGCCCACCATCCCTTTGAATTCCTTATTCTCCGACAAAACTCGCGTGACGTAAGGATGCCGGCTGATCCCACCCAACTCGCGGGCAATGTCCTTGGGTGCAAGGATGAAGTCGATGACGCCGGCATTGATCGCGCTGCGCGGCATGCTGTCATACTTGGCGGACGATTCTTCCTGCGCAAAGGTGAGCCCTCCGGCCGCCTTGATGGCGCGGCATCCCTCCGTGCCGTCGGAAGCTGTTCCCGACAACACCACACCGATAGCTCGCTGTCCCCCGTCCTTCGCCAGAGACCGGAAAAAATGGTCGATGGGCATATGCTGCCCGTGCACCATCGTACGTCCACTGAGTTGCAGGATACCGCTCGTGATGCTCAGGTCAGTATTGGACGGAATCACATACACATGATCGGGCTGGACTTTTGTTCCGTGAGTCACCTCTGTGACCGGAATCCCGGTAGTCCTTGCAAGAATTTCCTGCAGCCCGCTTTGATGCTTGGGGTCGAGGTGCTGCACCAGCACGAAGGCCATGCCGGTTTTTTCCGGCAGGTTATGCAAGAGTTCGGAGTAGGCTTCCAGCCCACCCGCGGATGCCCCAATGCCTACAACGGGAAATGGTCCGGAAACAGTCTTGGCCTCGCTCTTATCCGAAGCTTTGCTTATGAACTTAACTTTGTCGCTTTGAGAACTCCTCATGGAGCTCCTTCCAAAATCATGACTTCAAGGAGCCGGGCCCGAGAACATTTTGTGAGTATGTCACTCCATCCTGGCCAGCAACGCGCAAGGCGCGAACGGGCAAAGAATGGGAGTTCTTGCGGATTTTAGTCGGGCCGGGTTCCGCGGTCAATGAATGGAAATCAGGAAATGCATCATTATTAGTTCCATTTTTCCCAAAATGGAACTAATGCTATCGAAGATTTTGGCCTGGGAAAATACGGCCGCAATCCGAAAACGAGAGCCTTTGTCTTCATCTGATCTCTTCGTAGCTGATGCCGGCTCGCCGCCAAAAGGCTGCCGTCGAGAGCCCATAGAGACACGAGCTTTGAGCCCTGGCTGCCCTAGAGGGGGGGCACTTCCTACATGGTTTGCATTGATGATTTGATGTGAATGCTGCTCGACTCTACGCCGCCATTCGGATCGACAAGGCGTTGCGAGCGCCCGACGCGTTGCAACGCTCCTGTGCCGGCAGTTGAAACACAGATCTTTGATAACGAATGACAACCGGCTGCACGGTAAGCATGTGAAGGGGATACAGTTTATCGTTTGGATCTTGCACCGGTCTAAACCTACGCAGTCAGCTGCTTCAGAATCTCCTTCCCCAGCTTCTGCGTCTCTCCAAAAAGCTTCTGATACTCCACAAACAGCCGGTTCAGTTCCAGGGCCTTGTCCGTCGAAGGATGCTTGCGCAAGATCATGTCACGCACATGCACCGGGTTCGGCAGGGTTGCATCTTCCGTCAATTCTTCCAGCGCCGTATTGGGATCGTAGTGATACATAAGACCTCAAATTATTGAGCGATTGTGTGATCGGGCGATTGCGCGATTGAAAATCCAGAGTAATTTAACGTTCATCCGTTTTTCAATCGCCCGATCGCCCAATCACTCAATTCCTACACTAATTCTGTGCTCCACAAATCGTGCAAATGCAGAATCCCTTCCAGCTTCCCACGCCCATTCACTACCATCAAAGAAGTAATCTTCTTCTCTTCCATCAGCGCCAGCGCGGTCGCTGCAAATTCTCCAGCAGCAATCGTCTTCGGATCACGAGACATCGCCTCAGCCGCTGTCAGATCGAGCACATCCTTCCCGCGCTTCTCCAGCAACCGCCGCAAATCTCCGTCGCTGATAATCCCCACCAGCTTTCCTCGCTCTACCACCGCGGTCACGCCCAGCTTCTTGCGGGACATTTCATAGATCACCTCGGGCATCTTCGTCTGCGGCCCCACGCACGGCAGCGCCTCGCCCGTGTGCATCAGCGACTCTACCCGCGCCAGCCTCTTCCCTAGCTTCCCACCCGGATGCAGATTCGCAAAATCTTCTTCCTTGAATCCACGCTTCTCGCTGAGCGTCACGGCCAGTGCGTCTCCCAGCGCAAGCATCGTCGTCGTCGAAGCCGTCGGAGCCAGACCCAGCGCGCAAGCCTCCTCCGCCACCGAACAATCCAGCGCCACATCCGCCGCCGCCGCCAAAGTTGAACATCGAGGCCAATCCCCACTCTTGTCATCCCGAGCGAGGCTTGGTCCTGCGCTTCCGCAGGACGAAGCCGAGTCGAGGGACCTGCTGTTGGAGGGTGCCCCACCCTTGCCGCGCTTCTTGCGGCCAGGGTGGGGGTTTTGAATCTCATCTCCCGTCATCGTAATCAGCGGCACCCGCAGCCGCTTGATCGTCGCCAGCAACGCCAGAATTTCTTCCGTTTCGCCCGACGCCGATAACGCCAGCACCACATCCTGCCGCACCACCATTCCCAAATCCCCGTGCAGCGCCTCCACCGGATGCAGATACAGCGCCGGAGTCCCCGTCGAACTCAGCGTCGCCGCAATCTTGCGCGCAATCAGGCCGCTCTTCCCCATCCCAGTCACCACCACGCGCCCCGCGCACGAAAACATCAAATCCACAGCTCGCTGAAACGCCGCTGCCATCGGACCGCCGATGCGATCCGCCAGCGCACGCAGGGCCTCCGCTTCAATGCGCACCACGTTCTCACCCACATGTTTCATGAAGACGCGATCTTACCAGACACCATCGCCAGACACGACGTGGAAGAGCGGCCCTTCAGGGCCGCGCAAGTCGATTCGATCTTTCTCGGGCTTTAGCCTGTGGTCGCTCGTTCTTATCTCGGAAACGACCTTTCGCTTGTCGAGCTCGCGACACTCAGGCTGCGACACCCGAGCCGCTTGCATCGGCGAATGGCGAATCGGAAAGAAAATTTGTCGAAATAAAATGCTGCCGCCGCACCTGCGTCGCCGCCTTCCAGGGATCCTGAATGCGCGCCACCGACTCATCCGCCATGGCTTGCAGCGCATCGGGAATCGCCATGCCATCCTGCCACACCGCCTGAAAAATACGGCGCGCTCCACCATCGCCAAATTGATTCGCCAGGTCCAGCGTAAACCCGAGGGCACGCTCGGTATTCAACTGCGGAGCGTACTGCTCGATCAGGTTCAGCGATCTGCCAAAATCGTCCAGCGCCGTCTTCACCTGCACCTGTTGAAACGGCTTGAACAAAGCCGCCTGCCGGAAGCGGCTCACCCAAGGTTCACTAATCAAATCGTACGCCGCATCGGTGGTTTCCCCGCTTGCCGGATTAATACCACCATTAGCTTGTTCTGCATGTGCGATCAGCCCATCGGAGACGCTGCTATCGCCTCCACCAAAAATATTTGCGAAGTCGTTTGCGCTGGCACTTCGAAATGCCTTCAGAATTTCCGTCAGCCGACCCGGCTTCTGCGCCCATTGAATCAGGCCAAACGACATACCGGCCTTATCGCTGTTCAAGTTCATCGCGCCAAACTTCCCCGCTCCCTCCATCTGCGCCGTTACGCTCAGAATCTTCGCCATCCCGCCATAAGCAAAGTCCAGCACCAACGTCATATATCCGCGTGAAAGGATCGGCGACGGAGCTGGAGCCTGCACCAGCGTCTGCAGCGTCTGCGCATCCACTTGATTTCCCGCTGCAAGCCCTTGCTGCACGCGAAAGTTCTGCGCCGCGGCACTTGTCACCGGACCAAACTTTCCGTAGTCAGGACTCAGCAAATTCGGCAATCCTCTCTGCCCTTGCCCAATGAGCATCCCTTGGATCACGCCCACGGTCTCGGTGTCAGTGTCGCTGGGCCCAATCGCTGTCGCCCCCGCGGCTCCCTGGTTCAAATCATCAATTCGCGGAATTCCACACAAAGCCATAACGCCTCCCGCTAACTTGTTCTCCTCACGATGGTCTCGACAATCTGCGACGCGGCAGTCCCGCTAGAAATGATCCTCACTGCTCTGCGGCTGCACCTGTACCGGCTTCTGACCCAGAATCGCCAGCCCCTTCGCCTGGATCATCCGGTCCCACGGTCCCGCCTGCCAGTTATCCTTTAACTTCGTCGGATGCTGCCACGGCGGCAACGTG
>Ga0210394_10002091_pt1 | contig 28567 bp, 24 predicted proteins | sample IncBWC12MmetaG_FD_160121 | JGI IMG/M metagenome (GOLD analysis project Ga0210394, IMG submission 160121) | Forest soil microbial communities from Barre Woods Harvard Forest LTER site, Petersham, Massachusetts, United States - Inc-BW-C-12-M | ecosystem: Environmental > Terrestrial > Soil >...
ATCCCGCGATCGTTCGCGAACCCAATGCAGTGGGTGAAGGTTGGCAGGAAGTGGACGGTACGCGAGGACCGTATCCTCGATGACGATGAAACCGCCGCCGTATTCTCCCGCATCGAAGACCCTCAACTCCTGATATGCGAGACGTGCCTCGACACCGGGACGCGAGTCTCAGAGGCAGTCGGCCTGCAGCTGAAGCACTTTGACCCGAAGAAGGGCACTATCAGAATTGAACAGCGGCACTGCCGTGGCGACGTGGATGAGCCCAAGACGAAAAACAGCAGGCGAACGTTGGCGCTTGGTGCACTGGTGCCTCGATACCAGGCGTGGGTCGCGGCGAACAATATCACGAGCCCGAATGACTGGATTTTCTTTCAGGACGATGACCGTGCTAAACCCATGTGGGACTCGGGAGTGCGGAAGGCACTCAAAATTGCGGCGGTGGACGCCGGTTGCGACTTTGAGGGCTTCGGCCTACACTCGTTCCGGCGCGCCAACATCACCATGCGGCAAGAGGAGGGCGGGAGCGCCATCGAAGCCAGTAAGATTGCGGGACATGCGACTGTGAGTCAGACCGGCGACTATACAGTGGTGCAGCTGAAAAGGCAGGATGAACTGACGCGCGCGATTCAGGGGCGGAGAGCGAAGGCGACCGCCAAACGCGAATCAACGACGAAGGCAGATCAAGCCGCTTGATTGGTCAAGCTGAGATTTTCGGGCGAGCTGTCTGGCTTACGCGTCACTGCTCGCACAGACGTCCTTTGCAATCTGTTCGAGTTCTTTCAGCAGGTCGGGGTGCTGCTTCGCGAGATATTTTCGCAGCCGAGGATTTCCTAGAACCGTGTTCAAATAACGACATGCGACCTGGAGTTCGAGGCGCTCGGCGCCGTAGGCGTCTTTGAGCGCTGCTAAGCCCGCCCGGGAATTGGTCATTTCCTTTTCCAGGTTGGCGATTTGCTCCGGCGTCAGCGCGCGCGGAGCTTTGCGCGCGCCTGGCTTAATCAATTGGTCCGGGGTGCTTGCAGCAAGTATCGTTCTTGCTAGTACAACGCTATAGTTGCTGATCGTCACCATAAGCTCCGCCGCCTCAATCTGGCGTAGCGGCTTCATTTTCCGGAAAATAGCAAAACAACCGGACGTAACCGGCTTATCTTTCAGAAGATCCGCTGTTTCGGGGCATATTCCGTTAAGTAATTCCCGCTTCTGACGGAGCGTTTTCAGATCGATGTGCAAAACACGCGCGATTCGATCTTCGTTCACCCCGTCATTCAGCGCCTTCATGAGCATGTGGTGCTCTTGAATCGTCGAAAGTGGATTGATGTGTTTGTTGTAAGTGTAGGCCTCGTCATCCTTTGCTATGAGGCAGCGAGCGGTGGTGGCGCCCTGGCTGCGGAGTATGTCGAAGCGCAAGTGGCCGTCGAGCAGAAGATACGTAGTCAAATCGCCTGGCGCTGGATGAACCACTAATGGCTCGATCATTTCCACCTCCTGCATGCTCGATGCGATCGCGCGGTATTTTCGGGAGGCCCGCATATTGGCTGTTATCGTTCGCAGGGGCACGATCTTACCCAGTTCAATTATTCGCAAGTCTGGATGGAATGCTGCTTGCGGCAGACCCATGTCCTAACTCACCTTCTTCGACTCGTGAATCCGAGTGGCCAATCGGTGCGGGATCGTATCGAGCCCCTCAGTTTTCAATAAATCGACCAAATGATCGTCAGCAAGGAGCTGCTTCAGTGCGCTGGTAATCACCAACAAATGCTCCTGAGTCCGGGTGGCACGTGCACGGAACGCCCGCTGTTCAGCCGTCGTTTGCTTGTACATGCGGAGGACAACTTGCGCGCTCAGGCGCTTCGGATGGAGTGATTGAGTAGTAATCCCTTTTCCGTTTTTCGCCCGCTGGGCGAGAATGCGTTTGACTTCCATCAATTTCTGGCCACGGAGGCCACCCGTCTCATAGGCTTCGCGGAGTGCATCCTGAACTTCGTGGTCTGTCGCCGAACTAATGTCGATGGCGACCGTCAGTGGAAGAACGCCCCTTTCTACGGCCTCGACCAGACGCTCTTCTCCGTGCGCGAGTAAGTGGGTGATTCCATACACGTATGCTTTGTCCAAATCAACCTTGGCGCTGATCTGTTCAGCCGTGTAACCTCTTCTGCTCAGCGTCATGATTTCCTTAAGGAGTTCGCTGGTCTTGTGGCGACGCCGAGCGATGTTTTCCACAAGGCTCATCAGGTATCTATCTTCTTTGGTTGCCGTCACAACAAGGGCTGGTATCGTAGTCGCGCCCAGCGCGCGATACGCTTCCAAACGTCCCTGGCCGCAGACCAAGTCGTATTTCCCGTCTTCTGCGGCGGTCACGGTGATCGGCCGTTTTAAACCTACATGGTCTATGTTGCGGACGACCGCGGCAAAAATATTCTTGTTTCTCGATCGCGGATTAAGAATACGAATCTCTTCGATTCGGATCTCGATAATTTCGTCATGATGCTCGTTCATGCTGCCTCGCTAATGCTCGATCGTCGAACCAGACTGGTAAACAGATCGAGGCTATCGAACCTGAATGGGTCCAGGCTCAAGCCATTTTCTTCGGCGAGTCGAAGTCGCGGTGTCGTCAACTCGGCCATCGGGAGCAAGTAGTAATCAAGGATGTCATCGTTGGTCGCAGTCATTCTCACGGCGATTGTTATGTCTGGCCGCAAGATTGCGTCAAGGCGAATGTTCCACCGCAACCGCCCGCCCGCCGTCGTAGAACATCGAGCGAGAACGACGCTTACGGAAAATTCGCCGTTAATCGTCAGGAGATCGGTCGCAGGGTCACGATCGACCGAGGCGACTGTTTGAAGGACCACTATGAGTTGCTGCACAAAGTCCTGGTATCGCCGCCTCAACTCGCAGTTGATCCTCAAGTACTCATAGTCGTGTGCGGGGCGAAAACCGGCCAGCGAGTAAGCGCGTAAAAGGCCCTGAAAACGCTGACGATAAGTGCTGCTGCTCGGCATCCCGTCGCACTCGTCAATGACAATCCCAGAAATGCTGCCACGCTCCTGGAGCAGCTTTCTGAGCATTCCAAGGAGCTCATCGTCCGTGTAGTAGCGGTCGCGATCGCGAATGATCGCCTGCGCCGCGGCAAAGATGTCCGGATCTACGATCGGCGCGAACGCGCCATCGTGGCGCACCCACTTGTCTGGGGGATTGGCAATGCGAGGCGTTTGAAGCTTTGTGCTACTTCGGTTGTACAGATTGTTTCCGATGTATTTCTCGTTGGTCAACAGCTCATGAATTGCACCTCTGCTCCACGGCTGCCCGAGTTCGTTGCTGATTCCTTCGGTATTGAGAATTGCAGCGATCTCGGATTCGGTCCGTCTCTCATGTGTGAAAACGTGGTAAATCCGGCGCACTATCGCGAGTTCCTCCTCGGGACCGGGAGTGAGGATCACGCGTTCAGTTTGGAGGCTCTTGCGCTCGCCTCGAGCAAGCGTTGCCTTCGGATTTCCATTCTGGTCGAGCAGGAGCCGACGCAATCCATATCCAGCCACGCCACCCTGGCGATAGCCCATCGTGACCAGACGACATTGGCCGGCGAACACTTTCGTGCTAAGCTCCCGGCTGTATTCGCCTGCCATCGCGCGTTTGAGGCTCTTAATGACGGCACTCATCGGAGTGGCGTCATTAGAAAAATGTTCCGCGCAGTATTGGACCGAGATGTGTTGCCGTTTGCACTGGAACTCGTAGTGGGCGGCCTCATCAGCATCTTGGAATCGCCCCCAGCGGCTGACATCATAAACGAGGATGGTGCTGAAGTCGGCTGAACCGCTGTTCACCACTCGAAGCAGTTCCTGGAGCGCCTCCCGGCCCTGAATGCCGAGCCCGCTCTTACCGGCGTCGGCAAAGGTCCGCACGATCGCCAGCCCGTGCTCGTCGGCGAAGCGCTGAATCGCCGCGTGCTGATTTTCGGTCGAGTATTGCTGGTGCTCCGTGGACATTCGGACGTACTCGGCCGCCAGCTTTTGGTAAGGCTCACTTTGAGCGGAGAATCGACTCCGCCGCTTCGACGTCATCCGCACACAAGACCTTTCCCGACCGTCCCTTGCTTTCAGAGAGGTAGCGGTGAGACGCATCGACGAGACCTGACGTCAATCCGCTCAGCGTTCACATTTAGTTATACGTCGATTCAAAAAAATCGCCAAGAAGATGTTCTCTCTGTTTCCGGCGCCGAGGCCGGTGGTCGAAGTACTTCAAGCACAATAAGATGCGCTGAAGCTAGAGTGTTCTTTACACGCTCGTCGTGATCAACGAGCCAAACGTCCGCAGAACAGTCGCTTATTCTTAGAGCTAGGTTGTTCTCTACAGCCTGCAGCAGCCGTTTCAGAATTTGAAGCGGGCGTTTCGGCGGTTTGGGGCTGCGGAATGCTCGATAGTCGCGCATGTAATCGCGGTGTGCATCCCGCCACTTGGTTTTGCTCTCGCAACACTGAATCCGATAGACCGGATCATCCTCGAGTTTCCGCCGATGATAGGCCGCGCGCCGCTGGCGCTGGCAGTCTTCCATACTGCAGACGATCTGCCGCGGGCAATATCTTGAAGGAGCGAAACGTTTCTTGCAGTAGGGGCACTGTCGAAGAGGCATGAATTCTTGATCCCAATTCGCTTTCATGCACGTCAAACGTGACAGGAGAGTCACCCGCGCGTCGAACAACCGTTTCTCTGCTACGATTCTTGAGTGAGATGAGGAATCGCCCGGGATTGCGCGTTGCATCTCGCGCCCACACGCAAAAGATGAGCGTCGGAAACTGGCAACAATGAATACCAGCCTGGACGAGCTTGGGGGCCGGCTCGGTCTCGAATGGGCCAATCTTCGGCGCGCCCGCGAACTGGCAGATGCGAAGCGGCAAGAACTGCGCAATGCGCTGGCAGGCCTCGATTCTCCAGAGACGAGCATTGTGGTTTCTGGCTCCCTTGCGCGCGATGAGTTTACGGAAGGGAGCGACGTCGATTGGACACTCCTGATCGATGGTCCCTCCGATCCGGGACATTATGGCGTAACGACCAAAATCGATGAGATCATTCAGCGCATTGCTGCCAAGGGGGTTGGGCGCGAAGGCACATTCAGCACTATGGTCTTTAGTCACGACCTTGTCCATCAGATCGGCGGAGACGTCGACACGAATAAGAACACAACTCGGCGCCTTTTGCTGCTGCTTGAGTCGTGTGTTGTCGGCCGCGAAGATGCCTACCGTGGAGTCGTACGAAATATTCTAAACCGCTATCTTCTCGAAGACCGCGGGTTATGGCACGGGTCGGGCCACCGCGTGCCGCGCTTTCTCCAAAACGACATCGCTCGGTTTTGGCGCACTATGGCTGTTGACTTTGCGTACAAGCTGCGCACGCGGTCGGGAAAAGGCTGGGCGATTCGAAACATCAAATTGCGAATGTCTCGAAAGCTGATTTACGTTTCTGGACTACTAGCCTGCTTTCGGTGTCATCTAGATTATGAGCCTGCCGAGCGCACGAAGATCTTTGCCGATCTCAATTGTCGTCAGGAAGTGATCGATCATTTGGAAACGATTTTTCGGCTGACGCCGCTCGAGATTGTTGCGAGTGTCTTGATGCGATATCCCCACCTCGACGGCTCCGCGAAGAAGATCTTGGGCTCATACGACGATTTCATTGGTATACTGTCCGACGCGGATGCTCGGAAGCACCTCGAAAATCTAACGGAGGCGGATGCTGACGCAGATGTGATTTACCAACAAGCTCGCAGTCTCAGTCACACGTTTCGAGACGGCCTTCTCGAGTTTTTCTTTGATCCTTTGAGCGAGATGCAAGAGTTGACGAAAAATTACGGAGTTTTTTAAAATGCGGCCGATCGGATTTTCAACAGGCGCCCTCGCCTACGCTGATTTTGCACGTGGTCTGGAAATGGTGCGTCGGCATGGATTGCATGTGGTCGAACTGTCGGCGCTCCGGCAGAACGAACTGGTGCCAATGCTCGACGCGATCCCACATCTGGATTTGGCTGGTCTCCACTACATTTCGATCCATGCACCGAGTTCCTTTGATCCGGCATGGGAGATAACCCTGCGGAAGCGACTTGGCGATGGGGTCCACCGCGGGTGGCCCGTCGTCGTTCACCCAGACGCGATAACTGACTTCGGTCTATGGCGGGAACTCGGAGAAACCGTCTGCATCGAGAACATGGACAAACGTAAGCCGATCGGCCGCACGGCTGAGGAGCTTTCCCGTGTATTTCGTGAACTGCCGAAGGCAACTTTTTGTTTTGACATTGGACACGCGCGTCAAGTCGATCTAACGATGACTGAGGCCTACTTGATCCTCCGCGAGTTCGGTCCGAGACTCAGGCAGGTTCACGTGAGCGAAGTGAACTCGCGGAGCAAGCATGACGCTCTGTCGTACTCGTCAATGATCGCGTTTCGGGAGGTCGCTCACCTCATTCCGGAGCAGGTGCCCCTGATTCTCGAAACGCCCGTCTGCGAGAGTGACATGGACACCGAGATTAACAAGGTTAGGGACGCGCTGCCGCTGAACCTTGAGACGATGGTCGCGTAGGATCGTGTCTGGCTTATGGCGGATGCTCGCCGCCGATCCGGACACCACATGGGCGGTGGTAACCATATAGAGGAAATTGAATGTCGTCTTCACATTCGTGAGACGACATCACAAAATGCCAGTCAATCGCGCGCGAAGCAATCTAAACGCCACATTCTGCTTGGGTTATGTGGAGGCCGTGTGGAGTCCAAACGCCGGTGGCGTCCAAATGGCGTCCAATCTGCTCTCGCGTAAGTCCTTTTGTTTCTGTGAGGACCACCTGTAAGTCGTTGATCATGCAGCCCTGAAAAGGCTGGCGTCGGCGGTTCGATTCCGTCCCTGGCCACCACGCTAAATTACTCATAACTCAACACTTGCTAGCGCCTTCCGGTGCCTGTGCCAATTCTGTGCCGTGAATTTTTCGGATAAGGTCGTCCTGCAGACCCTGAAACTCGGGCGTCCATTTCGCGTAGTAGCGACGAACTGTTATTGGGCTATCGCCAAGGATGCCGGCAACCTTCTCGATCGACCCGCCCTTCCCCAAGAGCTCCGACGCCAGTGTATGTCGAAAGCGGTGCGGATGCGCTTTCGTGACGCCAGACCGCGTGAACACGGCCTCCAGCGTGCGCCAAGCTGCCTTCACGAGAGTTCGCAGACACGTTGTGTCGCTGAAAAAGAAACGCCGATTGTCTCTCGCAGCGGCTTTGGGGAGCGGCAGAAGCTCCAGTGCTTCCAATACTGCCTTTGGCAGCTCGACCTGAATCGGGCGGTGATTCTTGACGGCCCGTTTCACGAGATAGATTCCCCGGATGTGGCCTCTCTCCAGCGTGACTACGTCGCTGATGCGGAGGCCAGCGAACCGCATCAAGAGCACCATCGCCCGCGCCCGCCGCCGCTCGTAGCTGGTCCGACCGATTTCATCACAGGCGGCGATGATCTTAATAATTTCCGGGCGCGCATACGGGACCACGTCATTGGCTTCCTGCATCCTCGGAATTTTCAGAGCCCGCGCAGGGTTTTTTGCCGTCCATTCGCGGTCCCGGCAGAACTCGAAGAATTGCCGGAGGAGCTCAACGTCCTTAACCCATGACCGCATCTTGCATCGCGGCTGGGCATAACGATCCAGCATCTCGACATCGATCTGCTCAACGTAAACAAGGGAGCTTTTTACGCAGAAGTCGGTGAAGTAGCGCAGGATACGCTTGTACCTGCGCTTAGTCTCGTCGGCATTGTTTTCGTGCTGTACTTCGAAAGCCTTGAGGGCATCGAGCACTGGCTTTCGAGGCCTTCCGGAGAACCGATCGTCCATGTCCGCCAGCTTGCGGGCGGCTCGCTGGAGATCGTGAGTCTTGAGAGAAAGGCGCACTCGCTTCCCGTTGTCCGTCGTCCCGCAGGCTCGTATGACACACCGCCCGCGGCACTTCAGGAAGTTGGGGCCTTTGTTTCGATCAGGGCACTTTGGGGAGTGCCGCCTTTGAAGTGTTAGCATGTCACACACATTAGCTCTGGGCCGTTCGGCGACGGTACTCGCGCATCGCCAGTGAATACGGAATGCGCAGCTCGACGCGGGTTCGTATCCCGTTTTTCGATGACTTGCTCAGCTTGAGCACGCCCGGCATATCCTGAAACCACCGAATTACCGTGGAAGGACTGGTCCCCCAGAGTTCGGCGTAAAACTGTGGCGTGTAATGCGGATCGACGACAATCGGCTGAGGGTCAACGATTTCTCGATTCACGGGTTGTAACCTCCAGAAAGATCGGGAAATTTTGTGCTTTTCTCTGTGAGCGTGGAGTGATCGCGCAGTTCGAGGCGGCACTGGCAGCGGTTTCGATCCGCGTTCGACATCTGTCGTCGAAACAGTTACCGTCTAGTGCTGTAGGAAGCGCTCGTGCGCAAGACCTGCAGAGGGGTGGTTCCAGTGAGCGGAAAGTCGGAAAGCAGCTGAATTACATCGCCAAAGCGGGCGTAGTGAGCGATCTGCACCCCATTTCTCGCCCTAGTTCGGGAATGAGCGCCGCGAGCGTTCGTTCCAACCGATTCGCTTCCTCTTGGGCGATCATCCCGAGATTGCTGTCGACGCGGTTTAAACCTTCAGCCTCTGAGCGCTTCGTATCAATGGCTTGACGGGCCGCGCTCAATAGGAGAGCTGGGCTGTCAACGGTGGCCACAGGCAATGCCTTGCTTCCGTCAGCGCTCTCGTAAACGATCAAAAGCTTAGTTTTCATCGCGCTCTCTACTTAATCACGCCCCAAGAAGGGCCTTTTGGGACAGGTTCCACATTAAACTTTCTAAACCTGCTTTTGGGAGGATGCCTGCCTAAGCTTGCGATCCGTGGCCCGCTTGACCCGTTGCAGAGTAGGATCATCCCAATGAAGATGTTCTCGAACCTCAACCTGCTTCAGGCCGCATATCTTCTTCAGTTTGAAGTATTGCAGTTCTTCATACGTTAGATTCAGACCGGTTAACCGGTCGTCAAACGGCAGGCGTAGCGACATATCTCTAAGCGTTGCGAGCTTTATCGGCGTCTCAGAGGAGAATATTAATTCCAGGGGATCACACACCAGTTCTGGCAGTTTTTCGAGTTCAACTAAGGATATTGTGTTTGGCGAAGGTGTAAGCAATTTGGCATCTCGCTCATCCCAATATTTCCTCTTGCGTGCCCTGCGAATGATGCGTGGATAAATGCTAGATTCGTCCCATTCGCGCCACTTCCGACCGCCTTCAGTCCACAAGACCGCGGCCACGTATGGCGCCAGATCTCGTTTCCGTTTCAATTCGCTTCGCAAGAACCAGGAAAGGTATTGCTCAGCATCCAGGTCGCGGTTCAGCATCGCCGCCAAGATGTGGTCGCACGTCGCCCACTTCGGGTTCTTGATCCAAATATCGAAAGAACCCCAGTGTGATTCGAGGCTTGTGATTGCCGTCAGAAGCTCTCCAATGTGCCGCCGTGCAACTCCAGCCAGAGAGCGCCGCACAGCTGCGTTTGCATGCTCTGATGCCGATTCTTGACACTGCAGGGATTCAATTTCCCCGGCCGCTTTGAGCGCCATCCCTTTGAGCACTAATAGTTTTGGTGTCGCTGGAATGATTTTTTTTTGCCTGGCGTATTGGGTAGTCAAGGCAATCTCTTGCGCTTGGCTCGACAAGAAACTCGCAAAGGACCAGCAGTAACGGGTGTTGACGCCTCCCCCAGGCCGGTCACTAAATACTGGAAGAACGTGATCAAGGGACTCAATAACCGAATCAAGCGCGTCGAACGGCAAATCTGGTGTGAGTCTGGCCGTGGCGTTCATAAATCACCTATCCTGTCCGGCTTCAGGAAGATAGACGAGAGTGGCTCGAGGCTCTTGCGGCTCGCCGCGACTGCGTTCTCCTGGTAAGGAATCCCCTACCGAACATCGATAAACACTATCCAGCCCACATTATAGATCAGTACACCGAACATTGCTATAAGATGAGTGGTGGCAACGGCAATGGAAAGCTGTTTCGACAGGTGAAGCGGTCAGGATCAGCGGCGTGTCGTTCCGCAACAATCGATTTCTGAGCCAGAACGAAGTTCATCGCGCCCAGCATCGCGGATGCCAGGGCAGTGGCACGGAACGCCGGTACTCGTTCTCTGACTTGCTGGCGTTGCATCGCGCGGGAACTGCGGGAAGGCGGCGTTTCTACACAGTCTCTGCGCCGAGTCGTAGACTTTCTGCGAACGTGAAAGGGATTGAGAAATCCGCTCGCCGAAGGCCGCCTTATCGTCACCGGAGCAGACGTTCAGGTGGCGACCAGCCGTGAGAAGATAATGAGCGCTCTGCTGAGGCCGGGTCAGACTTCCGAATGGTTGTTGGGATGGGAATCGGCCGGAGCGTCTTGCGTAGCCCCAGAGCCCGGCGAAGATGCTCGTCCGGAGGTGGTTTGTGGAAAGGGCTCAGGTTTGATGATGACGATTGGAGTGGTCACGCAATCGCGAAACTTCCCGGCGCTCTTGATGTGACGTCCCGTTTCGTTTCCATTTCACAGCAACCTTCAAAAGATGATCCGTCCCGAGTTGAAGCGAATTGCATATAAAGTGGCTATAATCCCATTGATGCGCGCGCTGTTAGTTTTACTGGTCCCGATCTTCGCAGCTGGTCAAGCGCTTCAAATACAGCCCAGTGAGATCCGCCCTGGAGAAAGCGCTACGCTTACTTGGGACACTGGTGGAGCTCCTGCCTTCGTGATTGGGTACGGCAAGGTCAATGGCCAGGGTTCCGCGATGGTCATGCCAAGCATGACCACCGATTTCATCTTGGCTACCGAGTCCGCCAGGGGCATCCGGTACAACACCCAACGGCTTGTCGTCCGCGGCGCCAAAGGCGATGACAAATACCCTTCGTTAAGCGACTTTGACGTCGGGCTTCATGAAAATCGCAGCGGCATCCGTTATATCGACTTCCAAAGTGCGGTCTGGGGCGAACTGCAGAAGAAAGGCTACGGACCCAAAGGCGACTACGTCCCGAAGCGGCCTTTCGTGACTATATACACAGACTTCGTGCTTCGCCAGGATTTAGTCTCAAAGGAGGAAAAGGTCCGCGCCAGGCGTCTCGCCCTGGCAGTTGAGATCAACGAGCCGGATCGCAGTGGCGCAATTGCCTTCGGCGTTCGTCCAAGGCTTGAGTTTCGGTATCTCGGAGAAACCGTTTGGAGACCCGACAAAGATAGCGCGATGGCTAAGAGTGAAGCGATGAAGATGCTGCAATCCCTTTTGGTCGCGAAATGACGTCATACAGTTACAGAGCTCACCTGACCTGGCTGTGGGTGGTTTCCTTCGTTTTGGTGATCATGGGAGTTCTTTATCTTCGGGTTATCGTTCGGATCGGGCCGGATGCCTCCTCGACACTCTTTGATCTGGTCTTAGCTCAATACGTACCGTACCTGGGCGCGATAGTCGCATTCCATTTCGCTGCGCGGACTGCCAGGCAGCCCGCCACGAAGGGTCAAATTGTTCCCTATCGAGTGGCGATGTTGCTCTCACTCCTGTGGAACCTCACGGTCGTTGTGTTCGTCGTTCAAGCGTGTTCGAATCCGGATCTCACCGAGGACGCCACCGCGGATATCAAAAAGTTTGTCCCACCGCTGTCCTGGGCTGTCGCGCCTGCCATCGGATTCTTTTTTGGCAAGCCCGCGGAGGAGAAGAAATGACGATCCACGTCAAAGCGCCGCCGTTCCTCCTGCTGCTCGCGATAGTGCTGCTTGCATTGCCTGCCTTCGGGCAAGCGGAGGTCCGCCGAGCGCTGGTCATCGGTGTGAAGGACTACCCGCACTACCCCGAAGAGAAACGGCTAAAGTATGCGGACTCCGATGCCCGCGGTTTTTCCGAGCTACTCGACGGCGCGCCGGCCGGACAATTCAAGGTAACGCCGCTGCTGAACGAACACGCAACGCGAGAAGAAATCCTGAGTAAGCTCGATGACATTAGAAGAGAGCGAGATCGTATCGATACACTCTTCGTCTTCTTTTCCGGCCACGGTGAAAAAGACCCCAGCACTCAAAGCCTGTATCTTATGCCCTATGACGGTGATCCGAATCGCCTTTGGACAGGGATCCTGGACAGTGAGTTTCTTGACCGGGTACGTGCGATCGGCGCCCGCTCCGTCGTGGTGTTTTTGGATGCCTGCCATAGTGGATCGGCTCTTGGAAAGGGAGGAGAGGCGAACATAGATCTCGCGGAGCACTATGGCAAAATGTTCACCGGTTCAAACCAGGGAAGGCATGGAATCTTCACCTTGTTTGCGAGCGCTGGCGCGGCCGAGAAGTCTTACGAAGACGACGATTACCGGCAGGGAATCTTCACACATTTCTTAATTAAAGGCTTGGCAGGGGATGCGGACATCGGGCCTCGGGACGGGCGAGTGACCATGGGAAAGTTGAAGGTATTTCTCGAGCGCGAGGTCCGTGCGCGGTCTCTCGCCATTACGCGATCGGAGCAGACGGTCTTCGTCGGTTCTCAGGATTACGATGCCAACTTTGTCTTGACTTTTTCGATGCCTCCGTCGAGAGATCGCCGTGTCACGGCAGTCGATGAGACGATTGCCGCCCAAATCGGTCGCTTGAGGAATAGCGACCCCGAGCTTGCTTTGATGGTTCATGTGGGAGCGATCAACGCTGGCCTGAATCCGTTTGGTCCGTCGGAAGCGGTTATGGAAGGCGCTCTCCGCCAGACGCTGGATCAAGCGCGCATTCGCAAGGTTGCATCGCCCAAGAGTTCCGTGAAGCCGGAGGATCTGATCAGCGCGACCATTAGCGTGGACGGTTCGTTACTGGTCGCCTGCGCGGAAAATCCGCTTCGGCTTCTCGCGTTCCGGCTAGACACCGGCGATGTTGCGAAGGAGTCTCCCTTGACACTCTATGGCGCGGGTGGCCGGCGTCCGGCGGCCTTCGACGGATGCAACATCAGCGTTTCGCGGGACAACCGATTTGCCGTGGTCCAGGTAAAACAGACCGACGGAACTTCGTCGCTTTCCCTTCGGGCACTCGGCGCGGTGGAGGTTCCGAACTTGTCCGTGTCAACCTACGAATTCGCCGCATTTGCCGGCGATTTCCTCGTGGTGGTCAAGGCGGGGGCACTCAGCTTCCTATCAACGGATACGTGGTCTCAGTTTGGAAATCCCACACAGCTTTCTGCTCCGATTGAAAGTCTGACCTATGATTCCGGCTCCAGCATCGTCGCCAGCCACCGGGAGGGAACGGTCAAGCTTTATTACGCGGATCGAGGGGACCACTCTATCACGAGCCAGCCCATCGTTTCCAGCCCGAGCTTCGATCGTTGTTCGGTCACTAACGAGTTGGCGTTCTGCCAACGACAAGGCAAGTGGTCCGCCTTCCGCCCAGGGGACGGAGGTGGGTTGGGGGGGGAAGGCGGCTGCGGTGGGCTTGGGTGTAAATTCTTTCCTTCGACTTCGAACAGCCTGCAAGCGGGTGGCTGGTCGATCATGTTTCAGGATCTCTCGGACCCTTCGACGCTGTTGTTTGTTGATGTCCGGTCCAGGTCGGCCCAGTCCATTCGGGTGCCGGAGCCGGTAATTGTAGCTCGCCTGCTGTCCGGCGGAGGCGTTATTGTGCTCGGACGTCAGGGAGGCATTTATCGCTTTAACAGCATAGGGCATGTTGATTGCTGCAGTGTTCCTACGCCGTGGGGCTCAGGAGCGGCGCATGTTGCCGCGGGCAACTCGGGAGACCTAGTGGCGCTTCGAGACGAGAGTGGTCAGGGATACTTCGTCGCTTATGACATGAACAACACGTCGGTCCAAATTCCGATGTCCGATTCGTCGTCAGTGCGCCAAATGATCTGGGCGGAATCAAACAAGACGCTTGCACTTGCCTCGGATGATCGAATCCGGCTGATGGATATGGAAGACATTACGGCGAAGCCTGTGGTCCTGGATTGCACATTTCCGGCGGCATTCGACGCGGCCGGTACGCTCATCGCCTGCGTCGATCCCGTGAACCGAGACATACAGGTTCGGGCCACTTCCGATGGGACGGTGAAGCGCAGATTCACCGACCATGCTGGACCGCTCCACAGTCTTCTCTTCACATCAAGAACGCTAGTGGCAGCAGGAACATCTTCGGGGCTGAGCCGAACGTTTCTGACGGCGTGGGATTCGGCCGACGGTCGGTTGATTTCGCAACGGACGTGCGATTTCCAAAAAACGCCCGGCCTAAAGCCAATCGCGCTGCTCCGAGGCTCGAGCGGGGCCACAGTGATCGAGTTGGACACTCCGAGCAGGATGGTCGGAGGGGACGCGCAGACCTGCGAGTCGCGAATTTCGAGCAACCTCGGATCGGGTGCGACTAGCGTTGCTTCGTCGCCGGTTGCGGGAACGGCCGTGTTCTGGACTCCGAAGGCAAACCTGTTATATATGTTCAATGCCGCTGCCCCAGAAGCGACCTATCAGTTGCGCTCCGATCTCCCGGTCGACGATCTTTCTGTTTCCCCGGACGGGCGAGACATCATGCTGCTGGCCGGCGGAAGGATTTTAAGAATCCCGATCACATTAGCCGGTCTTCTCGATGCGGCTCGGAGAATGATTTCGAGAGAGCTTAGCGATCGAGAGTGCCAGCAGTTCTTCCCATTCAGAAGTTGTCCAAAACTGCGCGAACAGGCAATCAAAAAGTGAGAGCAGACGAGCCCATCAGGGCACATCGTTCGCAAATATCAGCGCTTCTTCAGTCCCGCACTAAAACAGCGCTACTGTGAACCCGTTTCGTTTCGGTTGAGTTGCGATCTGCATGCGCACCCGTGCAGATAGCAACTGATACAACCTGAAGGTTGAGGGAGGATCGAACCCAAGCTATTGACCAGCAGCGACTTACAAGGGACGAAAATATCGGCCTGCCTTGCGGATCCTGAAATCCGATTGATTGGGGCAGAGCCTACAGACCATCAACGCTTGATAAGCCACATGGTCTAGTGACTAAGGGAAATCCTCCCACGAATGACCTTACTCACAGGGATTCGCTGAGAATAGTACCCGCCTCTTGCCACTATTTGGCTCTGTTGCAAACAGAGCGGGCCGATCTGGTAGGGTGAACCTTGGCCAAGAACCGACCGGCACTATTCCGCGGGCGACACTTCGAGGACGGAATCATCCTACTGTGTGTCCGCTGGTACTTGCGATATTCCCTCAGCTACCGGGATTTGGAGGAAATAATAGCCGAGCGCGGCCCCTCCGTGGACCATGGCGTTGGGTCCAGCGTTTCGCCGCCATTCTGAATCAACGGCTCCGCCGCGAACTCCGGTGCCCCAACGGTTCCTGGCGCGTGGATGAGACCTACGTCCGCGTCGCCGGTCAATGGGCGTATCTGTGCCGGGCTGTGGATTCCGCAGGCGACACGATGGATTTTATGTTGTCACCGAAGCGAGACCTCAGGGCAGCCAAGTTATTCCTGCGTTTGTCATTATCGGGAAGCGGCGGGGTCCGGCCGCGGGTTGTAAACGTGGATGGGCATCCCGCCTACGGCCGCGCCATTGCGCAGTTAACGGATTCGCACGATCTCGGTCGGCGTTGTCGGTGCCGCCCTTCACCCTATTTAAACAATATCATTGAGCAGGACCACCGTTTCATCAAGAAGCGCATTAACGCGAGCCTCGGATTCCGGTCGTCAGAAGGGGCATGGAGGACGATCGAGGGCTACGAGGCAATGCATATGATTCGGAAAGGGCAGGTCCGATGGTCGGACAAGGGAGACGTCATCGGGCGGCGCCAATTTATTCACAAGTTCTTTGGCATCGCTGCGTAGAATTGGGGTTAACTCATGCAGAGCTTGTCGCCCTTCTGCTATTTGCAACAGAACCGGTTGGACGCCTACCCCCTTGTTTAGTTAGCTCACTTGTTCCGACGGCGGAAAAAGGTTATATCGGATCATGTCGTGTGGGATGTTGTCGAAAAAGCCCTTGATGTCCAGTCAAGAGCGGAGTAAAAGTTTCCCACCGCGGCGGAGGAAGAGGGGACCACTTGTATCCTTCCGAGGCCCCTTCCCTGTGAGTTGGGGGCGGCTGGAGCGTAGCCCTGCGACCCGCTTGCGGGGCGCTTAGGGCGGAGCGGAAGCCGCCTCCAAACTCAGTCGGCTTTTTTCTTCCTGCTGGTCTTGAGCCGGAAACTGTCCCCGTTTGGCCGCGGCGCCAATTTGACTGCCTCAATGAGCATGCTTTGCAGGCCGTCCGGAGCCGTCGTATTCTTCTGCAATCAAACGAGCCACTTGATCCATGTGCTCCTGTGGGCCGGCTCTGAATAGGGAGTGTTTGCGCGCCAATAGCCGGTACAGTAACATCAGGAACCTGCTCAGTGATCATCGAACGCCAAGTTTTCCCGCCAGCCGAAACAATGCGCTTCGTACACGCGGGCGCGCGAGGGATCGTGCGCAAGACCGCGGAGATCTCGGCTTTGATGGCCTTCTTAGAAGCAGTGGCAAAAGGGCGAGTTGAGGACTGTGTCTTGCGCTACCCTAAAGCCCCAGGATTACCCGAGCAATGCTCTATCGGCGTCAATCAGCATATTCCTGAAACCGGCCGTCTCATCATGGGGACCTCAATCCTGTCTACTCACATCCGCTGGTCGTCAGCGTAACGAAGACGCTGGCCACCTTGACGTTCTGGCCTCCTGAGACGTCATACAAATTGAAGTTCAATCCGAAGTTCGTAATCCACTTTCCTGTGGGGACCGAGCCTGTGGATCCTCCGGTCGCGTAGGCTGCTCCCGTATCAAAGCGGACCTCGGTATTTGTTGCCCCCGGCGCACTCCATGTCAGCGTAGTCTGTCCAGTCCCGCTGCCATCGCATACTTGAATTGGATTTGGAGTCGCGGTTATCGTCGCCGCTCCTGGAGTCCCGCATCCGCTGGTCGTCAGCGTAACGAAGACGCTGGCCACCTTGACGTTCTGGCCTCCTGAGACGTCATACAAATTGAAGTTCAATCCGAAGTTCGTAATCCACTTTCCTGTGGGGACCGAGCCTGTGGATCCTCCGGTCGCGTAGACTGCTCCCGTATCAAAGCGGACCTCGGTATTTGTTGCCCCCGGCGCACTCCATGTCAGCGTAGTCTGTCCAGTCCCGCTGCCATCGCATACTTGAATTGGATTTGGAGTCGCAGTTATCGTCGCTGTCGATGGGGGGCTCAGTCCTATTTGGGTTACCATGAACTGGTTCCCCATCACGAGAATCTGGCCGTTCCGCAATGAACCAGAATTAGAATCTGCGGAATAGGCCACAATCCCATTGCCCGCTCCCGTGGCCCCCGAAGTTACGTGCAACCACGTTGTTGAGGTGGAGTCCGGAGATGCCGTCCACGCGCATCCCATCCCGGCGGTGACGCTAAACTGTCCAGCGCCTCCCGCTGCCGCCACCATGGTGCTGGTTGGATTCAACGAATAGGTACAAGAAGGTGCGGGATTAATTGTGAAAGGAAGCGATACGCTAGTCTGGCCCCCGCTCGCAACTGTAACAAGGACCGTTCCTGGCGACGCGATGAGACTTCCCGAAACACTCGCCGTAAGCTGACTCGCGCTGACGAAGGTCGTCTGAAGTGGCGTTCCATTCCAGTCGATCGTCGCGCCGCTGGCGAAACCTGATCCGGTCACAGTGAGAATGAACCCCGCTGTCCCTGCGGTGGTAGAGTTTGGGCTAAGGTTGGAAATCACTGGCACTTGCTGCTGGACCGACAGGGACACGTGTATCTGAAGCGGCGACGCGCCCTGCGAAGAGTTAGTCGGGGTCAGCACGAGCGTGTCATTGTACTTGTTGGCTTGAAGCCCCGCCCGAGCGGTGATGTTCAAGACACACTGCTGCGGCTGCTCGTTGACGCAAGAAGAGGGGTTGGCCTGGAAATTGAACGACGAAGATTGGAATGCGGCCGTGAACGGAATTGCAACTCCGGTACTCGTTGTTATGGACAGTTGTTGAGAGTTGGCGCTGCCGCCGGCCGGGTAGGAAAACGATAACGACGGAGGTTGCGATATAAGGCTCGGCGGCGGAGTGAACATAACTGCTGTGAGCGTAGCGCCTTGATTATTATTCGAGTCGGTGAATGCAATCTCCGCTGTAGCTCCGTTCGGCAAAGAAACCCCTTGGAGGGCGGAGGAGTTCACGCTCAAGTTGACGCTCGCGGCTCCTCCTTGTCCAATCACCGTGGTCTGCGACGAATTGCCGCTGGCAAACTTCAACCAATTACCGGACGTCGGATTTATGTTATTTATCGTCGCGGTCAGGTTAAAGGTCGACAGATTAGGATTCGTGATGCTGATGGTATTTGGCCCATTGCTTGTGAGCGTTAAACTCGTCGGAGAGACATAGCCATTCGTCGGAAAGACGTTAAACGTGATTGGGACAATTACCATGTCCGTGACCGTTAGCAAGGTTAGCGTGCCCAGGTACGCTCCGTAGGTCATGTTCGCCGCCGCGACGGTAACCGTGTAGGAGGACGGATTATTCGCGGTGACGCTGAGCCATTGAACGGGTGAACCGTTTTTTAAATTTGAGGAGATTTGGTTCTTCTGGGAAAAAATCGTCGGTACATTCGTTGTGATCGTGAGCGAACAAGTCGGGGCGGAGCCGCACGAACTTGTTGTCCCCGTCCAGGAATTTGTGGAGAGAAAATAAGTGAATGTGGCGGAGGATGGGCTCGCGGTCAACGGTTGCGCCAAACCACTGGAACCTGTTGCGGCCAATAAAGTGAGAAATAGCAGGCACCTTATAAGGCTCATATTTATGGCAGAATATCACAAATTGTCGCGGTCTTAGTCGTTGATCTGGCTAGAATTCGATTCGCAATAGCAATTGAATTACCCTGGGCGACTCAACGAGCGGCAGTATCGGAGGCAGGCCCATGCTTTGTTGTCGCTGCCCAAACAGCGCGAGGCCAAAAGAAGGACTTCCCAAGAAAGGATTCGGCGGCCCGAGATTCGCGTGATTCAAAACGTTATAGGCGTCCGCACGCACGGTAATCCGGCCCTCCGTCAAAAAAGGAAACGCGAATGAACGCCCCATCGAAAGATCAAATTGGATGGTCCCAGGGGCCGTGAACGCGTTGCGGCCGGTATTTCCTTCCTCGTTCAAATAGTTAGGAGTCTGGAATGCGGCAGGGTTCAGAAGGAGAACTCCTCGGCTCGAGGGTATACGAATCGAAGTAGTCGCGCCAGCTGCGACCAGGCTGGGCCGATTGGCTAGAATCTCCCCACCGCAGGCCGGAACGGAAAGGACGGTCTCAAGCGTACAAAATTGAATTGAAGTTGAGGCGGGAGCTTCGGTCGGCTGAGCATAAACTGAGAACGGGAATCCCGTCCGCAAGGCCCCGAGTGCGGAAAGACGCCAATTCGAAAGCAGATTTCGCGGCCCTGGACCGACGCTCCCAGAACTCCATGAACCGTCGAAGATCAGGACGTGGCGCTGGTCAAAATCAGAGCTGCTACGGTCGCTGCGGCTGTCGAACTGGCGAACGAAGGTGGAGTACTGAACCGCTGTCTGGGAGGTGCGCAGATCCGTGAAATCACCGTTTAGGGGATCGCTTTGGTTGTCGATGGCGTGACTCCAGGTGTAGTTGGCGCCGGCGTCGAAGTGCGTGCTTCGGTAGCGGGCACGGATTGCGAAGGCCGAATAGCCCGAGCTGCCTTGGTTGGAACGATATTGGAGTTCGGGAAGATTCCCGTTGAGTTGAGCGTTAAAGTTGGAGGGGCTTCCATACTGACTTCCTAAGCTGAAGAAGCGATTGATGATGTCGTTGGCAATCAATTCACGCCCCAAGCTGAGGAGCCCCGCGGTGTAAATCGTAATGGAATGGCTGAGCCGATGGTCGATGCTCAGGAAGGCGGTCTGCGTGTAGGGACTCCTGAGATGGGGTTGGATTAGCGTCAGCGGCACAAAATTCGGGTCCGCTGTCACCAGGGTTGGCCCGCCGCCGAAAAAAGTCAGTTGGGGTTGATACCGCGCCGCCAAGGCTTGAATCCCGAGCCGCGGATCGAAAGGGTTGACAACACATGGGTTGCTCAGGCAGCCGCCTATGACCCAAGTGTTCTGCTGAACATCCTGCCAAATATTGTCGAAAGTCCGATCATAAAAGATCCCATAACCCCCGCGCACGGAGGTATCCCCTCTCGCAGTCGGACTGAAGGAAAATCCGGCGCGAACGGCCGGGTTGAGATTGTCGGAGTGGTAGATCTGGCCATTGGCTGGTCCGCCGAAATCAATCCGAGCCGATGCGATTCTTTGCTGAATATCGGTGCCCTGGCCGAACACTACCAGCGGGCTCGGCGCGCCGGAGACCGCTCGCGGCGACCCGAAATGATCGACGCGAAACCCGATACTGAGCGTGAGACGCGATGTGGGCCGGTAGTTGTCCTGTACAAAAGCGTCGTACTGGTTCTCGCGGTAGCCGTTGCCGTGTAGGGCAGAAGCGATGTTTCCGGTGGTAAATTGTTGGCGCGAGAATGAGCTTTCAAATGCCAAAGGGCTGTCTTGGAGAAATGACGACAGATTCTGGTATTGGAGCAAACCCTTGGCCGCGAATTGGTAGTCCAGGTTGTCCCATCGAAGAATGAATCCGCCTCCCGCCTTGATGAGGTGCCGGTTCTTGACCCACACCAGAGTATCTGCGAACTCCGCGCTTCGATTTCCATTGAGGTACTGGATCGAAGACATCGGACCGGGCAACGCAACGCCGTCACTCGATCGCATCTCTGGCAGCATGGAACGGGTACCGGTGTCCGTGACAAGAGAACGATTCCATCCTACCCGCGCGTCGTTCGCAATGACCCCGTTGATACTGCGCGTGGTGATCGATGCGGCAACGCTGTCGGAACTCTGATCGAATCCCGTAGTGAACTGTGGATAGGGAGACCAGTTGTAGTCGGGCCGTGAGATTCGGGCCTCAGCGATGCGGCCCATAAATCGGTTGCGGCTGTTGATAGGCACAAAATCAAAGCGGGCAAGGCCGATCTGCCGATCCAATGTTACCGAGGGAGACAATGCCACGGTGGCCGTCAGGGCTCCGGAACTGCCTTCGGGAATGAACTGAGGCCGGTACTGAAGCAAGATGTCGCGCCCTGCCGACAAGGCCAAGCTAGGAAGATCCGCGTAGAATCCTTGGGTCGGCAGCGAGAACACCTCAGGTCCGCCGCGCTGGACGCCGCGGGTGTGCAAATCATCAAATGAGAAGGAGCCAAACAGGATGTCGCGAAACAATGGGCCACCGATCTGGAAGCCAGGATTCACTGAGCTGCCGGGTTGTCGGCTGATATTCTGTGCTTTGCTTTGAAAGTCGTCGGCGTTCAGGGACGCGTTTTCCAGGTTGAGGTACCCAAGGCCATGCCATCGATCGGTTCCCGGCTTGGTAATGGCGTTCGCGATGAATCCATTGGTCCGGCCGAATTCGGCGGAATAATTGTTCGTCGAAATTCGATATTCCCCCATGGCTTCGGGAGGCAGCGGAGAGAGAGGCCCTGTAATTGTGTAGTTGTTATTCTCCAAGCCGTCGAGCAGGAAGTTGGACGAGGAGACTCGTTGACCAGCGGCCGACAGCCCAATTCCGCGGCCGGCCGTGACATCCGCGGAGACGGCGGGTTGCAGGAGCAGCCCGGTATAGGTGTCGCGGCCCGCCAGGGGCAGGTTGGCTAGTTCGCGCGTATCGATTACATCCGACATACCGGGATCGAGACTCGCGAGTTTTTCGTCGGGAGCTTGAACGTGAACCACCCGGCTGATGTCGACATCCGGACCGTAGAACGTCACCACCTGGGAGCCAGGAAGGATGAACATCTTGAGTTGGCGTTGCTCCCACAAATCCTGAAGCGACCGTAAATGGATCGCAAGATTCATGAACGCGCCTACGGGTAGATCGAGATTGTCGATTTCCTGGGTTTGGTATCCTGCGGCGGTGAATTTGAATGTGTAGACGCCCGGAGGCAACAGGGGCAGAGTGAACCGTCCTCCGGGACCGACGTGGATTGGCTGGTCGAGAGTTACGGCGGCGTTATGGTAGAAAGCCTCGGCGTTGTTGAGCGGAACACCCCCAGCATCTGTAACGCGTCCGGAAACGACTCCCAGGACCCCTTGCCCCGACGAGGACGGGAGTAGCAACAGGCAGGCGGCGAAAGCTAAGGCGTTCGGCACTTTCACCGGCGAGCTCCGGAGTCCCGGATCGCCGCGAGCTTCTTGCGCAATTTGGCGACTAGGGCCAAGTCGGAAGCCTTCTCGGCTGCTTCGATCGCCTTTTGGTAAGCCGAACGCGCGTCGGCGTTTCCGCCAGCTAGTGAGTACTCCTCCGCGATTCTCTGCCAACCCGCCACGCCGTCAGGTTTCTGATCTACGGCAAGCTTCAATTGCTGTAAGGCGAGGTCGTTCTGCCGTGTCGCGATATACGCTCGAGCCAGCTCGATACGGGCATCGATCAAGCCTGGAACGGCTTGCAAGAGAGCCAACCAGTCCGAGATTGCATCGATCCAGCTCTCGATTTGCATGAAGTAAGTCGCGCGCGCAATCCGTGAGGGGAGATAGCTAGGATCTTCCGCCAATACCTCGGCCCATAGTTTTTCAGCATCATCAGAAGGCCGTTTCTTTCCACGCCACGAGGGCGCAGTCAGCGAAAGCGCGAGATTGTTCCTCGCCACAAGCGATTTTGAGTTCTGTTTGATCGCTTCTCTGTACAAGGACCGCGCTCTTCGCTCGCTGCCTTCCTCCGCGGCGAGTGTGCCCAGCGCGTTGACCGCATCTGCGACTTCCGGCCGCCGCGCGTCGCTAAACGTAAGAAGGCCCTTCTTCTCGGCGTCGCGGGCCGCGGTTATCGCCTTCCGATAATAGAGTTGCGCTTCTTCGGCTCGATGAATTTTTTGAAAGAGCAGAGCGAGGTTATATGGCAGGTACGGCTGATCGGGTGCCAAGGCTATGCCGTGGCGGTAGTCAGCTTCGGCATCCGCATAATTTCCCATCTCTGCGACGGTCAGAGCAAGGTTGTGCCATGGGAAGGGCCAATAGGGAGCGCGTTGGATCGCATCGTGAAAAGCTGCGGTGGCGAGGCTGAGATACGTTGTATATTTCGGAGCCTGCGAATCCTGCTCCAGAGCTTTCGGAGCCTCCTCCAGGAACGTGATGCCCAAAGCATTGTATGCGTATGCCCTGGTTGGATCGAGCCGGACGGACTGTTCGAGCAGACGTCTGGCTCCCGCGTAGTCGGGCTGGTTGTTCTTGTCGCGGAAAATGAGCGCTCGGCCACGACAGAAGAGCATGCGGGCCTCCGTAAAGGTGGATCGCCGATTGAACCGTAGCGCGGCTTCGAAGTCATTCGCGCCGCGGACGAAATCTTCCCGGCTTGGCGGGTTCTGCTCCCCGCGCAGATAGGCAAGAAGCACTCGCTGTCCGCGATCCTCAAGGGCTATGCGGAGGCGATCCGAATAGGCGCGCTGAAGGTCCGGTGTCATGCTCGCCTTCAATGCTGCAAGGTCATCCATGGCATTGTCAGCTCCGTCTTCAGGCCGAAGACGCCCCGTCGCAATGGCACGAAGAAAGGCATCGGGGCTGGGGGGAGCGAGAGGAGGGTCGGGGGGCTTTTGGCCAGAAGAACGGATCCCGCGAGGCCGGCGCAATTCCTTCTTAGCGGCAGGCTTAGCTGGAGGGAGGCTCATTCCCGGAAGCGCGGGATAGTCTTCGACAATCATGTGCTCATTCATTGCCCTGCCGATGGGAATTTGCTTTTCGTACGTGAGCATTTGCACGCGACCCCGAATATGATCTAGAAGATAGGCGAAACTCAATCCTCCGTCTGTCTTCCACTGAGGAGGATTCAAGGCCTCGATCACAGAATAGGTAAAGGCGCCGTGGCCTTTTCCGAACGCCAGCGACTCGTACGCGTCTTGGTCCCTCTCGCTGGCCATGAACACCCCGAGGTTCGCTTTACTGCTTTTCCCCGGATCAAGCTCCGCCCGAACAGCGGGCTGGAGTTCGCGGCTATCGGTGATCGGCCCAATATTGCCGGCGCGGCAAACATCGACAAATACGGTCACTCGGCCGTAGCGGAGGCTCGGGCCGATCAGCTTATTGCGCAGCTCACTCATCGCATAGCCGGTAACTTTCGCCTCGTTATAGTCGCTGTCGTAGGTCAGAATCACGGGCTCTTTCGAAGTGCCTGCGTAGTGTTGCCAATCTTCCTCCATATTAGGATCTGCACCATGGGCTGCTAGGAAAACGATGAGGGCGTTTTCCCGCGAAGCGTGATCCTTTACAAAGGATTCGAACGCGTTAGTCACTGCGCTCAGCGTGGCGCGCTTGTTGAGAAGGACCAGAATTTCGCAATCCGCAGTGATATCGTCTTTACATCGCCGAAGATTACCTCCGCGAGGCCGTTCTAGATGCTGCGCGAAAGTATCCGCGTCTCGATCAGCGTACTTGAGCGACGGAATACCGGACTCCGCGCGATACTGCGAAATTCCGATGAGTAGTGCATAGGTATTCTTGATCTTGATCTGTTGGTTCGGAGTTTCCTTAACCTCCACATCACGCTTTCTTAATTCCTCTTCCGTGGCAGACTGGTCCGCCTGTCTGACCAGATCAGCCGCCACAGCCTGGGTCCAGGCTGGCCCTTCCCGCTGGTCATAAATGTCGTCGAACGCAGCAATCGCATCTTCGGTGAGTTGGAACCGTGCGAGCACTAGAGCCCTTGCGACACGAAGTCCGAGCTCTGTGTTCGCGGGATCAAGAGTCCGATCGCGCAACGCGTCGTCGATGGGTTGCAGTTGTTGGCGCAGGAGGTTCCGTTGGTTTGGCTCGAGGGAGGAGATTCGAGAATCCAGAGTGCCCTTGAGGATCGCGGATCGACGGGGCGCCATTTCTGTCTTTGGGAAGGGATCCATCGCGGGCATTTCGCAAAAGCGGATGAATCGAACTTCTTGAAGTACCGGCGCGGCGTCGCTGAGACTTGCGGCATCGAGAACCAGCTCGTGCTTCTCCGGCAGGGACTGAGCCGTGCCCCTGGAGCAGAAGGAGAATCGCACCGCTCCCCTGGAAGCAATCAGCACGTCACCTGGAAACAATTCCAAGCCTTCAGTCGCTTGCATCGGAAGTTCGCGCCCGGGACGGCGGACGGTGGCGCTGGAGTCTTCTAGAACCATTCCAACGGGCTGCTGCTCATATGCTTTTGTGTCTCCCGCAAGGAACAGGAAAGTGAGGATAACCGAACCAACCGGATCGCAGCGAAGCATTGTTGAAGCTCGGAAAATGGCGGCACCTCGCGGCTAGGCAACTCAACTCCCGCGCTTCGCCGCGGCTCTCACGTCCTTGTCGATAAAGGCTCAGCCCGGCTATCCTAAACGGGATTCGAGAAAAAGTATATCATCTTGTAACCGGAGAATCGCTATTGTAGATTGGTGTCCGGTCGTGGACCGGATTCCAAAAGAGAGAAGGTACAGCTTTGTGAAATTTAGGCATTTTCTCGCCACACCGCCCCCCAGCACGCCCTCTTTTCGGTCACGTTCCTCGCTAACACTCATTCTCATCGTCTTTTCCGTCAGGATCTTGCTGATAGATCTGATTTCCGTGTCTGTAAAAGGGCAGACCGCCGGACAGCGTTCACTCGACCAATTAGACAAAGCAGATCAGGGGAGCGCTGAGTTGATGCGACATCTTCGCGACATCGCCACCAAGGGAGTGGAGAGCGACCCCGCTTTTCTGGGCGAACCTCGTTTCGGAATAGGAATGCCTGCAGGTCGCTATTTCTACTACGACACACCGTTCAAGCGAGCTTTTGTGTTCCCCGATTCAGATCTCCTCGCCATTCCTATGGAGGCACTTGTGCGAGCGACGGTTTTCAGGCGGGACTTTGAAAAGGTTGTTCCGAAGGAACCGTTTTGGAAAGAACCACTAGGCAATGTTCTTCGCAGCATTGAATCCTGCGTGGAAGATTACGCCGCCTTTGAGCGGAATGAACGCGCAGGTGGCTGGAAGGGGCCATGTGCCGATTCGATCCAGTCCGCCTTTCTGGAGTTAGGCCAATCCGTCCAACGATATGCGAACGCGCATTCCATCAGGCCTCCGGATGGCCTTGATGGGCGCTCACCCGCCGAGGGCTACGAAGTAACAATTATAGTCAGTCCGCCGCGCGCCCGCGTCAAGATCATGACGGCGCTTGAATACTTAAAATGCGGAGTAGCCCGGGATTCTAAAAGCTGCTTGGAGCGCGAATGGATCGATCAACTATCCGATAAGACCAATCTCATAGGCGAATATCGCTACCGTGTCGAATGGCCAGCAGACTTAAATGGGCCGGACGAGGGACACTTTGGGATTACGAAGCGAACGACCTTAACGTTCACGCCTAATAAAGGCAAATAGCCGTGGCAAACGAATCATTGAGAGATTTTCGTTCTTTTCTGGCTGATTTCCGTGGCCTTAGCTCACTCGGTCTGAAGGCTACCGCTGTCGCGCCCTTCGCAGGAATATGGCTCAAAACAGGGCTTCCGTTGCCCGGCTTGATGGCCGGACTAACTTCTCTGGCTGAATTTATAACAGTGATGTGCCTATTCCAGGCGATGGAAAAGAGCACGAATCCTAGGCTTAAGAAAGGAATGTACGTCGGCATCTGGTTTTCCGCGGCTAGCATGCTTGGACTTCTTATCGTTTTTGTGTTCCTTACGATGGTGCCGGGTTCGGGCCAAGACAGAAAGGTCAAAGGCTTTGTAGTCCAGCCTAACGTCGCCGAGCTGATCAATGGAACATATACGGTCGCAGATGCTCTCCGAGATACATCGTACGACCCTGAGAAGGTATGGACCACTTGGTCCGTGAAGACATCAGAAATTCTTCTTCAATTGTTTTGGCTTGGTACATTTATTTCTCTTGCGAGCGTCTTGACATGCTTTTCCATGCTAGAGAGACGACGTTTGAATGCCCGCAGTCCCGAAAAACGGGTCCGCCGCTAAGCGGCGCTGCGAGGGTTGAGTGGGACTGAGCCTGGGTATTCCGGAGCAGGTGATGTTTGGCTACCCCACCAACTCGGGTTTTGTCGGGCACTTATAAAAAGGGCTGGACCCGACGATTTCTCGCTCGCCCCAATAAACGCAAACAATCTCGCTTGCTGTTCCGCCGAGCTGAGGCATGAATGTGACCACTGCAAACAGCCCATAAGGAGGGTTATGCCTTTTGACGCCCTTTAAAAAGCTCCCCCGGAGCCTCAATCGCCTGCGCCGAAAATTAAGCGGAACATGTCGAGATTGCCCCTCTTCGGGCCGTTGACGTGTTCGGAAAACACATGTGTTTCACGAACGGTAAACGCTTGGCAGGTAAGGGGTTGTGTTTGCGCGGTTAGCCTTTACGGGCTTTGGGAGGGTTTTCCGAACACTCGCGGCAGGCGTCGATGACGGTGGACATTGGCATTCCGAGCGTTTCTGCGATGTTTCGCCAACTGTTCCCCTGTTTCCGCAGTCTGATGGCTATATCCCGCCGGAAAACGCGCCTGGGGCGCCCCAGGGCCGTTCCTCGGGCTTTTGCCGCGCGCACTCCGGCACAAACGCGCTCCCGAATAATCCCCCGTTCCATCTCCGCGAACGCCGGGAACAGGTGCATGAGGAATTTGGACATGGGACTGTCCGCGCCCGTGTCGATTGATTCTGTGGGACTTAGGAAGCGGATGCCGAGCGAGACCAGCTCCTGGATGGACCGGACGCAGTGCGCGACGCTGCGGCCCCAGCGATCCAGCTTCCAGACCAGCACGCCCTCGAACTTCTGGAGCCGGGCATCGCGGAGGAGCTGGTCCAGCCGCCGGCCGGCTGGCGACGGCGCCGCTGAATCCCGTATCCACATATTCCTGAAAGACTTGCCAGCCCTGGCGGGCGACGTATTCTCGGAGCGCGTGGAGCTGCATATCGCAACTTTGGTCCGACGTACTGACTCTAGCGTAAATGGCGACGATCATGGCTTCTAAGTCCATGAACACTCTTAAGTTATGATCAAGTCAACGCTCAAGTGTCCGGTTTTGATTCTTTTTGATTAACCGTTGAAAAACGTGGTAAGAAGATCGAATGGGCGCACGAAAACACACATTTTGCGTCACTTGACGCCAATCCCGCCAGACTGCGAAATTGCCCGCCAGCCTCGCAAAATCAAGCCTGCTGTCAACGCTGACCTGGCGAATCCGTCAGTGCATCATAACCCTGCCCGGAGCCGATCCCCTGACCCTCCTCGCGTCGTCGGCGGAACCGAGTTGGCCGCAACCGTATTCGGTCCCAGCTACCGGCGGGCAGCAGTGATGCAAGCCATCCTCGCGTTAGCCGCTACGATCGGCGGAATCGGAGCTTGGTTCATGATCGCCGGGCTGACGTGGCTCGTGGGCGCCCTGCTGATCCTCATCGTGGTTCCTTTCACCTTGCTCGTCATCAGGCCGACGAATCAACTTCTGGATCCCTCGCGAAGTAACCTTCATTCCTCGCGTAGAGCCTGCAGCGGATCGATTTTCGTCGACCGGCGCGCCGGCACGTAGCAGGCCAGCATGGCAAGGGACGCCAGCAGCACTGGCG
>Ga0210394_10002092_pt1 | contig 28565 bp, 23 predicted proteins | sample IncBWC12MmetaG_FD_160121 | JGI IMG/M metagenome (GOLD analysis project Ga0210394, IMG submission 160121) | Forest soil microbial communities from Barre Woods Harvard Forest LTER site, Petersham, Massachusetts, United States - Inc-BW-C-12-M | ecosystem: Environmental > Terrestrial > Soil >...
GTCGGCATGAAGCGCTGGGCCGAGCAGGTCGAGGGCCTGGTCGGCTCGCTCGCCGGCAAGCGCGTGGGCGTGGACATCTGGGACATCAACATGGAAACGGCAATCCGCGAAGTTTTTCCCAAGACGGAATTTGCCGACGGCTACCAGAGCGTGCTGATGCGCGCGAAGGAAATCAAGACGCAGGACGAAATCATCTGCCTGAAAATCGCGAACGCCATCACCGAAGCGGCGCTCGACCGCGGCATCCAGGCGCTGCGCCCCGGGATCAAGGAATGCGAGGTCCTCGCGATCATCTGGGAGAAGATGACGGCGATGGGCAGCGAATGGACGCAGTGTTCCAACATTATTTGTTCCGGACCCTACACCGCGCCGTACCGGCGATTCACTTCCGACCGGATTATTCGTAACGGCGACCTCGTGATCATGGACGTGGGCGCGGGCTACAACGGCTACTGGGGCGACCTGACACGCACCTGGGTCTGCGGCAGCGTGAAACCCACGCCCGAAATGCGCGACTTGCACCACAAGTGCTACAACGCTTTGTTTAATGCGGGGAGTAAAGTGCGCCCCGGCGCGACGAACGCGGAAGTTTTCGCCGCCGCCGATCCGTACGTGCTGGACAGCCTCGGCCACGGCTCCGGCGTGAATCCCTGGGAGGCGCCGTACTTCAGTCCGGCGTCGAAGGACCAGCCTGTGGTGCTCAAGGAAGGCATGGCGTTCAACCTTGAGCCGTACGCGGGCAAGCCCGGCATCGGCGGCATTCGCCTCGAGAACGACCACATCGTCACGAAAGACGGAGTCGACATTTACACAACGTACCCATTCGACGAGCGCCTGGTGAACGAAGTGCATCCGCTGGACACGACGACGGGACGCACGCGACCGTGAGTAGCACAGGCACTCTTGCCTGTGCGGTTTTTGCCATCGCGATTACGTCGGCGGCGTACGTTCGGTCTACAAAACCGCACAGCGAAGAGTCGCTGTGCCACTAAAAGCCGCTGGCACGGCGCGCGGCAATTGAAATGAATCCTAACCAGCCAAAAAACGATGAGCTGCCTTCCTTCCGCCTCGACGGCCGCCTCGCCGTCATCACCGGCGCGGGCGACGGCATTGGCCGCGCCTTCGCTCTCGCCTACGCACGCTCGGGCGCCGAACTAGTTCTGGTCAGCCGTACGCGCGAAAAACTCGAGGCAGTGAAGGCGTCGGTCGAAGACGCCGGAGGCCGCGCTCACGTCGTCAGCGCGGACGTGAGCAAGCTCGATGACATTCGCAAAATCGAGCGGGAAGTGTCCCGTCTCCTCGGGAGTCAGCCGATCGATCGGGCCCTCGTGCTCGTCAACTGCGCCGGCTTCGGTTTCACCAAACCCGCGCTGGACATCACGGAAGAGGATTGGGACAAAATGCTGAACGTTCATGCCAAGGGAACATTCTTCTGCTGCCAATCGCTCGTCCGCCTGATGATCGAGCGCGGCTACGGCAAAATCATCAATCTCAGCTCGACGTGGTCCATAAGCACGGACATGGGCAAGAGCGTCTACGGCGCGGCCAAAGCCGGAGTGTCATACTTAACGGCCGCCCTCTCCACGGAATGGGCGCCCCTCGGCGTGCGCGTCAACGCGATCGCCCCCACCTCGACACTCACGGAAAATACCGCCCGCTCCTTCCGCGAAAACGAAGCCCGCGCGCAAAGATTGCTGAGCAGAATCAAACTGGGGCGATTCGCAGAGCCGTCTGATCTGGTAGGCGCTGCGATTTTCCTCGCCAGTCCAGCCTCGGACTTCATCACCGGCCACACACTCTACGTCGACGGCGGCTGGCACGCCGCCTTCTGATGGGCGCTCGCCAGAAGGCTGGCCTGGCCGGACCAATCCGGAGGCTCAGGGTTGGACGTCGAACACTTCGACGGCCAAGTGTTGCTCCGCGTCCGGTTTGCCTTTGCCTGAGACGGCGGCGTAGAAGCGACTGAGCTGCGGGACGTAGAGGGAAGTCTTGGCGCGATACCCAGTTTTCACTTCGGTGACGACTTCGTAGTGGTCGGCGTCCTTTTGCACGACGACCGTGGTCGTTTCCGAGCCCGAGAGATAGATTCGCTTCCGCGCGACGTCGAACCACATATCGTCGTTGAAACCTGAAATCGGGATCGACGTCACGATCGTGCCCGTGTCGGTATCAAACACGAACATTTGCGGAGGCTTGCGCGTGGCGATGAAGAGGCGATGGTGCGGCTCGTCGAGGGCCATGGAGTTGGGGGTTTCGGCGCCGGTGATCGGCCAGCGCGCGATGAGTTGGCGAGCGCTCAGGTCCACGACGCCGACTTCCTTCGATGTCGAGAGGTTCACGTACATTTTCTTGCCGTCACTGGCGATGGCCATGGCTTCCGAGTGCGTTCCGGGAAGCGTGAAGTCGCCCACGAGCTTGAACGCCTTCGTATCGATGATGTTGATCTTGTGCGTCTGCGCGCCCTTCTCGTCGCTTCCGCTCTCCACGTAGTAGTACTTGTCCGCCGGATTGTAGACCGCGCCGTCCACCTCGGGAGGCAGCTTGATCGTATTCAGTATCTTGTAGTCCTCGCCGCTGACGAGATGGACCGCACCGAAGCCGTCGCCGTCGGTCACGATGAATTTATTGACGTCCGGCATGAACAGAATCGCGTGAGGCTGGCCGAAGCCGGTGATGCTCTTGATGCGCTTGCCGTCGAGATCGAAAACTTCGACGGTCTGATGGTCCTCGGCCGTTAGGAAAAGGCGCTTGCCCTTGAGGTCGACCGCGAAATGGTCGAAGTCGCCCGTGAAGCCCGGCAGCGGTGTGCTTGCGACAAGTTTCATCGGCGATTTTTCCTGCGCGCCGACTCGTGCAGAGAGCCCAGAAGCGACCAGCGCGGCGATCGTCAGCAATTTTTTTGTGCTCATCAGCAGCTCCCACCCCCGTCCCTATTCAACACGCTTCGCACCGCTGCACTCTTTGTCATTCTGAGGCGCGCTCTTCGCCGAAGAATCTCTCTGCTCAGTAATCAAGAAGTTCAGAGAGATTCTTCGCTTCGCTCAGAATGACACATGTTAAGGTTCAGAGTTTTTCGGCTCGTGCGGCTCTTGCCGCAACGATTCCGTCCCGCGACCACGCAAGCGCTTACGGTGCAACATCAAAAACCAGAATTTCGGCCGGCTGGGCGTCTTTCGCCGGAACGCCGACGTAATATTTATTGAGTTCCGGCACAAACCGAGCCGTCTTCGCGCCGGGCTTGGTCGGGACCGTCGCGACGACTTCGTATTTGTCCGCTCCGCGCTGCGCGACTACGGAGACCGCACCGGTTCCGCCTCCGCCGGGAAGGTACAGGCGATGATGCGCGGCGTCGTAGGCCAGATCGTCCACGTAGTCGGCCACGTCCAAACTCACCACTTCTTTTCCGTTGTCCGCGTTCACGACGACCAGTTTGGAGGGTTTTCTGGTGGCCAGAAACAAACGGTGTGTGGCTTCGTCGTACTGGAGCGGCACATTTTCCTTGGCTGCAGCGATGGGCCACGTTTCGACCACGGCGCGCTTTTCGCGGTCCACCACGCCGATCGAATTGATGCCCGTCATGTTGACGAAAAGGCGCGGCCCGGATTTCTCGATGGCCATGGATTCGAGGCGATTGGTTTCCAGCTTCATATCGGCCAGCTTCTTTCCTGACGCGATATCCACAATGCTGATGAGGCAGGTTGGCGTGTGCGCTTCGCGGCCTCCGTTCACGACGTAGAGGTACTTGGAAACGGGATCGTACACGACCGGGTCGGCATCGATGGTCAGCGCAATATGCCCGATCAACTGGAGAGAATCATAATCAAGAATCTTGATTTCGGACGCCTCGCCATCCACGACAAGAATCTTTTTCATGTCCGGGAATGGCAGGACGTTGTGGGGTTCCTTGAAATCAGTGAGGGAGCGAAGGTGTTCGTTCGTCCGAAGATCGAAGACCTCAACGGCCGGCTCTTCCTCCGACGTAACAAAGAGCCGGTTCCCCTTGAGGTCCACGCCAAAGTGATCCCATTTCCGCACGCCCGACACAGTGATCGCTTGTACGAGATTCAGCGGAGCTTGCTCCTGGGCGGACGATGGAACCGCACTTGCTAATGCCACGACCAAAATGAACAAAAGTCTCCGCATTCGGCCTCCCCAAAATCGATGACCCAACCGGCAGACGGTCACTGGCTGGATTCTAGAATGCCAACCTGAAGGTTTGCTGTAAGCTATTCTTGGGGAAACGAAGGTCTCTAACCGAAGCTTCAGCGGCTGAAGCCGGTGATCTAACGCGACTCGGCGGCCGAGCTGAAGCTCGGCCCTCCGAAATCGTAAACCTCTCGGACTTTACATGGGAATGATTCGTTCAGCTACTTGCTCGCCAATTTGAATTTGTCCACGCGCCGTCCGATATCGGTCTCGGCGACATAGATGTTCCCCTTGGAGTCGATATCCAGCGTGTGGCAGTGCGTGAATTCGCCGAGTTGATGGCCGGGGCGGCCGAACTTCGTGATTTCATTTCCTTCGTGATCGAGAATGTGGACAAGCTCGTTGCGGCCGTCGGCCACGATCATGTATTTCTGCGCCGGATCGCGCGAAAAGCGCAGCCACCACGCCGTGCCCCACGAATCGGGGGTTTCTTCGTGCCCGGACTTGATCCAGATGTTCTTCTTGAAATTTCCCATCTTGTCGAACACTTGAATGCGGTTGCCCTGGCGGTCACACACGTAGACGAGGCCGTTGTTATCCATCACCACGCAGTGCACGACGCCCATGAATTTGCCGCCGTCGCCCGCGGCGGATTCATCTTTCGTGGCCTGCTCACCCCACTGGCGCAGGAATTTTCCGTCCTTGTCAAACACCGCGATGCGGTGATCGCCGTAGCCGTCGGCGATGTAGATGTCGCCGTTCGTGGGATCGACCGCGATGTCCGCGGGCTTGTTCAGGAGTGCCTTACTGTGATTCATGGCGATGCCGGTGATCAGGCCGGTGGAGCTGTCAAAAAGTCCCTTGGTGCCGATCTGGAGCAGCATCTTGCTGCCGTCGTGGTTGTACTTCTGCACGACCGCGTCGTCGTTGCCGGCCACGTAAATGTTGTTGTCCTTGTCCAAAATGCAGCCGTGGATGGAGGCGGGAGCGGTCTTGAAGTCGCCGAACGTGTTGACGAGATTTCCGTCGGAATCGTATTCAAGTACCGGAGGCGCGGGCGTGCCGACGAGCTTTTCCTTGTCCTGCAAATCACCGCGATTGACTTCAAAGATGTGGTCCTGGGCATCGACGCAAATCCCGCCCGCGCGCCCGGTGACCATCAGGCCGGGCAACGGTTTTGGCCAAGTGGGATCGACTTCATACGTCGGAACCTGCGCCCGTAGCGGCGAGCTTCCCGCAAAAGCGAACGTCAGTACGGCAAGCACCATCAACTTGCGCTGAAAATTCCATTTATTCCCCATCGTTCGCCTCCCCTAGTTCACTCGTAGACGAATTTCCCGAGCAGGTCGTTACACACAGGTTGGAACGCGACTGCTGTAGCCTGCCTCTTTAGAGGCGGGTTCCGATCGCCGCAAAAAATTCCCCGCGTCTAAAGACGCAGGCTACAACAATTTTCGATCGGCGTTAACGATTTCAGCAGAGCAGACGAGTTCTTACCAAACTTATTTGCTTTTCAATCCAAGCTGCAAGGCTTCCGCCAGGTGCAGCGCGCGGCGTCCCGTGGATTGGTGGATCTGCTCGCGGCAACTGAATCCGTCGGAAACGATGAGCGTGTTCTCCGGCGTATTCCTCACCGCCGGCAACAGCACGCGCTCGCCCACTGCTTGCGAGACGCCGTATTTTTCCTTCTCGAAGCCGAACGGGCCGGCCATGCCGCAACAGCCGGAATCGATCGACTGCAAATCCGCGCCGGTCTGGCGTAGCAGGGACTCTTCATCGCCGAACCCCATGATCGACTTGTGGTGACAGTGTCCGTGGAGCAGCACTTTCGCCGAAAGTTGCGGCGGCTTGTAACCGGGTGCGTGGCGCGAGAGAAATTCGCTGAGCAAAAATGTCTGGCTGCGCAGCTTCATTGCGCGCGCATCGGTCGGGAGGAGATTTCGAAGTTCGTCCCGGAACACGGAAGCGCAACTCGGTTCGAGTACGACGATCGGAACGCCCGCGTCGATTTCCGCTGCGAGAACGCGCATGATTTTCTGGAGATATTCCCTGGCTTTATCCAGGAATCCGAAATCGTAGAGCGGCCTGCCACAACACAGATGGCCCTGCGGGACGGCAACGCGGAATCCCGCGCTTTGCAGAACCTCGAGAGCGGCGCGGCTCGTCCCCGGATGAAAGTAATTGTTGAACGTGTCCGCCCACAAAATCACCTGGGGCGCGGCGGCTCCATTATTCCCGGCAGATCGCGCCGAGCCGCAAGCAGGAACGTTCTGCGTGCGCGCCCACTTCTGAAACGTTGAACCCGCGAGGCGCGGTGCGCGCCTTTGCGGCGCGAGGTGCAACACGGACTGCATGATCTGGCGAAAACCCGGCGCTTGGCTGAAGAAATTTGCGAGTCTCGGCGTCTTCGATCCCAGCTCCGCCCAGCGATCGATCATGCCGAATGCGTACGCGTGCAGAGGGCGCTTCTTGCCCTCGTAATAGTGCGCCAGAAATTCCGCCTTGTAGGTGGCTACGTCCACGTTTGTCGGGCACTCCGACTTGCATGCCTTGCACGAAAGGCACAGATCGAGCGCATCCTTGACGTGTTCGTCCTTCCATCCGTCGCGCACCACCTCGCCTTGCAGCACTTCCCAGAGCATGTGCGCACGGCCGCGCGTGCTGTGCTCTTCCTCGAGCGTCACCATGTAGCTCGGGCACATCGAGCCGCTGTCCTGCTTGCGGCACTCGCCGAGGCCAATGCACCGCACGGTGGCCTTGGCAAGCGATCCGCCGTCATCCGGAAATTGAAAATACGTTTTGGGATTGTTCGGTTTGTAGTCCGCTCCCAAACGTAAATTCTCGGTGGGCAAATACGCGTTGACCACCTTATTGGGATTCATTTTGTTATCGGGATCCCAAACGGATTTAAATTCGCCGAACGCCTTGATCAGTTCGGGACCGAACATCTTGGGCAGAAGCGCCGCGCGCGATTGCCCGTCGCCGTGTTCACCGGAAAGCGAGCCGCCGTAACTCACCACAATGTCCGCGGCGCGCTCGACGAACTCGTAATAGTTGCGGATCCCCTGCTCGCTCTCCAAATCGAAACTCACGCGCATGTGAATGCAGCCGTGTCCGAAGTGGCCGTAAAACGCCGTGTGATAGTTGTATTCGTCGAGCAGCTTTCGGATGTCTCGCAGGTAGTTGCCCAGTTTTTCAGGCGGGACCGCGGCATCATCCCAGCCTTCCCATTCGGGCGGCATGCCGGGAGCGGCGGCGGCCGCGCGTGGCCCAGACTCGCGCAGCTTCCACACGTGCTTTGCTTCCGCCTTCGTGTAAAGCCGCATGTTGGGCGGATCGGGCGACTGCTTCAGCTGTTCGATCAACTGCCGCGCGCTCGCTTCAGCCTCGGCGGGTTCGTTTGAACCGAATTCCACCAGGAGAAACCCGCGCCCTTCGGGAATCAATTCGAGGTTCGGAGCGTTTTTCTTCCTCAGCCCGTCGACGATGCTTCCCTCAAACCCTTCCAGCCCGATGGGATTGAGCGGCAGAATCTCCGGCACGTGATCGGCCGCGGAAAACGTGTCCCGATAGCCGAGGCAGACGAGCGACCTGTGTTGCGGACTTTCGATCAGCCGCAACTTCGCCTCGAGTACGACCATGCACGTGCCCTCGGTGCCCACCAGCGCCTTTGCCACGTTGAAGCCGTTCAGAGGCAACAATTGGTCGAGATTGTAACCGGAGACTCGCCGCGGAATATTCGGATACTTGGCGCGAATCAGGCCGGTGTATCGGTCGCGGATGGAGCGCAGCTTCGAGTAGATTTCACCCCGCCGTCCCCCCTGCGCGATGATTGAGTCGAGCTCGGCTTCGCCGTTCACTTCGCCGACGGTTATCTGCGTACCGTCGTACAGCAGAATGCGCAGCTCGATCACATTATCGACTGTTTTTCCGGCCAGCAGCGAGTGCGTGCCGCAGGAATTGTTTCCGATCATTCCGCCCAGCGTGCAGCGGCTATGCGTCGAGGGATCGGGCCCGAACGTGAGCTGATTTTTTTCCGCCCGATTGCGCAGCGTGTCAAGAACGACGCCGGGCTGGACACGCGCGAATTTTTCAGCGACGTCGATCTCCAGAATCTTGTTCATGTACTTCGTGAAATCGAGAACCACGGCGACGTTGCAGGTCTGCCCTGCCAGGCTCGTTCCCGCGCCGCGCGGCAGAACCGGCGCGCCGAATTTTCTGCACGCGGCGACGGCCGCGATCACGTCGTTATCATCGCGAGGAACCACCAGGCCGATCGGAATCTGGCGGTAATTCGAGCCGTCGGAGGAATACAGCGCCCGGCTGCCGCGATCGAAGCGCACTTCGCCTTTCACCACGCGCTTCAGCTCGCGCTCGAGCTCACCCGCCTGCGCGAACGTATCGACAGGCTTGGCATGAGAGCTGAGCGGAAGCGGCGCAGCGATGTGTACTACGTCCTTGGTGCTCATGTGTCGAATGAGAAGTGTACGAAAACCATTGGAAGCTTGTACATAGTGATTTGGGCCCCGAAAGCGGGTCCAGTGGTCGCAATCTCGTTTTCAATTTTCTCGCCCTCGAGCACGCCGAAATTCAATCTTGAAGATTGCACAGAGATCCGCGGCATTCGGAACGTCGGGCCTCCAAACGATCAGAGGACGTGATATGTTTACCGGCAAACAAGAACCGAAGAATTTTTCGACGCCAAGCTGCTGGAGCGGATTCGGCGCGTAACGGCCAGGGAGAATTTCCGGATGCGGATACCCAAGAAACGACTTGCCGTTCTTCGCGAGCACATCGAAGCGGAGAGCACGCACAATATGGAAGCGCTTCTCGAGGGAATGACTTCCGATTGTTTTAATGACGTTTGTTGCGTACCCAAACCCTTCGTGGGTCCTAAAAAAGTGGCCGAGCGGTATCGCAAACACTGGGCTGGTTTTCCGGATTTCAAAGTCCGCGTCAAGCGGTTCCTCGCCGCGGACGACAAGTGCATCGTGACCGAAAACGAATGGAGCGGTACGCATCTAGGCACGTACCTCGGCCTTCGCCCCAGTGGAAAGCGCGTGCGGGTCCGGGCGCTGGTCGTATGGCATTTTCGCGGGAACAAGCTCTGGGGCGAGACCGTCTTTTTTGATCTCGGCTCGATCCAGAAGCAAATCGGCACTCAGGTTGAAGGACCAACGCGCCGCCGTTCACGCTAGGTTGAATTTGCAGCCCTCTCCAATCCAGCCTTGGTATCGCGCCCTCAATCGCACCCAATGGAACACGCTTGTCGCGTCGAATCTCGGGTGGGTGTTTGACGGGTTTGAGGCCTACGCGCTCATCCTGACCGTGAACGTGGCGCTGGCTCAGCTTCTGCCCCCCTCGCAACTCTCACGGATTCCCGCCTACGCGGGAGCCATAATCGCAACCACCTTGTGCGGCTGGGCCATCGGAGGCATGGCGGCCGGCGTTCTGGCCGACTATATCGGCCGCAAGCGCACGATGATCTACGCGATTCTGACGTACTCGATCATGACGGGTCTCAGCGCCCTTTCCTGGAATTGGATTTCGTTCGCCGTGTTCCGATTGCTCGCCGGACTCGCTATCGGTTCCGAGTGGGTGACCGGCACTTCGATGACGGCTGAATTCTGGCCGGACAACGCACGCGGAAAAGGCAGCGGGCTTTTTCAATGTGGTTTCGGAATCGGCTTCTTTCTTGCCTCTGTTGTCTGGCTGTTCGTGGGAATGGCAGGGCCTGGAGCGTGGCGAACGATGTATTTGATCGGAGTCCTTCCGGCGCTGCTCACGCTTTGGATTCGTCGCGCCATTCCGGAGTCGCCGCTGTGGGAGAAGGCTAACGAGCGGCGCAAGGCAGCTAGAGAACGCCAGAGGAGCGCCTCCGGCGGGACATCCGAAGACGCCGCTTTCACCCGCCTTACGTTCGTTGACCTGTTCTCCACACCCGCAATCCGGAACCGGACCATCATCGCGTTCCTCATGGCCACAGCCTCAGCTGTCGGTTTCTGGGGGATTTCAACCTGGGTCCCCCCTTACATTGGCTCGGTAGCGGCGAAGTCCGGACTTTCCTCACCGCAGTGGTCAAGTTTCACGGGCATGGCCTACAACGCAGGGACGATCGCCGGCTACATCGCTTTGGGGTTCCTTGCCGATTCATTTGGGCGAAAACCGGTCACGCTCGCCTACTTTGCATTCGCTTGGCTGTTTACGCCGGTTCTGTTTCTCTGGACCCACGATCTTCGCCTGCTCCTGGTCGCCGCATCGATTGTGGGTTTTTTTGGCTCTGGGCAATTGACGTGGCTCGCCGTGTGGCTCCCCGAGCTTTACGCCACACACATGCGCGCAACCGCGGTGGGATTTATTTTCAACGCTCCCCGCTTGATCGCGGCGGGAGGCACCCTTATGGCTGGCGCGCTGATCGTACGATTTGGCGGTTACGGAAACGCCGCTGTGATTGTCGCTACCATCTACCTGCTCGGACTCGCCGCGGGGCCATTTTTACCCGAGACCCGCGGCAAAACGCTGCCCGATACGATCTAGCGATCCGCCTTGCGGCTTTTCTGATTTCACGCCAGCGCAGAAAATCCCCAAAGGTCATTGCTGGCGAAAGCGCCACGGTGTAACCTGACCTCGAAAAATCTCGTCAAATTTGAACCGCAATTAGGGCTGTCTCAGCAGAAATGCTCTGCGTGATAGCTTGGCGTCTGGACCAACAAGGGAGAAGCAGACGGTATGGATCATTCGAACACCAACGAGAAGAGCCACGTGCGCTGGGTGGTGCTGCTTCTCCTTTGTTTGATGTATCTCATTACGTATCTGGATCGCGTGAGTCTCGCCAACACCGCAACTCTGATCATGAAAGAGTACGGCTTCAGCAAAGCCACGATGGGTGGTATTTTCAGCGCCTTTATCTGGGCGTACGCGCTTTTCCAGGTGCCCGGCGGATGGCTTGGCGACCGATTTGGCCCGCGAAGAGTGCTGTCCTCCATCATGGCATATCGGACTGTGATCGCGGTCGTCACGACTATGGCGACCGGTTTTTACTCGTTATGGGGCATCCGCTTTCTGCTCGGAGTAGGCGAAGCGGGCGCGTTTCCCACCGCCACGCGCGCCATGCAGATGTGGTACCCGCGGGATGAGCGCGGCTTGGTGCAGGGAGTAAGCCACGCCGCTAGCCGATTCGGAGCGGCCATCGGTCCTCCGATCGCCGTGGCGATCATGATCCACTACGGCTGGCGATCCGTTTTTTACGTCGTCGGAGTCCTGAGCTTGATGTGGTCTCTTCTCTACGCGCTGGTATACCGCAACATGCCGGAGGAGGACAGAATGGTGAGCCGCGCCGAGCTTGCTCGCATCCGCGGCATCGACGAAAGGGGCGAGATCAAAAAGGCGAACGTCGCCAAGCGGCCGAAAGTGCCCTGGAGCGTACTGCTGAGCCATGGAAACATGTGGGCCGTAATGTGCGCCTACGCCGCCTACATTTATTCCCTGTGGTTTTTTCTGTCATGGCTGCCGACCTACCTCGTGGAATACCGAAAATTCACCCTGATCAAGACGGGCCTTTTTGCTTCGATGCCGTTAATGGCGGGTGTCGTGGGAGACGCCTTCGGTGGGTGGCTAACGGACAAGCTGCTAGTCAAGACGAACAACCTCAAGTTTTCGCGCCGCTCGGTTGCCATCGTGGCCATGCTCGGTTGCGGAACATTCACACTACTCGCTGCATTATCTCCAAATCCGTTTACAGCCGTCTACTGCTTGACCGCGGCAATGTTCTTCCTCGAAATGACGATTGGCCCCGCCTGGGCCGTCCCGATGGACGTCGGCGGAGAATTTTCCGGCACGGTGTCCGGGATGATGAACATGGGAGGCCAGTTCGTCGGCGCGCTGTCCCCTATCGTGTTCGGGCGCCTGGTGTCTAGCGGGTCGTGGGTCGCCCCATTTGGAGTCTCCGCCGGCCTGCTTTTCATCGGCGCCGCCATCTGGGCCTTCTGGATCGATCCGGAGCAGTCCGTCATCGACAGGGGCGTCCTGCAGACGCCCGTAGCCGCTGCGAATCGATAACCCATTTGAAAATTTCCGCGTGACGCGCGGCGCCGCTGGAATCCGCTCCTCCGCGCTCGCCGACCTCTAAAAATATTTCGACGCCGGACAAATCGTCGAACTCACCCTCGTCATCTGCACCGCCAATTTCACCAACCGCTTCAACGACGCCCTCGAAATGATCCCGGACCTGAGAGTCTAGGAACCAAGCGCAGGAAACAAAGGTACTGGACGGTAGGTACCGCTCCGAATGTAACCCTCGGTCCATTTGCGCAGGCGCGTCGGCGCGGCAGAATGATCGCGTGGTCGGAGCTGTACTGAGCAGCCGAGGAGCCAATGGTCACTGCAGTCTGCATCTCGGTGTTTGCGGTACTGGTTTTCTTGAGTTTCTGCGGGCCGGCGGATTCTTCCCGGTAGATTCGGCTCAGGCTCCAAAGCGTTCTTCTTGAGTTTGCCCCATGCCCCACGAGCGGCCGGCCTCCCCAACCGGCCGCTCTCCCCTTTTCCTCTTCTAGGAGTTCGACCAACAATTCGCGTAGCCCGCAGCTGTCGTAACTGCCCCATTTGATCGAGGTCCTGGGTTTTCTCTGTGCCCTCTGTGTTAAAGGTGTTTGCTTGCCCTTCCGGCGGAAAAGCGATTCAACACAGAGGACACTAAGGCCACGGAGAGAATGCTGGAGAGAAAACTTAGGGAACGAACAGCGGGGACGGCTCGTCCCGGCGGGAACCGGGACGAGCGGCCCTGAGGATCGCTTGCCCGGATCCCCCAATCCGGGCGAGCGTCGGGTTATCTAGGCCGTCCGGAAGGGCGGCCTGACGGACGATAGCTGCCCAGCGAGCGCGGACGCATCCGCAGGCGTGGGCCGAGCGGCGGCGGAACGTTGTGAAGCGGAGACTGGCAGTTGCTGCAAAGTTCCCCTCCGGAGTCGGACGCCCGCAGCCAGTGGCCGCGAGCCGCGCACTCCGGATTGATGCACTGCACGGTCCATCCCGGCAAATACTGCACTCTGTACTCTCCCTCTGGAATCGCGCGTGATTTTTCCGTGTGCGGTGAGGGTCCTCGGCTCGCCGGCAACTCTCGGCCTGCGTCTTGCCGCGAACGCTGCGCCGCTCCGGTCCCCTCGGCCGGAAACTTCGGAAAACTTGCGCGGATTCTGCGCCGCTGCTCTTGTGGTGTCAAGAGAAAAGATACAATTCCTAGTGGTGGGGTTGCAAAACGCTTCGACGGCCCCCGTTCCGCTTCGGATTTTCGGCGCAAGACGTCAGCCGGAGTTTTTCTTTCCGCCTTTACAATCCTGCGAGCCTTCTCCACAATCTGTGATTCCTGCCGCGAAACGAGAGGGCGGAACTTTTCGGTATGCGGAAAAAGATGTGGCGCTCGTTTGCGATGGCAATTTTCCTGCCCTTGGTCGTATTGCCGGTGCGAGCGCAGCAGCGGTCGGGCGATCCGCAGAAGCCACCCTTGCCCGAGGCACCCCAACCGACCGGGAACGCGGCTCCCGCGGCCCAAACGAAAACGGACGTGGCGCCTCAGCTGACCGTTCCTCCCGCGCCCGGCGTTCACCGCTTCTGGGACCGCGAAAACGATTGGCTGTTTGCGGCGGTCGGCGCGGGGCGCGCGTTGGACTACGCCTCGACGCTCAATATCCGCCGCCGCGGAATTGACGAGGCGTTCCTGACCAACGCGATCGTGGACAATCACCCGCTCTTCGCGGGGATCGAAGCGGCAGCCACTGGGGCATCCATCGGCGTTTCGTACGTCTTTCATCGCACAGGCCACCATCGCCTCGAGCACTGGACTTCCATCATTCATTTCGGAATCGCCACGGGCGGCGCGATCCGCAATTACTCGCTGAAAACACCGCATCCCGGTTGAGCTGTTAGACCGGTCCGCACACGTGTGGATCGCGCCGTGCTTGCACCCGCTCAGTTCGATGCATCATACTCCGCGGGCTGCGACCGCTTTCGAGCGAAGCCGCCGCGCTGTCAGGGGAAGATCCGTGAACCGCCGAAGCCGTTTCATCGGGACATCGTTCTTCGCGCTTCTTGTTTTCATCGCGGCTGGCTTGCTCCTCTCTGCGTCGCGCGCTGCGCAGCAGCCGCAGGCCACGTCGAATACGCCTCCACCTTCTGCCGGCGCCCCTGCGATGATCGCACAAGTCCAGGGCTACACGCTGACGCCGGGCCAGGAAGCCCAAGCGGTCGCCTACGCCCACGCGCGGCATGAGCTGTATTTCTTCGACGTCGCCTACGGCCTGCTCCTACTCGTGCTCCTGCTGCAGCTTCGCATCGCCCCTGCATACCGGGATTGGGCCACGAAATGGACCGACAGCAGCTTCGGCCAAACCGTTTTCTTTGCGCCGCTTCTGTTGCTGACGATCGACGTGCTGAATCTCCCCACCGCGATTTGGGGGCACCGCCTCGCCCTGCAGTACCACCAATCGATCCAGGATTGGGGATCGTGGCTCGCGGATTGGTCGAAGGGCGAGGGCGTGCAGATCGCTATCGATATTCTCGTGGTGTGGGTCCTGTTTGCCGTGATTCGCTGGAGCCCTCGAAGATGGTGGTTCTGGTTCTGGCTGGCGGCGGTACCGCTCATCATTTTGGGCGCGGTGGTCGAACCGCTCATCGTCGAGCCGCTGTTTTTCAAATTCACGCCGCTCGCGAATGCGGAGCCGCAGCTCGCCGCGCGGATCGAGCAAATGACCATCCGCGCCGGAGCCCCAATCCCGCAAAACCGCATTTTCGAGATGGCCGCGAGCGCCAAGTTGAATGAGCTGAACGCCTACGTGACCGGCCTCGGCGCGAGCAAGCGCGTCGTCGTTTGGGACACCACCATCCGGCGCATGGACCTAGACGAAATTCTTTTCGTCACGGGGCACGAGATGGGCCACTACGTTTTGAACCACATGCGCGACGGCATCCTGTTCGCCTGCGGCGTGCTCGTGTTTTTTCTCTACCTTGCGTATCGGCTGCTGCACTGGATGCTCGCGCGCTGGGGAGAAATGTGGGCGATTCGCGGCGCGGGCGATCTCGCCGCGCTGCCGGCGCTCGCGCTGCTGCTTTCGATTCTCGCATTTCTCTTCACGCCCGTTTCCAACGCTTACAGCCGGTACATCGAGCATCAGGCCGATCAATACGGCCTCGAAGTGATCCACGGCCTGATCCCGGACGCGCCTGTCGTCGCGGCGCACGCGTTTCAAATCCTCGGTGAAATCGATCTCGAAGAGCCGAATCCCTCGACCGCCGTGAAATTCTGGTTCTACAATCATCCGCCGCTCGATGAGCGCATGCGCTTCGCCGAGACATACAATCCGTGGGCCCAGGGCCGCGCGCCCGAATTTGTGAAGTAGGACAGCACCTTAGTTGGCCGAAACCGCCGAGGACAGCCAGGAGTGGCTGTCCCACTTCACACCGCAAAGTTCGTTGGAACACAAAAAGGAGAAACGAGTTGAACAACCGAGCGAATCGGATTTGTTTGGTTTTAGCGCTGCTTGTGCTCGCCGCTCTGCCTGCATACGCGCAGACTTCGACAGCAACCGTGTCTGTCGCTTCGCCAGAGGCACCACCTTCCTGGGGCGTGCCCGAAGGCCGGATGTTTTTCCCGCATAACTGGGTGCGTGGCTACATCGATTACGAAGTGGCGCCGCCGCACAACGAGCCGGACCTGGGCCGTTGCACCCAGTCGCACGCGATCATCGTGCAAGCCGGAGGGATAAATTCGCCTTGCAATGCATACGCGCGTTACCTGCTAGGTGGATATCTCGAAGTGCAGCCCTTCGGCAAAACTTTCGCCCGGCACATTTTCGTGTTCTACACGCCGATGTTTTCCTTCGGCAACAACGTGCCCCAATTCAAGTACACCGCGTCGATGGCGGGGATCGCATACGACCGCGCTATCGGAGTCGGTCTCGAGCTGCCCAAAAATTTCGAGCTCCGCGTCACCCAGCACCAGGTCGACTGGCTCGGCAAATACAAAAACAATGTAGGCGGACCTCCGGGGCTCGACCTCGGCACTGCCGGCCCTTACGGCTTGTACTCAACGATCGGCGCGCGCTGGTATTTCGGCGGCTACGGCCACGCGCGAGATGAGCGCTGACGCGCGCCTCATCCATTCGCGGGCGGATTCCGTAATAGAATGGTGAATGGCTACTCAGGGGAGCCGTGCCATGACTTTTCGTATCGGCGCACTTGCCTTTCTGGTTGTGATCCTCGGATGGGGCGGCCGACGACTCATACAAGCGAACGACTCGGGTGTGAACCCGGGCCACGCGCAGGCCGCCACCCGCACACCCGACCCTCAGTCGACCCCGGTCCTGGTGGAGCTGTTCACGTCCGAAGGCTGCTCGAGCTGCCCGCCGGCCGATGCGCTTCTCTCGCGCCTGGGCAGGAGCCAACCCGTGGTCGGCGCCAACATCATCGTCCTTGAAGAGCATGTCACTTACTGGGACGACCTGGGCTGGAAGGACCCGTTTTCGTTTGCGGCGGCAACCGAGCGCCAGCGGGAATACGGCGATGCATTTCGTGGGAAGGAACTCTACACTCCGCAGATGATCGTGGACGGCCGGACGGAATTCGTCGGCAGCTCCGGCCGAGACGCGCTGCGCGTGATTGACGGAGCGAGCCGGAAGCCCAAGACGGCGGTTCACCTTTCGTGGGACGCAAACGATGCACTGGCAATTCACGTCGACCCACTTCTCGGCCTGGACGCGGGCGATTCCCCTCAAATCTTTTTTGCGATCACGGAAGACATGCTGCATTCCGACGTGAAGAGCGGTGAAAATGCGGGTCGCGGCCTGGAGCACACGGGCGTCGTGCGGCAGCTCATCTCGCTCGAAAAACTCGACACTTCGCGGGAAGGATTCTCCTCCACCGTCGCCGTGCGCGCTGCCCGCGAATGGAATCGTGCGAACCTGCGCGCAGTCGTTTTCGCGCAAGAGCGTCACAGCCGCCGAATCCTCGCCCTAGCAGCCATTCCGTTTCCTGCCGAATAAGCCAGCGAAAATTTCCGAATCGCCCGCGTTCGTGGAAGTGGAACGCCGGATGGCTCGTGGTAAAGTAGCGCCCGCTCCATGGCGCGCGTCGAAACATCCGTCGAGATCGCGGCTCCCGCCGAAGTGGTGTTTGCGTTTTTCGTGCCGCAGCGAATGCCGTACTGGTATGGCGCGGACATGCAGGCGGCATTCGACGTGCAGGATGGCGCTTCGGACTTCGCGGTCGCGCGGAAGGTGCGGATTGCGGGAAATTTGGGCGAGCGGGAAGTTTCTCATACCGCCGTCGTCACCGCGCTGGAGCAAGGGCGCCTGTTCGAATGGCGATTCAGCGACCGCTACGGGGTCAAAGGCCTCGAGCGCTGGCAGATCGAACGCGTCGCCGCCGCTGCGTCCGAGCGTCCGGCAAAAACTATCGTACGGATGCTCAGCGATTACACGATGCCCGGCCGCGTGGGCAGGGCGCTCGATTGGCTCGTGACGCGCCACGCCGTCGCGCGGCGCAATCGCGGCTATCTCGCGCGGCTGAAGCGCTACGCCGAGCACGGGCCGGAATGAATCCGTGACGTTCGAACCATCCGCCGAAAACGTTTCTCCACCGCGGCCGCCTCTCGCGCCGCCACTTGGCCCTGTCACGGGCGCGCGAGCCATCCTTTGGAATGAGCGCGAACTACGCGCCGGTTGGCGCCTCGCCATGTTCGTTCTTTTCTTTCTTCTATTCTTGTTTCTGGCCGGTTCGCTGCTGACCCTTCTGCGGTTCCCGATGGCGATGCACGGGGGTATCACGCCGGGCGGCATGCTTGTGCAAGAGGGAGCTGAATTTTTCGCTGTGCTTGGCGCCGCGGCGATCATGGGCGTCGCCGAAGCCCGGCCGTTCGGCGCTTACGGCCTGCCCCGCGCCGGAGCGTTCGGCTCGCGTTTCTGGCAGGGTGTTGCCTGGGGTATCGCGATGATTGCCGCGATCATTTTCCTGATCCGCATCTTCGGCGGATTGTCATTTGCGGGCTTGGCGCTGTCCGGTCCGGAGATCTTGCGCTATGGGGCGCTGTGGGCCCTGGTGTTTCTGTTCGTCGGATTTTTTGAGGAATTTCTGTTCCGCGGATACGCCCAGTTCACCCTCGCCACCGGTATGGGATTCTGGCCGGCGGCCACGGCGCTTTCGGCGGGGTTCGGCGCGGTTCACCTCTTCAACGGAGGCGAAGACAAAATCGGAGCGCTCAGTGTGTTTGCTGTCGCTATGTTTCTGTGCCTCACGTTGCGGCGCACGGGCAATCTCTGGTTCGCGGTGGGATTGCACGCTGCGTTCGACTGGGGCGAGACCTTTTTGTTTTCGGTGCCGGACAGCGGAATCGTCGCGCCAGGTCACCTGCTGAATGCCTATCTTCACGGCCCTGCATGGCTCACCGGCGGCACGGTGGGCCCCGAAGGCAGCGTCATGGCGTTCGCGGTCGTGGGGGTAGCCGCTGGTTTGTTTGCACGCTTCTATCGGGACGGCGAACCACAAGCTTCGAAACCGGGAGATTGAAAAGGCCGGAGCTAAGCGCGGAGCGTGGCGCCTAGCTTTTGCTCGAGGGCTGCAAGGATTCGCAACGAGAATTCCGTGAGTTGCGCTTCGGTGAGCGTAGCTTCGTGGCTCTCGAATTTCACCCTAACGAGCATCGCGAATTTTCCTTCCGGAATGTTTTTCCCGCGAAACAAATCGACGGCATCCATCGAAGACACTTCGGCGATCGAGAGACCGCGAATCGCTTCCTGAACGGCGGCGAACGTGGTTCCTTCCGAGAGGACGAGGGAGAAGTCGCGCTCGACCGCCGGAAATCGCGAGAGCGGTTTGTAGCGGAGCGCAGCGCGCGCCGCCTTGTAACCCGCGCAGAGTGGCTCGAGTTCCAGCTCCGCGACATACGCCTCTTGCCGCAGCTTGAATTTTTCGGAGACGCGCCTCGCGAGCTGCCCGGCATGGCCTGTCCGGCCGGCTGCTCCACGGGCGGCCGTTAGCGAAATCGTCCCCGCGTGCGCGGTATTCAGCCAATCCGGTCCGCCCGACGACCACACAAGCCCACCAGCGAGGCGACCAATCTGGTCGAGGTCGCCTTTTAGGTCGGCAAACGTGTAGGCGCGCTCGGTTTCGGCGACGCTTTTTTCTCTCGCAAGGCCCGTGGCTCCGATAGTCAGCACGCGCGTCTCGACGGGTTGCGCGCCGCTCCAACCATACGTCTTGCCGAATTCAAACAAGCGCACGTTGCGCTGCCCGTGATTCAAATTCCATTCCAGAGTTCGCGCCATGGTGACCGCGCCGGTCGAGCGCATGACCGAAGCGTCTTCGGCGAGAGGATTCGCGATGCGAGCGGGCGTCGCGTTTCCCGGGCGAAACATCGCGTCGCTCGGCTCGTCGACGATCGGGATCGCGATGATTTCCTGGTAGCCGAGGCCGATCAGAATTTCGCGCAGCCGATCGTCGGCTTGGGCGTACTCGAGGCGCGCGGCGGGCAGCTTCGCGGCGGGCAGACGCGGGGGAAATTTGTCGACGCCGTAAATTCGCGCGACCTCTTCGATCAGATCGACCTCGCGCGAGACGTCGCCGCGCCAGGAGGGGCGCGTGCACTTCCACGCGGCGGACGGAGATTCCGCAACGCCTCGCGTTGCGGAGTCGGTGCGCACGGGCGCAAAGCCAAGCCCGGTGAGAGTGGCTTCGATCTGAGCGTCCGGCACGTCCGCGCCCATCACACGCAGAAATTCCTTGCGCGTGAGTTCGATCGCGGGCGCGTCCGCGCGGCCCGGATACACGTCCACCACTCCTGCGAGCACTTCGCCGCCTCCCAATTGCTGGATGAGCTCGACGCACCGCCGCGAAGCCGTCTCCGCCATTTCCATGTCCGCGCCGCGCTCGTAGCGCATCGAGGCTTCCGTGCGCAGGCCGAGCGATTTGGACGTACGTCGAATCGAAATGGGATCGAACCACGCGGACTCAAGTAGAATATTGCGGCTCGCGAGGCGAATCTCGGAGTCCGCGCCGCCCATCACTCCGCCGATGCCTACGGCGCGCGACGCGTCGGCGATCACGCACATTTCCGGGGTGAGCGCCCGCTCGATGCCGTCGAGCGTGCGAATTCTTTCTCCGGCGCGCGCTCGCCGCACCACGATTCGTTTTTCAGCGAGCAGATCCATGTCGAACGCGTGCATGGGATGGCCGAGTTCGAGCATCGCGTAGTTGGTCGCGTCCACCACGTTGTTGATCGAAGTCTGGCCGAGTGCTTCGAGGCGCTGACGCAGCCAGTCGGGTGACGGCCCCACCTTCACGCCGCGCAGCACGCGCGCGGTATAGCGCCCGCACAATTCGGGCGAATCAATTTGCGCGCGCGTCGCCGAGGATGCTTGCTCCGCGGATTCTCGCGGTCGCGGATCGAGACGTTTGAGCGGCTGGCCGTACAACACCGCCGCCTCACGCGCGATGCCGTAGTGCCCCAGGCAATCCGCGCGATTCGACGTCAGCTCGGCATCGAGCATCGGTCCGGCCGGCGTTTGCTCCAGCGCCTCAACGGCCGTGCCCGAAAGCGAGAGCCGCGAGCGCAGCTCCTCGGGCGCCGTCGTCAGCTCGACGAATTCTTTCAGCCAGTTGTACAGAACTTTCATGGGTCGGGGTTGTAGCCCGCCTCTTTAGAGGCGGGGGATTTCTTTGCGTGCGGCAACGAACCCCGGGTCTCAAGACCCGAGCTACAGCAGAGCAGTTTCCCCTCGCATCACGCAAACTGCCGCAAAAACCGCACGTCGTTCTGGAAATACAGCTGCAAATCGTTGATGTTGTATTTGAGCTGCGTCAGCCGCTCGACGCCTAGGCCGAAGGCGAAGCCGGAATATTTTTTCGCATCGTAATTCACGAAGCCGTAGACCGCGGGATCGACCATGCCCGCGCCGAAAAGCTCGATCCAGCCCGATTGCTTGCACACATTGCAACCCTTGCCGCCGCAGAACACGCACGTCGCGTCCACTTCGACCGACGGCTCGGTAAACGGAAAATAGCTCGGGCGCAGGCGCGTTTTCACTTTCGGCCCGAGAAACTCGCGCACGAAGTACTCGACGGTGCCCTTGAAATCGCAAAATGTGATGTCCGTATCGACGGCGAGGCCTTCGATCTGGTGGAACATGAAACCGTGCGTCGCGTCGGGATTGTCGCGCCGATAGACTTTGCCGGGCACGATGATCCGCACGGGCGGCGGCTGCTTTTCCATCGCGCGAATCTGCATCGGCGACGTGTGAGTGCGGAGAAGAAGAGGCGCCGCATCTGGCTTGCCCTGAGCACTCGCGGAGGACGGTTTACCCTGACCGCTTGTAGCGGAGGGTTTACCCTGAGCGCCGTTCGCGAAGGGCGCGGCCATGTAAAACGTGTCCATGTTGTCGCGTGCGGGATGGTGCTCGGGAATATTGAGCGCCTCGAAATTGTAGTAGGGCGTCTCCATCTCAGGCCCCGCGACCACCGAGTAGCCCAGCGAAAGAAAAATTCGCTCGATTTCCTCGAACGTCTGCCGCAGCGGGTGCCGCGAGCCGATCGGCCTCACAACTCCGGGAAGAGAAAGATCCTTGCGTTCCCGCGCGAGCGCCGCTTGATCGGCTGCTGCCTGGATCGCTGCGCGTCGCTCTTCGAGCGCCGCCTCTACGTGCGCTTTCAGCACATTGAGCGCCTGTCCCACCGCTCGCTTCAGCTCGGGCGGGGCAGGCTTGAGCCAATTCTCGGTGACACGCGTCAGCACTCCTGATTTGCGACCGAGCCAGGCATCACGCAACGCCTTCCATCCGTTTTCGTCGGTGGCTAGCCCTGCATCCTGATCGAATTGCGCTCGAAGCTCGCCAAACTGCGCGGCAACGCGCTCGGGCGTCGTGGAGTCAAGCGGCGGGAGAAATCGCGCCGGGGATGTCGGATTTGTTTCCATCGCGCAAAGAATGCAACTGCAAAAAATGCATGTGGCTGCTGTGGCCCGGGTCTTTAGACCCGGGTTCGTCACCGCGCAAAAAGAAATCCCCCGCCTCTAAAGAGGCGGGCTACAGCGACTCGTACACAATCAAGCTGACTTTGCCGCGGCCAGTGAAGCCTTCGCTTGCTCGACCAGTTGCGTGAACGCGGCGGCATCTTTCACGGCGATGTCGGACAGAATCTTGCGGTCGATCTCGACGCCCGCCGCCTTCAGCCCGTGCATCAACTGGCTGTAGGAAATGCCCGCGTTGCGCGCCGCCGCACCGATGCGCTGGATCCACAGCGTGCGGAACTGGCGCTTGCGCTGTCGGCGGTCGCGGTAGGAATAGCGCTCCGCGCGATTCACCGCTTCCTGAGCGGATTGGTAGAGCTTGGATTTTGTGAGGAAGAATCCTTTGGTGCGCTTTAAATACTTTTTGCGGCGCGCGCGTCGCTTCGTGCCGCGTTTGACTCGAGCCATGGCGTTTTCTCCTGCGGGGAGGCGCTGCACATTCCGCTGCGTCGCGGCGATTCCCGCGCACGGGAACCGGCACACGACTAGAAAGCGAGCGTCTCCACGGCGTGTTTAGAAGCTCAGCGGAAATTTCGCAATTCGCGAAACTCTCGCGAGCATTGGCCCGGTCCCGTGCTGCAATTCAGACCGGACCGCCGGCCGGCAGGCCCACCGTGGCGGGTTGCGCTCTGCCTGGCGCGGCAAAAAACTAAAACCGAACGAACTTTGCGTCTGTTTGTTGTAGCCCGGGTCTTTAGACCCGGGGTTCGTGGCTGATCCCCGAAACATCCCCGCCTCTAAAGAGGCAGGCTACAGCGGCTACCCATACGGCAACATCTTGTGCACGTTGCCCGCATCGGCCGGACTCACCAGCTTCAACTTCTTGAGGCGGCGCATCCGGTTGGCCTTCTTGGTCCCCAGCAGGTGGCGCTTGCCGGAGTGCATTCGCATCACTTTTCCCGTTGCCGTGATCTTGAATCGCTTGGCCGCGCCGCGATGCGTCTTCAGCTTAATCTTTTTTACCTTTTTTGCCACGAATGTTTCCTCTCTGAATGTCCGCGAACCGAGCGGCCTGTCAGACCTGACCGCCGGAGGGAGCCCCCGCGGGTTTCGCCGGCGCCGCGCCGCCGCGCTTTGGCGCCAGGAGCGCCATCAAAACGTTCGCTTCCATGCGCGGCCCGATTTCAACCAGCGCTTGATCCGCAATTTCCTGCAACAGCCGCTGCATTTTCGCGCGGCCCACTTCCTGATGCGCCATTTCGCGGCCGCGATGAAAGATCATCGCCTTGACCTTGTGCCCTTCGCCCAGAAACCGGAGGATCTGGTTCTTGCGCACCTGGTAGTCGTGTTCCGCGGTCGCAGGACGGAACTTCACTTCCTTGAGCTGCGAACCCTTCTGATGCTTTCGCTGCTCGTGGGCTTTCTTGTTGGTCTGGTAGAGGTATTTTCCGTAGTCGGTGATCTTGCAAACCGGCGGGTCGGCCGTCGGTGAAATTTCCACCAGGTCCAGTCCCCGCTCGCGCGCAAGCTTAATCGCCTCGAACGGCTGCATCACACCCAGCTGTCCGCCCTCTTCATCCACCACGCGAATTTCACGCGCCCGGATTCGATCGTTCACCCGAATCCGGTCGGCTTGCCGAAAACTCCGTTCCGCGATAAACCCACCTCCACCGATTGCGCCTGCCAGGTCTGTTGAAATCCCCTGGCGCTGCACGGGCAACTTACGCCCAACCCATTCCCGGACGGAGCACTCCGCGGGGGAATGAGGATGGGCCACAAAGTATAGCACGGCGCGAAGGCCATGCAATACCGTGAGGACTGCAGAAATTTGGAGATGTTCCCGGCGCGGGGAGAGGCCTGCCAAACGGTGACTTCCACGACCGCCGAGACGATCGTTGCGCCCCAAAGCTCCCGCAGCGACAAAGGACGCCGCGCCAGGAACGTGCCGGCTGCCCCTGACCTTTACGCACGGATTGCCACAACCGCTAACCGTCGATATTTAGCATTTGGGCAACAGGCCCACGGCGCCGGCGAGACTCCCTCCTCCGAATGGATTTGTGTCTCGGTGAATCTTTCCCTCGGCGCAACGATCTAAATGTGGGATTTTGAATTCGATTTGCGCCGCTTCCTTGACTCTTCTAAAGAGCAAGCCTACAATCGTCGGTTTGTGGATGCGGCAATTGTGGGGACAGTGGGGCCCGATCATGGATAAGAAGCGTTTGGATTACTACAAAAAGAAATTGCAGACCCGGCGCGAGGAGCTGCTCAAGACCATCGCCCGGACCGAAGAAGAGGGCCGGACGGCGGATGACGATCCGACCGTGGATCTTGCGGACAAGGCCGCGAATTCCTACACTAAGGAATTCCTGTTTGGCCAGACCAATATCGACCGGTCCATGCTGGCGCTAATCGACGAAGCGCTGGGGCGAATCAAGGCGAGCACGTACGGCACTTGCGTCGAATGCGAAGAGGAACTTCAGCAAAAGCGCCTGGAAGCCGTGCCCTGGGCGCGCCATTGCGTAACCTGCGCCGAGAAGCACGAGCAAGGCCTCCTCTAAAGACCTCTGAGGGGGAGATCGATCCGCCCGCAACCTGATCTTGTACTCTTGCGCCTGTCCGCGGGCTTCCGTGCAATTGTCACAAATCGTGCCAATTTTATCTTCCCATAGGCCACGGGCAGGCGTAGGCTTGCCCTACTGTGGGCCGGGTCGTCGAGTCCTTACGATCTCAACTGCGCGGGGCGCGCGAGGCGCTGGCCTCGATTGTGTTTCCCGCGCCGTGCCGGATCTGCGGGCAAATTCTCGACACCGGCAGTGCCGTACCCCTGTGCCGCGCCTGCGTGACGTCGGTCCTGCAACCGCTGCCCGAGCCGGTCTGCGCGCGTTGCGGCCGGCCTATCGTTTCGGCCGTGGTCACCCAGGGGATTACGCCGCCGTTGTGTCATTTCTGCCGTGGTTATGAGTACTGCTTCGATTTTGCCCGCAGTTTCGGCGCTTACACTCGTTGCATGGCCCGCTCGATTCTCCTTCTGAAGTACGCGAGCGTAACGCCGTTGGGGGGGTGGTTCGCGCACCGTCTGGAGGAGGTTGTGGGCTGCCAGGACCGGGCGTTTGCGGCGGACGTTGTCGTTCCCGTACCCCTCGATCCGGGCCGGTTGCGCGAGCGGGGATATAATCAGGCGGAGCTGATCGCCAAGCCACTGGCGCATCTGCTCGGTATCCCGTTTAAATCGTGTCTGTTAGTGCGCACGCGGCCGCGGCCGAACCAGCTTCGCCTGACCCGGCGCGAGCGCTGGGAGACCGTCCGTGGCGCTTATGCTACGCATAAAACCGCGCAGGTTGACAAGCTGCGGGTTTTACTGGTAGATGATGTATTTACCACTGGGGCGACATTAGACGCCTGCTCCAAGGCCCTGAAAGGGGCCGGAGCCGCCCGGGTGGTCGGTTTGACCGTCGCCAGGGCCTTGCCTCTGTCGCCGGGTGTAGAAGCCGTATCGCAAGATTGGGACCTTGGGGAATGAAGCCACCGGGCCAAGTCGCCTTACCTCCCCGGCCGAAGCACTCGCCGGAATCCCGAAATGACGCGCGTCCGCCGGGTTCCGCCCGCTCGTCCACGCGACGGCCGGCCATCATGCAGGAACCGGTCCTCGTCCTAAACGCCACGTTTGAACCCATCAACGTGACCGCCGTTCGCAGAGCCATGGTGCTGATGCTCAAGGGCGTGGCCCAGGCCGAAGAGATCAGTCACACGCAGGTTCATTCGGCTTCCCGGTCGCTTGAGGTGCCTTCGGTGATACGGCTGCTCGCTTACCGGCACATCCCGCAGCAAACCCGAGCTCTCTCGCGGAAGAATATTCTTTTGCGGGACCGTAATACATGCCAGTTCTGCCGGCGCATTTTACCCGCATCCGAACTGACCCTGGATCACGTGATGCCGCGCTCCCGGGGAGGGCGGTCTTCGTGGGAGAATCTGGTGGCCTGCTGCTACCAGTGCAACAACCGGAAGGGCGACCGCACACCCGAGGAAGCCGGGCTGGCCCTCGCGCGGCGGCCCCGGCCGTTCACCCTGCATACCTCGCGTCAACTGATGCGCCTGATCGGGAATAAGGATGAAAAGTGGCGCAAGTATTTGTTTTACTGAGAGTTGAGTTCCTACCGAAATACCTGCGATGCGCCCGGATCTCGAAAAAATCAAGCTGAACTTAAATTTTTCTCAGGCGTGCAACCATTTCGAATCCTCGGCGTCTAACTAGACAAACCACTTCAAGGACACACCCCGGGAAGCAGCGTTGGCTCTGCCAAGGCTGCTTCTCTTTTTTTACGCCCATTTTTGCCAGCCCGCCCAGTCCAAGCCCTTCACCACAAAGACCGCAGAGGACGCCGAGAGAATCGGATTGGGCGGGACTATTGGCGGAAAACCACCTTTAGGCCATGGCGCCAGTTTTCGGCCAGGGCGACACGGGCAACTTCGATCTCGGGAGATAAGTATCGTAATACGATATCCGTGGAGGGGTGGAAACGGAACCCCGGCGCCACGAGGAAGAGGAGGGGAGGCTTGCCGTTTAACTGTATCTCGGGGAAATATCCGTACCTGCGAAAGTCGTCCCGAGCGTGGTGAAATCGCACGCGCAACCAGTAGTCGGCCGCCTGCATGGCCAGATGAATGTCCTCGGAAGCTTTCAATTCAAGAATCGCCAGCCGGCCGTCGCGCGTCGCGCACAGCAGATCGATAATGCCCCGGTCGCCCGAAGAAAATGCTGGGACTTGCGCATACACGTGCCGCAGGTCGAGCCGTGCGTCGATGCGCGCTGGATCGGCGGCGACCATCGTTTCCAGCCAACGCTCGGGTTGCGCCCGATACAGGCGATGCCTAGTGTCCAAAGCGAGCGGATGCCGCTGGGCTTCCAGTTGCCGAACCAGGGCTTCGAGGGCGGACCATTTCCCCGGGGTCAGGATTTCCTGGCGGTCCCCCAGTCCATACCACATTTCGCCGAGCCGCCAGCGGGCGAACTCCACGCCTCGAAACCGCAGCGTCACGTCCTGGGTCGCCGGGGCCACGCCGATGCGGATCGCTTCGGGCGTCATCGCCCGGATGCGCTCCGCGAGCGGCATCGCGGCGGCGATGGCTTGCTCGATTTCCCGCCGGGCGACGATCGACGTATCCAGATTGCCCGCGTTCGATCGGGCGAGTCTTCGCACGCGCCAGTAGACCGGCTCGTATTCGTAGAGCTCGACCTCGTCGGGAGAAGCGAGCGCGGCCATGCGGTGCGCGGTCACCGAGGAGCTGCCGCGCGGCAGGAAGAGCCGCAAGCCGTAAACCGTGCATCTCCGCGCGTGATCCCGCGTGTGCTGCAGCCAGATGAGTCCGAACGTGAGAATGCCGTCGATCGTTCCGCTATCCTCGCGCGGCGAGGCCGCCAGGACGGCGTGAGCAGACGACCCGCGGCGGACGAGGCCGCGCGTGTACGAACCGGAAATGGAATGATGCAAATCGGCGGAAGTGGACAGCGACTCCACCGTTTCATCAGGAAAGTGGTCCGCGAGGAGCCTTCGGAAGCGGGCTGAAAATTGTTCGCGCTCCACGCGGCGCGTTTCGCGGGTCGCTCCGTCCGCGACGAATTCCAGCTGCGCGTGCCGCGGGTACCCGAACCGGCTGACTTCGAGCACGACGCGCTCGCGAGTTTCTTCCGCGACGCGCACGACACGGCGAACTAGGGATTGCTCCGCGCTCCACAAATGCAAGAGCGCTCCTTCGCCTTCCGCGTGCACTTCGTACTGCACGCCGTCGAGCCCAGCTAGCCATTCGCCGTTCTCGCGCACCTCGGGCGGACCCGCGGCGCAAACACTGTCAAGGGCCCGGCGCAGCTCGGCGGCCAGCTCCATTGGCGCCCATTATTAAATAGGATCGCGAAAATATACAGTCATTTTTCGTGACAAGTCCAAGGGGTACAGGCTTCAATCGATGGCTATTTGAATGAGAGACCGCTGACAATAATCGTCGGAAACACATTGTCCCACTGCGCGGAGATGTGCTCGTAAGGGATTTGCACGTCGCGCTGCTGGCCGGGAACGAAAGGCTGGGCGGTCGGGAGGAATAGCCGCTGCTTGTCACGCAGCACCACCTGCTTGAATGGATCGTGGAATTCGAGCGTGATTTCAATATTCTGAATCTTGCGATTGCCGCCGTTCTCCACCGTGCAGAAGACGTACGTCACTTCCTGGTTCAAGAAATTCGCGGCCCGGCTCATCTTCGGCTCGAGGAAATGAATTTGCGGCGCGTAGGTCCGCTCTTCCGGCCCCATCGGCAAGGGTTTCTCGACTTCCGTTTCGGCTGGGCCTGCGTACTTGCTGTACAGCAACGCCGCGCCCACCAGCAAACTCACGATGGCGATTCCGACCAGAAATGCGACCGGCAGCCGGCTGCGCTCTTCAAT
>Ga0210394_10002093_pt1 | contig 28561 bp, 29 predicted proteins | sample IncBWC12MmetaG_FD_160121 | JGI IMG/M metagenome (GOLD analysis project Ga0210394, IMG submission 160121) | Forest soil microbial communities from Barre Woods Harvard Forest LTER site, Petersham, Massachusetts, United States - Inc-BW-C-12-M | ecosystem: Environmental > Terrestrial > Soil >...
CGACGCTCAAGAGCAAGGGCGAAAGCGGCCTGCCCGACATCGCGCAAAAACTGTCGCAGCTTTTGAAAAATCCCGCCTTCGTCAGCGAGACGTTCAGCGAAGACACGCCCATCGGCCGCCGCGAACTGTGGCACGATCCGGCGACCGACGTGTATGTGCTCGCCCACGTGCAGGAAGGCGGCAAGGTCGGCAAGCCGCACAGCCATGGCGCCTCATGGGCGATCTACGGCACCGCCCGCGGCGTCACCGAGATGACCGAATGGCGCAGGCTCAACCCGGCGAGCGAGGACGCTGCCGTCCTGGAAAAGGCCAGGCAATACGCGCTTGGCCCGGGCCAGACGCAGGCCTATTCGTCCGGCCTCATCCACTCCACCGCGCACCCGCAAAAGACCTGGGTGATCCGCATCACCGGCACCGATCTCGACGCCATTCCGCGCTATCACTTCCGCGCCAAGACCGACAAAATCGTCGAAGCCGTCTGACTAAGCCGGCCGATAAACCATTGATATGATGGATAAACTGGCGGGAGCGACGGACTGCTTGAATTGAACGATTACAACCGCTTAGCCGAAAGTGGGGCACTTTCGCACCCCGTTGCTGCGGCACGAATCCCGCATTGGTGCCCCACCGATATATCCCCACGATTTACTCGGTTCCTTGCAAAAGCCACGATCGCCCAACACGCTGCCACCTGTCGCGGGACTATCGGGGGATTTGTTCAAGCCAGCGAAAAAATGAAAGCGCGGTGCCCTTGGCGCCGCAAACTAGGTGCGGCCGACTCTGGGGAAAGAGCCGGCCGCGGAAGATGCTAACCCGGTCGGGTACCTGTCGGGGGACACGGTGATCGGGTTAGCTACTTTTTGATATAAGCTCTCCATTATAAGCTGTCTGTAGACCGCGCGGCGGCTCACGATTATTTGCTTAATTGTCCGGCTGCCCCTCCGACCTATGCCCCGCCGCTTCCGGCCCGCCATAATCGATTGGGGAAGCGCGCCACCCGTTTCGTCGCGCGCTACGGCAAAGCCGCGGTTTCGCCGAAGCAGCGATTGGTCATGCGGATAGGGATCGCGCACGAGCCCATTGGTGCAAACACAATCGAACCCATCAAAGGATTGGTGGTCCCGGGTTGTCTTTGGCGAGCGCGAGGCCGAGGCGCAGGCGATCATCTTGCCGGCGGCAAGCAATCGGGCCGCAGAAGTGGTCGCGAAGGCGCAGGCCGTCCTGGAAAAAGCCAGGCAATAGGCGCTCGGCCCAGGCCAGACGCAGGCCTATTCGTCCGGCCTCATCCACTCCACCGCGCACCCACAAAAGACCTGGGTGATCCGCTCACCGGCACCGATCTCGACGCCGTCTCGCGCTATCACGTCCCAAAATCGTCGAAGCGGTGTGAGCGCGGCGACTATTCGCGACCCTCGCGGCGGCTCAAACTGCCGCCGCAAGGAACGCGCTTAAGTCTCGGAATATATGGATAAACTGGCGGGAGCGACGGGACTCGAACCCGCGACCTTCGGCGTGACAGGCCGACGCTCTAACCAACTGAGCTACGCCCCCGCGGGCGCGGTCGGCAGTTAAGGCCCGCCTTCGCCCAAGTCAAGGTTTTGGGCCGTAAATCGGCCTTTTCTGCAGTTCTTATTGAGGTCTTATTGCGGTCACAGAGCGCCCGCAGATAGCCTCGGATGCGCGAAAACATCGGTGAAACCTGCAAAACAAGCGTGGTCAGCCGCAGCCGAATCGTCTAACTGCTTCGCAGTGAGCGGCGCTTTTCGCGCGCTACCGTTCATCGAGGAGGACCTAATGGCAGCCAAGACACCATCCACTACCGTGACATTGAAGCACCTGGCGGCGAGCCTTGCGGAGGATAACGAACTGTCGAAAAAGCAGGCTGAAGCCATTCTCGGCGGCCTGGTCGGCAATATCGTCAAGCACCTCAAGAAGGGCGAGCGCATCCGCATCGGCGGGCTCGGCATCTTGCAGGTCCGCAAGCGCGCCGCGCGCATGGGCCGCAATCCGGCCACCGGCGAAGCGATCCAGATCAAGGCCAGCAAGAAGGTCGCCTTCCGCGCCTCCAAGGAACTCAAGGAAGCGATCTGACAATCGGGTTCCATCGGTAGCGGACCCGGCAACGGGTCCCGCAGCAATCGCCGCCCGCTTGCCCGCTGCCATGCCAACAGCGCGCAGGCGGGCGGTGTTATGTTTGGAGCCTGGCCGGTCTTTCGCCGCGCTGCGGCGCCGCAGTAGTGGGCTTGCGCGCCACCGCACCGAGGCGATAAATCGCGCCACGTTAGGTTAGCTTTTGGGTTAGCTTTTGGGTTAACTTTTGAGTTAACTTGGGCGGTTAGCTCAGTTGGTAGAGCGTCTGCTTTACACGCAGAATGTCGGCGGTTCGAGTCCGTCACCGCCCACCACGCTTCGCCTCAAGGGCGACGCGTGTCCGGCGTAGCTTGAGCGAAGCGAAAGCGAAGACGGACGATTACCCGGCCCTACGTGCATTCCACACGCCGCAAACGCATGTAGCAATTCGGCCTCAGGTGGCCAAAAAAGATTTCCCGCCACTACCCGCGCACTGACGCCGGCCGGAAAATTGTGAGATAGTTTTGCGACAACAAGCACGGGCCGGATGCCCTCTGGGGGTAGTATGCTACGCATATCGGTTGTGACGATCGCCGTTCTGCTTGTCGCCGGGCCGGCAGCACTTGCGCAATTGCCGCCGCAGCCGCCGCCGATCAAGAATTCGATCACGCAAGGCAGCGATCAGGAACGCGCCGCGTGCCATCCCGACGTGATGCGCTATTGCAAACAGTTTGTCCGCGACGACGGCCAGGACGACGTGTTCGCCATTCTCGGCTGCCTGCAAACCAACCGCGGCAAGATCAGCAATTCCTGCCAGCAGGTGCTCGCCAGCCACGGCCAGTGACGAACGGCAGCTCGGTCCGAACCTGAGCTAAGCGACGATCTCTTCGCTCGTCTCGGCCGCCGTCGCGCGCTCTTCCATGCGCGCGACATGCTCGGCCAGGCGCACCCAGGACTGCGCCAAGGTCAGCCACAGCGCCTTGTCGCTCTCGGCGTCGGCCAACCGCGCCATCGCCACGCATTCTTCCGCGCATTTGCGGTGATCTGTTGTCCCCATAGTTGTTGACCCCATGACGCCCGACCTCACTGACGCAACACTGCACTGAACTGCGCCGATAATGACGAGGCGACTGCGGCGCGGGCGGGATGGTCGGGTGGCCAAAACTTGACGCTCAGGAAACCTGCGCCGCGCGAATGGCGCGTTCCGCCCGACGCATTGGCCTTCAGTGCCAACCGCGTCCGGGGGGCGGCTCATCGCTTTGTCGGGCATCGATCGGCGTTGAAAAGTCCGACGGAACAGCGCCTTGGGTAGCATTGCACCTTCAACATGGCAGGAATCCCGCACCTTAAGGGAAAACCGCCAAATTCGACTATCGGCGATCAGTTCCTTGAGAAATTATTGCCGGATACATGCAAAATCCACTTAGCTGCACTGCACCATTTCCATTTTGCGACGCAGCACGCAGCACCTATATCTACATGCGATTCAACGACAAATGAGGAAAGGATCCCAAAATGCTTTTGTCGGTAATCCACTTCCTCCACGCCTGGAAGCGCTATGGCGCTGCGGTGAGGGAACTTTCGAGCCTCAACGACCGCGAACTGGCCGATATCGGCATCACCCGTTCGGACATTCCGCGGCTCGCCTGGGAGCATGCGAAAGCTTAAGGCGACCGGACTAAATTGTCCCAAACCAGCGCCCGCCTCGTGCGGGCGCTGGCTTTTTGGCGACCCTACGAGGCCGGCTCCATGCCCTTGGCCTTGATGATCGGCCCCGCATGCGGCCCGGCCAAAAACTTGACCAGCGCGCTTGCCCCGTCCTTGGCCGCGGTGCCGAGGCCGGCCGAATAGACCGTGAAATTCTGGATCTCGGCCGGCAGCGGGCCAACCAGCACGGCGCCCTTCACCGCCAAAATTTCGCTGATCTGGTGGATGCCGATCTCGGCTTCGCCGTCGACGATGTGATCGGCGACCGCGCCGCCCTGGATCAGCTTCGCCTTGGCGTTGACGTCGGCGGCGATGCCGAGGCGCTCGAGCAATTTGCCGACATAGATGCCGCTCGAACCGCCGGCCGCCGGATCGATATAGGCCACCGATTTTGCCGCCAGCAGCGTGCGCTTGAACGCCTCGACCGAGCTGATGTCGGGCAGCGGCGCGCCGGCCTTGACCACGACGCCGACGCCGGTCTTGGCCAGATCGGCGCGGCTGCCGGCGACCACCTCGCCGTCCTTGATCAGCCCGTCGATCGTCTCGGGCGTCAGCACCGCGACGTCGAATTGCTCCGCGCCGCTCTTGATCAGCTTCAAATGCTGGCCGACGGTCTGATAGGTCAGGTCGAGTTTGTTGCCGCTCTCTTTCTCGTATTGCGCGGCCAGCGCGTTGAGCACCTGCTTGAAGGCGCCGCCGCTGATCACTTTGAAGTCGGACGCTGCAGCGAGCTGTGACATGGCAACCGTGTTGGCAACCGTGATGGCGAGGGTGACCGCTGTGGCAGGGATGTTTGGCAAAAACCGCATGACGTTGCTCTGAAGATAGCCGCCCCGGCCGCCGTGCGAAAGGTGTCGTTGGCGGCTACGGCCCAAGCGTGCTAACCCGCGGCCATGCCGGTTCTTCCACTCATGGAGGCTGCTGCGCTTCTGCCGGCGCGCGGCGCGCTGATCGGTCTCGATCTTGGCACCAAAACCATCGGCGTCGCGGCGAGCGATCCGGACCGGCGTCTGGCAACACCGGTCGAGACCATCGCCAGAAAACGCTTCGGCCTCGACGCGCAGCGCCTGATCGCTCTCGCCGCCGAACGGCGCGCCATCGGCTTCGTGCTCGGCCTGCCGATCAACATGGACGGCAGCGAGGGCGCGCGCGCGCAATCGACCCGCGCGTTTGCCCGCAATCTTGCAAAGCTCACCGCGCTGCCGATCGCGCTGTGGGACGAGCGGCTGTCGACCGCGGCGGTGGAACGGGCGCTGATCGATGCCGACGTGAGCCGCGCCAAGCGCAAGGCGGTGATCGACCAGCACGCCGCCACTTACATCCTTCAGGGCGCGCTCGACCGCCTGGCGCACGCCGCGCGGGGTTAGAGCGGACTAAGGTCCGCCCAGGCGCGGATCGATTCCAGTGCACACCGGCGACGCCGGCCGAATCGAGGCTTGCCGGACGGCTCGAATTGGGCCTATAGCACCGCTTTGATGAGCAAAACCCAGCCGCTGACACGCCATCTTATTTCGATCAATGACCTCACCAATGCGGAGATCGAGACGATCTTCGAGGTCGCGAACGGGTTTTTGAAGGAACTGGCCGACCCCAAAATCCATTACCGGATCGGGCGGAGCACCGATTTGGCGGCCAAATCCATCCTGGCGAGCCTGTTCTACGAGCCTTCCACCCGCACGCGCCTGTCGTTCGAGAGCGCCATGCTGCGCTTGGGCGGCGCCAATATCACCAGCGCCGATCCGGCGGTGAGTTCCGCGGCCAAGGGCGAAAGCCTCGCCGACACAATCCGGGTCATTTCCAACTATGCCGACATCGTCGTCATCCGCCATCCGCGCGACGGCGCGGCGCGTTTGGCTGCCGAATATTCGCAAATCCCCGTGATCAACGGTGGCGACGGCAGCCACGAGCATCCGACGCAGACGCTGTGCGACCTGTTCACGCTGCGCTCGAAGAAGAAGAGTTTTAAGAACATGAAGATCGCGATTTCCGGCGATCTCAAAGGCAGCCGCACCATCCATTCCTTCGTCTATGCGCTGGCCCGCTTCGGCGCGACCATCGATCCTTTGCCCGCGCCCGGCATGGAGCTGCCGGCCCATGTCGATCGCCGGCTGCGCGAGGAATTCCATTGCCGCATGGTGTCGAAAGATCCCGGACAAGTCGGCTCGATCGACGCGCTCTATGTCACCGCCGACCAGCCGCACCAGCTGTCGCTCATTCCCGATCCCGAAATCGATTTCGGGCTTCTGGTGCAGAAGAAGATCGACGCCGTCTATGTGACGCGCTTCCAGAAGGAGCGCTGGAGCGAGAAGGAGCGCGACTATCCAAAAGTCGACGCGAAATTCTTGAACGAGGCGAAATATTCCGACGCCAGCGTCATGCATCCCTTGCCGCGGGTCAACGAGCTCGACGCGTCGCTCGACAGCGACCGCCGCGCCATTTATTTCCAGCAGGCCGCCTATGGCGTTCCGGTCCGCATGGCGCTGATCTCGCTGTTGCTGCACCTGCACAAGAACAAGTCGCTGCATCAATTCAACGGCGGCTTTGCCGAGTCGGATTATCCGGTCTATGCGCAGCCGATCGGCACCGGCCTGCAATGCGACAATGCCAATTGCATCACCGGCGATCCTTCCGAACGGCAATACGCCGCCAACAAGTTCTACGTCGTCGAGGACGACGGCCCGCAACGCTGCCAGCTGCGTTGCGTCTACTGCGAGAAGGACGTCGAGGACAAGGCGGGCGAATTCGTCGTCGCCGACACCACGCGCAAGACTTTTGCGCCCGATCTCACTGCGCTGACCCGCGCCGCGGGCGACAAGCTCAAGCACCTCGTCATCTACCGCAGCGCCTCCGACGCGCTCGCCGCAGGCTTTGCGCCGCGCGAGGGCGGCAGGAAAGCGCGCGCGGTCTAGCCAACGCCCCGCTGAGCCGCCATGCCGATCGACTGGTCGCTCATGCCCGAATATGCCGCGGCCTTGGTGTTCGGCTATCTGTGCGGCTCGATTCCGTTCGGCATCCTGTTGACGCGGCTTGCCGGCGCGCCGGACCTGCGCTCGGTCGGTTCCGGCAATATCGGCGCTACCAATGTCTTGCGCACCGGCCGCAAGGGCCTCGCCGCCGCGACCTTGCTCGGCGACATGCTCAAGGGCACCGCGGCGGTTCTGATCGTCGCGCATATTTTCGGCCGCGATGCCTCAATCGTCGCCGCGCTCGGCGCCTTTCTCGGCCACCTGTTTCCGGTCTGGCTCAAGTTCAAAGGCGGCAAAGGCGTCGCCATCTATATCGGTCTCTTGCTCGGCTTTACGGTTTGGCCGGCGCTCGTGGGCTTCTGCGCCGTCTGGCTCGCGGTCGCTGCGCTCACGCGCTACTCGTCGCTAGCCGCGCTGGTGGCGAGCGCCGCGGCACCCGTCATTCTGTGGTGGAGCGGCGATGGCCGGCTGGCGGAGCTATTCCTGCTGCTGTCGGTGCTGCTGTGGATCATGCACCGCGCCAATATCGCGCGGCTCATCCGCGGCACGGAAACCAAGATCGGCCGCGGCTCTCAAGCCACGAGCAATTCCTAAGGCGATTTCAGACCCAAACGTCGTTTTGCGCCGTGCGCTCGCCGCCGGCGTGGCCGGTGTTCAGCACGCCACGCGGCTCGATCAGCAGAAGTTTCACCTCCTGTTCGGCGTAAGGCTTGTGCTCGATGCCTTTCGGCACGACGAACATCTCGCCGGCGGCGATGCGAACCGCACCGTCGCGAAAATCGATCCGCAGCACGCCGTCGAGCACAATGAAGGTCTCGTCGGTGTCCTTGTGATCGTGCCAAATGAAATCGCCCTGCAGCTTCACGATCTTGAACTGATAGTCGTTCATTTCGGCAACGACTTTCGGTTGCCATTGCTCGTCGAACAGACCGAATTTTTGGCGAAAATTGATGGCTTGGTACGTCATGCGGTCCCTCATTGCCAAAGGACGCCGTTGCAGCCGGAATAGGCTTTAGCTCGCCACCGCGGCAGGCGCGCGCGCCGGGGCGCCGTGGGTGTGCGGGATCTTGTCGGCGAACATTTCGACGAAATGATCGGTCTCGCCGGCAGCCGTATGCGGCCGCAGCGCCTCGTCGAAATGAGTGCGCGAGGCCGGATCGGCCACGACGCGCGCCATGATACGGCGATAGCGCCACACCAGCCGCAGCCATTGCGCCGAGCTTTCGAGAAAATCGACGACGCGCCACGGATAGAACACGAGCGGGTTGCGCACCGGCATGCCGGAACGGCGTTGCGTGCGCAGCTTGCGGCGCAAGAAACCGAATTGCAGCGGATGCACGCCTTCGATGCGCGACGCGCCGGAGAAGATGGTCAGCGAATCGAGGATTTTTGTGCGGTTGATGCCGGAGACCACGGCGCGGCGCATGATGGTTTCGACATGCGCGTCGGTGTAATAGCGCGTCCAGGCGTCGGCGTAGACCGTCATCCACGTTTCCTTCGACATCAAAGGATGCGCGGTGCAGGCGTGCTCGAGATCGTATTTGTTCATGTCGGGGTCCATCGGCACCCCGCGCATGGTCAAATTCTTGTGGTCCTCGGAGCCCGGCAGCGGCGTCAGATAGAAGAACTCCAAAATATCGACCGGCAATTCCTTCTTGATGATCTCGATGTCGCGCGCGATCGATTCCGGCGTGTCGGTCGGGAAGCCGAGAATATAGCCCGCATAGGTCATGACCTTTTGCGCGCGCCAAGCCAGCAGCATGTCGCGGTATTCCCAGATCTTGTTCTGGCGCTTTTTAGTGCCCATCAAGGATTCGGGATTGATGTTCTCCAAGCCGATGAACACCGCGGTGCAGCCGGCGCGCGCCGATTTCTCGATGAAACCCGGGATGCGGTGACACAGCGTGTCGACTTGCAGCAACAGGCGAATGTTGAATTTATCGCGCTCGCGCAATTCGATCAGCCGGTCGAGGATCGGCTCCCAATTGCGGTTGCGGGCGAAATTGTCGTCGGTGATGAAGAACCGGGTGATGCCCTGCGCGGCGTTGGCGCGCACGATGGCCTCGACGTCGTCGGGCGTGCGGTAGCGCGATTTGCGGCCCTGCACGTTGATGATGGTGCAAAAGCTGCACTGGAACGGGCAGCCGCGGCCGGCGTCAAAGCTCGAATAATGTCCGGCGACGCGCGTGACCACCTCGCGCGGCAGGATCGGATAAACGGCGGCGGCCATTTCCGGCATGTCGCTCAGATAATTATAGATCGGCTTCGCCTTGCCGTCGGCGACGTCGCGCAAAATGTCGGCCATGCGGCCTTCGGCCTCGCCGGCGAACAGATGGATGCCGAGATCGAGCGCTTCCTGCAAATCGGACGGCAAGGTCGGCAGCATGGCGATGCAGCCGGAGACATGAAAGCCGCCCATGACCACGGGCAGCCCAAGCGCGCGGAATTTTCGGCCGAGATCGAGCGCGCGCGGATATTGGTTAGACTGCACGCCGATCAGCCCGACCATGCCGCCGCCGGCGGCGCGGATACGCTTCGCCACGGCAGCCACATCGACGATGGTGTTGCATTCGTCGCAAGCCTCGACCTCGATATCGACGTCGGGGCCGAGCACGCGGTTGTCGGCGCATTCCCGCATCAGCCCATAGACGCTGGCGAGCGAGTTCGACGGCAAGGTCGAGCGCATCCATTGGATGACATAGCCGTCCCGGTCGTAATGCGACGGCTTGATCAGCTCGACCCTGAACGCGCGCTTGGCCAAATTACCGTGCAAACCACCCCTCCGATGCGGAACCGGACCCGCTTGCGGTTATCGCCGGCGACTCTGCGGGTTTGGCTGCCATTTTGCAACAAGTACCTTTCGTCACCGTCCCAATCTCGTGCCTATCGGGAACCTGCGATCGCCGATGTCGCGGCCGCGTCGACCCGGCGTTCGCTGCGCTCCATCTTGGACCGCAGGAACCATCGTAGCATCAGCAAATAGTGCGCGCGCGAAAAGTGCGACGCCAATCCCACGCGCACCACGGACGTGTCATCCAGCCAAACCCCCATGACGTGGCCGAGGCGTGGCGCGCTGCCGCCGACCGACAGCTCGAACAAACGCTCGATCCTTTCGACAAGTTCGGACCCGTTGGTATAGTGGTCGACGAACGACTTCGTTCCTTGCCGTGACCGTCATGCGCGACGGAAATTAGTGGTCAATTTTATACAGACTCATCCGCGGTATAAATCGCATGACTAAAGGTTGGGCAATCTCGGGGTTGCCCCGACCGACACGCGGCCGAAGTCATTCTTCGCAGCAAGGCAAAGACCTCGGGGAGGCTTTATGCCAGGAACCGGATTCAGGGAACAATTCGCCGCCATCAGCGATGCGTGGGCATTCGCTCAGGGCATTGTCGACACTGTGCGCGAGCCCGTTCTTGTCCTCGACAAAGACCTGCGTGTGATCGCCGCGAGCCGCTCCTTCTATTCGGCATTCAAGGTCAGCCCCGAGGACACCAAAGGCAGACTTCTTTACACGTTGGGCGATGGACAATGGGACATTCCGAAGCTTCGCGTGTTGCTGGAAAAAATTATTCCCGAGCAGGGCGTGATGGAGGGCTATGAAGTCGAGCATGAATTTCCCGGTCTCGGATCACGCACGATGTGCTTGAACGCCCGCCAGGTGTTCTACGAGGGCGGCGCCGGCACGACTATTCTGCTCGGCATGGAGGATGTCACTGAGCGGCGGATCTTGGAGCGCGAAAAAGACGAATTGTTGCGAGAAAAGGACGGGCTGTTGCGAGAGAAAGACACGTTGCTTGAGGAACTGCAGCACCGAATTGCCAATAGCTTGCAGATCATCGCAAGCATCATTCTGATGAAGGCGCGCGCGGTGCAGTCGGAAGAGACGCGTTTTCATCTGGAAGACGCGCACAAGCGTGTCTTGTCGATTGCTGCCGTGCAGAAACAGCTGCATGCATCGGGGACAGCCGGCGCAATCGAAATTGCGCCTTATCTGTCAAAGCTGTGCGAGAGTCTTGCGTCCTCGATGATTGGCAGTACCCGGCCAATCTCGCTGAAAGTGGTTGGTGAGGGAGGAAGCGCCACATCCCGCCAGGCTGAGAGTCTTGGCTTGATCGTGACTGAACTCGTCATGAACGCGCTCAAGCACGCCTTTCCCGACGATAAGGCCAAAGGCCGGATCACCGTCGCATATGACATGATCGGAACGAATTGGAAGCTTTCGATCTGTGACAATGGGATTGGCAAGCCGACCGGCGGCTTTGCCCAGGGAAAGTCCGGACTTGGCACCGGTATCGTCAAGGCGCTGGCGCATCAACTCGATGCTCAGGTCGAAACTTTGGCCGGCCCTGAGGGCACGACCGTATCGATTACTCACGCCACTTTCCCAGCGAAAGTCGTCCAAGCCGCCTAAATGGCGTTAACCTGCAGGACAGGAACGTGTTCTACTGTATTCTCGGACGGCCGAATAAATTATGGGAACAATTGTGATTAGAAATCATTGCTGTCGATGATCGAACTCCCGCCCAACGCCCTCGTCGTGGTCGTCGACGACGATGTGTTCGAGCGAATGGGCGCATCCGGCATGTTCTTGGATGCAGGATACCGGGTGCTCGAAGCCGGAGATGCCGACGAGGCCCTGCGCATCTTCGAAACAAACGCCGACATTAGGCTGCTTTTCACCGACGTAAGCATGCCCGGATCGATGAGCGGGTCGGATTTGGCCCATCAGGTTGCCGAGCGATGGCCCAGCGTCGGCATCATCATGACGTCGGGCCGGCCACGACCTCACCTGCTCCCATTGAGCATGCTGTTTCACGACAAGCCCTATGAGCCGTCAGCCGTGCTCCGGCAGGCGATGGAAATGACGACTCAGCTCGGCTAAGCCGTTGATTGATGGGCAAGAGCGACGGCACTTTTTCTTGTGCTCGACCCTTTGTCCCAATATCCGGAAAAGGTCATCAGCGGACGTGACCCGGTCAAATCGTGACGTCCCCTATTCCCTGACAGCGAAAATTGCCTGCACGCTTATGAGTCCACCCCCTGGATCATCATGGGTCAAATCCGTCGTATGATGGCACGGACGCCATAAGAATTTTCAATGGCCGGGCACGATTGTCGAACCGTGTTGGGGGACGAGTGAACGAAGGCGCGAAAGCCATCCGATTGACCGACGAGCAACGCCTCGACTGGCTGCGTCTCATCCGCAGTCAGAACGTTGGACCGCGCACATTCCGCTCCCTCATCAATCACTTCGGCGGCGCCCGCGCCGCGCTCGAGGCCCTGCCCTCGCTGGCGCGTCGCGGCGGCGCATCTGCGCCGCAGATCTTTCCGCGGGAAGCGGCCGAGCGTGAGTTCGAAGCCGCACAAGACCTCGGCGTGACGCTCGTCGCCGTTGGCGAAGCCGGCTATCCGGAGCGCCTGCAGATGATCGATGACGCGCCGCCGCTCATCGCGGTGCGTGGCCATCTGCCCGCGCTCGCCATGCCTGCGGTCGCCGTGGTCGGCTCGCGCAATGCGTCGGCGGCCGGCATGAAGCTGACGCAAATTTTTGCGCGCGGCTTGAGCGAGGCTGGCTTCGCCATCGTGTCTGGCCTGGCGCGCGGCATCGATGCGGCGGCGCATCGCGCCAGCCTTGGCAAAGGCACCATCGCCGTGCTCGCCGGAGGCCAGGATAGAATCTATCCGCCGGAACACGGCGACCTGCTCGAAGAGATCTTGCCGGCCGGCGTCGCGCTTACCGAAATGCCGCTCGGCTGGGAGCCACGGGCGCGGGATTTTCCGCGGCGCAATCGCCTGATTTCCGGGCTCGCGCTTGGTGTCGTCATCGTCGAGGCGGCAAAACGCTCCGGCTCGCTGATCACGGCGCGGCTGGCGCTCGAACAGGGCCGCGAAGTCTTTGCCGTGCCGGGCTCGCCGCTCGATCCGCGCGCCGAAGGCACCAACAGCCTGATCAAGCAGGGCGCGACGCCGGTGACCGAGACCGCCGACATCGTCGCCGTGCTGGAGCCCATCATGGGAATGGCGCTGACGGCGCGGGAGCCGGAGCCGACGAACGGCGACCGCCCGCACGACCTCGATCCCGCCGCCGACGCGCGCGCGCGGATCGTTGGCCTTCTGAGCCCTGCCCCGGTCCAGGTCGACGATCTGGTGCGGCTCGCCAAATCGTCGCCGCGGGTGGTGCGCCTGGTGCTGTTGGAACTCGAGCTCGCCGGGCGCTTGGAGCGCCACGGCGGCGGACTGGTTTCGCTGCTATAGACTGCATCGTGATGCGGTTCATCCTTGCGACGTCCACAAAACTGCTGCGGCGCGCGTTGCCGATTGCGGCGCTTCTGCTCGCGATCGGATCGGCGAGCGGCCAACCTGTCGAAACGTTCGACGCTTTCCTCACGAGCTTATGGAAGGACGCGGCGGCGCAGGGGATTTCGCGCGCCACCTTCGATCTGGCCTTTGCGGGGGTGACGCCGGATGCGCGCGTGCTCGGCGCCATGCAGCACGCGCCGGAATACGGCAAGCCGGTCGGCGCTTACATCGAGAGCATCGTGTCGCCGTCGCGCATCGCCGTCGGCACGCGCAAATCCGCGCAATGGGCCGACACGTTGCGGAGGATCGAGACCAAGTACGGCGTGCCGGCGAGTATTCTGGTCAGTATCTGGGGCATCGAGTCCTCGTTCGGCGACAGCCCGGATCGCTGGGACGTGTTCCGCTGCATCGCGACGCTGGCGCAAGCAAAAATCCAGCACCCCTACTTCCGCGACGAGCTGATCAGCGCGCTGAAGATTTTGCAGTCGCACGCGATCGCGCGGCCGCAATTGCTCGGCTCCTATGCGGGCGCCATGGGCCAGGCCCAGTTCATGCCGTCGAGCTATCTCAAATACGCCGTCGATTTCGACGGCGACGGCCGCGCCGATATCTGGACGAGCGTGCCCGACGTGCTGGCTTCGATCGCCAATTATTTGCAGAAATCTGGGTGGCAGCAGGGCTTGCCGTGGGGTTTTGAGGTTTTGGCGCCGCTCAAATTCGATTATCGCGTCAGCCGCGGCACGTTTCGCGAGTGGCGCGCCCGCGGCTTCGAGCGGCTTGACGGCGGCCGCTGGCCCGACACCGGCGACGCCATTTTGTTCTTTCCGAGCGGCGCGCCGGGACCGGCATTTCTGGTGACGCAGAATTTCGTCGTGCTCAAAACCTACAACAACTCGGACGCCTATGCGCTCGCGGTGGCCGATCTCGCCGACCGGCTGCGCGGCGCGGGCCCGTTCCGCAGCGCCTGGCCGATCAACGACTTCCAGCCGTCGCGTGCCGAGCGCATCGCGCTGCAGAAAAAGCTCGCAAGCCTCGGCTACAAGGTCGCCGACTTCGACGGGCATTTCGACTTTGATTTGCGCGACGATATCCGCAAAGTTCAGCAAGGTTATGGCCTGACCCCCGACGGCCATCCGGGCCGCGCGTTTCTCGACCGGCTGGGGCTGCGTGAGCCGTGACCGGGCCGCCCAATCGCATAGACTAATGCGCTAGACTCTATGAAATACACTTTTTGGCTGTACCCTCCGGCGCCCTGTGGCCGCCCCGGTCCGGCCCTATTCAACGGTCATCGAGACGCCGCCTTGCCCCGGTAACGATTTGACAGGCGGGGATGCATTACCCATGTTCCCGGCGACTCGGCGGCCGGTACGCGGCCCCCAAGCGCCAGAAAATGGCTTTTTATCAAAGGCTTCCATGCACTTAGTGCTCGTCGAATCGCCCGCCAAGGCGAAGACCATCAATAAGTATCTGGGCAAAGGCTACGAGGTTTTGGCCTCGTTCGGCCATGTCCGCGACTTGCCGCCGAAGTCCGGGTCGGTCGATCCGGACCACAATTTCAAGATGCTCTGGGAGGTCGATCCCAAGGCGCAGAAGCGGCTCAACGACATCGCCAAGGCGGTCAAGGGCGCCGACAAGCTCATTCTCGCCACCGACCCCGATCGCGAGGGCGAGGCGATCTCCTGGCATGTGCTGGAATTCCTCAAGGAGAAGAAGGCGCTCGGCAAGCAGACCATCGAGCGCGTGGTGTTCAACGCCATCACCAAACAGGCGGTGACGGAGGCGATGGCCCATCCGCGCGCCATCGATAACGCCCTGGTCGATGCCTATCTGGCGCGCCGCGCGCTGGATTATCTGTTCGGCTTCACGCTGTCGCCGGTGCTTTGGCGCAAACTGCCGGGCGCGCGCTCGGCGGGGCGGGTGCAGTCGGTGGCGCTGCGGCTGGTGTGTGACCGCGAGCTCGAGATCGAAAAATTCGTCCGCCGCGAATATTGGTCGCTGGTGGCGACGCTGGCGACGCCGCGCCAGGAGACGTTCGAGGCGCGGCTCGTCGGCGCCGACGGCAAAAAGCTGCAGCGGCTCGACATCGGCTCGGGCGCCGAGGCGCAAGCGTTCAAGCAGGCGCTCGAAACCGCGACCTTCACCGTCACTTCCGTCGACGCCAAGCCGGTCAAGCGGCATCCGCAGCCGCCGTTCACCACCTCGACCTTGCAGCAGGAAGCGAGCCGCAAGCTCGGCTTCGCGCCGGCCCATACCATGCGGGTGGCGCAGCGGCTTTATGAGGGCGTCGACATCGACGGCGAGACCGTCGGCCTCATTACTTATATGCGCACCGACGGCGTGCAGATCGCTCCCGAAGCGATCACTTCGGCACGGCAAGTCATCGGCGCCGATTACGGCGCGAAATACGTGCCGCCCGCCCCGCGCCGCTACGAAACCAAGGCGAAAAACGCCCAGGAAGCCCACGAGGCGATCCGCCCGACCGAACTTACGCGGCGGCCGGGCCAGACCCGAAGCGTTTTGGATGCCGATCAGGCCAAGCTCTATGAGCTGATCTGGCTGCGCACGATCGCGAGCCAGATGGAATCCGCCGAGCTCGAGCGCACCACGGTCGAGATCGCCGCGAAGGTCGCAAGCCGCGTGCTCGATCTGCGCGCCACCGGCACGGTGGTGAATTTCGACGGCTTTCTCGCGCTCTACCAGGAAGGCCAGGACGAGGATCCCGAGGACGAGGAATCGCGCCGGCTGCCGCAGATGAGCGCAGGCGAGCGGCTCGCCAAGCGCGAGATCAAGGCCGACCAGCATTTCACCGAGCCGCCGCCGCGCTATTCGGAAGCCTCGCTGGTCAAGCGCATGGAAGAGCTCGGCATCGGCCGGCCTTCGACCTACGCCTCGATCCTGCAGGTGCTGAAAGACCGCAAATATGTGCGGCTCGACAAGCGCCGGCTCTATCCGGAGGATCGCGGCCGCATCGTGGTGGCGTTCCTGGAGAGCTATTTCGCCAAATACGTCGAATACGATTTCACCGCCGGCCTCGAAGAAAAGCTCGATCTCATCTCCAACAGCGAGGTGGCGTGGCGCGAAGTGCTGCGCGATTTCTGGCGCGATTTCATCGGCACGGTCGACGAAACCAAGGATTTGAAGATTTCCGGCGTGATCGACACGCTCGATGAGATGCTGGCGCCGCATCTGTTCCCGGCGCGCGAGGACGGCACCAATCCGCGGCTCTGCCCGACCTGCGGCATCGGCCGGCTGGGGCTGAAACTGTCAAAATTCGGCGCCTTCATCGGCTGCTCGAATTATCCCGAGTGCCGCTATACGCGGCCGCTCACGGCGGACGGCAATGGCGAAGTCAGCAACAAGAAACTCGGCGAAGATCCGACCACCGGGCTCGACGTCACCGTGCGCTCGGGCCGCTTCGGCCCCTATCTGCAGCTCGGCGAAGGCGTCGACGGCGAAAAGCCGAAGCGCGCCAGCCTGCCGAAAGGCGTCGCGCCCGACGAGATCGACCTCGGTCGCGCCGTGGCGCTGTTGTCGCTGCCGCGAAAGGTCGGCGTTTCTCCCGAGGACGGCGAGCCGATCCTTGCCGGCATCGGCCGTTACGGGCCCTACGTGCAGCACGGCAAAACCTACGCCAATCTCGAAGACCCCGATGAGGTCTTCACCATCGGGCTCAACCGCGCGGTGACTTTGATCGCGGAGAAGCGCTTGCGGCCGTCAAAAGGCCGCCGCTTCGGCGCCGATCCGGGCCGCGCGCTCGGCGATCATCCGGCCAAGGGTGGACCGATCACGGCGAAGAAGGGCCGCTACGGCCCCTATGTCAGCCACAACGGCGTCAACGCCAGCTTGCCGGCCGACAAGACGCCCGAGACCGTGACGCTTGACGAGGCCGTCGCCTTGATCGATGCCCGGGCCGAACGCACCGGCTCCGCGCCGCACGCGCGCCCGCGCAAGACCAAGCGGCCGTCGCCGGGTACGGCGCGCGTCATCAAAGCGTCGTCAAAAAAGCCCAGCGCCGGCAAACGGCCCGGCGCGCGCAAGCCGCCCACGGAAGCGGCCGAATAGTTTTGCTTACCGCCAAAACGGGTCGCGGAGTTTGGTTTCATGAGCGGCCCGAAGAACAGCAGATGAAACAATCCCGCCTGCCCTCCCGCGAGGAGCTTGCAGCCTTCGTCCGCGAGCGCAGCGGCAAGGTCGGCGCCCGCGAGATCGCCCGCGCCTTTGGCGCCAAGAACGCCGACCGCGCGGCGCTCAACCGCATGCTGCGCGAGCTTGCGGACGCGGGCGAGATCGACCGCCGCCGCAAGCGGCTACATCATCCCGGCACCCTGCCGCCGGTGGTGCTGGCCGACGTCACCGGCCGCGATGCCGACGGCGAGCTTTTGGCGCGGCCGACCGAATGGGACGAGGCCGCCCACGGCGCGCCGCCGGTCATCCGCATCGTCACGCCGCGCCGCCCGCGCCCGGGCGAGGTCGCTGGCGTCGGCGACCGCGCGCTGCTGCGCATCGAGAAGAGCGGCGAAGACGAAACAACCGCGCGCGTCATCAAACTTTTGGACCGCGCTAAGCATCGCGTGCTCGGCATTTTTCGCGGGCTGCCCGGCGGCGGCGGAAGACTGGTGCCGGTCGACAAGAAACAGCTCGGCCGCGAGATGGCGATCCCGGCCGATCGCTCAGGTGGCGCCGTCGATGGCGATCTGGTCGCCGTCGAGGTATCGCGCAATGGCCGACTCGGTCTGCCAATGGGCTCGGTCATTGAACGACTAGGCTCCATCAAGAGCGAGCGCGCCATCAGCCTGATCGCGATTCACTCCCACGACATTCCGCACGTTTTTTCCCGCACCCTACTCGAGGAAGCTGACGCGGCGCTGCCGGCGACGCTGGCGGGGCGTGAAGACTGGCGGCAGGTGCCGTTCGTCACCATCGACCCGCCCGACGCCAAGGATCACGACGACGCGGTGCACGCCGTGCCCGATCCCGATCCGCGCAACGCCGGCGGCCATATCGTCAGCGTCGCCATCGCCGACGTGGCGCATTACGTGCGGCCCGGTTCGGCGCTGGATCGCGAGGCCGTCCGTCGCGGCAACTCGGTTTATTTTCCCGACCGCGTCGTGCCGATGCTGCCGGAACGCATTTCCAACGATCTATGTTCGCTACGGCCGAACGAGGACCGCCCTGCCCTCGCCGTGCGCATGGTGATCGGCGCCGACGGACGCAAGCGCTCGCACACATTCCATCGCGTGGTGATGCGCTCGGCGGCAAAACTCAGTTACGAAGAGGCGCAATTTGCCGTCTCGGGCCGCGCCGACGAACTCACCGATCCGCTCGTCGATCCCGTTCTCAAGCCGCTCTACGCCGCCTACGAGACCGTGCGCCGCGCCCGCGACGAGCGCAGCCCGCTCGATCTCGACGTGCCCGAGCGCAAAATTTTGCTCAAGGGCGACGGTTCGGTCGATCGCGTGATCGTACCGCCGCGGCTGGAATCGCACCGCTTGATCGAAGAGTTCATGATTTTAGCCAATGTCGCCGCCGCCGAAACTTGCGAGCGCGCGCGCGTGCCGCTGATCTATCGCGTGCACGACGAGCCGTCCCAGGAAAAGCTCAACGCGCTGCGCGAATTTTTGGCGACGCTCGACATTGCGCTGCCCAAGGGCGGCGTGCTGAAACCCGACGGCTTCAACCGCATTCTTGCCCAGGTCAAAGGCCGCGAGGTCGAGCGGCTCGTCAACCAGGTCGTGCTGCGCAGCCAGGCGCAGGCCGAATATTCGCCGGAAAATTTCGGCCATTTCGGTCTCAACCTGCGTCGCTATGCGCACTTCACCTCGCCGATCCGCCGCTATGCCGATCTGGTGGTGCATCGCGCTTTGATCCGTGGGCTGAAACTCGGCACCGACGGCCTGCCGGAGGATATCGATGTGCCGACGCTGGCCGAAGTCGCCGCCAATATTTCCGCCACCGAACGCCGCGCCATGAAGGCCGAGCGCGAGACCGCCGACCGCCTGATCGCGCATTTTCTCGCCGACCGGGTCGGCGCCACCTTCGATGGCCATATATCCGGTGTCACCCGCGCCGGCCTGTTCGTCGAGCTTGACGACACCGGTGGCGACGGTTTCATCCCGGCGCGCTTCATCGGCGACGAATATTTCCGCTTTGACGAAGGCCGCCGCGCCTTCATCGGCCACGCCGAAACCCATCGGCTTGGCGATCCGGTCACCGTGGAGCTGGTCGAAGCGGCGCCGGTCGCCGGCGCCCTGCGTTTCAAGCTCGTGCGCCATGCGGGCGCGGCCAAGCAAAAGACTGGACATCAGCCGCCCGCCGGGTCGAAGTTCCGCGACCGCCAAAAACATCGCCGCCGGCGCTAGAAACGAGACAGACATATAATGAGTGACACCAGCGGAGATACGCCTATTGCGAGCGGGATTGCAGCCGACCGAGTCGAGCGGCTGACCAAGACCATCCGCGACCAGAGTTTTCCGAACCTGAAACCGCGGGATTCTGCGACGCTGATCCTCATCGACCGCAGCGAGAGCGTGCCAAAAGTGTTGCTCGGCCGCCGTCACGAACGGCATCGTTTCATGCCGGGCAAATTCGTCTTCCCCGGCGGCCGCATCGAGCCGTCGGATCGGCAGATGGCGACGCTCTCCGCTTTGCATGACCGCCACGTCGCCCGGCTGATGACAAAAGTCAGACATGCGAGCGCTACGAAGGCTGCGGGCTTCGCGCTGGCCGCGATCCGCGAAACGTACGAGGAGACCGGCCTGATGCTCGGCGCGCCGAGCGCTGCGCCCATCGCGACGCCGCCGGGCCCGTGGGAGGCATTCGCCAAAGCCGGCATCGTCCCCGACCTCAGCGCGATCCACTTTATTGCGCGCGCGATCACGCCGCCAAAGCGGCCGCGGCGTTTCGATAGCCGTTTCTTCGCCGCCGATATCGCCGCCATCGCGCAGCGCGCCGACGGTTTCGTCGGCCCCGACAAGGAACTGGTCGAGCTGGTCTGGCTGCCGATCACCGAGGCGCGGCGGCTGGACATGCCCGGCATCACCGCGATCGCGCTCGAAGAGCTGCAGGACCGCATGGCGTCGGGCATGAGCTACGACCACCCGGCCCCGCTCTATCGCATGCTGAACAAGCGGTTTGTCCGCGAGGTTCTGTAGACCCTATCGGGGTTTCTTGACATTCGCGGCCCGCCGACTAGGTTGGCGGCCAGCAACGAGGTCCAAAACCATGGCCAAAGCCACGACAATCAAGGTAAAACTGGTGTCCAGCGCCGACACCGGCTTCTATTACGTCACCCGCAAGAATTCGCGCACCATGACCGACAAGCTGGTTATGAAGAAATACGATCCGGTGGTGAAGAAGCACGTCGAGTTCCGCGAATCCAAGATCAAGTAAGGCTGGCTTAAAGCCTGATCGGACAGGGCGCCTGCGGGCGCCCTTTTGCGTAGGCCGGTACCCGGGCCATCGCGGCGGCCGGTTTGGGCGTGGAATGGTCGTGAGCTTCACGACTGGCCCCTGCATTTATTGTCGATCATGAGCAATTTTGAACGGCCGCGCCGCGAGGAAAGACTGTGCTTGCTATTTGGGCGAATAGCGCGCCCAGTGAAGAGAGACTAAAGACAGGCGGGACCATTTCCCGCTCAGAGCTGCCAACAAAACGGCGACCTACCGAACTCGCCGCTCAATAACAGGCAGCTACTGCCGTCGGTCGGCACAATCCTTCTCAGCTATTAGATATTTTTGGAGCGTAGGTTATGGAAACCTTCCTTATAGCGCTCGCCTTGGCGGCCTTGGCAGGCGTTTGCGTCTTCTTGTTCGTTATTGAACCGCGCAGGAAGATCTACGATTAAGGGATGAACGCTTCACTTGAGCGCGATCCCTGACGAAACACGCCGTCACTTGTATCGATACGGCGATTACTCCGCCGTCTCGCCGCTAAGCTTGTAGCGGTCGAGGGCGGGGGCGTGGCGACTTTGCTGCGATGCGAGTTGCATCTCTACATGACGCAGCCAACGCATCCGCAAAGCAGTCATGCGATCGACGAGCTCGTTGACGTGTTTGGCAGTGTATTTTTCCAATTTCTTCGGGAGTTCCATTTTGGACCTAAGGGCTTGAGCCTAATCGCGACGGCAGCAAAACTTGAAGCTGCCGGAAAGAAAAGCCCCAGCGGGGAGCTGGGGGGCCTGAGCTGGGGCTTTTGATCTTCGAGACCAAAACTCATCCCGCGACCGTTGATATAACGATCGGCAGTCGAATTAGGTTCCTTCTGTCGCCAAGATCCTTCAGTCGTCAGGACAAAAGGGCCATCTGCAATTGCTGCGAGATAGAGTCGAATTAAACGCTGCCCCTATTGTGCTCAAAATTCCGATAGCCATATGTTTACAAGGCAAGCGGTTCTTGTCTGAAAGCTGCCCGTAAAATCGAGACCCGCCGAAGTCTCCGTTTTCCCAATTAGCAGCACCGGTGCCGTCGGCAGGCACAATACCTGCAACAACGATTTAGCCTTGGGCAACCGAGCCCGGGCGTGAATTCGACCGCCGTCGGACCGGCTTGGTCGATGACTTGTTGCGCACTGGAGCACCTGACAGTGATCGCTCCCCATTACATCAGCGAAGACAAGTCCGACATGCGCGGCATCAAGCCCGGCTGGTACGCGATTGAGCGTGACGGCAACATCTTTTCCGGACCTTTTGCCAGCCGCCAGGAGTGCGTCGAGAGAATCGCTGAACCGACGAACGGCGCGACGGCGTCTGAATTGCAACGAAGGCCGAACTGAAACACTCTCTCTGCCAACATCCCACCGGTGCCGAGGCGGCCGGTTCGGGTGTCAAAAACAGCACCGCCCTTAAAGGATCAAGTGCCATGACAGAAACCAAAGCGCGGACAACGGATGGGTTTCATGAGATCGCCGACAAAGGCATTGCGCAAACGAAGGTCAACTTCGACAAAGCCAAGGCGGCAACCGACGAAGGGGCCGATCTCTTCAAGAACAGCTATGCGACGGCCGCCAAGGGCGCCACCGACTACAATCTCAAGTTCATCGAAATTGCGCGCGCCAATACCAACACCGCCTTTGACTACGCCAATGCCATGCTGGCGGTAAAGTCGGTGCCGGAGTTCTTTGAACTGTCGACCACGCACGCGCGCAAACATTTCGAGACGATGACGGCGCAGACCAAGGAACTGGCGGCGCTCGCCCAGAAGATGACAAGCGATATCGCCGAGCCGCTCAAGACCGGTGTTACCAAGGTGTTTAACACGAGCACGACTTGAATTTTACATCGAAGCGGGCGCGACGCATCGGCTTGGACGACGCTCTCGGCCTGTCCTGGAGGCGCCATGAGTCTTAGGGGAGCCATGACGTCGAAGCATAAAAGGAGATTATAGTCATGGTCGAAAAAAGCACGCCCGGACAAGTGACGGTCGGACACGCAGCGGCCGAACAAGCCACAATCGAATTCGATTATGACGCCGCGGCGGAGCTATTCCCCAGTCGCAGGCAGAAATCCAGGCGACGACCAATCGGATACAAGCGTTTTGGGCACGCGGCGGACGCCATCCGGTTCGCAATCGAAGAGCTTCCTCCTGAGTTTCTCCTGGGAGCTTGTCTCGAAGTCGACGAGGAGAGATATAACGACCAGGCAATTCGCCATCTGTACGACAGCATGGACTATCCCTTGATCCGCAGTGCGCAGGCTTAGCACGATGCTCATCACCTTCCGTCATCAGCGCGAGCCAAATCATGACGCTTAGTTTTCCGAATCAAAGCCGGTTTTATGACGCAACGCGGGGCGCGGTGCGGTTTTGGGGGCACGATAGCGCAATGGAGGCTTCGTTTTTCGTCGATGCCGAAGCGTTGCAGAGAATTAAACCCGACACGCGGTCCGACGAGACCGGGCTGCTTGGCGCGTTCGATTCGAACCGCAAATTGATTTATACGACCGCAGCCGAGGTTTATCACCGCGGCCGCAAAGGATCTTACGACCTGGTTGCGGCTGATTTTCGTATTTAAGGCGGGCGCCTTTGATCACCGCGATCTCCGCCGAAGCACGGTGGTCCCTGCCCGTCATGAAAGGTGTTCGCTTTTGCACAGACTCACGGCGCCAACCGACCCCACTTTCGTTCAACGCGAGATGGAGGCCGATTGGCTCGAGCTGGCAGACGACTTTCGAGGCCCTTTGAAACGCACGCAAACGCGGATGAAGTGACATAAACGCCTTGGCCGATGCTCTCGTCCTTGACAATCTCTCCAGCTGACGTCCTATGGCACACCTTTGCTTCATCTATTTCGTGTGTAGTCGGCGGGCACCGACGCGACGACTGGATCAACCAGCTCCAGAAATTGTGATTCTATCCTCCGGGAGCCTTTAGCGCCGCTGCCAGTGCAAACACGCGGTTTGGGGCTATCCGGCCGCCGGCGAAGGCTGTGCCGCACGGACCATTTTATCCACAACGACCAAGGAGTGAGCCATGCCAAATGGCCCAACGACAATTCCGGGCGCGCGCCCGAATAGACCGGCAGCGTATGCTGGACGCTCAAAACGGTGGACATCGCATGCCACGCGCCCTGAGCCGAACAACTCACAAAACGCGCAAAGAAGCTATGAGCGGTATCTGGCGCTTGCCCGCGCCGAAGTCCAAATCGGCAATACGATCGGGGCCGAGAACTACTACCAGTACGCCGAACACTATTTCAGATCGATGCGCCCGGACCCGGAGGGGAACTAACAGAGTTTTCTGCGCCGGCCGGCTACAGCGGCGCAAGGTGGAAATCAGCTATGAATGAGAAACAACCGACCTACCGTATCGAGATCAAAAACAGCGGGCAGCCGCCGAATGAAAACTATGGGTGGAAAATCTACCAAAACTCGGATGTCTTACCCATTCTTCATTCACAGCAATTCTTCGTCTCGCGCATGGCGGGACTGGCTGACGCCAATCGGTCAAGGCGGCTACTGGTTGATGCCGACCTGCGAAGCCAGGCCACGAACGCGCAGTAAGGCGCGAAGCGGACATTAGTCCACATCGCCCGTCGACCGCGGTTTGTGAGTCCAAGGCAAAGGTGGCCGGCCGGAAGCGGCGATATGAGGAGGCCACTCGCACCGCTCCCGGGCCGGCCGAACCCCACGGACCCAGGAGATGCGGCGGACCTGAGCATTCCGTAGGGTTATGAGATCGCACGATGTCCCGGCCGTTCGCCTGGCGCTCAGGACAGCGTCTATTTGGCAATTTTGCCGTCTTCAAACGCTAGCGCAACGGCTCCGGAAATCAACGGCCAAGGTTTCGCCAGGAGGTGAAAACTGCCGTCAACCACAAAAATTGTGCTTACCGCTTAAGCAATGAATTCGTAAACGAGCGATCCATGTGCGTTTTCGGGGTGAGCGCGAACGTTCACTGACCGGGATCAGTCCATGCCGGCGCGGCGGAAGCCTTCCAGATAGTGCTCCCGCTCGGCATCTTGCTTGATCGGCATCTCTCTGGCGATCCAGGGAAGCGAAATATTCGGCTGCACGCGGCGAAGCTCCTGCAAAGCGGCCTTGGCCATATCGTTTTGCCCCGCCATGCCGGCCGCGGCGGTCAGCACACGGTGAGCGCCGACGAAATCGCCGCGCTGCCGGATGCCTTCGCGCGCCAGCCGCATCGCCTCGTCATAGTTGCGGCCGACGAACTGCGCGTAAGAGGCGATGCCGCAATAAACCGCGGCGAGCGGATCGCGCGGGCTCAAGCGCAACGCGCGTTGCGCCGCGGTCGCGGCCTCCCCCGAGCGCCCGCAATAGGCCAGCGCCAGGCCGTAATAACCTTGGGCCATCGAGAAATTCGGATTGAGCCGCAGCGCCCACTCGAACTCGGCCAATGAATCGTCGAAACGTCGCGCGAACAGATAAACGCAGCCCAAGGCGAAGTGCGCCCAAGGGTCTTCGCTGTCGGCCAAGATCGCGGCCGCCGCGGCGCGCTCGGCAATCGGCGCCACCACCGCCATGTCTTCCCAACCCATATGGGCGCTGAAAGTGTGGCTGGTGGCGAGCACGCCGAACGCCTGGCCGTAGTTCGGATCGATGGTGGTCGCCTTTTCGAGCAGCGCCTGCGCGACGACATTGTCCTGGCGCGTCACCCGCCAGTAATGCGACAGCGCCCGCATCACCAGGTCCCAGGCATCCATGTTGTCCGGCAGCTTGCGCCGGGCGCGGAAATTTTCCGCGGCATAGAGCTGCGGCTCGATCGCGGCGACGATGGCTTCGGTGATTTCGTCCTGCACCGCGAATACGTCGGCCAAGTCGCGGTCGTAGCGCTCGGCCCAGATGTGGCTGCCGGTGGCGACGTCGTTGAGCTGCGCGGTGATGCGCACGCGCCCACCGGCCTTGCGCACGCTGCCCTCGACCACATAGCCGACGCCGAGCTCGTCGGCGATTTGCTTCAAATGGACCGATTTGCCCTTGTAGATGAACGACGAATTGCGCGCGATGACGAAGAACCAGCGCAGTTTCGACAGCGCGGTGATGATGTCCTCGCTGATGCCGTCGGAAAAATAGTCCTGCGCCGGATCGTCGGTCATGTTGGTGAAGGGCAGCACCGCGATGGCGGGCCGGTCCGGCAGCGGCAAAGCCGGGCGCGGCGCCTCGCGGTTTTCCTCCGCCGGATCGGCGTGAGCCGGCACAGCGACGGTCGCCTCGCGCACCTCGCCGACGAAGCGAAAGCCCTTGCGCGCGATGGTGCGGATCAGTTTCTGTTTCTTGCCACTGTCGCCGATCGCTTTGCGCGCCGCATTGATGCGGCTGGTCAAGGTCGATTCCGACACAATCCGGCCGCCCCAGACCGACGCGAAGAGATCGTCCTTGCTGACGACGCGGTCGCGGTTCTGCACCAGGTGAACCAGCACGTCGAACACCTGCGGCTCCAGGGCGATAGCTTCCGCGCCGCGGCGCAACTCCCGCCGGTCTGTATCAAGCCTATGATCGGAAAAGAGAAATTCCACGTCGTCGCCCTGCTTTCGGCATACGGCCCCGGCCTCAAGGAATAATCAAGCCCATCTCATCGGCAAATCAAGGATCGCGCAAAGTCTTTCGGTCGCACCCCCGGCATCATGCCCGATCGCAAACCCCGTGATCCCAACGGATCGGAGGAACCATGACCCAGATCCACACACTCAAGGCGGACACGCGCGGCCAAGGCAATGTCGTCGGACGAATTATCGCGTTCCTCTATGGCATCGCGGCCTACGTCGTTTTCTTCGTCACCTTCCTCTACGCCATCGGCTTCGTCGAGGATTTGGTGGTGCCGAAGACCATCGACGGCGGAATGGCGGGCCCGACGGCGCCAGCGCTGATCGTCAACCTGGTGCTGATGTCCATCTTCGCCATTCAGCACAGCGTGATGGCGCGGCCACAGTTCAAGCAATGGTGGACGAGATTCGTGCCGCCATCGGTGGAACGCGCCACTTACGTGCTGCTCGCCAGCCTGGCGCTCGCGCTTTTGATCTGGCAGTGGCAGCCGATGCCAGCTGTGGTGTGGCAGATTGCCGATCCGCGCCTCGCCATGGCGGTGACCGGCCTGTCATTCGTCGGCTGGCTGATCGTGCTGACCAGTACGTTCCTGATCAATCACTTCGAGCTGTTCGGACTGCATCAGGTCGCCAATAACCTCGCCGGCCGCTCGATGCCGACGCCGCGCTTTCGCACGCCGCTGTTTTACCATTTCGTGCGGCATCCGATTTATCTCGGCTTCATCATCGCCTTCTGGGCGGCGCCCACCATGACCGTCGGCCATTTGCTGTTCGCAGCGGTGACCACGGCCTACATATTCGTCGGCATCTGGCTGGAAGAGCGCGATCTGATCGCCATCTTCGGCGACGAATACCGCCGCTATCGGCAGCGCGTATCGATGCTGCTGCCGTGGCGCAGGTCGGCATGATCGAGGACCTGCGCGGGCGTATCGACTACGACGTCAGCGGAGCCGGCCCGACGATTGTGCTGGTGCCCGGGTCGTGCAGCACCGGCGCGGCGTGGCGTCCGGTGATGGCGGCCTGGGGCAACTGCTTTCGCTGCGTGACCACAAGCCTGCTTGGATACGGCGGCACTCCCGAACGCCGAACCTTGCGCGATCCGTCCATCTGGCACGAAGTCGACATCGTGGAGCGGGTTGTCCGCAAGGCAGGCGGTCCGGTCCATCTTGTCGGTCATTCCTTCGGCGGGCTCGTGGCGATCGCGGTCGCGCTGCGCAATCGGGTGCCCTTGGCCAGTCTTGCCGTCATCGAGGCGCCTGCGGCGGAACTGCTGCGGGACAACGGCGACCGACAGCACTATCGCGCGTTCCGTCACATGACCGATGGTTATTTTGCCGCCTTCGCCAGCGGCAACGTCGAAGCAATCGCGACAATGATCGACTTCTACGGCGGCGCCGGCACCTTCGCCTCCTGGCCGCCCAACGTGCGCGCCTACGCGCAGGAAACCACGGCCGTCAACATGCTCGATTGGGCGAGCGCCTATGGCTTCCCGCTATCCGCGGCCGCGCTGGCGTCGATCGATATCCCCGCCCTCGTTCTGTGGGGCGAACTGAGCCACCCTGCGGTGCAGCGCGCCAATGCCCTGCTCGCTGCGTGCATCATCGGCGCGGTCGCCGTCGAGATAAAGGCTGCCGCACATTTCATGATTTCAACTCACGCCAATAACGTAAGTCGGCTGATCGCCGAGCATGTGATTGGTGCACAGGCCTTTGGTGGACGCACGCCGGCCGCCGCAGAGAGTTCGCTATAGAGCGCCTGGTCGGCGCGCTTAAGGACGCTGGCCGCGATGTCGTCCTCGCCACGCAAGGCGGCAATCCCGGTCGAGATCGGCACCGGAACGACGCGCGAGCCCTGCTGGATGGCAAATGTCGCCGTGGTTGAAGGCTGGCGGAACGGCGGCCGAAATCAACGGCCAAGGTTTCGCCAGGGATGTGGAAACTGCCGTCAACCGCAAAAATTGTGCTTACCGCTTGAGGCTAAGCTAATAAGCTAAGGCGCGCATTCACCGTCGGACCTTGGGGAGATGACGGGCAAGATATTCATCAACTACCGCCGGGGAGACGATCCCCAGGCTGCCGGTCGTTTGTTCGACCGGCTGCAGGACATATTCGAGCCGCAGCAGCTCTTTCTCGACGTTGACAATATCGCGCCTGGCCTCGACTTCATGCGCGTGCTCGACGAGCGCGTCGCCGAGTGCGATGTCGTGCTCGCCGTCATCGGCAAGGGTTGGATCGACGCGCGCGACGCGGCCGGCGCGCGGCGGCTCGACGATCCCGATGATTTTGTCCGCATCGAGATCACCTCGGCGCTGAACCAGGGCAAACGGGTAATCCCCGTGCTGATCGGCGATACGCCGATGCCGCACCAAGAGCAGCTGCCGGAAGCGCTGCGGCCGCTGGCCCGGCGCAACGCGGTGCGGCTGACGCATGAGCGGTTTCGCGCCGACACTCAGGGCCTGGTCAAAGCGCTGGAGCAGGCGCTTGCGGAGATCGAGGAGTCGCGGCGAGAGCATGCGCAG
>Ga0210394_10002094_pt1 | contig 28556 bp, 24 predicted proteins | sample IncBWC12MmetaG_FD_160121 | JGI IMG/M metagenome (GOLD analysis project Ga0210394, IMG submission 160121) | Forest soil microbial communities from Barre Woods Harvard Forest LTER site, Petersham, Massachusetts, United States - Inc-BW-C-12-M | ecosystem: Environmental > Terrestrial > Soil >...
ATCATGTACAAGGGCGAGTGCGTCGGCGCCGTGGGCGTTTCCGGCGCCAAGTCGCACGAGGATGAGCAGGTCGCGGGTGCCGGGCTGCGCGCCCTGGAGTAGCACAACGACTCTTTGCCCTGAACACGTGCCAAGGCCCGCTGTGTGGTTTATGAGATCGGAGTGACGTTGACGCGCCCGGCGCGCTCTACAAAACCGCACAGCGAGCCCTTCGCAGGGCTCGGGGTAAAGGGTCGCTGTGCCACTTACTCCTTCTCTGAGATGTTTGTCTCAAAGTGGCCAACGCAGAGCCAGTGTCCGTCTTTTTTCGAGAAGACGTTCAGGAATCTTCGGTTGCTCTTCGAGACGCTGCCCTTATATTCCACTTCGGATTTGCTGATTCCCGTGACGAGGCCGGTATCGCCGTGCACGGTGGCCTTCACATCCTCGTGCTTGAACGAGATGAAGTGCAGCGTCCTTGCCTTCAGGTCGGCGAGGTGCTGCTGCTTTGTGAGGAGCGCGCCAGTGGCATTCGCGTAGACCAAATCGTCCGAATAAATATGGTCGAGCGTCGCGGCGTCGCCCTTCTGCAACGCCTCATTTCTCTCCTCATCCACCTTGAGGACTTCGTCCGTCGTGTTCTCCGAAGCGGCGACGCTCCTGGCGGTGCGCCACGCGATTCCGAAACAAGCAAGGACTGCCAGGGCTGCTGCCGCTATTCGTCGACCTGTCATCGTAATTCTCCCGTTGGATTTGTTTGAAATTGGTCCGCGCTTAATAATATTCACGAACCTGTTTGATCCTGATAGCACGCGCTCACTCAGACCGTCAAGCCGATCGAGCTCCCGCCGAAACCGGTTTGTCCACCACAGACTGTTCGGGATTGATCAGGAACGTCCAGATCAGCGCGCCCAGGAGCATCACGCCCGCGCTTACGAGGAATGGCGCGACCCAGTAACCGCGGTTGAACAGACTTCCATAGACGACGGCTGTAGACGCTCCGCCCAGGGCGCCGACCATATTCATCACGCCCGTAACCGTGCCGCTAAACTGACCACCCACATCCATCGGAACCGCCCACGCCGGGCCGATCACCCATTCGAGAAAGAAGAAGGATGCGGCCAAACAGGCAATCGAGCTGAGTCTGTTCGCGGTTAATGCGGCAGGAATCACGAAGGCGCTTGCCAGAAGAAATCCGGGAGCGGCGACAACGCGGCGCGCCAACTTGGCGTTGCCCGTAGTTTTGAAGATCAGATCGGACAGGGAGCCGCCGGTTACGTCTCCCGCCATCCCCGCAAGCAGAGGAACGGATCCCCAAATTCCCAGCGAGCGAATGGACATGTGAAGATGTTCTCGGAGATAGGTTGGATACCACGTAAGGTAAAAATTCGTTCCAAAAAAGAAGCAGAAGTAACCGAGAGAGATAAACCACATATTGGGCGAGAGAAGGATTTGTTTCCACGGAGTGGCGAGATGGGCGACGGCAGGCGACTGAATGGTTCCATCCGGGTTGACGCCTCGGATGCGGGCCAGTTCCATCGGATTGACGCCTTTGTGATCCTCGGGAAGGTCCCGGTAGAAAAAATTAAAAGCAATCGCCCACACGATGCCCAGGGAGCCGAAAATGTAGAAAATCGCGCGCCAACCGAAGGCGAGCAATATGCTGCCGGCAACAAATGGGGTTGTCGCAACGGCGAAGCGGCTGAAGAAATGCGTTGTGCCCTGGATTCGGCCGCGTTCGACACGCGGAAACCAGAGTTGCATCCCGCGGCTGGCGACTGGGAATGCCCCGGATTCGCTCAATCCCAGAAGGAAGCGAGCACCAAACAGGGAAGCGAAGCCGAACGCCGCGCCGGTCATAACGGCGGTGGCGGACCACAGCGTCATGATGACGGTAAGCACGCGTTTAGGACCAAAGCGGTCACCAAACCACCCGGACGGAACCTGACCCAGCGCATAGGCCCACGTAAAGGCCGCGAGGATAAGGCCCATGGCGGTTTTGCTGAGACCAAATTGTTTGGCGATTTCCGGCTGCGCGACTGAAATGTTGCTGCGGTCCATGTACGTGATCAGGTACATGAAACTGATGAGGACCAGAACGAGCCAGCGTGTCTTGGTTGGTTTGGATGTGGCGATTTCGGTCGTTATGTCGCTAGCGGTGGCGGACGTGCGAGTCATGTCCGGCATGATTTTCCCTGGCGACTCGTGAAACGCTCGAGAAAAGATGAGATTTCGCGGAGCCCTACTGACCACTACCTGTCAGTCAGTCCCAAAAGAAGCTAGGAATCCTCTGTTTTTCATCCACGCACCGCAGAGAGATTCCTCGCTTCGCTCGGAATGACAAAAATCTAACCATCCTCGCAGAAATTACTCCGGCCTACGTGCGCGCGCTCCAACGAAATCGGTTTCTGCCGCCGTTCGAGTCCCCCCGGCGGGCCACACGATGTCGATCGGACGATTTTCCTCAGCCGATCGATCCGCCGCCTGATAGACCTGCATCACCATGCGCGCGTGCTCGGGGGTGACGAGCGGCTGCTTGCCATGCGCGACGCAATCGAGAAAGTGAATCGTCTCGGCTTCCATGGGTCCGGCGTAGACGTGATCCACTTTCTCCCCGGGCATCGTGGAGATCGGAAACTCGATCCCGCGCTTCATCGTGTTGATGCTGACGTCGCGGTGCGAGTCGTCCACCATGATCGCGCCTTCGCTGCCGACCATCTCAATCCACGTGGACGAAAAATTCGGATACGCCGGCGGAAGCACCCAGCCCGCGCCGATCGTGAAGACGCTGCCGTCGTCGAGCGTTACAACCATCCATACGCAATCCGGCACGCCGTGCGTCGGCTGCATGATTTTGTTCACGAGCTGCGCGTACACGCGCACCGGCTTGCGCGGTTCGAAGCACCACAGTACGAAATCGATGTCGTGCGTCGCTTCCATGGCCGCCGGCGAAAGCTTGATTCGGCCGCCGATTTTGTTCCCCAAATTGCGAGTGATGTGCCGGCTGACGAGCGCGCTCACGGGCTGCCCGATCGTGCCGTCCGCGATCGAGCGCTTCACATACGCGAATTTCGGGTTGAAGCGTTGCGAATATCCGATCGTGAAGAGCAGGGATTTGGAACGCGCAAGGTCGATCAATTCGTCCGCTTCAGCCAGCGTGAGCGAAATCGGCTTCTCAAGCAGCAGGTGCTTTCCCGCGAGCAGCGTCTCCTTGGCCATCGGATAGTGCACCGTTTCCGGCGTGGCCGACACAATGATGGCATTGATATTTTTATTCGCCAGGAGCTCGCGGTAATCCGCGGTCGCCGTGGCGGGGTGAGTCTTTTCCGCCACTTCCTTCAGCCGCGCCTCTTTGATTTCCGCGATGTGCAGTTCGCTCACATAAGGGCTTGCCGCGCAAGTCTCCGCGCGAATCCCTCCGCACCACCCCGTCCCAATGATTCCAATATTGACCTTTTGCATAGCTCCTCCGCTCAGCAGGGCCGCGGTGCAGCGAATCGCAGTCTCTGGATGGGCGCGTATCTTTGGCCCGGTAGCACGACTATGTTAGCTGATTTTGTTTCCAGGCGCGTCATATTACAACCCCTTCGTTGAGGACAGCAATGCGATTGCGCGCTCGCCGCTCAGTCAAAAGGCCGTGGGATTTGGATCGGGCATGACGTGCCGTCATAGACCAGGGCGCCTGCGTAGCCTTCGACAGAAGGCAAGGCGGCCAAGTGCCAGCACGACTCCACTCCGCCGAGAAACTCCGCGGGCTGTCCCGGTAGCAAGCTCACGGAAAAGCTGTCGAGGGGAATCTGCAATCCGACGCCGCGGGCTTTCAGGTACGCCTCCTTGCGGGTCCAGCAATCGAAAAACGCGTGGGGTCTTTCTTCCGGAGGTAGGCCGATCAGGTCGTTCACTTCTCTCGTTGAGAAATAGCGCCGGGCGATGCCCTCGCTGACGAAATCCGGTTTGATCCGCTCGACGTCGACGCCGAGATTTCGTGCTTTCGCGAACGCGTACACAGCAAGGCCGCCGGAGTGAGACAGGTTGAAGGAGATCCCGCTCGTGGCGTTCGCTCCAGCAAGGGCGGGTTTTCCGTGTTCTCCGTAAGAAAATTCCAGGCTGGCCGGGGCTTTTCCGAGATATTTGCCGAGCAATTCGCGGAGGATGCCGCGCCCCGCGATGAAGTGACTTTTGTCCTTCGCGAAATGGAAACGGTTTGAGCGCGCGATTTCGTCGGGCGAAAGAGTTGATTCCAATTGCCTCACAACCTCGATATCGCGATCGAGCCAGGCGCGCCACACCTGGATCTCGTTGCCGATCTCGCGCCACTCGCTGAAAGAATTTCGTTGCACCATTCACCTTACCCGGCGCCGACCGCGCGGCCACCGAGCATCCTATTCCAGATTGCGCGCCGGAAGCGGCCCCAATCTACCCAGGTTGCACATTTTCGCAAGAAACGCGTGCACGAACGGGGCAACAACCGCGATAGATCAGTAGAGCGCTGGCGATCCCATTCTTGCTGGGATAATATTCACTTCGCATGTCCAACTACGAATCGCCGTGGATGAACGACGAGCTGCGCATATACCGCAAGAGCGTCCGCGAATTTATCGAAGACGAATTCCTGCCGCGCCAGGAGCAGTGGCGCGAACAGCACCGGCCCGACGCGGAATCCTGGAAACAGGCCGGGGAGACGGGCCTCCTGCTGCCCGACGCGCCCGAGCAGTACGGAGGAGGAGGCGGCACATTCGCGCACCAGGCCGTGGTCGTGGAAGAGCTGGCGCAAGTGGGTGTCCACTTCGCGTGCGGTGTGCAAAGCATCGTCGCGCAATACCTTCTCCACTACGGCAGCGAAGAACAACGGAAAAAGTGGCTTCCGCCGATGGCGCGGGGGAAACTCGTTGCGGCGATCGCCATGACCGAGCCTTCGGCCGGCTCCGACCTGCAAGCGATTAAGACGACCGCGCGGCGCGAAGGCAACGAGTATGTATTGAACGGCTCAAAAACGTTCGTCACCAACGGCTCGCATGCCGGCATTGTGTGCGTGGCTGCCAAAACCGATTCCAAATCCGCCGCCGCGAAAGGCATCTCCATGATCGTCGTGGAGACGAAGAATCTCGCAGGGTATCGCGTGGGAAGCGCGCTCGAAAAAGTGGGCATGCACGAAGTCGATACCTGCGAGCTTTTCTTCGACGACGTGCGCGTTCCTGTTTCAAATCTGATCGGCACGGCGGAAGGCGCGGGCCTGTCGCAGATGATGGAGCAGTTGCGCTACGAGCGCGTGATGATCGGCCTGATTGCGGTCGCCACCGCCGAGCGCGCCGTGGCCATCACCACGAAGTACGCGAAAGAGCGCGTCGCCTTCGGCAAGCCGCTGATCGATTTTCAAAACACGCGCTTCAAGCTGGCGCAATGCAAAACGGAAGCGCACATCGGCCGGGTCTTCATCGACCACTGCACCGCGGAATTCGTTGCCGGCCGGCTCGATCCGGCCACCGCCGCCATGGCGAAATACTGGCTCACCGAGGCGCAGTTCCGCATCGTCGACGAATGTGTTCAGCTCCACGGCGGCTATGGGTACATGACGGAGTATCCGATCGCAAGGATGTGGATGGACAGCCGCGTGCAGCGCATTTACGCGGGCACGAATGAAATCATGTTGGAGCTGATTGGCTGGTCGATGTGAGCGCGGCCCTCAGGCGTTGCGCAGCGCTGCGTTCATCGTTTCCGCCAGTTGGCGGCAGAATGGCTCGGCAAGAATCGCCTTCGGATACACCGGCAATTCACGAACCGGCAGATCGCGGCGCGCGACGCCACCCCAACCGAAATCCTTGCTGTCTTGCCCCACAAAGTAGCACTTCGGCCGAATCACGACGACACGGCCATCGTAAGGCTTCGGATCGTATTCCATGTTGGCGTCGTCGTTCGCCTCCTTCACGCGCAGGTGCGGATAGTCGTCGGGCGCGTCCGCGCGTCCGAGGTTTCGCAGGACGTGAAGAGCCGCTTTCACCCGGATTCCGATCCTGCCGGCCGCTGTTTCCAATTTCTCGATCAGGAATTTCCCGCGGTCCGAGGACGAAAGCGTGAAAAAGCTTGCGGCGTGAAACCAAATATTCTGGAGGAAGCGGATCGGCGCCTCTACCCGAAACTTGCGCGGCGAGAGCGACTTCAAGTTGTACGTCTCGAGCATAAAGACGCTCGTGACCCGTTCGCCCGCGTCCGTCAATTGGCGCGCGATTTCGAGCGCGATCACGCCGCCGAGGCAGTAGCCGCCAAGATGGTAGGGCCCGTACGGCTGCACCGTCCTGATCTCCTTGATGTATGCCGCGGCCATTTCCGGAAATGTCGTAGCGAGCCCGCCGTTGCCGTTCAGCCCTTGCGACTGCAAGCCGTACACTGGCTGATCGGGATCGAGATACTGCGTCACCTGCCGGTACAGAAGTACGTTTCCTTCGGCGCCGTGCACGAGGAACAGTGGCGCTCGCGTTCCCTGCGTGCGAATCGTGGGCGCCAAGCACGGCTTCCACTTCGTCCAGCTCGATGCGATAGCCACGAATTTTCACCTGGCTGTCCGCGCGGCCCAGGCACTCAGCGGTGCCGTCGGGCAGCCAGCGCGCCAGATCGCCCGTACGGTAAATCAGCGACCCGCGCGCGAACGGGTTAAGGGCGGATGGAGAACTGAGGTTGGAAGGTAGTGCTAGAACTCCAGGGAAAAGCGTTTCCCCATTTTTCCCCTCGGCGTCCACGGAGGGGGTAGTTCTCAGACAATCGCTAGCCGACGGCCTACTTCTCGTGTCCGAACAGCGCGGAAGCGTGGGATGCCTGCTCGCCATGAATGGACATCGCTCCCGCGGGAATAGCCGGCACTTCGCCGTGCGCTTCGATGCTCCAGCTTTTCGCCATGCGATTGCCGCCGGCCGTGAGGCAGAAAAACGCGGATAGCTCGATGATCTCCGCGTTGCTGTAGAATTTTCTCAGCTCCTCGTACACTTCGGCATCACTTCCATCGTCGAGGGTGAGCGTGCGCGCGTAATGAAGTGCGGCGCGAGTCTTCGGATCGGGATGCTCCCAGTTCGGCAGCGCGCAACTCATTTTTTCTTCCTGCGTGATGGACGAGGCGAGCGGAGAAATTTGCCGGGCGCAAAATTCGCAGCCGACAATCTGCGCGATCTGGATGCGCGCGAGCTCCTTGATCTCGTGAGGCACCGTGCCGCCGCGGTGCAACATGTCCCAGTAGCGCGCGAATTCCTTGGCCACCTCCGGATTCTGCCCCATGGTCCGATACCACGCTGGCGGCGGGCTTTTGGTCACCTTGGCACGCTCAATCACGTCGCGAAGGCCTGGATCGGCGGCATCGTCGCCAATTTGGGGAACGTTCGGCACGTGCGTCAGAGTGGACATTCCGTACCTCCGGCAACTTCCAGGCAGCTTAGATTGACGAAAGCCGCGCCTGGATACGAAAATTCGCAAAATATTTCCTAGAGTCTTCGATCGAGCCGCTTACTCCATGGGCTGAATGCGCACGATGCGTCCCGTACTGTAATCCGCATACCACACGGTCGTCGGAGTCGCCGACTTATCGACCCAGACCGCGCGCGAGTGCGAATAGGGCTCGGGCATTGCGTACTCCGTCCAGTGGCCCGTTTTCGGGTTGTAGCGCAGAAACTCGCGGCCGTGCAGTTCGCCGCCCCAGACTTCGCCGTTCTTGTCCGGCTCCACGGAATACAAATCGGTGTACGGCTCCACGGGCCCGGGCGGATAAAATTCGCGGATGCGCTTGGCCTTGGCGTCCAATTCCACGAGCGTTCCGTTCTCCCCGCCGAACCACGCATTGCCAAAAAGATCGAATCCGCCGCGCCGACCCGCCGAGCGCCGGTCTCCTGAATCGAGATTTAGCATTTCGCCCGTTCGGATATCCAGGAGCTCGGCCGAATTTCCAAACGTTCCGGAAATCGCGCCGCCGGCCCAGAAGTTTCCGTCCTGTGAAACGATTCCGTCGTAGCTGAAGGGAACCTTCATCGGATATTTCTTAACTGTCTTCCCGGTCTGCGGATCGATTTTTTCGGCCGCATATCCACCGCCCATACTTGCCCACACAAATCCATCCGGCGTGACGTCGAAGTCCGCCATGCCCGCGGAGTTGATCGGGAAAGGAGCCGCGACCGGCACTTCGGACATCTCGCCGTTACGCGGATCGAGTTTCAGCAGCTTGTGCGACCACGGCTCGGAAATCAGCACTTCGCCGTTCTTTTCGACATAGACATGATGCGTGCCCGGCTGAGCTCCCGGCGTCAGCGGCGTCTGGTATTCGCTCACGACGCCTGTGTGTGTGTCCAGCTTGCCGAAGTAGCGGCTCAGGTGGCTTGTGTACCAGATGTTGCCGTTTCCGTCGCCGTACACGTCGTGGGCGCTTTGCAGTGCGCGAGGCAACTCGAACTCCGTGACCACCACGCGATTCGACTCGCCGGTCAGTCGTGGGAAGGGATACAGCGGACCATCCGCCGCTTCCGGCCCACGCACCTTCGCCAGCCACTTCGTCAACATCTTGTCGGTTTCCTGTGCCGACGCGCTCACCGGCTCGAGGGGATCGTTGATGAGCGGGCCTCCGCCGCGATGCAGCATGCGAGCCACGAGCACACTCCAGCTTCGCTCGTCATAACGATTCTTGAAAATTTGCTGGAAGGAATGGCAGCCCAGCGCGCAGGTGTTGTGGAGCGCTTCTTTTTCTTCCAGGGTTCCGGGAAGATTCCACAAAATTTCCTCGCCGCTGAGCTGCGCTTCCACCTCCGGCGTCGCTGGCAAGGCCCGCGTTTTGGAAATCCGGTCGAGAACGATGTCATCGAGTTTCGTCGCGCCCTCAATTTGCAGGGAATCACGGCGATACGGCTTGAATTCCAGCGGATTCGCGATCCGCAGTGTGTAGGCGCCGGTCTGCATCTTGGGGAATTCGTACTTCCCGTCTTCGTTCGTGTAGACCGTTGTGCGAACGCCATTCGGCGCGATGAGCTGCACCATGATCCCTTCAGGTGAATCGCCGCTTGTAACGCGCACGATGCCGGTCGTGCCTCCTGACAAACCGCTTTGCACCGTCCACTTGTTCGTTTCCGCGCGATACCACGGATTGGCGGGAAGGTGCTCGCCCTCGACGCAGCATTTTTCGCTGTGCAAATAGGTGACGACGTCCGCCACATCCGCGTCCGACAGCGTCGTGCCAAACGACGGCATTCCCGGGCCGCCCTTCTTGATGTGCGCGGCCACGTTCTCTTCGGTGACGGGAACGCCCGTGATCAGCGCGGGCTGTTTGAACAGCCCCTCGAGCGTGGGAGCGGCCTGCTGATATTTGTTGTGGCAGGCCCAGCACTTATGCCAGTAAATGTTCTCGCCGCGATCCGCGCCACTCTCCGCGACTTCGAGATAATGGTCGGTTCGATATGATCGCTGCAGGTCGTCGCGATAGGCGGACGCAGTTGGCGCGTCCGCAGCCTTGTCGGACGAACGTCCGTCGCTCGCGGAGCGCGCAATGGAAGATATTCCGAAAGAAAGAGACAAGCACAGGACAAACGTGCCCAGCAATGCCAATTTTCGCCGCATTTTGGCCCTCGAGACCGACTCGGTACGGTTATGGTAACATCGTCGCGTTGATCCGTCCCACATCAAGTTAGCATCTGAGATAGAATCAGCGGACCACATGAGGCCCGGCGGCTGGCGTTGCGTGGTACGGGTTGTTTTTCCCCCGCATGGCGCAAAAGCCTGCTCAGCGACCTGCCCAATCTCGGATTTTACTTTCGCTTGTGGCATTCAAAACTTATCTGACCAAGGAGAAAAATTCGTGAACTATTATGGCGGCAAGGAACTGGCCGAAAGCTTTCGCACTGTCCGCAAGAACACCCTGGCGGTGGCGCAGGACATTCCGGAGGACCGTTACGGGTTTCGGGCCGCACCTGAAACCCGCAGCGTCGCGGAACTGTTCACGCACCTCGCGTTTAGCCCCGACTTCCACCGGCAAATCCACGGCGAAGGGCGCCTGCATTCCCTTGTGGGATTCGATTTCCCGGGATTGATGCAGCGCATGATCGCGGAAGAAAAAGCGCCCCGCTCCAAGGCTCAAATCGTCGAACTCTTGACCGCGCACGGCGAGGACCTGGCCAAGTGGATGGAGGCGTTGCCTGAGGACGTCTTAGCCGAAGTTGTCACCATGCCTCCGACAGCCCATCCTGCGGCGCGGACTCGCTTTGACATGATTCTCTCCATAAAGGAGCACGAGATGCATCACCGCGGCCAGCTCATGCTCATCGAGCGGATCGTGGGAATCGTGCCTCACCTCACGCGGCGGATGCAGGAGCGGGCCAACGCATCCGCCGCGAAGAAATAACCACTCGCTCTATGCTGTGGTTCGGTCGCGTTGGAAAAAAAAAGGGCTCGCCGGTACGACTCGGCGAGCTCGCACTGTTTCTCTTCGGCACCGAATGCATTCCCACCACATTTTTCAGCCACGCGTCATAAAGTCCATTGCTCATTTGCCGAAGAGCACAGGCGGAGGTGAAACGCATGAGCACGCCTATCGTCTCGGTCCAAACGCCCAACGTAGCGAATCAACCGGAGCCCGCGGCGCTTCCGCCCAAGGCTCAGCAAGCTCCGGCGCATACCGCGGCCCCAGACAAAGTCACCATCAGCGAGTCGGCAAAGCAAGCCCTCGCCGGAAATGCGAAACCGGCAGCTTAGGGCGACGAAGCTCAAGGCGTCGATCGTCACGGGCCTCTTAAGCCTTGCCCTTTCTTTGGTTTGGCGGGCGCTCAAGATATTTCCCTGCCTGCCGATGTTTATGTTGATGGGGTAACCAAGCCGTGACGAATTCAATTCACTCAGTTCAGTCTGCGCAGGCGCAGACCCAAACCGAGCAAGCCGTTCAGCCACCCAAAAACCTGCAAGCGGAAGCAGCCAAGCGAAACGCGGCGCCGCACGACCAGGTAACGATCAGCCAGGAAGCGAGGCATGCGCTCGCAACCAACACGAAGTAGCTGAACGGATCACTCGGATCGCACGCGGATTGATCAGCTCGTTTTTCCGGCGTACTGCAGCTTTACGCGCGCGCTCTTCTCGGCGACCGATTTTGCGAGCTCTTCTTTGTACGTCGTGAGGCGCTTCGCAACCTCTGAATCGGACGTGGCCAGAATTTCCGCGGCGAAAATGGCGGCGTTCACCGCTCCGGGCTTGTCGATGGCCATAGCCGCGACGGGCACGCCTCCCGGCATTTGCACGCTCGAGAGCAGAGAGTCGATCCCGGAGAGCACCGTGGTCGCCATCGGCACGGCGACGACCGGCAGCGTCGTGACGGCTGCGATCACGCCCGCCAGGTGCGCGGCGCCCCCCGCGGCCACGATCACCACTTTCAGCCCGCGCGCGACCGCCGTGGACGCGTACTCGTGCGTTCGCGCCGGAGAGCGGTGCGCGGAAGTAACTTCAATCTCGTAGGGCACTTCAAATTTTTCCAGCATCTTCGCCGATTCGCTCATCACGGGCAAATCGGTGTCCGATCCCATGACGATTCCGACGAGCGGTTTTCTGCTGTTCTTTGATTCACTGGCCATGACGGCTCCCTGTGTTCTGGTTTGAGTTGATGGCTGGTTCAATGCGCGCCGGAAATGGACTCTTCACTGCCGGAGTGCGCGGCGCGCTCCTTCTCTTCGACTTCTATCGAATCGCCGCGTCGAATTCTACCTGACTCGACGACCCGGCACAGCAGTCCGCGCCGCCCGCGAATCGCTTCCTGAAGACCTTCACGAATTTCGTCCATCTGGTGGCACGGCGTGCACGGCTTCGTGACTTCGAGTAACGCCTCTCCGACTCGCAAACGTTGTCCGAGCGCCAGCGCCCCGAGCGCAATCCCGCGCGTGGTGACATTTTCGCGCGCGCGTCCCGGCGCGATGCCAAATTCGTCGAGCGTTTCGATATCCATCAGCAGAACCTGCCGGCTGCTCCCGCTCCGCCCGTGAATGCAGTCCCTGAAACCCTTATTTTCGACTGCCGACACTTCGTCGTGTTCGCGCATGGGTTCGCCGTGCGCCAGGCATTGAAAGAGATGCCGGACCTCAGCCACCTGGCGCCTCCGCTGCAAGGCTCCTCCGGAGATCTCCCTTGGCGCCGATGTCCGAGCGGAATTGTGCGCCGTCAAAATGAATTCTGCTCGTGGCTTCGTACGCTTTGTGAATCGCCTGCGGAAGGGAATCGGCCGCGGCCGTGACGCCGAGCACGCGCCCTCCGTTCGTCACAACGGAATCGCCATCGTGCTTCGTCCCCGCGTGAAATACGGTGACGTCCGGCAATGCCGCTGCTTCATCGAGCCCGTCAATTCGATTTCCCGACTCGGAGCTTTCAGGGTAGCCGCGCGAAGCCATCACCACGCACACGCTCGCGCCCGGCTTCCACGCGGCCTTGATCCTGTCCAGCTTGCGGCAAGCCACAGCGTCAAAGGCCGCTGCGAGGTCGAAGTCCATGCGCGTCATAATGGGCTGCGTTTCCGGGTCTCCCATTCTGCAATTATATTCGAGAACCGTCGGGCCGCTCGCAGTCAACATTAAGCCGAAATACAGAAATCCAGTATACGGAATCCCTTCCTCGGAAAGCCCCGCGATGGTCGGCTGCACGATGTCCTTGATGATGACGGATTCATATTTCGGCGAAATCATTCCGTCCATCGTGTAAGCGCCCATGCCGCCCGTGTTCGGGCCGCGGTCGCCGTCGAAGACTCGCTTGTGATCGCGCGTGGGCGCCATCGGAATAAAAGATCGCCCGTCGGTCAGAACGATGAACGAAAGCTCGTCCCCCTTGACGGCGTGCTCGAGCAGAACGCGCGCGCCGCCGTGGCCGAGTTCGTGCTTTTGCATGAGCCGGCGAATGAACGACTCCGCCTCCGGGCGCGTTTCCGCCACCAGAACACCCTTGCCCGCGCACAACCCGTCCGCCTTGATCACCACCGGCCAATCGACAGCGTCAAGCGCGCGAATAGCTTCCTGCGGGGATTCGAAATCGCCGTAGAGCGTCGGAGTAGGGATGCCGTAGCGGTCCATGAACTGCTTAGCGTAAATCTTGCTGCCCTCAAGGCGCGCGTCCCGCTGCGAAGGGCCAACGAGCCGCATGTGGCGGCACTCGAATTTATTGCGAATCCCCGCGACGAGCGGCGCCTCCGGCCCCACCACCGTGTAGTCCGGCCTGAGTCGCTCGGCCAGGGACACGATCGCCGGAACATCGTCAGCCCGCGCCGGCACACAGTCGGCGAGGTCCGCAATCCCGCCGTTCCCCGGCGCGCACCAGATTTTTTTCACTTCGGGCGATTGCCGTAGCCGCCAGACCAGGGCGTGCTCACGTCCGCCGCCGCCGACCACCAAGATGTTCACAGTAGCGCCACGATAGACGCAGGGCTTGGAAGTGTCAACCCTTGAGCGACCTGGACTACGGCCCAGGGACCGGGCGTTTCGACGCGATGGCACTCTCGATCTGCCACTCTGGAATTCGCTCTTTGGCGATTGCACCGAACTTTTTGACGTGTTCGTTACTTTCGGAATTATTGAATACTAGGTGCATCTGATTCATCGCTGTAAAATCGCCCCATGAGTAACCAACACCGAGAATCAGAGAAGAGGTTGTTTCTGGCAGGAGCCTCCGTAGGTCTCTTGTATGGGCTCCTGATTCGCGTCGGTTCAATTGTCTTTCCCCGATCCGAAATCTTCGGTGAAATGTCGGTCGGATTCCTCATTCTCCTCCCGTTCGCGATCGGCTTCACTACGATTTTTTGGATCGAGCGGCGAAGCGCTCAACGCGTAGTCGTGTGGGCAACTTTGCCCTGGGTCCCAATCTTCGGAGGCACGATTACTACGGTACTGGTCTACTGGGAGGGAATGATTTGCGCGGTCTTGTTTCTGCCGATTTCGTTGACCCTTTCCACTCTGGGCGGACTGGCTGCAGGATACATGGTGCGTTGTAAATCTTCGCGAAAGGCCGGCAATCTGACGCTGGGCTGCATTCTGGTGCTTCCGCTCCTAGTGACGCCGTGGGAGGGAAAAGTATTCTCTCAAAACGAATTGAGAAATGTTGACACGTCGATCTTGATCCACGCATCTCCAGACGTAGTCTGGCGGAATATCGAAAGAGTGAGGGAAATTCAGGCAAACGAATTAGCGCCGTCCTGGACTCGTCGCATCGGATTTCCCGCGCCGCTCGAAGCTACGCTCTCGTCAGAAGGAATTGGCGGAGTCCGCCACGCCACGTTCACGGGCGGAGTCTTGTTCATCGAAAATGTGGATGAGTGGGAGCCGAACGAACGACTTGCGTTTTCGATTCATGCCCAGTCCAGTCAAATTCCCAAATGGACCCTCGATGACCACGTTCGCGTCGGAGGAAGGTTTTTCGACGTCTTGAGAGGGGAATACGTGATTGAACCCGTCTCCGACGGAGTCGTGCGCCTGCGCCTTTCGAGCAGGCACCGCCTCACAACCGATTTCAACTGGTATGCCCGGCTTTGGACGGATGCGATCATGCGGGATATCCAGACGACGATACTAGAAGTAATACGGAATCGGTGCGAATCAATGGGCAGATAACTGCAACATGAATTAGTGTGGAAATGGCTGCACCGGGAGTTTAGTCTGAAGCAATACGGCTAAGCACTACGATTGCGCCGCGATGACTCGCAAAATATTGTCTTGGCAAAGAATCTTGAATTGCGCCGAAGCCTTGACGGCTTGTTTGTATTTCTTCCTTGCATCGCAGAGCGCCGTTGCCGGAGTTACAGCCCCTGCTCCCGGTCCCATCCTGCTGCCGATCGAGGTGCTTGGTGCTGACGGAACCATCGCAAGTAGGAGCTTCAACGTGCCGGCCGATCAGGCTGGATCAATTCGCTTTCTATGGCTGCAAATCCACGGAGTTAGGTACAGTGGGCAGGCAAGCGTCCAGCTCAACGAGATCTCCTGGATGCCCCTCGACAACGATACGGTGACAATCGCGGAGCCCGGCAAGAATTTTGGTGGAATCGGGGGCGGTTTCTCCACTCTGGTGGTCACTCTGCCGGTTTCGGACAATGCCGTCAGCGCGGGCACAAACGTCATTCGCTTCCGATTTAACCAGAGCGATGGGCTTTCAAGCGGGTTTCGCGTCCTTGCCTGGAACCTTCTAACTCCGGAAGGACGGAGGGTTCTACCGCCGGATTCGTTTGCTGAGGACGCGCCGGAATCCTGGAAACCGCCGTTGTCCGGCGAAGCTTCGATCCAGTCTGGGCGGGAGGTCTGGCACAGCGCCTCACTGGTAGCCAGCAGCTTGCCAAACAGTCCGCGGATTCGCGCGCATTGCGCGGATTGCCACACGCAGGACGGGCGCGACTTGAAATATTTCAATTTCTCAAATGAGAGCATCATCACACGATCCGTATTTCATGGGCTGTCTGTCCTGCAAGGAACGCAGATCGCCAGCTACATCCGCAGCCTCGCCTTTCCCAATCCTGGCCGACCATGGAATCCCCCGTATCAGCCAGGCCCCGGTCTTGACGACCAGCCATTCTCCAGCTGGGCCGCGGGTGCGGGACTGGGCTGGGTCCTTGACGATGACGTGGACGCGCTCCCGTATTTTCTCAGCCGACATTCAGGAGCAGCGAACTCGTTTTCCGGGCGTGACGGGGACGCCCGGGACTTGAGCCGGCTCCTTGGCAATATCACCCCGGATCTCTTTCGTCCGGACGGGAATCTGAACCCTCGTAACATTCCCATCGCCCTACAACTGCCCGATTGGAGCGAGTGGTTGCCTCGCATCCACCCGAAGGATGCGTGGGGGCCTGCGTTTGACCGAAGCGAATTTGCCGCCTTATACGATGATGAAACCATTCCAGGGAACAAATCCAGATTGGGTAAGAAGCGCTCACTCCGAGCGCTCCTTGCGGAACTGAGCGCTCCTGGTTCCTCTGCGCGACCTATTGTTCCTGCCTTCGCCGACTGGTCGCAAGCCCGCGTCGCCTTTCTTCGCGATTCCGTGAAATCAAAGTCAGAAAGCTCACCGGAAGTGACTCGGAAGGTTTACTCCGCACAGCTGTGGCAACTCGTCAAAACCTGGGAAATGATGCAGGAGTTTTCTCTGGAAGGCCGCGGCCAGGAGATCATCGGTTCGACCGCGGATTCTCGCAGTTGGTGCAACACGACTCCAAAGGAAACGGCACCTTTGGAGGCCCATATCCCGGATGGACCTGCGGGAGTAGGGGGCTCCGCTCTCACAAACGAATATTTCAACGCATCCTGGTATGAACTTCAGATCCTTCTGAACAGCGGAAGTCACGAGCACCATGATCGCGCGCCCATAGACTGGGTCTATCTCGTCAGCCGCTTCCGCGACCTCTACGGCCAGACGCACCGCCCTGAACCCACCAGGCTCCTTATCGCCGTAACGAAGGCGTTGCAGTCTACCGATCCCCGTTTGGGTCCTGAAGACTACAGCCGCGGTTGGCGCCCGGAGCAAAACATCGATCCTCGGATCATGATCGATGCGGATTGGGCGCCGATCTTTCAGCCGCTGCCTCCGGCAGTTCGCAGTGCGATTACGAATTCCCTGCTTGCCGCGTGGATGGACAAGAACCAGCAATACCCGATGGCGAAGTTCTTGCCGGTTTCGGGGCGAACGACGCGGTCCTATGCGCCGGACTTGAGCCTCCAGGAAATCACCGGCGGGAACGTTTGGGAAGCAGCGCAACGGTTTCGTGAAGCCGGCGTCACGCCCGATCTCGTCGAACGCTTAGAAAGTTGGGGAGCCGCATACAACGACCGCGCCGCGCGTCTCCAATATCACTGACATTCCGCTTGACCGCACACCGCTCGTACTGCCGTCCACGAAATTAGTATCCCAATCCTGAGATGTTTGACGGCGTGAAGTGCCGGGACTACGATTCGCGTCGATATGTCAGGCCAGTCTCCCCGCCCTTATTTGTTTCCCGCGCTGCTCGTGTGCTTCTTCCTCTCGGGCGCGGCTGGACTCATCGATCAGGTGGTGTGGAGCAAGGCGCTCGGGCTTATTTTTGGCCACACGGCGTATGCGGTCGCCACGGTCCTCGCCGTTTTCATGGCGGGTCTTGCTTCGGGGAGCGCGTGGATCGGGCAGCGCGGCGAGCGCTGGGACCGGCCGATCGCAGCCTACGGGTGGCTGGAACTTGGCGTCGCCGCGGCGGCGGCTGTTTCTCTTGCGGGACTGGCCGGAGTTCGCGCGGCTTATGTGGCCGTGTATCCGTACGCTGCGGCGAACGGCGCTTTCCTGTTGGCGCTGCGGTTTGCGGGTTCGGCGCTGGTTCTGTTTCTCCCGACATTTCTGATGGGCGGTACTTTGCCGGTGCTGGTGCGCGGGCTTACGCGGAACGCTGCAGAGTTGGGCGCGCGTCTTTCTCGGCTCTACTGGATCAACACTGCAGGCGCGGTTACTGGGACATTCGCAGCGGGATTTCTTTTTCTACCATCACTTGGTCTGCGTCGGACGTTGGGAATTGCTGTGGCGCTCAATCTTGCCGCCGGAGCGCTGGCGCTTATGCTCGCGCGAGAAGCGCCCGCGCGAGCATTGTCCGAATCCAGTGAGACTAGCTTTCAGGAAAAAGTGGAACCGTTTCCTGCGACTGCGCTCTCCCGTCCCGTTCCGCTTTCTGCCGCGCCATCGAAATTTGCCCTTGTCTGTTTTGCGATTGTCGGCGCCACGGCCATGTCTTACGAAATTGGCTGGACGCGCCTGCTCTCGACGCAGCTCGGCAGCTCGACGTACGCGTTCACACTGATGCTCGGCACTTTCCTTGTGGGAATCGTTTTGGGCAGCGTTCTCTTTGAACGATGGAGCCGCCGCCGTGCGCCAGGAGCGATGACTTTCGCCGTCACGCAGACGCTGACCGCGCTTGCGGCGCTGGCCTTTCTCGTGTTCCTCACGCGCCTGATCGAAGTGCTGCCGCCGATTCTGCGCGCGACGCACGAATCGTTTCGTGGTCTCGTTCTCGCGCAGTTTGTAACGAGCGCGCTAGCGATGCTGCCGACCGCGGTGATCTTCGGATTCAATTTTCCGGCTGTCGTCGTGCTGATTGCCGGTCCACACTCGGCTGGCGAAGAAGGCATGGGTGCTGCGGTCGGCCGCGCGTATGCGTGGAACACGCTCGGCGCGATCGTGGGCGCTATCGCCGCCGGCTTCTGGTTGATGCCGCGTCTTGGCAGCTTTCACCTGCTTGCAGCGACGGCGGGCCTGAACCTCGCCCTAGCCGCCGCAATTTCTCTTGCCGCCTGTGCCGCCCAGCGTCCATTTTGGAAAATCCTCGCCGTCGCGGGGAATCTTCTCTTGCTCATCGCCGCCTGCTTCGTCGGTTTCTCAAACTATTTCAACGATCCCGCGGTCGCTTCGTTTAACACCGTCATGTACTGGAATCTCTACGACCGCCCGCTCACGCTTCGCGAAAATGCGCATGCGCTGGACATCGTCTATTTCCGCGACGGCCTGAACGCCAACATTTCGGTGGCGCGCACCGACGACTACATGGCCCTGCGCACTAACGGAAAAGTGGACGCCTCGAACCACGACGTGACGACGCAGCTTCTCCTCGGGCATCTCGCGGCGCTCGCGCATGCGCCGCGGCGTGTTCTCCTCGTCGGATTCGGCAGCGGCATGACGGCCTCCGCGCTCGCCGGCTACTCGGAACTCGAGCGCCTGGACGTCGTGGAAATAGAACCGGCCGTCGTCGAAGCCGCGCCGTTTCTCGCTCCGCTCAATCGCAACGTGCTTTTCGACCCGCGCGTGCATGTGACGTTCGACGACGCGCGCAATTTCCTCTTCACCACGCGCGAGAAATACGACCTGATTATTTCCGAACCGTCGAATCCGTGGATCGCTGGCGTCGCCACGCTCTTCACGCGCGAGTTCTATGTCGCCGCGCGCGCCCGGCTCGCTCCGGACGGTGTGTTTGTGCAATGGATGCAGGCCTACTCGCTCTATCCCGAGGACCTGCGCATGCTGTTCGCGACGTTCCTCGCCGAATTCCATGGCGCCACGCTTTGGCACGGCGACGCGCCGGACATGATCCTCATGGCGCCGAGTCCCTCGCCCGCCGCGATTCTCGATCGCGCGCGGAAAATTTACGATTCACCGCGGATTCATGATGATTTTGTGCAGATCGGCATGGAAAACGGAGCGGGGCTATTTGGCTTTTACCTTCTCGACGATGCCGGCCTGCGAAATTTTGCTTCAGGCGCGCCGATCAACACCGACGATCGAACTCTGCTCGAGTATGACGCCCCGAGATCGCTGCTTGCGCGCGGTCTTGAAGACAGGAATCGCGACGCAATCCTCGAGCGGCAAACGAATCCCTTGCCGGAGGATTTTCCGGTGGACGCGAGGGACGCCGCGCTTGCATCTGCCGCCGCGACGTCGGTGAACCAGGACGATGCGAACGGGGCCGACCGCTTCCTGCGAGCGCTCGAGAATCGTCCCGCGACGGCCGCGATCGATACGATACGCGGGCGTGCCGCACTCGCTCGTTCCAATTATCCGAGCGCTCTCCGTGCCTTTGACGCGGCTCTCGCTATCGATTCCCATTCCGCCGAGACTGCATGGGGCTTCGCCGAAGCCAACCGGCGCTTCGGTAACAATGAGAAGGCGCGCCAAGGATTGGAGCGAATTCTCGAACTCGATCCCGCGAATGCCCACGCGCTAGCGTCCCTCGTCAAACTTGATTCAGATTTTTCGCGTTGGACGGAAGCGGAAGCCCTGCAGCGCCGCTTGATCGCTGCCAACCCCCATCCGGGGGCGACCGGGCTCGCTGCTCTCGCGGAAATTCTTCTGCGCGAAGAAAAACTCGACGAAGCGTATCGCGCCATGCTCGACTGCCTCGCCGAGGACCCTTACAACTATCAAACGCATGTCAACCTTGGGAAATTTCTGGCCAAGCAAAAAAAGTGGGCGGAGGCGCGCCCGCATTTGGAATTCGTAGCGCGATATTTTCCCGACACCGATGCTGAAGTCTATCCTCTGCTCATCCACGCGGACCAGGCACTAGGCGATCCCTCCGCCGCGGCGAAGGCCGCCCGCTTCGGCCTGCGAATGTTTCCCGATGACTTGCAACTGAAGCAATTCACTTTGCCGCAGCGCAAATCAATCTTCAGCGTGTTCGGTTTCTGGCCTTTAGGGTAGGCGCCACAAAAGGAAAGGGCCGCCGAAGCGGCCCTTTTCCTGGTACGGAACGAGCAAACGATTGAAAGCCAATTAGTTCGTGGTTGTCGCCTTCGCGGAGGCTGCAATCGCCTTCGGCGCGCTCAGGTAGCCCGAGATCTTCTTATCGCTCACCTGGTTGACCACGAGCTCCATCGGCTGGCGGGATCCGCCGGCGTAGAAGTAAATGGGTTCGTTGACGGCCTTGTTCTTCTTCTCGAGGCGCATATCGTCGACGTACAGCGCAACGGTGTACTGATGCTTCTTGCCGCTGGCGCCGCGGAATTCGATCTGCGTCTGGCCGACGTGTTCCTTCTGGCCTTTCGCAGTCAGGGTGAACTCGAAGTAGTCGCGCTCGCCCGTCCGCTTCAGCTGCTCGAGTTCTTCGTGGTTGCGCGCGATCAGTTCGCCGTGCTCGCCGCGGAGTTGCTGCAGGTTGGTGTTCGTCGAGTCGAGCCCGGACTTCATGTTGTTCACATCGGACCCGAGCGCGTTGACGTCAGACTGGTTGGCCTTGGTCGCGAGTGTGCTCTGAACGTCGCTCAGTTTCTTGGTGTAGTCGGCGCGGGTCCGGCTCACCTGATTGCGTGCCGTCGACAGCTGATTTTCCGTCAGCTTCAGCTTGTCGCCCACCAGGTTCACTTCGGCCTGCAGCTCGGCGTTGGTTCGCTCGGTTTGGGCCATGCGCTGGCTCATCGAGTCCTGCGTGGCCTGGAAATTCTTGGCTTGCGCATTCAGCGACTGCTCGGCTTCGCGGGCGTGGCCTCCGGCATTCCATGCCATCCCTACGCCCACGATTGAGAGAATCGCCAGCCCGACCACGGCTATTCCCATCCAGCGCGGTGAACCCTCCGACATCCCCTGTTGGTAGTTCGCCTGTTCGTCCATACTTGATAATCTCCTTTGCGATATCCCTCGCGACATGGAGAAATGCACGCTTAGAACCAATGTGGTTTTCCCCGGCGGATTGTTATGTATCTGCAGCTACTTCAATGGGTTAGATAGGTTAGACTGAATCGTGCGGCTGGCGTGCGACGAGGTCCCACTGTGTAACTTTTACTGGGGGGTTAGGATGTTTTCATTATAAGCGCTTGAATCGATTGGCTTTGAAACATGACACATCTTCACTGGAATTTATACAGCGGGTTTTATAGGATTGCTAATTCAATACAGCACAGTGGTTTACGCTACACGCGTTCGATCGGCGGGAACGGGTTCCACTTCGCGGTCAAAGTAGACTTCGAGGGTCAGCGCCGCAGCGTCAAACACGGCGCGACAGTTCTGGCAATAGCTGAGGTGTCGCTGGACTTCCCCGCCGACCTCAGGCGAGAGCCGACCTTCCAGATACTCGCAGATTAGACGAATCGTAGCCTTGCAGGTCATGCCCATGGCAGGCCCCCCAGAGCCGAGCACTATGGAAGATGCACGCCGCTAGCCAAAGGCTTCGCGAATGCTTCCTGTCCGCAAGGCTAGCTCGATGAGGTAGTTACGGTAGGGCCAGACCTGTAGATACACAACCCTGACGATACTGTAGCTGAGAAATATTTCTACGGGATAAACATTATTACCGATTCGGGAATCCCCAGACCGGAGTGGAACTACCCGCACCGTCCTCCCAACCGCGGCTTTAGCGGGCGATGGTCATGTTCCGAAGTACGGCAATTCGCTCCGTAAGCGGTGGGTGGGTGCTGAACAATCCCGAGAACACCTGGCCCGCGGTCAGGGGCGCCACGATGAACAGTGACGCGGTGGTTGGCGAAACGTCCATCGGGATTCGCTTGTTGTAGGTGCCGAGCTTCTCGAGCGCGCTGATCAAGCCGTACGGATGCCCGACCATTTTGGCACCCGAAGCGTCCGCGGCAAATTCCCGCTGCCGGGAGATCCCGAGTTGAATGAGCAACGCCGCAATGGGCGCTACAATTAACATGAGAAGCGCAGCGAGTCCGCCACCGCTCCGGTTGTTATCCCGCGAGCCGCCGAAGCCGCCAAAGATCATGGCCCAGCGGCCCATCGACGCAATCCATGTGATGGCGCCAGCCAGCGTCGCGGCGATCGACGTGATGAGGATGTCATAATTCCGGACATGCGAAAGCTCGTGCGCGATCACGCCTTCGAGCTCGTCATCATTCATGAGTTCCATTAACCCGGCCGTCACGGCCACCGAAGCGTGCGAGGGGTTGCGGCCCGTAGCGAAGGCGTTCGGCGCGGGCTGCGGGATGACGTAAAGCTTCGGCATCGGTAGCCGGGCCTTAGCAACCAGCCGTTCCATCACTTCGTACAAGCGTGGAAGCTGCTCGCGCGAAACCGGCTGAGCACCGCTGGACATGAGCGCGATCTTGTCCGAGAAAAAGTAAGCCACGCCGTTCATCACCACGGCAATGATCAGGCCGAAAGTCATGCCCTGCTGGCCCGCAATGGCGTCTCCACCCAGAACGAACAGGAGCGTCAGCGCGGTCAATAAAAAGAGCGTCTTTACGGCTCTCATAATTCCCACCTATCTATAGGTACGCAGAATCAGTCTAGAAGTTTCGATGGGGCGCGTCAAACCCGCCGCGCCTCATAAGCAAACTTATCGCCTTCGACCCGATCGTGCTGCGGAGGCTGCGCGGTCCGCCGCCTCCGGTTTTTCGGCTGGCGGTTGCGCCGCTTTCTGCGCGACGCGTTCAAAGCGCATCGAGTCCGAATTCGGGTCGATGTCGACGCGCACCAAATCCCCGGGCAGGACGCTGCCATCCAGGATGCGCATCGCCAGAGGATCCTGCACGAGTCGCTGCACCGTCCGGCGAAGCGGGCGAGCTCCATACGCCGGATCGTAGCCGTCCCGCACGAGCCGCTCGCGCGCCGCGGGCGTAAGTTCGATTTGAACTTTCCGATCCGCGAGCAAGCGCATCACTTTCGCCAGCTCCAGATCCACGATCTTGTTGAGCTGCTCCACGCCCAGCGGGTTGAAGAGCACGATATCGTCAATCCGGTTGATGAATTCCGGGCGAAACGCCTGGCGCAACGCCTCCATCGCTTCCTTGCGAGCGCGCTCCGGATCGCTGCCCGCGAGATCGAAGAGGGCGCTCGATCCCACGTTGGAAGTCATGACCAGCACGGCGTTGCGGAAATCGACGGTGCGGCCCTTGCCGTCCGTCAGACGGCCATCCTCGAGAATTTGCAGAAGGATGTTGAACACGTCGGGATGCGCTTTTTCAATCTCGTCGAAAAGTATGACCGAGTACGGGTGGCGGCGTACTTGTTCGGTGAGTTGGCCTCCCTCCTCATAGCCGACGTAGCCTGGAGGCGCGCCGATCATGCGCGAGACCGAGTGCTTTTCCATGTACTCGGACATGTCGAGGCGCACCATAGCCTTTTCGTCATCGAATAAAAATTCGGCGAGGGCGCGCGCGAGTTCGGTTTTTCCGACGCCGGTCGGCCCCAGGAAAATGAACGAGCCGATGGGCCGATTGGGATCGGAAAGTCCCGCGCGATTTCGGCGAATCGAATTCGCGACGCGCTCGAGCGCGGAGTCTTGCCCGATCACGCGGTGGCGCAGGCGCGATTCCATCGTGACGAGTTTCTGCGCCTCGCCCTCGAGCAGCCGACCGACCGGAATGCCGGTCCACTTGGCCACCAGCTTGGCGATGTCTTCCTCGCCGACCTCTTCCTTCAGCATGCCGCCGTTTTTCTGCGCCTCCTGCAGATTTTTCTGCGCCGCTGCGAGTTCCTTCTCCGCGGCCGCGAGTTTTCCGTAGCGAATCTCGGCGACTTTGGCGAGGTCTCCGGTGCGCTCGAGGCGCTGCTCTTCCGCCTTGAGCTGCTCGATCTTTTCTTTCACGCCGCGAATTTTCGCGATTGCGGCCTTCTCCACCTGCCACTGCGCCTTGCGCGCGCTGGACTCCTCGCGCAGCCCAGCCAGTTCGCCTTCCAGCTGCTTCAGCCGCTCTTTCGAATGCGCGTCGGATTCGCGCAAGAGCGCTTGGCGCTCGATCTCGAGCTGCATGATGCGCCGCTCGATCTCGTCGATTTCGACGGGTAGCGAATCGAGCTGCATGCGCAGGCTGGCTGCGGATTCATCGATCAGGTCGATGGCCTTGTCCGGCAGGAAGCGGTCGGTGATGTAGCGGTGCGAGAGAGTGGCAGCGGCCAGAATCGCCGCGTCCTGAATGCGCACGCCGTGGTGCAGCTCGTAACGCTCCTTCAAGCCGCGCAGAATCGCGATCGTGTCTTCGGGCGAGGGCTCGGCGATCAGGACGGGCTGGAAGCGCCGCTCAAGGGCCGGATCTTTCTCGATGTACTTTCGATATTCGTTGAGCGTGGTGGCGCCGATTGCGCGCAGCTCGCCGCGCGCGAGCGCGGGCTTCAGCATGTTGGAAGCGTCCATCGCGCCTTCCGCCGCGCCGGCGCCCACGAGCGTGTGCAGCTCGTCGATGAACAGAATGATCTGGCCTTCGGATTCCGTGATTTCCTTCAGCACCGCTTTCAAACGGTCCTCGAATTCGCCGCGATATTTCGCGCCGGCGACGAGCGCGGCGAGATCGAGCGCCACGACTCGCTTCGGGCGCAGCACCTCGGGCACATCGCCCGCCACGATGCGCTGCGCGAGCCCCTCCACCACGGCGGTTTTACCAACGCCCGGTTCGCCGATCAGCACGGGATTGTTCTTGGTGCGGCGGGCGAGAATTTGCATCACGCGACGAATTTCATCGTCGCGGCCGATTACGGGATCGAGCTTGCCGCGCCGCGCGAGCTCGATCAGGTCGCGCCCGTATTGTTCGAGCGCTCGAAACGTCGATTCCGGATTTTGCGAAGTGACGCGATGGCTGCCGCGCACGGACGTGAGCGCCTGAAGAATCGCCTCGCGCGTCGCGCCGTACTTCGCGAGCAGCTCCGCGGCGTCATCCTTGCGAATCGTGGCGATCGCCAGCAGGATGTGCTCGGTGGAGACGTATTCATCCTTGAATTGCTCCGCTTCGACGAAGGCTCCTTCGAGGACTTTGTTCGTGGCCGGGCTCATCTGCTGCTGCACCGCGCCGGTGACTTTCGGGATGCGCCCGAGCCGCGATTCAATTTCTCCGGCCAGCGTGTCCGGACGCACGCCGAGCCGCGCGAGCAGCGGAGCCACCACGCCGTCCTGCTGCGCGACGAGCGCGCCGAGCAAATGCAGCGGCTCGATCTGCTGATGATCGTGGCGCGCGGCGACGTCCTGCGCGGACTGCACGGCTTCCTGGGCTTTGAGTGTGAATTTGTCGAAGCGGACCATGCGATTTACCTCGTTTTCGGATTCTTCTCTAGAAGGCAACGGGGCCGGCATATCCCCGGCCCCGCGCATCGTGAGGCGCCGTCACGCGGCGCAGGCAGTTACTTGCCGTTGCTTGCGGCATTGATGGTCACCTTCACCTGGCGCGGCTTGGACTCCTCGCGCTTCGGCAACGTGACGGTCAAAACGCCGTTTTTGTATTCAGCGCCGATCGCCTCCGCGTTCACCGTGTTCGGGAGCGAGAAGCTGCGGCTGAACGAGCCGTAGGTCCTCTCCACCCGAAGGAAATTCTCTTCGGAGACGGACTTGTCAAACTTACGCTCACCGCGAATCGTGAGCAAGTTGTTCTCGACGCGTACATCGATATCCTTCTCGTTTACGTCGGGCAGGTCCGCCTTGACGACCAGCTCATTCGGGGTCTCGTAGATGTCGACCGCCGGCGCCCAGGAGGTCAAAGCCGACTCCTCGGTGTGAGTGCGAAACGACTCGTTAAAGAGCCGGTTGAATTGATCTTGCAACGTGGAAAGCCCGCGAAAGGGCTCGAGACGAGCAATCGTAGTCATGATTCAGGTTCCTCCCTCTAGTCTGAAGAGTCCATGCCTTTCTCTAAGTACAACCGCATCATAAAATATAAGTGCATCAGTGTCAAGTATTTTGTGCCATTTACACGCATAGGCGCAGATTCAAACAATTGTATGTTTATAAAGGACTTATGTCTTCTGGAAGAACAAATATTTGCCCTATTTGCTCCACTGCTCTATATTCTTGACACTGCGTGATGCTGCTTTCTGATTTCGACTTCGAGCTTCCAACCGAGCTCATCGCCCAGGCGCCACTGCCGGAGCGCGATTCCTCGCGCATGTTGATCCTTCATCGAAAAGCTTCGCGCTGGGAAGACTCGACGTTCCGCTCGTTGCCGGACCTTCTGCGCGGCGGCGAATTGATCGTTGTAAACAATGCGCGCGTAATTCCCGCGCGATTGTTGGGCCGCCGAGAAGGCGTCCGTTCGGAACGGCCGGACGCGAATCGCCGGGGGGCGAGCGAATTCTTATCCTCACCCATCGAAGTCCTGCTGACCCGGCAAGTCGCGCCCGACGAATGGGAGGCTTTGGTTCGGCCGGGACGAAAGATTCGGGTCGGAGAGCGTATCGAATTCGGCGGCGGAGAACTATCCGCCGAAGTGCTGAGCCGTGGTGACTACGGGCTACGCCGGATCCGGTTGATGGCGATGGGAGACGTCGCGCAAACAATCGAGCGGCTCGGGCATGTTCCGTTGCCGCCCTATATTTCCCGTGAGGATCAGCCAGAGGATCGAGAGCGATATCAAACCATTTTCGCCGAGCGTCCCGGAGCCGTGGCGGCGCCGACGGCCGGCCTGCATTTTTCTCCATCCATTCTCGACCGCCTGCGGCAACGTGGCGTCGAAATCGCCACAATCACGCTGGACGTCGGCCTCGGCACCTTTCAGCCGATCCACGAAGAAGAAATCGAGCGGCACCAAATTCATTCCGAGCGCTACGAAATTTCCGAAGCCGCGGCGGCGGCGATTTGCGGCGCGCGACGCAACTCGCGGCCAATTCTTGCGGTTGGCACAACCGTCGTGCGCGCCCTCGAAAATGCCGCGCAGAAATCCGCTGAGCGGCATGGCGAGAGCCGGAATTCGGCCGAGTTCCTCGTCGAGCCTGGCCCGGCGGAGGCAAGCATTTTCATCAAGCCCGGGCACACGTTTCGCGTGGTCGATCAGCTTCTGACTAATTTCCACCTCCCGCAATCGACGCTGCTGATTCTGGTCAGCGCGTTTGCGGGCCGCGCATGCATTCTGCAGGCGTACCGGCACGCCGTCGCCGAGCGATACCGCTTTTACAGTTACGGCGATTGCATGTGGATCCGGTAGATTTCTGATGGCCAACGCGGGGTAGGCTGGCAGGACATTTCCCCTCCAGATGGCTCGTCCTCGATCGGCTATGTGTCGATTGGTATATGACCCCTTTTTTAGGCTTCCGAATCGCGCGTTTACGGCGATGATGGTTAGTACAGCGACCGCCGGAGCGCGTCGCCGCGCAGGGCTCAACCTACGCGACACCCGGCGCGGCGCACTCGTTTGCTGCAAGCAATCCCGGCCGGAACTGCGGCGACGATCCGAGACGGTCACGCGCGACGGAGCAGGTGGGTCACGGCCCTTCGCGCACACGAGTGGAAACGATGAATTCCGCAGTACACGCTTATAAAGTCCTCGTCGCGGACGATTCCGCAATCTATCGCAAGTTGGTCGAGCAAAGCCTCTCGGAAGAAGATTGCGCGGTCCTGTTTGCGAGCCGAGGCCATGAAGCCCTCGAGATTTTCGAGCGGGAGCGCCCGCAACTTGTCATCACCGACTGGACCATGCCCGACCTGAGCGGCCTCGAACTTTGCCAGCGAATCCGCGCTGCTGCGCAGTCTCCGTATACGTACGTCATCATCGTCACGGGCCACACGGAAAAGGACAAAGTCGTCGAGGGACTCTTGGCTGGTGCGGATGACTACTTAACGAAGCCGTTTCACCGGGACGAGTTGCAAGCGCGCGTTCGCGTCGGCAGACGCCTCCTCGACCTCCACCGGGAAATCGAAGATAAGAATCGCCTGCTCGAAGAACTGGCGCTGACGGATGCCCTGACCGGCCTGCCAAACCGCCGCGCGATCGAGGAGTGGGCCGGGCGCCAGCTCAGCGGGGCCGCCCGGCACGGCTTTTCGTTCTGGGTGGTGATGATTGACCTCGATCATTTCAAGAAAGTGAACGACACCTACGGGCACGACGCCGGGGACACGGTGCTCAAGGGCTTTGCGGAAATCCTCAGGGCGAATACGCGGCTCTCCAACATCGCCGGGCGCGTCGGCGGCGAGGAATTTCTTCAGGTCCTGACTCACGTCGACGAGCGCTCCGTGAAGATCGTGGTCGAGCGCGTCCGGGAGCAGTTCGAGGCGCAGAGATTCTTTTTTGACGGCGCAACGAGGTCTTTCACCGCCAGCTTCGGCGCAACAGGATTCTGCGGCAAGGCCGCGCCGGCATTCAGCGAACTCGTGAGCCGCGCCGACGCCGCCCTTTACCGCGCCAAGCATCTGGGTCGCAACCGGATCGAGATCGACGCGATCGAAGTTCCCACCTAGAATTCAG